>WNFB01006589.1_pt1 | contig 10422 bp, 11 predicted proteins | sample 5400501 | NCBI WGS metagenome assembly WNFB01 (sample SAMN13153341, study PRJNA577476) | soil metagenome | isolation source: 200 cm saprolite under Douglas fir tree site 2 hole 1 | place: USA:California | collected 2015-04-18 | reverse complement strand
AGCGCCCTCGTCCGACCCATCAAGACGTCGCGGGAGATCGTCCTCCGAGACGCGGTCTTCCTTGCGATCGTGACCCTCGTCGCGGCGACCTTCCTGCTGGACGGAAACCTCACCCGATTCGAGGGCATCGTGCTGATCGCCCTCTTCGTCCCGTACATCCTGAACCTCGCCATCTCCCAGCGGACCGTCCCGGCCGAGGAGATCGAGGAGCGGGTCGAGGATATGACGATCGGCCTCGCCTTCACCGGCTGGATCTTCGGACGGAAGGTCGCGGTCCGGGCGGGCCTCAGCTGGCTGGTGTTCGGCATCCTCTGGTCCATCATGGGCGCACAGTTCCTCGTATATGGCGCGGTCGGCCTCTCCTCGTGGATGGGCCTGAGCCCGTGGTTCGTCGGGATCACGGTCGTGGCGCTGGGGACGTCGCTGCCCGACATCGCGGCGGCATACCATGCGACGCGGCTCGGTTACACGGACCTGGTCCTAGGGGAGGGGATCGGGGCGAGCGTCGTCACCACGCTCTTGACCCTCGGGATGATCGGGATCGTGCGGCCTTCGAGCCTTTCCGTCGACCTCTTGCTCCCTGTCGTCGCGGCGATGGTCTTCACGGCCTTCCTCTTGCTCGCCCTGATGTGGGGAGGATGGCGGATCACATCCCGCGCCGGCGCCGTCCTGACGTCGAGCTACTTCGGGATGATCGCCTTGAGCGTGATCTGGGTCCGCGGCGTCCTTCCGTGATCAGTAGACCGCGCCGCACCGGACGCACGCGAGCTTGCCGTCCCCGCGGGCCACGAGCTGGCCGCCGCAGGACGTGCAGAACCTCATCTCCTTGACGAGATTGCCCTGCTCGTCCCACTTGTGCTGGGGCCACGTTCCGCCCGCGGGCGGTGGGGCCTGTCCGGGCCAGCCTCCGGGGCCCGGGGCGGCCTGCGCTCCAGGCGGGGCGGGCGGTGGAACCTGAGGTCCCGGGGCCGGGGGCATCGTCATCGGATGCGGCCCCGCCTGCTGCATCATTCGGAACTGCTCTTCCATGTAGGCTCCCTGGTCGACCCGGGTCACGGTCGTCCCCGCGATCCGGTCGAAGAGACGTTGCCGCGGATCGCCGTGCGTGAAAATCGCGACGACCACGTCGATGAAGAGCAACAGCCCGTAGATCTTCGGGATGTTTCGGACGACGGTATGGACGAAATCAAGGTTCTGTCCGATCGCGACCACGCGGAGGGCGACCACTTTCTTTCCCACGGTGCCTCCGAAGGCCGTCTCGAGCAGCGCGGAATAGAGGAACCAGATGACGCCGAAGTAGAGGGGGGAGACCCACGTCCAGAACCAAAAGAGGAAACCGATGGGAATCGCGATGAACAGACCGACCGCCACGATGATCACGAGGTCGATGAGGAACGCGAAAAACCGCCGGATCCAATGCTCCTGCAACGCGGCGTTGCGCCAGATCAAATCGAAGGCGGTCGGCATGGGACCCATCCGGAGGCGACGATATCTTAGCGGTCCGCTTAAACGTATGGGGAAGACTTCCGGACCGCGATCGCGATCACGTCTCGGGGTCCGTGGCGGACTCGGGCGGGATCTCTTCCTCGACCCGCGTGGAACGCCGCAGGAATTCGTTCGGGATTTCCTTCGACGTGTACACGGTCTTCCCCGCCTTGTGGATCACAACGCCGGACTGACGCGCGGTTTTCGCATCGATTTCGAGGATCACGGGCGAAGCGATTCGGACTCGACCGGCCTCGAGGGCCGCCTCGAAGGTCGCGCTCAGGTGCACCATCTTCCGGTCGGACGGCCGGAGTCCCGCTTCCATCAGAAGGTGACTTTCTTCTTCCGTCGCCGGGTAATAGAGGACGTCCGGGATTCCTTCCGTCGGCAGGTCGAGCTCGAGATCCTTCGAATGCCCGTACGTCGCGCGGATCTTCCCATCGTCGAACTGGTACCGGCCCTTCGGGTCCGTCTCGATCAAGCCGACGACGTGATGCTGTCGCAGGAAACGGAACCGACGATTGCGGATCTGCACCGCGGTCAGGAAGTCCCGCAGGTCCACCCAACCGTGCACGTCCATCTCCAGGCCGTACCGTTCCGGGAAGTGCCGGAGGACGCCCGCCATGGTCCGGCCGAGGATCTCGACCTCTTCATCGTTGAGCAGGAATTTTCCCTCGCTCCCGCAATGCGGACAGAACTCTTCTCGGAAGTAACCGTGAGAACGACATTCCTTCAGCATCGTCCCCTCCTAGGATGTTTGGTATTCGGAATCGCTTTATGAAGTTTCGTCCTCGGGTTCCATCGCGAGATCGCCCTCGCGGACGACTCGCACCGAGAGGGATGCGAGCCGTTCCTCGATGTCTCGGACGGTCGGCTTCGGGAGCGCCTTGCGGTGGAGATAGGCCATCGTCGCGCCTTCCGTCCGTTCGACCGCCTGTTCGAGCATCCCGGGCTCCGCCCTCTCCAGGGCATATGTCGCGAGGAGATGTCCGAAGGCGATCCGCCGACGGCAGGCGAGGTCCGTGTGCCGCGGTACGTAGTGACCGCCCCCGAGGCCGATCGCGACCGGGGCGTCGAGCGGCTCCAGGTCGAGCAGCACGCGGGCGATGGCCCGAGAGGCCGCGAGATCCGACCACTCCCGTTCCGCACTCCCTTGCTCGATGAAAAACGTGGGCGCGGCGAGATAGGGTCCATGATGGGTCGCCTCGAACGTTACCTCGTAGGACAAGGCCCTGCCTTCTCGGCGCAGGCCTCGCAGGGCCGCGGTCATCCACCGCGGCGCGGACGGGACGAGGGTCTCGGGCTGGCCCCCGAACTCCGCCGTACCCGGGTTCCCGATCGGATGGACCGTGAGGCTCGGTCGGCGACTCTCGGAGCGGTGCTTCGACAGGTAGACGACGAGATCGACGGGCTCGCCGAAGGCCGATTCGAGATCCCGGTCGAGGTGGTCCCGGTCCAGGTGGAGCTCGGGGATCGTGACGAGCATGAGGTCTCGGAGGCGCCAGGTCTCGCGGCCGTCGAACGGCTCGTCGCGGGTCCAGGACGCGAGGCGGAGCAACTCGTCCCGTTGGTGGCCGGCGGCCTCGTCCTTCTCGGAAGAAACGAGGAACCTCAACGCCCTCGGAAGGGCAGAGGCCCCCATGGTCTTTCCCTGCGGGAGAGCGCACAAACTTTATGAGCGCTGCTCGGGTACGCCGCGCGGACGCCATGGTGACGGTCACATTCCTGTCCTCGGTCCAGGATTTTCAAGGGGACCGGGTCCGGGAGGCGGCGGACCGGCTTCGGAAGGACCATCCGGACTGGAAGGTCGACGTGGTCCCGCCCGAGGCGAGCAAGCCTCTCCTGGCGAAGTACAAGCTGCTGTTCGGTCCCGCGATCCTCGTGAACGACCGGATCGAGTTCGTCGGCGTCCCTCGGTACCGGATGCTCGTCGACCGGGTTGCGATGATCGCTGCAGGCCGGCCATCCCCCCGGACCGCGCAGCCTCCGGCGACCCCGGCCGCGGCAGCCAAACCCGCGGCTGCCACCAAACCCGCGGCGCCGGGCCCTCCGGCCCCGCCACCCGCCGCGCCCCCACCCGCTTGAATGGCCGACCTCACGTTGCATGCGTCCGACTCATCGTGACGCAACTTTCGACGGGTCGGTGCCCACCCGCTCGAAAACTATATGAAATCTCGGGAACATTCTTTCCTGTGGGTTGGAGCCGGGCCGCACGAATCGCGTGCGGGTCCGGAAGGAAGGCGAAATCCCCCGATGAGCAGTGATGAAGAGTTCGAAGAGACCCGGCGTGCGCTTCACCGAATGTTGAAGGATGCGTTCGAAGGAAAACTCGGCGTGTTCCGGGAACCCTTCATCTACGGCTTCACGACCCGGGCCCGGGAGGCGAGGCTCGAGGCCCCGCGACCCGCGCTCGAGGGCGAAGAGATCCGGATGCGCGACCCCGTGGTCGACGTGATCCTGACTGAGTCTGCGATTTTCCTCACAGCCGAAATGTCCGGCGTCTCACGGGAGGGCATCCGGGTCCGGCTCGACGATGGAAAGCTCGTCCTCCAAGGGGACGGAGAGCGATCGTACTTCGCGGTCGTGGATCTTCCCATGGACGCTGACCGCGACACCCTGAAGTACACCTATACCAATGGCGTGCTCGACGTGGTGATCGCCCGGCGGCGGGCCTCGAGCTGAGGAGCCGCCCGGGTGACCCCGGCGCGGGGGTTCGATCGATTCTGGGCGCGGACAAGCTTGACCGAAAGCTCAAACGACTTCGGAAGATCGAGGCGGGCTATCGGGCGGAGATTCGTCGAGCCCAGCAGGCCATGAAGGGAGCGACGGTCGACCGCCTCAAGGCGGAGCGAAAGTTTGAGCGGCTACGATCGAAGTTGGAACGAAAGATCGAACGGGTTCAGCCGAAGATTCGGACCCTCACGAACCTCGTCTCGGAGCGCAAGTCGTGAAGCCGCGAAGGAATGAGCTTGCGCCGCCATCAGGCGCCATGGTTGGGCCTGAGGAGCGACGAGAAATTCTCGAAAAAATCGCCACGGCCGTGCGGGGCTGTACCCGGTGCCGCCTCCACGCGACTCGCATCCATGCGGTTCCTGGAGAGGGGCCCATCGATGCCCCCGTGTTCGTAATCGGCGAGGCACCGGGCCGCGACGAGGACGCATCCGGACGTCCATTCGTTGGAGCGGCGGGCAAGATCTTCGACAAGGGATTGCAGGCCGTCGGCCTTCCGCGAGAGGAAACCTACATCACGAACGTCGTCAAGTGCCGCCCGCCTGCGAACCGAGCTCCGAAGGCCGATGAGATCGCCTCGTGTCGCCCATACCTCCTGGCGCAGATCGAGGCCGTCCGACCGAAGGTCGCCATCACGCTCGGCGCCACGGCGCTCCGCGGGCTCCTTGGCCGTCCTGTCCCATTCAAGGAGGCCCGCGGCCAGGCAATCGAGCTCGGCGGCGTCCTTGTGCTGCCGACCTACCATCCCGCGGCCGTCTTGTACAACCGTCGCCTGGAGGTCGAGATCCGCAGAGATCTCCGCTTGGCGGCACGAGTTCTGATCTCAGGACGGGCACGGCATATCGCTGACCGCCATCGGCGCGACAAACGGTCCCATCGGGTCAACGCAAGAAGGCGCGGACCTTCTCAAGGGGCCAAGCGTTCAGCACGTCGTTCTCCGTGAGCCACGCACGGCGCGCGGTCCCGACGCCGAAATGCATCCAGCCCAGGTGCCCCTTCGCGTGGCTGTCCGTGTCGACCGCGATGGTGCAACCCGCCTTGTTCGCCGCCCTCGCCTGGGGGCCGTTCAGGTCCATCCGGTCCGGATACGCGTCGATCTCGATCGCGGCGCCGGCCGCCGCGCACGCCGCGTACACCTCGTCCAGATCCACTTGGATCGGATCCCGCTGACCGATCTTCCGGGTCGTGGGATGAGCGAGGATATTCACATACGGGTTTCGGACCGCCGCGACCAGGCGGGCGGTCATCTCCTTGACCGGCAGGCTGAAGCGAGAATGGACGGCCCCGATGACGAAGTCGAACTCCTTGAGCACCTCGTCCGGGTAATCCATCTCCCCGCCGTCGAGGATGTCGCATTCGGTGCCGAACAGGATCGTGAAGCCCTTGCGATCCCGGTTCAGCTCTCGAAACCGATCCCGTCGGGCGAGGGCCTTCTCCGCGCTCAACCCGAAAGCGACGGCCGACGAGACGGAATGGTCCGAGATGCCGACGTAGGCATAGCCCAGGGACCGGGCCTGATCGACCATCGTCTCGAGCGAGTCGACTCCGTCCGTAGCGTTCGTGTGGACATGGAATTCCCCGCGGATGTTGCGGTCGTCGACAAGCTGCGGGAGCGTCCCCGTCATCGCGAGTTCGATCTCGCCCTGGTCCTCTCGCATCTCGGGAGGGATCCAAGGGAGCCCGAGGGCGCCGTAGACGCTCTCCTCCGTCTCCCCCGCGATCTTCTTCTCGTCGCGGAAAATGCCATATTCGTTCAGGGTGAGACCACGCTTCTGGGCCATGGTCCGCAAGTGGATGTTGTGGTCCTTGTTTCCCGTGTCATATTGGAGGGCCGCACCCCAACTCCCCGGCTCGACGATGCGGAGATCGACCTGGATGAAACGATCCTCTGCGTCGAGGAGGACGACGGACTTCGAGGTGCCCGCGGCAAGCACCTCCCGGACGCCCGGCATGGAGGTGAACGCGTCCGCGACGGCCTGCGGTTCGTCGGTCGTGGCGAGGACATCGATATCGTGGACAGTCTCTTTCATGCGTCGGAGGCTCCCCGCCGCTGCGATGTCCCTCACGGGAGCCCTCTTGCGCAGGTACTCGACGACCGCGTCCGCGACCGCGGCGGCGTCCGCGAGCAGGAACACACTCTCGCCTTCCTTCAGGAGCTCGATGCTCCGGAGGATCTTCTCCTCCGTCTTCTCGCCGAATCCCTTGACGCGCTGGAGCCGATGGGCCTGGGCCGCTTTGCGCAGGGTCTCGAGGTCCGTGATCCCCAGTTCCTGCCACAACAGCTTGACCTTCTTCGGGCCGATCCCGCGGACCCGGAGCATGTCGAGGACCCCGGGAGGGAACCGGGCCCGAAGTTCCTCGTGGTACCCGATCTTGCCGGTCGTCACGTATTCCTTGATTTTCTCCGCGAGGGCCTCACCGATGCCCGGGATCGAAGCGACCTGCCCCCGGGCGACCAAGTCTTCGACGTCCTCCGTGAGCGCCTCGAGCTGACGCGCGGCGCGCCGGTACGAGATGATCCGGAAGGCGTCTTCCCCCAGGATGTCGAGCATGTCGGCGATCTCGTTGAACCGGTTCGCGATGTCCTGATTCTTCACGCGGCGTCGCGATGCCCCGTGTCCCGCTTTATAGTTTCTCGGCGCTTGTGCGGCCCGTGATCTGGACCGGCACGTGTGGGTTCGGTCGCCGCCAGGCGGACGTCCTGCGAAGCCTCGACGCGGTCGAGATCCAGGAGACCTTCTATCGTCCGGTGTCCGCGAGCCGGGCGGCGAAATGGCGGGCTCTCGCTCCGCCCGGGTTCCACTTCACGGTGAAAGCGTCTCAGTTCATCACCCAGGAGGCGTCCTCTCCGACCTACCGGCGCTCCGGTCGCGTCATTCCTCCCGCCGAACGCGGGGGGTACGGCAGTTTTCAAGACACCCCCGAGGTCCGGGAAGGTTGGGAAGCGACGCGCCTCGTCGCGGAAGCCCTCGCGGCCCAGGTCATCGTGTTCCAGGCGCCCGAATCCTTCGGACCCACGGAGCCAAATCGGACGGCCCTGTTCCGATTCTTCGAGTCCATCCGCACGGAGGCCGCGAAAGGGATCGAGCTCCTCGGTCCCTGGGCGCCCCATCTCGTCGAGCGGATCTGCGACGACCTCGGCCTCGTCCATGTCGTCGATCCGTTCGACCGGGAACCCGCCACCTACGGACTTGCATACTTTCGCTTGCATGGGAGTCCGCCGGGCCCGACGATGTACCGGTACACATTTTCCGATGCGGATCTGGACCGGCTGAAGACGACCTGCAAGGAATTTGACGACGCCTACGCCATGTTTGACAACGTCTCGATGGACTCCGACGCGATTCGGTTTCGGGACCTCGTCCGATCTGGAAGCGGCCTCCACCCGAACTCCGAATGAAAGCCGAACGGAAACATATGTATAGATGGGGTCTCTGTTTCGAGCCGTCCCACCATGCCCCCGGTCGGCCGCATACCTCGCGAGATCGTCGAGTTCTTCAACGCGGAGGGAGGTCACTCCCTGATCGTCAAGGGTCCTGCTGGAACGGGCAAGACCACGTTCGCCTTGCAGCTCACGGAGGAGCTCGGCGAGGTGACCGCGTCCCATTACCTGAGCTCCCGCGTCTCGGACGAATCCCTGTTCCGCCAGTTCACCTGGTTGAAGGAGCGGCTCAAGCCCGCGGGATTGCAGACGGGTCCGCGGCCCCGATCCGCGTCGAAGGTCGACCGGAACGCCCTGGACCAGCTCGAAGGGAAGCTCGTGGAGGGCAAGGAAGGAGAGGAGGCTGAGCCGGAGGCGATGGGCGCCGGCGAGGTGAAGGGCAATTTCCTCGAACTCACGCTGGGCTACGACCTTCCCGAGCTCGAGGCCGCGTACGAGTTCATCGACAAACGTCTCCCGGAGAGGTCCCTCGTCCTCATCGATTCGATCGATGCCCTGAGCGAGCACTATGGGATTCCGGCGGCCCGACTCATCACGGTCCTCCAAAAGGACCTCGTTGAGGGCAGCAAGCAGAACGTCGTGTACATCTTGGAAGGCAGCGGCGAGACCCGGCTCGACTATCTCGGGGACGGGGTGGTCAGCCTCGTCTCCTCGGAGTACCAAGGCCGGCGGCTCCGGGTCCTGACGATCGAAAAGCTGCGCGGGCAACAGGTGCAGCAACATCGGTACCTGTATACCCTGGACAGCGGACGCCTCACCGCGTTCGACATCCGCGAGGAGGTCCGGCCCGCGAAGCCCCAGATCTGGAAGCCTGTGAAGGATCCCTCGAAGGACGTCGTGAGCATGGGAATCGAGCCTCTGGACCGGATCACCGGCGGCCTCAGCCGGGGCCGCGTGGTCGCATTCGAGATTTCCAATGCCGTGCCCGCGGATTACGTAGACTGGCTGCGAGCCGCGATGATCTGCAATTTCGTGACGATGGGTCGAGGTGTGGCCCACGTCCCTCCGCGGAAAGGCAGCGCCGAGTTCCTTCGGGAACTCGTGAGTCCGCACCTTCCGCCGGGCGCATTCGACGGGAACGTCCGCGTGTTCGAGACCGCGACCCTCGGTTCGGCCGAGGTCTCCCGGATCGTCCTTCACATGGAGGCGACGAACGTGGAGGCGGATCTGAAATGGTCGAACGTGGAGTACCAATTGCCGAAGGCGGATCGACCGTTCCTCGCCCTCCTGGCGTTCGACACCCTCGAGTCCGTGTACGGGGAGAAGGTCATCGAGGGCATGACCGGCATCTTCTCCGCGGTCCGCCGCGCGAAGGACGCGCTCGTAGGCTTCGTCACACCCGGCACCGCGTCGGCCGCCAAGCTCGAGAACATCGCGCACATCGTGCTCCATGTCGAAAGCATGAATGGTTCCGTCGTCGTGTACGGACAGAAGCCCTACACGGGTTTGTTCAACCTTTCCTGGGACTGGTCCGCGGGAGTTCCGAAGGCGCAACTCCGCCCAGTCGTGTGATGGCGGACAACGCGTAAATTCTCCTTGCGCCTCCCGATCGGCGAGTATCAAATCCGAGAACCGGATAGATAGAGGGATGAATATCCAGCACTGAATCGCGAGCAATGCGAGAAAAGGACGTCTCGCGATTGCTCACGGACGAGTACGCGGAGCGGATTCTGGTCGCTACGCAAAGCACGTCTCGGTCCGTCCAAGAGATCAGCGACAAGTATGACATCCCGATCGCGGCATGCTATCGCAAGATCCATGAGCTCGAGGAAGCCAGCTTTCTCAATGTCGCCGAGATCGTCACGACGCCGAAGGGGAAGACCATGAAACTCTACCGTTCCCTCCTGAAGTCCGCACAGCTGGTCTATCAGGACGGCGTCTTCAAGGTCAAGTTCGAGTTCGATGGCAACCAGGACATCAACGGAAAATGGATCGAACTCAATGCCGCGATTGAACAGTGAGTCCGCGCGTGCGCGCGCGTTCCACGCGCGTGATAATCATTTTGCGGAAACAGTTCGAATGTCTGATAATCATGCGCGATAGCTTAAATATCCTACAACTTCATCGACGGAAACAGCGGTTCGAGGTGTTCCAGTGGAGGAAGACATGAACCTGGATAACGACGGATTTACGGACTCTTCGAAGTTGCTCTCCCCCTTGGAGGCGTCTCAACTTCTCACGGACGAATACAGCGCGAAGATCCTCTTGGCCACGTACAAGCGCAAGATCAGCGCCCAAGAGATCAGCCAGCGTTACGGCATTCCCATCGCGGCATGTTACCGCAAGATTCGGATTCTCGAGGAAGTCGGCTTGATCCAATGCGTCGAGCGGATCCTCACCCAGAAGGGGAAGAGGAAGAACCTATACACATCCTGCCTCCGGAACGCCTACATCTTCTTCGAGAACGGCAAGCTCCGGGCCCGATTCCAACTGGCCACTGGCCAGGTGAAGGACTTCGGCGGCGACTGGAACGGCCTCGACCTGATGAAGCAGTAGCCGCGAACACGTTCATCGCCTCCTCACGCCTCGCGAACGCCTCGTTATCATCTATCGCATCCGAGAACCATATCGGCTCGTTTCATATCGCAGCGCGTCATCGCGGGAAACCGGGACCGTGCGAATCCAGTTCCACAAGATTCTGTCGGAAGGCCGTAGCGTCCGATACGACCGTGAGGAGGACGATGGCGTGATTCACCTCAGCGTGATTGTCACGGAGGATGAGAGCCGCCGGAACGGTCGCGCGAAGCGTTCGGGCTGAACTCTCC
>WNFB01006586.1_pt1 | contig 10424 bp, 10 predicted proteins | sample 5400501 | NCBI WGS metagenome assembly WNFB01 (sample SAMN13153341, study PRJNA577476) | soil metagenome | isolation source: 200 cm saprolite under Douglas fir tree site 2 hole 1 | place: USA:California | collected 2015-04-18 | reverse complement strand
TAGTCAGGCCGCGGCCGGAAGCGCAGCCGCCCGTGGATCACGAGCAGACCCCCACGCCGATCACCGAGGAGACCATCAAGCGCATTATCGACACTCAGCTGAACGTGCCCGACGGCTTCACCCCGCACCCGCGCCTGCTGCCGTTGCTGCAGCGCCGGGCGACGATGGTGGAGCAGGATGCCATTGACTGGGCTACCGGCGAGTTGCTCGCGTTCGGATCCGTGCTGCTGGACCGCCACACGGTACGGCTGGTCGGGCAGGACAGCCGGCGCGGCACGTTCGGCCAGCGGCATGCCGTCATCGTGGACAGGAAGACCGGGCAGGAGTACATCCCGCTCAGGCAGTTCAACAGTGCGACGGCGCGGTTCCACGCCTACGACTCGCTGCTATCGGAGTTCGCCGCGGTGGGATTCGAGTACGGCTACTCCGTCGCCAGGCCGGACGCCCTGGTGTGCTGGGAAGCTCAGTTCGGCGACTTCATCAACGGCGCCCAGACGATCGTGGACGAGTTCATCAGCTCGGGCGAGCAGAAGTGGGGGCAGCGCTCCGGCCTGGTGCTGCTGCTGCCGCACGGCTACGAGGGCCAGGGACCCGACCACTCCTCCGCGCGTACCGAGCGCTTCCTCGGGCTCTGCGCCCAGGACAACATGACAGTGGCGATGCCGACCACGCCGGCCAACTATTTCCACCTGCTCCGCTGGCAGGCGCTGTCGCCGCGGGTCAAGCCGCTGATCGTGTTCACCCCCAAGTCGATGCTGCGGCTGAAGACGGCGACGTCACCGGTGGCGGCTTTCACCGCGGGCTCCTTCCGTCCCGTGCTCGGCGAGCTGCCAGGCGATGACGACGAGGCGGTGCGGACGGTGCTGCTCTGCGTCGGCAAGATCTACTACGACCTGGCGGCGAAGCGGCAGGCCGGCGGGCTGTCAGAGACCGCGATCGTGCGGGTGGAGCGGCTGTACCCGCTGCCGGCCGAGGAACTGCTCGCTGAGCTCTCCCGGTATCCGGGCGCCACCGAAATCCGCTGGGTGCAGGAGGAGCCGGCCAACATGGGCGGCTGGCCGTACATTGCGCTGCGGTTGCCCGAGCTACTGCGCCGGCCAATCCGGCTTGCTTCCCTGCCGGCCAGCTCGGCCCCGGCGGGCGGCTCAGCCAAGGCGCACGCAGCCGAGCACGCCGGGCTCATCGATGCGGCACTGCGCAGAGACCGCTAGCCGATGTACTTCACTGACCGCGGCATCGAGGAACTCGCGAGCCGACGCGGAGACGACGAGGTTACCCTTGGCTGGCTAGCCGAGCGGCTGCGCGAGTTCGTGGATATCCGCCCCGATGCCGAGGTGCCGGTCGATCGGCTGGCCAGCTGGCTAGCGCGTCTTGACGAGGACGAGGAGTAGCATCCGGCCGGAGCGCGCGATCCGGCCCGACCTGGGGACTACTCGCGATACATCTTGACTTTGCGGCGACACGATATATCGTCATTATCGAAGCATTCAAGGAACGGAGCCCGGCTGCGCGCAGCGCCGGGCGGCCACGGAGAGAAGGACTACGATGCCGCGCTGGATCATCGACGCCCCGAAGACTGTCGAGTTCGACGGCGTAGCTGCGCTGCGAGTACGGGTTATCTCCGGCACGGTCGCGGTCCTCGCCTCGGACAGCGCGCCTGCCGTCGACGTCGCGAACCTGGCGGGCCAGCCGTTGCTGGTCAGCCATGAGGCCGGCATACTCACCATTACCTATGAGGACCTCACCTGGGACGGCCTGCTCGGGTGGCTGCGCCCGCAGCGGCACTCGGCCGAAGTCACCGTCACCGTGCCGCCGGGCTGCCCGACGCAGCTCGGCGTCGTGAATGCTAGCGCTATCGTGTCGGGTATCTGCGCCAACGTTTCCGTCAAGAGCGTCTCCGGGGACATCACGCTGGATGGCGTCATCGGCAAGGTGGACGCCAAGACCGTGTCCGGCGACCTGGAGGCACGCGGGCTGGACGGCGGGGTCACGTTCAACTCGGTTTCCGGGGACCTGACGCTAGCTGGAGGCTCGGTGCAGGAGCTGGATGCGAAGACGGTCAGCGGCAAGGTGACTGCTGACGTGGATCTCCGCTCCGGTGGCGGCCTGCGGGTCACCACGGTCTCCGGCGAGGTGGCCGTCCGGCTCCCGGCCGATGCCAGCGCCGAGGTCGACCTGCGCTCCACCTCCGGCCGGGTCCGGACCGGGTTCGATGGGTTGCAGTCCGCCCGCAGCCCGGGCTCCAACACCGTGGCGGGATCGCTCGGCGCCGGCGCGGGCAGGATGACCGTGACCACCCTGTCGGCGCCCGTCACCCTGCTCCAGCGAGGTCAGCCCTGCGCTAATGACGATGCAGGCAGCCCGGCCGGTGATGCCTCATGAGCCCTGTCTTCCGGCACGGACGGCTCCGCCTCTACCTACTCAAGCTGCTGGACGAGGCCCCCAGGCATGGCTATGAGGTCATCCGGCTGCTGCAGGACCGGTTCATGGGGGTGTACGCCCCGTCGCCTGGCACCATCTACCCACGGCTGGCCAGGCTGGAGGAAGAGGGCCTGGTCACGCACGACGAAGTCGATGGCAGGAAGGTGTACCGGATCACCGACAAGGGACGCGAGGAGATCCAGGCCAGGCTCGACGACCTGGCGGACCTTGAAGAGGAGATCACCGAGTCAGTCAGGGATATCGCCCGCGAGGTCACCGAGGATGTCCGGGACACCGTGCGGAACCTGCGCGAGGAACTTACCTGGGCGTCACGTGAGGTAAGGGACGGCAAGGAGCGGGCACGAGACGCGGCTCGGGAGAAGGCCAAGCGCGCCCGCGAGGAGGTGCACGACAGCGCCAGGCAGGCGCGTGATGAGCTACATGGCGAATCCCGCGCCCGGCAGCCCGGCGGCGGCGAGCGGCAGGCCGCTGGCCGCGCACGGGCCGGAGTCGGCCGCGGACGGGCCGGCCGCGGCACTGACCGGGGCGACTGGCCAGCCTGGCAGGACTGGGCAGGCTGGACCGGCTGGACCGGCCGTCCTGGCTGGCCCGGCTGGCTTGATTCGCCGGGCCGGGCGGGACGGCCGGGGCGGCCGGGAAGGGCGCCGTCAGCCGGCCGGCCTGATCTCGGCATGCTCCGCGACCTCGAGCGAATGGCGCTGGAGTTCGCCAGGGAGTTGCGGGCTGCGGCCTGGCACACCGAGGCCGTCGGCACGGACGCCGTCACCGGCCTGCGCGCCATCCTGGAGGACACGCTGACCAGGATCAAGGATGAGATCTTCGGCGGCGGGGCGCGCGGGGACGCCGGCGAGGAAGGCGGCAGCGGGAAGGACAGCGACGACTGACGCCGCCCTGGCGGATCCACACCGTGCCGGTCCGTGCTCGCCGCTGCCAGTCGGCAACCCGCTCGATGTGGCGATGAGCGGGTTGGGCGGACTGTATTGGAATCATTAGCTACTGCCGGGCAGTGGGGCACAGTTGCGGATGTTGTGCGGATCGCGGGCTTGATGCGGGGAGATCTTGGTGCAAGATGTCCGGGCTTGGGGCTGAGGCGGAGATCGTTTTCTCTCGATGTCGATTCTGCAACAGCCCGTGGGTGCCGTTGAACGCCATATTCAACAGGTTCGCAGGCGGATTCGGGGCTGCCGAGGCCAGGCATTTTGGGCGCTGGCTGGCCGTTACAGGGTGAAGACAACCTTACCGAAAAGCTCGCCAGAGATCATCGCGGCGAAGCCGTCAGCGGCGGAGGCCAGCGGCATGGTGCGGTCAATCTTCGGGCGGACACCGGTCTGCTCGCAGAATCGCAGCAGCCATCCGAGCTGATCCCGCGTCCCCATCGTCGATCCGACGACGGATAGTTGCAGGAAGAAGACCCGGGACAGGTCCGCGGGCGGCATGGACCCGCTGGTCGCTCCGCAGATCACGATGGTCCCGCCCGGCTTGAGCGCGCGCAGCGAGTGCGCCCAGGTGGCCTCGCCCACGGTCTCAAGGACCGCGTCCACGCGCTCGGGCAGCCGGGCACCCAGCGGGAACGCCTGATCGGCGCCGAGCTCCATGGCCCGGTCGCGCTTGGCCTCGCTGCGGCTTGTGGCCCACACCCGGTAGCCCGCAGCCCGGCCGAGCAGGATCAGCGCCGTTGCGACTCCGCCGCCGGCGCCCTGGACGAGCACGGTTGCCCCCGGCTGCAGCCCGGCCTTGCCGAACAGCATGCGGTAGGCGGTCAGGTACACGGTCGGCAGGCAGGCGGCCTCGGCGAAGGACAGGCCGGCTGGCTTGGGCAGCAGGTTGCGCCGCGGCACGGCGACCCGCTCGGCGAACGTTCCGTCGTACCGTTCCGAGAGCAGCGAACGGGACGGGTCAAGGGTCTCGTCCCCGCCGCCCGCCTCCGCGTCCCCGACAACAGCGTGGACGACCACCTCGCGGCCGTCCTCGTCAAGGCCGGCCGCGTCACAGCCGAGGATGATGGGAAGCCGGTCTGCGGAGATGCCAACGCCGCGCAGCGTCCAGACATCGTGATGGTTGAGCGCCGTGGCCTTGACCGAGACCGTTGCCCAGCCCGCTGGCGGCGCCGGATCGGCGTGCTCGCCGATCACCAGGCCGGCCATCGGGTCGTCGGGTTCGATACGGACGGCGCTAACAGCGAGCATGCGTGGACCTTAGCCGAGTGAGGCAGCCGGGTGCGAGTGAGCCGGGGGACAGTGAATGGGCCGGAGGACAGTGGGTGGGCCAGGGGACCGTGAGTGGGCCGGGTGACGCCTGATGAGGCGGGCGCTGCGGAAGGCAAGACTGCCCGGAGAATGGTGTGCCATACTTCGGTGCGGGCAATTGGCCCAAGATACCCCAGCGGGTGAAGGATCTCCGTGGATCTCACCTCCTACGCTGAGCTAGCGGTGCGCCTCGTCAACTCCGCCGAGAGCTGCGACGGCCGCGAAGAATCGCTCAGCAGCCCCGAGGCGTTTCGCGCCCTAGTAGCGGACCGCCCTCATCTGCATGGGCAGATCACGCGTAACGACGTGGCCGCGCTGCGCCAGCTCCGCGCCGAATTGACGGGCATCTTCATGGCCCTGGCTGAGGGTGCAGAGGCGACGGCGATCGACCGGCTGAACGCGCTGCTCATTCGCCACCCGGTTCAGCCGGTGCTCTCCGGGCATGACAACCAGCGCTGGCACCTTCATCTCAGCGACGGCAGCTCGGTCGCCGACCGGTACGCGGCCGGCGCGGTTTTCGGCCTGGCGACAGTCGTGACCCAGCTCGGCGCGGACCGGCTCGGCGTCTGCACGCTGGCCTCCTGCCGCGGCGTCTTCATCGACGCCAGCACCAACCGGTCCAGGCGCTACTGCGCCGAGCACGGCGTCGGGACGGCGAACGTCACCACGCTGCGGGCCAGAGGCGGCGACGGGACTGCCCGTTCGGCGTCCAGCGCGGCAGGCTGACCTCGGCCGATTACCGCTGAAATCCGGGCACGCCCGGCGGCGGACGGGGATAGCGACCCTGCCTCCACTGCCGCGGGGTTAACGTTCTGGCGGGCGGCATTTCGGGCAATGGGGCCAGGAAGCCCAGGTGCTGACGGCCGTCGCCGGCCGGAACCTTCAGGCGAGACGCCCATCGAGATCACCCACTCGGATCCGCACCGCCACGGATCCGGCGGAGTACGGTCCGGCGCGGCCCAATATCACAAGCCGATCTCGCCGGGCAATGCGCGGCGGATTGCCGGCTCGGTCCGGGCCCGTATTACGAGGCGATCTCATCGGATGACCTGCGGCGACCGGGCCAGCCGACGGCCCGGCACCGGCCTGCGTTACCGAAATGACGCCAAGTGGCTCCTTCTCATTGCCCGCGACGATCATTACCATGAGCCGTACTCGCGGCCGTATGGCCCACGAATGCGGACCCGAAAGAAGGTTCGATCATGGCATCTGAGTCTGTAGCCACGGTTACCAGACCGGCAGACGTCGGCCTCAAACGGGAGTTGGGCCTGGTCGGGGCCACCTGGGCGTCGGAGACGTCGATCATCGGCTCGGGCTGGCTGTTCGGCTCGCTCTTCGCCGCGCAGGCGGTGGGAGGCGCCGCCGTCCTGGGCTGGGCCATCGCCGGAGTCGTGGTCATCCTCCTGGCCCTCTGCCACGCCGAACTCGGCGCCATGTACCCGGTCTCCGGCGGAACGGCCAGGTTCCCGCACTTCGCGTTCGGCAGCGTGGCCGGCATCAACTTCGGCTTCTTCTCGTACATACAGGCGGTCACGATTGCGCCGGTCGAGTGCTTCGCGTTCATGACGTACGCCTCCTACTACTGGCACGGCCTCTACCATGTCAACGCGGCGGGTGTGGGCAACGTCACCGGGATCGGCTTCGTGTGGACCATCGTGCTGATGGCGGTCTTCACCGCGGTCAACTTCCTGGCCATACGCCAGTTCGCCAGGGTCAACAACGTCATCACGTGGTGGAAGGTCGCGGTCCCGATCGTTGCCATCATCGTGCTGCTGTTCAAGTTCCACGGCGGCAACTTCACCGCCGGGGGGGCAGGCTTCATGCCGGGCGGGATCAAGGGCCTGACCGTGGCCATCACGTCTGGCGGCATCGTCTTCGCCTACTCCGGCTTCGAGCAGGCCGACCAGCTGGCCGGCGAGATCAAGAACCCGGGGCGCAACCTGCCGCGGGCGATCATCATATCGGTCCTGCTCGGCACCCTGGTCTACTGCCTGCTGCAGGTCGTGTTCATCGGCGCAATGCCCGCGAGCCAGCTAACCCACGGGTTCGCGCACATCACCGACGCCAACATCCTCGCCGGGCCGTTCGCTGGTCTTGCGGGCGTTGTCGGGCTCGGCTGGCTGGCGACCATCCTGCGGGTCGATGCGTTCATCTCCCCGTCCGGCACCGGCCTGATCTACGTGACCGGAACCTCGCGGGTCAGCTACGGCCTGGCCAGGAACCGGTACTACCCGCAGATATTCGGCAGGACCAGCGCCGCCGGCGTTCCGTGGGTCGGGATACTCTTCGCGTTCCTGTTCGGGCTGTTCTTCCTGCTGCCGTTCCCGAGCTGGCACTCGCTGGTAGGCCTGATCACCGCCGCGAGCGTGCTGATGTACGCGGGCGCGCCACTCGCCCTGGGCGCCTTCCGCGGGCAGGTGCCGGAGGCGGACCGGCCGTACCGCCTGCCGGGCGCCGCGGTGCTCGCCCCGGTCGCGTTCATCGTCGCCAACCTGCTCATCTACTGGTCGGGCTTCGAGGTGATCTGGAAGCTCGGCGTCGTGCTGGTGATCGGGTACGTGCTGATCGGCATCTCGATGGCGTCCGACAAGCAGCGGCCGCCGCTGGACTGGAAGTCAGCGCAATGGCTGCCGGTGTGGCTGATCGGCCTGGGCATCATCTCCTGGCTGGGCCAGTACAGCGGAGGCGCCGTTGCGGCGCCGGTCAACACCGGCACCATCCCGTTCTGGTGGGACATGGTCGTCGTCGCCGCGTTCAGCCTGGTCATCTACTACTGGGCGATGGCCACCAAGGTGCCCAAGGAGGAGATGCTCGACCTGGTCGGCAGGCAGGCTGCGCCAACTGCGCCGACGGCTGCCGGCTGAGGCCGGCCGCACTGACCGGTTCCGCCGAGCCACCCAGAGCCGGTCAGGCAGCTTGTGCCGGAGGCTCCGTCCCGGAAAACGCGGGATGGGGCCTCCGGGCTGTCACGGCCTGGCTCGCTGGTCATGGCCCGGCTCGGCGGCGCAGCGGCCAGTAGCGCAGCAGCACCCGGCCCTCGATCAGCCCTGGCGGCACCACGCCGAACATGCGGCTGTCCACAGCGCCGGCCCCCGGGTTGTCGGACTCCAGCCACCAGCCGTGCGCGTCGCGCCGCGTGGCGCGCTTGACGAGCAGCAGGTCCGGCCTGCCGGGGTGGCTGGCTATTACTACCTGACCGGGGCGGATCCGCGGCCGGCCGGGGCGGGCGCACCGGCGGACGAGCAGCCAGTCGCCAGGCAGCAGCGCGGGCGCCATGGACAGCTCAGCTACCGCGACTCGCCATAGCGGCCAGCGCATCGGGCCCTCCCTGATCGCGGTCCCCGCTACGGGGTACTGTCGGAATCCGGTATCCATGATCTGACATGAGAGAAGGAGATCAATGAGGCTGCTCGCACGTCTCCTCGAGCCGCGCGCCACCGCGCACGCTCACTGCGACCTTCCCTGCGGCGTCTACGACCCGGCCCAGGCCAGGATCGAGGCCGAGTCCGTCCGCGCCATCTGCGAGAAGTACCAGCAGAACGATGACCCCGAGTTCCGTGCCCGCGCGCTGCTGATCAAGGAGGAACGGTCTGACCTGGTCAAGCATCACCTGTGGGTGCTGTGGACCGACTACTTCAAGCCCCCGCACTTCGCGAGGTACCCGCAGTTGCACGAGCTGTTCAACGAGGCCACCAAGCTGGCCGGGGCGGGCGGCACGAAGGGCAGCACCGATGTGGCCACGGCCGACAAGCTGCTCGCCAAGATCGAGGACATCGGGAAAATCTTCTGGGAGACGAAGCAGGGCTGACCGGCCACGACCCGCTATCCTGCTTGCCGGTCTAGGGCCGCGCGGCCTCGGACTGCGCTCTCGGACTGCGCTCTCGGACTGCGCTCTCGGACTGCGCTCTCGGACTGCGCGGCCCTGACTGCGCGGCCCTGACTGCGCGGCCCTGACTGCGCGGCCCCACACTGCGCAGCCTCTGACCGCGCAGCCTCTGACCGCGCAGCCTCTGACCGCGCAGCCTCTGACCGCGCAGCCTCTGACCGCGCGGCCTCTGACCGTGCGGCCTCTGACCGTGCGGCGCCAGACCGCGCGGCGCTACACTGCGTGACCGGCCTCCGCGCTCTCGCCGCGCGCCGCGTCAGCGCATCGGCGCACTAACGGTAAGTTGCAGGCAGGAACCGGCGGCCGGCGTCAACACCGATGCTGGTCGGCGTCGTGGGAGGGCAGACGTGACCGAAGAGACGACCGCATCGGCGACCAGGCAGGCCGCCAGCGCCACGGCCCGTGCCGGAGATTCCGCTCCCGGCAGGAGCCACGCTGGCGGCGCCGGGCCGCCGGGCAGCGGCCGCGAGGCGCGTGACCAGGTAACTGTCTGCATGCCGGCCGAGGGCGCCTATCTGTCCGTGCTGCGCACCGCGACGGCCGGGCTGGCGGCGCGGCTGGACTTCACCCTGGACGAGATAGAGGACCTGCGCATCGCCGTGGACGAGGCCTGCGCCATGCTGCTCGGCCAGGCGGTGCCCGGGACCGGCCTGGAGTGCACTTTCACCCTCGGCCGGGACATGATGACTATCTCGGTATCGGTGCTGAGCCAGACCGCCCGCCCGCCCGCCAGCGACACCTTCGCCTGGACCGTGCTGTCCGCACTCGCCGGAAGCGTCGAGGCGCTGATCGGACCAGGTAACCGGCTCACCATCGTGCTGCAGAAGCGCCGCGAGCCTTCGGGGTCGGTGTGACGGGGGAAATCGAGGTTCGGTTGACCGAGGATTTGGACATCCCGGTGGCCAGGCCCGCCGGGGAGCACGCGGCGGGCGACCCAGGCGCGCCGTCGGCCGAGGTGCTCAGCTTCCGGGATGCGGCGAGCGGCGATGGCGTGGAACCCGAGACCGCCGGCGCCGGGGAGCAGGCCGCCAGCCACGAGGCGTCGGTTGCGTCGAAGATCCATGCGGTCCGTGAGCGGGGTCACGCACGGGACTTGTTCGAGCAGCTGGCCGCACTGCCGGAGGGCGACAACGAGCGGCTGCGTATTCGCGGCGAACTGGTCGAGATTCACCTGCCGCTGGTCGAGTACCTCGCCAGGAGGTTCCGCAACAGAGGCGAATGGCTCGACGACCTGACGCAGGTGGCCACGATCGGGCTGATCAAGTCGATCGACCGGTTCGACCTGGGCCGCGGAGTCGAGTTCTCCACCTATGCGACACCGACCATTGTCGGCGAGATCAAGCGGCATTTCCGCGACAAGGGCTGGGCGGTCCGTGTCCCGCGGCGGCTGCAGGAACTGAAGCTGGCGCTGACCAAGGCCATCGGGGATCTCGCTCAGCGGGAGGGACGCGCGCCGACCGTGGCTGAGCTCGCCGTTCATCTGCAGATGAGCGAGGAAGAGGTGCTTGAGGGCCTGGAATCCGCCAACGCCTACTCGACGGTCTCGCTCGACGCCCCAGATTCCGGCGACGACGACGCGCCCGCGGTCGCCGAGTCGCTGGGCATGCTCGACGAAGCCCTGGAGGGTGTCGAGTACCGGGAGTCGCTCAAACCGTTGCTTGAGCGGCTGCCGCCCAGGGAGAAGAAGATCCTGCTGCTGCGCTTCTTCGGCAACATGACGCAGTCGCAGATCGCCACCGAGCTGGGCATTTCGCAGATGCACGTCTCCCGGCTGCTGGCCAGGACGCTGACGCAGCTGCGTGAGGGACTGACCACCGACGACTAGCCGGCCCCGCCCGGCGGGCCCGCGG
>WNFB01006584.1_pt1 | contig 10424 bp, 11 predicted proteins | sample 5400501 | NCBI WGS metagenome assembly WNFB01 (sample SAMN13153341, study PRJNA577476) | soil metagenome | isolation source: 200 cm saprolite under Douglas fir tree site 2 hole 1 | place: USA:California | collected 2015-04-18 | reverse complement strand
AGAAAGTCGATGTCCTTCACCCGCAGCCGTAGGCACTCCATGAGGCGGAGGCCCGCTCCATAGAGGAGCGTGGCTATCAGCCACTCGGGGCCAGTGAGAACGCCGGCGAAGGAAAGGGGTCAGGTCTTGAATTATGAGTTTCTTTTTTCTCTTCAGTCTCCACTGCTACGGTCGTGAGGCAAGAAGCGATAGATCAAGACCTGACCCTCGCTTCCTCCTACTTCTGTGATCCCTCCTTCGTCCCATCAGATAGGCTCTGGCATGGCTACGACCACTGTCTGTACGCCGTATTTCTCCTGCACGGTCTGCTCGATTTCGACAATCCGTTCCTGCACCGTGCGCTGCTCCTCAGACTGAATGGGAAGATACGCCCATAGGTGAATGTCTTCCTCCTTCAACCGGCTCACAAGGTACGAGACGGACCTGAGGGAACGCTTTTTGAATGGTTAGAATCAGTTCTGCGGCAGCGAGACCCACCGCTGTTGCGGCCGGAGGAGGTAATTGGCAGCGGGGCTTAGTCCTCATCGTCATCTGGCATACTCCACTGCAGATGGAAGAACGATCGTGAGTGAGAGGGCGACGCAGCCCTCGCTAACCAGCCTGCTCTAGTATCGATCTTCGCTTTCGTCAGCACCCCCTTCACGACGAGAAGCGCTTCGAATGCCGCTAGCCAGCACTCGTAATAGGTCGGTCTCGATTCGGGTGGGATCTCTGGTCGTTCCGCGGCTGCAATCTCGGTAATCAAATGGGCACGGAACTCGCTCCACGGGTAGAGTCCTCGCTCGCACAGGGCGACCGCCATGGCAAACGCGCACCCTTCCCACGGATCCTGGAAGACAAGCTCGCCACTCTGCCGGGGAAGGGCCGCCTCTCCTTCCATATCGGCGACATGGCGCTGCGAGAGTGTGCTCGTTGCGCGTTTGTCGAGTTGTACACGAGCGACCCCGATCATTGCGTCCCGGGTCACGAGCGCAGACAACTCTTCTTCGGTCATCTGTTCGGTTCCAGGCGGACGTTCAGGCAGGACCAGGTAACGGGTTTCAGCACTGCTGTTCCACACCAGAATCTCGACTGATTCATCAAACTCAAGACCGAACTCACGCAGGACACTACGGGGGTTGCCGGCCACGCGGGAGCGGTAGGCTGGACTCTTGTACCAGAACGGTGGCAGACCCAAAACGGGCCAGGGGTAGCACGAGCAGAGCGTGCACGCGACGAGGTTGTGGACGCTCGGCGTGTTCTCCACTACCACCAAGTGCTCACCCTGCAATCCGCCAAAGCCGAGTTCGGCGATAGCCGCCGTGCCGTCTTTGAGCAGACGAGCTTTGTAGGCAGGATCAACCCAGGCGCACGCGACCACCTTGGCTCCATTCAGGGGACCAAGGTCGTTCTCGTAGGCGTTGATCACGGCATCGAGGCTGTCAGGAGTCACGAGCCCCTTCTCGGTCAGGAGGGACTCGATCGCCTTGGCCCGGATCTCGCGGACCTTGTTCTGGGCGGGTGTTAAGCGCCGCTGTAGCAGTGAGTCTGACTCAGCAGAATGATGCCCGTGCTCTTTGCCGTGCGGATCGTCCACGCTGGGGGTCTCTTCTTATTTTTAGAGTCCGTAAAAAACGGCACCCGACACTGCCGACTTGCACAAATCCCCCCGCGCTCTGCGCTTCCCCCCTTTGACAAAGGGGGGATTGAAGGGGGATTTGTGCCTGCCGAAACGTTCGGAACGTTCATTTTGGCAGAGGTCTCAGTTTGGCACCCAAGCCAACGCTCGGACCTCGCCGAATTCCTGCTTCACTTTCCTCCACGAATCACCGCCATCGAGACTGGTGTAGACATAGCCGTTGAGACTGTTGGCCACGATGACGTTCGGGTCCGCGGGGTGTGTGGCAAACCAGTAGATCGTCGAATTCGGCTCTACGGGCAGGGGCACCGCCTCCCAGGTCTTCCCACCATCTTTGGAACGCTGAATCGCTCCCGTCTTCCCTGGGATAAAGTCCCCGTTGCCGACAAAGATGACATCCGGATCATCTGGCTTCAGGGCCACCCCGCGGCAGTAGGAGATGCGGTCCTTCTCGTAGAAGCGAGGGAATCCGTGCAACGCCCAGCTCTCGCCTTCGTTCGTGCTGGCCCAGATGCCATCCGGGGTGGTGGCGAGGATTTTCCTGGGCTGGCCCAGGCTGATCGCCACGCCGTGCACATCCTGGTTGAGCATGTCGCTCCCAAGCGGGGGAAGATGCATCCAGGTGTCTCCACCATCCCGACTGCAGAAGACACCGTCGATCTCCACCCCCGCCCAGACCGTACGGGGATCTTGAGGGTCAAAGACAATGTTCGTGACTTTAGGCGCGCCGGCAAAACACTGCTCAGCGATACCAACGGACAACTTTTCCCACCGCTTGCCCCCGTCCAGGGAACGAAAAACACCGGGAGGTTTGGTGCCAGCAAAAAGAATGTCAGGGTCGGTGGGGTGGACAGCGACCGACCAGATTTGCTGGCCATCCATGGGCGATTCCAACAGGTTCCAGGTCGCCCCTTTATCCTCACTGCGATAAATACCGGCTTCGGAGCCGGCAAAAATAATATGCGGATGCTGCGGGGAGACGGCCAACGCTCTGATCTGGATTTCACCAGGCTCAGCGCGGAAGGGGAGATTCATTTTGCTTCGCCGCCATTTTTCTCCACCGTCCGGGCTGTACCAGACGCCGGCGCCAATAGTTCCCAAACATATAGTGAAGTCTTTCGTCACGGTCCTTACCTCCTATTCGTTGTTTCTCCTCACTCAGTGGTCGTAGGTTTCCGCTTTCGCTTAACTGCCGGCCTTCTTTGCCTCGATCTTGGTGACGACCGTCTCATCTCCCTTCTTATCGAGCGTGACGGTAATGGTGTCGCCCGCTTTCAACTCGGCGAGTCCACACGTCTTGCCCTCGCAGGAGATAGCGGCATCGGTGGCCACCTCATGAGTATGCTGGTTCTTGCCGGCCATATCCGTCATTGTCAGCGTGCCGTACCCAGCCGAGACGACCTTGCCTTGGTGAGAATCGGCAGCCAGGGCTGGCGTGCTCACCGCTAGAGCCAACGCGAGAAGCCCAGCACCTAAAGTTAGTTTTATGTGTCGCATGGAATCCTCCTTTCGTTGTAGAATCCTTCAGGCATGGACCGCGGACAAGGTTGCTTTATCGACACCTGCCATAGAGTCTCTCCCTTTCTGTGGGGTTGTGATGGGCAGCCCGGTCAGCGAGCACGGAGCCAATCCCCTCAGGCTTTCTCTACACCCTTCACTCCCTCTTTGGCAAGAGAAGCGCTCCTGTGCCTTCTGGTTCCTCTGGAAGCAGCCTGGGCCACCAACCAGGTAGCCTTCACTTTTGAAAATGAAGACATCCAGACGGTAACCAAAAAAGTCGACGAGTTCGCTGGGACAACTTTTCTCTTCGGCCCCAAGCAGGCGAATGGGAGGCCGTGCCCTTTTCTTGTTTGTTCCCTCGCGCCAGGTGCCTACCGCCCACGCCTCCGGTTTTTACACAGCGCCAGACTTCTGGCCCATTATGCCGATCAGCCCTTCGCTGATGCCGTAGAGGATGGTGAAGGCGACGCCCAGGATGAGAGGGCTGTAGGGGTCCATGCCAGGCGTGATGAAGCATGAGACAGTCCACAGGCTCACAAGGATGGAAGCGCGATTCTTCTTCAACGTTTGCGAAGAGAGTACGCCAATAATCGCCAAGAACGTGAGCACCAGCGGCAGCTCAAAGGTGAAGCCGAAGGCTAACATAAAGTAAGAGACAAAAGTGGAATAGTTGTCGGCGGTGATGATCTCGACGAAAGATTGATCGCTGAAGCTGAGGAGCCAGTTGAGCGGGTAGCGCAAGGTAATGAAGCCGACCGCCAAGCCGGCGAGGAAGAGGACTACACCGACGAAAGTAAAGGGCAGGGCGTATCGCCTCTCGCGCCGCGTCAGGGCCGGAGAGAGAAAGCCCCAAAGATGATACAGCCACACCGGCGTGGCCAGGGCGATGCCAGCGGCGATGGCGAGCTTCAAGACAACGGAGAAGCCCTCACCAATGCCGGTAACAGCAAGTAAAGGCTTCCCATTGCGAGCAGCCAGCGCGTTGGCCTTACTGGGAAGAGGACTGAGCAGGAATTGCAAGAGTGGCTCGTAGAAGAGGAACGTCACGAGCGTACCGCTGGCGACGGCGACAAGGCAGTAGAGGAAGCGGCGACGGAGTTCTTCCAGGTGCTCGACCAGGCTCATGTTGGCTCCAGTCGTTTCTGGCGTCTCGTTTGGCGCATCTGGCTCAGCTAACGCAAACTGCGCAGCGTTGCCATCGTAGCCTTGGTCGCGAGTGATGTCCCTCATCATCATAACATGCCCCCAGTTCATTCTCAGCAGATACGTATGCGGCCCCTGCACTCAAGCGCGGTGAGAGGCCGCTGCGGAAAAGAGGGCTAGTTGCGCGCCGCCGTTGTCTCCTGGATGGGCTGGCTAACGGGGACCTTCGTAGTCTCGGGCAGAGCCGCAGGACGCTGGTGCTCTGGCGTGACGTTCTCGGTTTGTGTGGATTCAGAGAGTTCGCTCAGCGACTTCTTGAACTCCTTGTACGTCTTGCCGATGGCACTGCCCATCTCCGGCAGGCGCTTGGGGCCGAAGATCAGCAAGGCGACGACCGCGATGATGAACAGTTCTGGCCAGTGGAACCCCATTGTATTCTTCCTTTCTGGTAGAGCATGCCGCGCGGCATGCGCCGTGATTTGGGAATATTTGTTTTGCTTTTACTCTAACCTAGAAACACCGCTGTGGATCACCGTTGTTCCTTGGCGCTTCTATCGACCTGCTCTAGCCGCTTGCGGAGTCGTTCACTGTCCGGGAACTCGGTCCGTAGCTCTTGGAGAGCAACCCGTGCTGCATCGGCTTGACCGAGGGTTTCGAGGGCGTCGGCCGTGAGCCAGCCGTGGCGGAACCGCCAACGCCGCTCTTCCTCGGGAACTGCGATTTTGCCCAGGGTCGCCAGGGCAGCCGCCGGGTCGCGCCGATCAACAAGGAGTGACTCTGCGACCAGGACTTGCACGGCAGGATCAGAAGGGAACCGCCGAGCGGCGATCTCCATCAACGCCGCCGCGTCGTCGGACCGGCCCGCTCTCTCGTCGACCTGTGCCTGGTGATAGAGGCCGGCGAGCAGGAGCCGCCCGACATCGGCGGGATCACCACTACGAATCCCGACACCCCCGGCGTGCGCGTAGACGAGGTCGCCGCCGAGTTTACCTGTCTCCACGATGCAGAACACGCTTGCGAGACCCAGGACACCCGAAGCCAGTAGAGCCGGCCGCGCCCGGCCCCAACGTGCGAGGACGATGGCAAGCATCTCGAGGGCTGCGACGCCCAGGACAATGTTGCGCGTCCGCTCACCCCACGCTTGGTGCTCTTGCACGGTTGCGGCAATGCCAGGGACGGCCTCCACAGCTACATGGGCATCCTCACCGGACCACGCTGCCGCGACCACGGCGACCGTCCCGAGAAGAATCAGGGTGGCAGCCGCCGGTCCCGTAAAGAGTGCACGACCGGTGAGGGAGATCCCGCGCAAAAGCACGCCGATCAACACCAGGCTGATAGCGAAGTGGATGACCAGGGGATGATAGAAACCGGTGTCAGGCATAGAGTTCTTACCTCATGAATTCAGTCGACCACCACGATCTCCCCGGCCATCTCTTCATGGTCAACGCCGCAGAACACGTCGCAAGCGAACGAGAACCGCCCCACCTGCCGGGGCAGGATGCGGACGCGGGTCACTTGTCCCGGTTTAATGTCCGCTCGGATGCCGAAGTCTGTGAGCCGAAATCCGTGCTCTCGATCCTGCGACGTGAGCTCCAGAATGACAGGCTCGCCCTTCTTAAGGATGATCTCGTGCGGGCTGTACTCGAACTTTTTGGCGATCACCTGGATCACCCGTTCCTGCTGGACACTAGGTGTCGCTTCGGCCGCCGCGAATCTTTCTAAGGCGATGAAGCTGACGAAAATTCCTGCTATCACTGTTAGTTTTACTCTTTTCATCGCTCTACCCTTTCGTCACCGGCCACTCGGTGATCGGGTACTCTTTTTTGCCCGCTTGAGCGTGGACGGTGCGGAAGCCGAGGCCGTTGTACGGTTTGGCAGGATCCCACGGCAGCGGTGCCTTCTTGGGCACCGACCCAGGGGCCGGCAAAGGGAACATGAGAGATTTGGCGGAATGGTGGGGAATGTGGTCGGTGAGCTGGTGGTGTTCTTGGTGAATATGACCATAGAATACCGTGACGTACTCGTAGGGCATAAGGGCTGTAATTGCCTCGGCTCCGTCACGAGTGGCCCAGTCCCACTGCGGATGCAGATCAAACAAGGGGCGGTGGGTCAGCACCACGATAGATCTCTCGCGGTCTAGACGCGCAAGGTCGGCGCGCAACCACTGTAGCTGAGTATCGCCGAGGCTCCCGGTCGGATCAGACACGTTGTCCAGCACGATAAAGTGCACGCCTTTGTGGTCAAAAGTATAATGTGTCTCGCCGAAGAACTCCCGGTATGCCTCGCCTTGGTCTAGGGATGCATCATGCTCGCCGGCCAGGAAGCGGACGTTCTTTACCTTGAGCTTACTGACGATGTCACGGAACTGTGCTAGTCGGGTGCGCCGCTCCTGGGGGTCATCGGTCGTGTGAGTCAAATCGCCCGTAAAGACGATGAAGTCTGGCTGCCGCTCCAAGCCATTCACTGTGGCAACGGCTTTCTCGAGGGTCACAGCCGCATCAGGATTGGGGGGGCCGCTAAAGCCCCAGTGAGTATCGGACATCTGGAGAAAGAAGAAATCGTTCTCCTTCACGGTTCTTTCCGCGGCGTTCGCTTGGCGCAAACCCGAGGCGAACACCACCCCGGCGATGCCTGCTCCGGCGATGCCTGCGAGCTCGAAAAACTCTCGTCTGTTAATCGTTGTCTTCATCAGTACCTCCTGACGACTAATACACCGCAGGCCACAGCTTGGATTGGTGTAACGCACGTTTTTCCAAAAGAGATAACTTTTTGTTAGGAAAAACGACGGGGAAGAATGGACGGGTGGAGACGTGGGCGAGCCCAGCGGAAGGTTTGGCTCCTTACGCTGGGCTTAAGGCAAAACACCGCGGCTTGGTGTGGCGGTCTTTTTCGTCACCGCCTCAATCTGCTGCCTCTGCACTGCCCACACGATTGCTCGGCGCAGTTCACCTGCCTGGCCATGCGACTACGACCGCCCCGCTTGGGGCCGCGCTCCCACCGGTCGGTTCCCGGGTAACCTGTATCGCGTCGGGCAAGACCGCGAGCACTGGACCTTCGGCGATCAGGCGAGCATTGCCACTCGTGTCGGGTTGGACAGTGCCGAGCGCGGTCCACATGCCTTGGTGGAGGACCCAGACCTGGTAGGTCTGGCCGGCGGGCGCTGGCGGGAAGTGTGAGAAGGTCACCACGGCAATCTCCGCACCGGCCCGACCACGGTAGCGGGCGTGCGTCTCCAGAGAGACACCAGGCACAGGTGCTAGACGAATATTCTCGGTATCACTCGCAGTCACCAGGGTTAGAGCGCGCTCATCGCGTTGCCGGGCTGCCCGTTCCGCGTGATAGCGGACGCCCAAGAGGGAGAGGATTCCTAGCAGGGCTAAAGCAGCCATCTGCGGGGCCAGTTTGCCGCGCAGCTTTTGTAGGCCGGCCCGAATGCGGGTCTTGGCGGTGCCGAGCGGTAGGTTCAGCACGGAAGCAACCTGTTCGTGAGTCAAGTCTTCGAGGAAGGCCAGGCCCAAAGCCTGGCGCTGAGGTGGGGACAGTTCGGCGAGCGCTGCCTGTAGGGCTGAGCGGCGGTACTCTAGCCACGCTGCCTCTGCAGGTTCTGGGCTGTCGTCGGGCAGGTCCGCAAGATGCAGTCCTTCGGGATCCGGCTCCACCTGCGGTTGGCGGCTTCGTCGCCGTAGCTCGTTGAGAATCCGGAAGTGAGCAATTTGCAGTACCCAGGGACGGAAGGGCCCGCGGTCGGGATCGAAGGTGACTGCCCGGCGCCAGACTGCCAAGAAAACTTCCTGGACGATCTCTTCGGCAGTGGGGCGGTCCAGGGTTCTGGCAGCCAGATGAAAGATCAGGCGGGCGTAGCGATTATAGAGCAGACCCAATGCCTCGTGTGATCCGGCGGCGAGTTGCTGTATCAACTCCTCGTCGCTAGCACCTTCGTTCAGTGGCATAGGGCGGCATCCGTTCTGCATCTTGTCTGTTGCACGTGGTTTTGAGCTTATTCCGGCCGCTACACACTACTACACCAAGTGTAAGGGTTTGGATTGGTTTTGTATGGTTGCTGGTCTGGATTTGGCTATCAGGACGAATGTTGAGGTGCCATTCGCTATGAGGCTTCAGGCGCTACCCTGATGATTGGAATATCCTCTCTTAAGAGAGAAAGCCGCCAAGGGCAAAAAAGGGCACGGCGCGCCGTGCCCCTACACGTCAAACTACCTGGCCTTACGGGTGGGGAAGCTTGCTACAGGAAGATGCAAATCCCCGTGCGTTATCTTTGCGGACTCACCGCACCCCAACAGGCTGTTAGTCCGCCGCGGCGATCGACGACGCGCGGCCGTTGAGGGTGAATTCGTCGCGTTGCAATGCCGGCATGACTGTGGCGGCAAAGCGGCGCATGTTCTCCTCGGCCACTGCGATCGGCATGCCGCCGTATTTGAACACCGCCACGAAATGGTTCATGTGGATCTTGCTTTTGATAAAGGCAATCTTCTCCAGGCAAGTCTGTGGCGTGCCCGCTACCTGAAAACTGATGAAGTTCTCGGTCACGGCGTCATGTCCCGCTGCTGCGGCTGCCTGTCCCATCTGGCTGTAGAACTCGTAGCCTTTGATGTTTTTATGCGCGCCCTTGGAAATCTCGTAGTGCAAGTCGGCCGATTGCCAGTAGGCGCCCATGTACTTGCGTGCACCGGCCAGGGCTTTCTCTTCGGTCTCGTCCACATACACCCAGCCCAAAGTGACCGGCGGGACCGGCTCATTGCCGAGACTGCGATAGATCTGGTTGTAACGCTCCAACTCAGACGCGGTGGTGTCCCAGTCGCGCTGCGGCACGATGAGGACCCCGAGTCCGAGCTTGGCCATGATCTCGGCGGATTCGGGGCTGACGGCGGCGCCATACATGCGGCCGGTGAAATCGGAGTAGGGTCGCGGGCGGATGCTCATCTCAGGAATCTGGAAATATTTGCCCTGGTGCGAGAAACGCTCGTTCTTCAATGCCTTGACCACGACTTCGGCCGACTCGACAAAGCGCTCGCGCGACTCCTCCATCGCGACGCGGAAGCCGTCGTACTCGATGCGGGCCGCGCCGCGACCGAACCCGACGAGCAACCGGCCTTCGGAGAGGATATCGAGCATGGAGATCTGCTCGGCCACCCGCACGGGGTCGTGCCAGGGCAGGACGATGACCGCCGTGCCGAGTTTGATGCGCGAGGTGCGCCCGGCCATATAAGTGAGGAACTGACACACATCCGGCACCATGGTGTAGTCATCGAAATGGTGCTCGACGGTCCAGAATGAATCGAACCCAAGGGGTTCGGTCAGGTCGGCGAGCCGCCGTTCTTCCCAGTACACCTGGTGGTCGGCCTGCTGGCGGTTGGGATTTTGCATTGCTATGGCTACGCCTACGTCCATACGAGTCTCCTCCTTTTGCGAAATTATTGAGTCATTGAATCATTGGGTCATTTCTTCATTTAGTCAATGGGTCAATGACTCGATGGGTCAATGGACCAATCCTTTTATCGGAACAGGTCCGCATCCGCGGGGCGGATCAGTTTCTTGCCGTCGCCTTCGGCGGGGATGAACCGATACCCGCGAATAAGCACTGCCGGCATGGCGGCGCCTTTCTCCATCACCAAGCCCGCGGCTGCAGCTAATTCGTCGGCCACTGCGACAACGGTGTGGTGCAGTTCGCGGCCTTGCAGATCATGGGTGCCGCGCAGGTCCAGCAACGGCTCGAACCCCGACACGCCGAGCGCAAACTCGACTAACCCGTCGCGCCACGGCCGCCCAAAGGTGTCGGTGATGATCACACCGATAGTGACACCACGGCGCTCCTGGATGGCGACACGGATATTGTGGGCCGACGCATCCGGGTCTTTCGGCAGGACGATGACAATATCCTCGCCCAGGCTGTTCGACTCGTCCACGCCGGAGTTGGCGCACACCCAGCCCTGCTTGGTCTCGGTGATCACCACCCCATTTTTCATGCGCACGATGCGGCTGCTCTCACGCAACACCACTTCGACCACACGGGGATCCTTCTCCCACATCACGGCGATCTGCCGGGCGAAGGGGGAGGGCTCGACCGTCTTGAGATCGAGGATTGCTCCCTCAGCTTTGGAGACGATCTTCTGACACATCACCACGATGTCGCCGTTTTTGAGCCCGA
>WNFB01006583.1_pt1 | contig 10425 bp, 9 predicted proteins | sample 5400501 | NCBI WGS metagenome assembly WNFB01 (sample SAMN13153341, study PRJNA577476) | soil metagenome | isolation source: 200 cm saprolite under Douglas fir tree site 2 hole 1 | place: USA:California | collected 2015-04-18 | reverse complement strand
TCCCTCGAGGAGCGCGCCCGGGCCCTCTTCCGCGAGCTGCCGCCGCCGTCGGGCGACAGCGAGCACGACACCGCCGCCGCGATCGCCGAGCCGGCGACGACGCCCGCCCAGAGCGCGGCACCGCCGGTCCCGACCCGCGCGCCGTTCATTCCGCCGCGGATCCAGCGGCCGGCGCCCGCAGGCGCTCCGAACCGGAGCGGTGGCGGCTATCCGTCCCGTCCCAAGCCGGTCTTTTCCAGCAGCGGGCCTTCAGCGCCGGCGCGGCCAGGTGGGGAGCGGCCGGCCGCCGGCGGGCCGCCGGCGCGCCAGTTCGGGCCCGACGCCGAAAAGGGCGGCGGCCGCAAGAAGGGCAAGAAAGGCAAGCGGTCGATGGTGGATCAGGAAGCGGTGCAGGCGAACATCCTGCGCACCCTGCAGAACATCAAGGGCGGCACCGGCGGCCGGAAGGGCGTCCGCCGCTCCGACGAGCCTTCCTATAGAGACCAGGTGGCGGGCCGGCTGGCGGAGGAACGGGAGAAGGAGAAGACCCGGATCCGGGTCAACGAGTACATCTCCGTCTCCGAGCTGGCCGAGGCCATGAAGGTGCCGGCGACCCAGATCGTCCAGTTCGCGTTCAAGGAGCTGGGGATGATGGTCACCGTGAACCAGCGGCTCGACTTCGATCAGATCGAGCTGATCGCGTCCGAGTTCGGCTTCCAGGCCGTGCGAGAAGAGGAGTACGCGGCCGACGCCGCCACCGAGGAAGTGGACGAGCCGGGCGAGCTGGCCCCGCGTCCGCCGGTCGTCACGATCATGGGTCACGTGGACCACGGCAAGACGTCGCTGCTCGACTATATCCGGAAGACCAACGTCGTCGCCGGCGAGGCGGGCGGGATCACCCAGCACATCGGCGCGTATCACGTGTCGCTCGGGAACGGCAAGGCGATCACCTTCCTCGACACCCCGGGCCACCAGGCCTTCACCGCCATGCGCGCGCGCGGGGCGCAGGTGACCGACATCGTGGTGCTCGTCGTCGCGGCCGACGACCAGGTCATGCCCCAGACGATCGAGGCCATCAGCCACGCCCGTAATGCGGGCGTCCCGATGATCGTCGCCATCAACAAGATCGACCTGCCCTCGGCCGACGTCGAAAAGGTGAAGCGCGACCTGCTCCAGCAGAACGTGGTCCTCGAGGAGTTCGGCGGCAACGTGCTCTCCTCGCCGATCTCGGCAAAGAAGGGCACTGGGGTGGATCGTCTGCTCGATCAGATCCTGCTCCAGGCCGAGCTGCTCGACCTGCACGCGAATCCGACCGCCCCGGCGCACGGCACGGTGTTGGAAGCCACGCTCGATCCGGGGAAGGGTCCGCTGGCGACGGTGCTGGTCCAGCGGGGCACGCTGCACGTGGGCGACAACTTCATCTGCGGCAAGTTCTCCGGCCGGGTCCGCGCGCTCTACGACGAGCGCGGGAAGACGGTGAAGGAGGCCGGCCCCTCCATCCCGGTCCAGATCCTCGGCTTCGAGGGCGTGCCCTCCGCGGGCGACTCCTTCGCGGTCGTCACCGACGCGGTCGAAGCCCGCGACATCGCGCAGAAGCGGCAGCGGCTGGAGCGGGAAGCGCAGAACCGGCGCAGCCAGCGCGGCGGTACCCTCGAAGACATCAGCCGGGCGCTCAAGGAGGGCGAAGTCTCCAGCCTCCGGATCATTATCAAGGCCGACCAGGGCGGTCCCGCCGAAGCCCTGGCCGACGCGCTGGCCCAGCTGTCGACCAGCGAGGTCCGGGTGGACGTCGTGCACCGCGGCGTCGGCGCCATCACCGAGAGCGACGTGCTGCTGGCCAAGGCGTCGGGCGCCATCGTCCTGGGCTTCCACGTCCGGCCCGACTCGAACGCGCGCGCCGCGGCCGAGCGGGAGTCGGTGGACGTGCGGACCTACCGCATCATCTACGAAGCGGTGGAGGACGTGCGCAACGCGCTCGAGGGTCTGCTCAAGCCGGAAGAGAAGGAAACGGTGCTGGGCGAGGCCGAGGTGCTCCAGCTCTTCAAGGTGAGCAAGGTGGGCACGATTGCGGGCTGCTCGGTGCGCAGCGGCGTGATCCAGCGGACCGCCAAGGCGCGCATCATCCGCGACGGCACCGTGGTCTACACCGGCAACCTGTCGAGCCTCAAGCGCTTCAAGGACGATGTGCGGGAGGTGCGCGAAGGGCTCGAGTGCGGCATCGGGATCGAAAACTTCAACGATCTCAAGGTCGGCGACCGGATCGAGTCGTTCCGGATGGAAGAGGTCAAGCGGACGTTGCAGCCGGAGGCAGCTGTTAGCCGTTAGCCATTAGCTAACGGCTAACGGCCAATGGCTCCGATCATCGGCATCCGAACCTGGGACTTGCACCTGGAAGGCTGCCTGTCCCTCAAGGACAAGCGCTCCGTGATCAAACCGCTTACCGGGGCGCTCCGGCGCGACCTCAACGTGTCGGTGGCGGAGACCGGCCACCAGGACCTGTGGCAGCGGGCGCAGATCGCCTGCGCCGCGGTCGGAAGCGCTCGGCGCGTCGTCGAGGAGACGCTCCGCGCCGCTGATCGGATGATCGAGGAGGCGGACGGTGTCCGCATTCTCGAAACGGTGACGGAGTACCGATGAAGTCCCGCTCGTCCTCGAGGCGGCCGGAGCAGGCGGCCGAAACCGTGCGTCAGGTCGTGACCGACGCGCTCATGCGCGGCGAGGTCCGGGACCCGCGCGTCGGGCTGGTCACGGTCACGCTCGTGCAGGTGACCAGCGACTTGTCCCACGCCCGCGTGCTGGTCGCCCCGGCGGGCGACGACGCGGCGAAGGAGCGGGCGCTGGAGGGGCTCCGGAGTGCGGCGGGCTTCCTCCGCACCAAGGTGGCGCGCGGGCTCAGTACCCGGACGGTCCCGGAGCTCCACTTCGAGCTGGATCGCGGCCTGCAGCACGCCGCGCGCATCAACGCCCTGCTGGATGGGCTCAAGCGGGAGCCGCAGGACTGATCGGAGCGCTCCTGGTGGACAAGCCCTCGGGGCCGACGTCGCACGACGTCGTGGCGCAGCTCCGGCGGGTCTTCGGCCTCCGGGCTGTGGGCCACACCGGGACGCTGGACCCGTTCGCCACCGGGCTCCTCGTCGTCCTGCTGGGGCGGGCGACTCGGCTGGCCCGGTTCGTCGAAGCGGCGCCCAAGACCTATCTGGCGGTCGCCCGCCTCGGCAGGCGGACCGACACGGACGATCGCACCGGGGCCCCGCTGGGCGAAGCCGCGGACGTGGCGAGGCTGGACGACGGGAGCGTGCGCACCGCTCTCGAGGCGCTCGCCGGTGATCGCCCCCAGCGGCCCCCCGCCTTCTCGGCCAAGCGGGTTGGCGGCGAGCGAAGCTACCGGCTGGCGCGGCGGGGTCGGCCCGTGGAGCTCGCGGAGGTGGCGGTGACGGTGCACTCGATCGAGCTGGTCGCGTGGCGCGCACCGGACGCGACGTTCCGCGCCACCGTGAGCGCCGGCACCTATCTTCGGGCGCTCGCGCGCGACCTGGGCGACGCTCTGGGGGTGGGCGCGCATCTGGTGGAGCTGCGGCGGGAGGCCGTCGGTGCCCTGCGGGTCGAGGACGCGGTGCCGCTGGACCGGCTCCTCCCGGAAACGCCGCTGGTGCCGCTCCGAGCCGTGCTTCGCGACCTGCCCGCAGTAGCGCTCGACGCCGGTGAGCGCGACGCCGTGCGACACGGGGGCTTCGTCGCCGACCGCTGGGTGGACGGCCGGCCTGGAAGCGGGCCGGTGGCGCTTCTCGCCGATGGTGACGTCGTCGCCGTCGCCCGACCCGACGCCGGGCAGCTCCGGCCCATCGTCGTTCTGGAGGGCGCATGAGCGGCGTGGTGCCGCGAGCGACCGAGGGCACGGTGGTCACCGTCGGGTCCTTCGATGGCGTCCATATCGGGCATCAGGCCGTACTGGCCGAGGTGGCCCGACGGGCGGAGGCCGCGCGGCGGGCCAGCGTGCTGGTGACCTTCGAGCCGCACCCGCTGGCCGTGGTGAATCCGCAGGCGGCGCCGCCGCTCCTCACCACCGCATGGGAGCGGCGCGAGATCCTGGCGCAGCTGCCGCTGGACTACGCGCTGTTCGTCCGGTTCGACCGCCGGCTCGCGGATCTCTCGCCCGAGGCCTTCGTGCGGGAGGTACTGCTGGCGCGCTGCGGCGTGCGGGAGCTGGTGTTCGGGTATGACCATGGCTTCGGCCGCGGCCGGAGCGGCGACGTCGAGACCCTCCGACGCCTCGGGGCCGAGCTCGGATTCGCGGTGGACGTGGTGCCGCCGGTGGACCTGGGCGGGGAGCCGATCTCGAGCGGGCGCATCCGTCGGGCGGTGGCGGGCGGCGATCTCCGCACGGCGGCTCGCCTGCTCGGCCGGCCCTATGGTGTCACCGGGAAGGTGGTGCCCGGCGAGCGGCGGGGCCGAGTGCTCGGAGTGCCGACGATCAATCTCGGCGAGATCCCCGCGGAGAAGCTGTTGCCGCCCGACGGGGTTTACGCCGTCTGGGTGGAGTGGCGCGGCGGCCGGGTGGGCGGGATGATGAACCAGGGCGGTAAGCCCACGTTCGGTGACGGCCGGCGCTCGCTCGAGGTGCACCTCCTCGGCTTCGAGGGCGATCTCTACGGCGAGTGGGTGCGCCTGGAATGGGTGGAGCGGCTCCGGGATGTGCGCCGGTTCGCCTCTGCCGATGAATTGCAGAGCCAGTTGGAGCGCGACCGCGCCCAGGCCACCGCCGTCCTCGGCGGTGCCCGGGCCCAGCCGGACCCGACTCGCGCCAGTCACGCGTAAGCACGAGAGACTCGAGATGCTTTCTTCGATCCGCAATCGTCTGATCCTGATCGGCCTGCTGGTGGCCGGCTGCGTGTTCACCCTGATTCCGCGCAATGTGACGGTGCGCGTGAAGGGCGACGACGGCGTGATGCACGACAAAGTGGAGAAACGGGTCCCGCTCAAGTACGGACTCGACCTCCAGGGCGGCATGCACCTCGCGCTCGAGCTGGATCAGTCGAAGCAGGTCTCCGCCGATCCCAAGCGCGACCTCGACCTCGCGCTCACGGTGCTCCGGAAGCGGATCGACGAGTTCGGGGTCACCGAGCCGCTCATCCAGAAGGTGGGTGACAACCGCATCGTGGTCGAGCTGGCGGGCGTCACCGAGCCGGCCCGGGCCAAGGCTATCGTCCAGCGAAGCGCGTTTCTCGAGTTCAGGATCACCGACAAGACCGGCGCGCTGGAGAAGGCGCTCCCCGGCATGGACCGCGTCCTCCGGGGGCTCGGCGTGAGCGGGGTGGACACCGGCGCCGCCAAGCGGCCGTCGGCGGTTCAGCAGCTGCTCGGCACGGACTCGACCAAGACAGGTGCCGACAGCGCCAACGCGCCGGTTGCCGGGGGCATCCTGGAGTCGCTCATCCAGCCGGCAGCGGCGGTCGCGGGGAGCCAGACCCCCGGCGAGTATCTGGTTCCCGAGACGGCGTTCCCCCGGGTGGACAGCCTGCTCAATCTGCCCGAGGTGCAGCGCCTTCTGCCCCGCGGGGTCACCCTGCGGTGGGCGGCCGCTCCGACCAGCGTGGGCGTTCAGTCTTACCGCTATCTCTACGCGCTCGAGGACAAGGCCATCGTCACCGGCAGCAGCCTGGTGGACGCACGGGCGCAGCTCGATCCGCTCACCAACGGCCCGATCGTCACCTTCGAGCTCGACCGCGCCGGCGGCCGCAAGTTCCAGGAGGAGACCAGCCGCCACGTCGGGGATTACATGGCCATCATCCTCGACGACCGGGTGCAGGGGCGGCCGCCGGTGATCCAGAGCGCCATCGGGCGGAACGGGCAGATCACCCTCGGCGGCAAGGGCCTCCAGGAGGCTCAGGATCTTGCCCTCACCCTCAAGGCCGGCGCGCTGCCGATTCCGCTGAAGATCGTGGAGGAGCGGCAGGTCGGTGCCAGCCTCGGCGCCGACTCGATCCGCGACGGGCTCACCGCCGGCGTGGTCGGCACGGCGCTCGTGATCCTGATCATGGTGGGCTACTACCGTCTGAGCGGCGTGCTCGCCGTGGCGGCGCTGGCGCTGTACATCCTCTTCACTGTCGGCGGGCTGTCGGCGCTCGATGCCACGCTCACCCTGCCCGGGCTCGCGGGGCTCGTGCTCTCCATCGGCATCGCGGTGGATGCCAACGTGCTGATCTTCGAGCGGATCCGGGAAGAGCTTCTCCTCGGCAAGACGGTCCGCCTCTCGGTGGAGGAGGGCTTCCAGCACGCCATGAACGCGATCGTGGACTCCAACGTGAGCACGGTCATCACGGCGCTCTTCCTGTTCCAGTTCGGCACCGGCCCGGTCAAGGGCTTCGCGGTCACGCTCATCATGGGCATCATCGCCTCGATGATCACGGCGGTGTTCGTGACCAAAACGTTCTTCCTCATATGGCTGGACCGTCGTCCGGCCATGTCCACGCTGAGCATCTGACGATGACGCGCTTCTTCGCGCACGCGAACTACGACTTCATCGGCGTTCGCAAGTACGCCTATGCGATTACGGCCGCCATCATCCTGCCGGGACTCCTGTTTCTGGCCGTCCGGGGACTCAACTACAGCATCGAGTTCACCGGCGGCACCCTCTTCCAGATCCACGCCCATCGGCCGGTGGACGTGGCCGCGGTTCGCTCCGCGCTCGACGCCGAGGGTATCCACGGGGCCGAGATCCAGCAGTTCGGCGGGCAGGACGACTACGTGATCCGCGCCCGCGTGGCCAAGGCGGGCACCGACGCCAACGACACGCAGGCGACCGCCACCGAAGTGGGCAAGGCGCTCGACAGCGTCCTCGGCAAGGGGAACTACGACGTTCAGCGCACCGAGGCGGTCGGTCCCAAAGTCGGCAGCGAGCTTCGCCAGAAAGCGTTTCTCGCCATCTTCCTTTCGTTCTTCGCGGTGCTGCTCTATCTCGCGTACCGCTTCGAGTGGCGGTTCGGGCTCGCCGCCGTCGTCGCCACCGCCCACGACATCATCGCGACCATCGCCTTCATCGCGGTCATGCGGCTCGAGGTGAGCCTTGTGGTGGTCGGCGCCGTGCTGTCGATGGTGGGCTACTCCCTCAACGACACGATCATCATCTTCGACCGGGTCCGCGAGAACCTCCGCAAGCACAAGAAGGACACCTTCGCGCAGACCCTCAACCGCTCGATCAACGAGACGCTGCCCCGCAGCGTGCTCACCCACGGGACGACCCTGGCGAGCCTCACCGCCTTGGCGATCTTCGGCGGCGAGGTCATCCGGCCGTTTGCGCTGGTCATGTTCTTCGGCGTGTTCACCGGCACGTTCTCGTCGATCTACATCGCCTCCCCGGTGCTCATGGCCATCGAGAACCGTTGGCCGGGCCCGCATGCCCGGGGCGTCAAGGCAGGAAAGACCTCGCCTCCGCCCCCCGCGGCGCCGTCGGGCCGCAAGGTGACCGTGGGATGACCCGGCCCGGCTGAGGGCCGGTGCGGCGTGCTGGTCGACACCCACTGCCATCTCGCCGACCCCGCCTACGACCCCGACCGGGACGCCGTGCTCGCCCGGGCCTGGGCCGCCGGCGTGGGGCATGTGATCGCGGTCGGCGAGTCCCGGGAGTCGGCGGCGAAGGCGCTTACCCTGGCGGACCGGGAGGTCAGGCTCTCGGCCACCGCCGGGCTGCACCCCCACGAAGCGTCCGCCTGGAATGCCGGCTATGCCGAGTGGCTCGCAGAGACCCTCCGGCACCCGGCCGTCGTCGCCGCGGGCGAGATGGGGCTGGACTATCACTACGATCACTCCCCAAGACCGGTCCAGCGCGCGGCCTTCGACGGGCAGCTCGCGCTCGCCAGGGCGGCGCGCAAACCGGTCGTCGTCCACGCCCGGGAGGCCGACGACGACGTCGCCGCGGCCCTGCGGAACCACCCCGGTGTGACGGGGGTCCTGCACTCGTTCAGCAGCGGCCTCGACCTCTTGCGAGCCGGGGTCGCTCTGGGGCACTATGTGTCCTTCAGCGGCATGGTGACCTTCCGGAGCTGGACGCTGGATGACGCCATCCGGGAGACGCCGCTGGACCGGATTCTCGTCGAGACCGACGGACCTTTCCTCGCCCCCGTGCCGCACCGCGGATCGCGGAACGAGCCGGGGTACGTGCGTCGTGTCGCCGAGCGCCTGGCGGAAGTGCTTCACGTGAGCCCGGACGCGGTCATCGAGGCGACGTCGGCCAACGCCGCCCGCCTCTTCGGCCCGCGCGTGTCGGTCGCCGTGCCTGGCAGCCGATAGCCAAACGCCCAACCCCCCTCGGAGCCCCACCGTGACCACCGTCCCCTCGGATATCGCTATCGCGCAGGCCGCCAAGCTGCGTCCCATCGTGGACGTCGCCGCCGAAGTCGGCCTCGGGCCGGACGAAATCCTCCCATACGGGCGGAACAAGGCGAAAATCGCCCCCGAAGCCGTCGCCAAGCGGACGCCGAAGGGGCGACTCGTGCTGGTCACCGGCATCAACCCGACGCCGGCCGGGGAGGGGAAGTCGACGGTCACGATCGGCGTCACCCAGGCGCTCCGCCGGCTCGGCAAGAAGGCGATCCTGTGCATCCGCGAGCCGTCACTGGGCCCGGTGTTCGGGGTGAAGGGCGGGGCGGCGGGTGGCGGATACGCCCAGGTGGTGCCGATGGACGAGATCAACCTGCACTTCACCGGAGATTTTCACGCCATCACCTCAGCGCACAACCTCCTGTCCGCGATGCTCGACAACCACATGCATCACGGCAACGCCCTCGGGCTCGATTCCCGGCGGATCCTCTGGCCCCGCACGATCGACATGAACGACCGCGCGCTCCGGTCGATCGTGATCAGCCTGGGGGGCATCAACGCCGGGCCGGTGCGCGAGGACCGTTTCGTGATCGTCCCCGGCAGCGAGATCATGGCCATTCTCTGCCTCGCCACCGACCTCCAGGACCTGGAGCAGCGGATCGGCCGGATCATCGTCGGGCTGACGCGGGACCGGAAACCGGTCACGGCCGCGGAGCTCAAGGCGGCCGGCGCGATGACGCTGCTGCTCAAGGATGCGATCCTTCCCAATCTGGTGCAGACGCTGGAAGGCGGGCCGGCGCTGATCCACGGCGGGCCGTTCGGCAACATCGCCCATGGCTGCAACTCGATCGCCGCCACCCGGCTCGGTCTCGGGCTGGCCGACATCGTGCTGACCGAGGCGGGCTTCGGCGCCGATCTGGGCGGCGAGAAATTCTTCGATATCAAGTGCCGCTACGGCGGGCTCAACCCGGAGGCGGCGGTCGTCGTCGCGACCGTGCGGGCGCTCAAGATGCACGGCGGCGTGAAGAAGGACAACCTCGGCGCCCCGGACCTTGTAGCGCTCGAGCGCGGGATCGCGCATCTCGAGGCCCACGTCAAGAACGTGATGAAGTTCGGCGTCCCGCCGGTCGTGGCGTTGAACCGCTTCACGTCCGACACCCAGGAGGAGCTGGACACCGTGCTCGCCGCCTGCCGAGGCTGGGGCGCGCGCGCCGCGCTGAGCGAGGTGTGGGCCCGGGGCGGTGCCGGCGGCGAGGCGGTAGCGAACGAGATCCTGGCGGTTCTGGCCGAAGGCAAGAGCCGGTTCCAGCCGCTGTACGACGCAGCCTGGCCCATCAAGAAGAAGATCGAGCGGATCACGACCGAGATCTACGGCGCGGATGGCGTCGACTTCTCCGCTGCCGCCGAAAAGAGCGTCGCGCAGTGGGAGGCGGCCGGGTTCGGCAACACCCCCGTCTGCATGGCCAAGACCCAGTACTCGTTCTCGGACGACCCGACCAAGCTCGGGCGGCCGAAAGGCTTCCGGATTACCATTCGGGACGTCTACCCGTGCGCCGGCGCCGGGTTCGTGGTGGCGCTCGCCGGCGAGATCATGACGATGCCGGGCCTGTCCAAGACCCCGGCGGCCGAGGCGATCCGGGTCCTTCCGGACGGCACCATCGAGGGCCTCTTCTGATGCACGTGGTGGCAACCAGCGGTGCCCCCAAGGCGATCGGGCCGTACAGCCAGGGCATCATCGCCCACGGCTTCGTGTTCACCGCGGGCCAGATCGCACTCGACCCGTCTACTGGCGAGGTGGTGCCCGGCGGCGTCCCCGAGCAGACCACCCGGGTGCTGGAGAACCTGAAAGCGATTCTCGCCGCCGCCGGCTCGGACCTCGACCGGGTCGTGAAGACGACGGTGTTCCTCGCCGATATGGCCGACTTCGCCGCCATGAACGACGTGTACGCCAAGACCTTCGGTGAGCACCGGCCCGCCCGCTCCACCGTCGCCGCGGCGGGGCTGCCGCGCGGGGTTCGAGTGGAGATCGAAGCCGTTGCGACGGTGAGAAGCGAGCAGTAGGCCGTGCGAGGCTCGGCCCACGCCCGGCTCCCTGCGCGGTTCTCACTTCTCATCTGGCACTGCGCGGGG
>WNFB01006582.1_pt1 | contig 10425 bp, 8 predicted proteins | sample 5400501 | NCBI WGS metagenome assembly WNFB01 (sample SAMN13153341, study PRJNA577476) | soil metagenome | isolation source: 200 cm saprolite under Douglas fir tree site 2 hole 1 | place: USA:California | collected 2015-04-18 | reverse complement strand
GCGAAGAGTTTGGCGATGGCGGCGTCCATGCTGAAGCGCGCGCCGGTATCCTGCTTCCACGCTGCCTTTCGAATGAGCAGGCGGGCTGCGTCAATTTCCGTGGACATGTCCGCGAGCATAAATTGAATAGCTTGAAATTGCGAAATGGGATGGCCAAAAGCCATGCGCTCCTGGGAATACTTCAGCGCCGCTTCGAACGCGCCTTGCGCGATGCCCGCGGCTTGAGCGGCGATGCCGATGCGTCCGCCATCCAGGGTCGAGAGCGCTACTTTGTAGCCTTCGCCTTCGTTGCCGATGCGGTTCGTAACCGGGACTACGCAATCGGTGAGGACTAGTTCGCTGCACGCCGTGGCGTTGATGCCGAGTTTTTTTTCTTCCTTGCCGACCTTGAATCCCGGCGTGCCTTTTTCCACGACTAGTGCGGTGATTCCTTTTTCGCCTTTGGCCGGCTCCGTGTTTACGTACACAATCGCCGCGTCGGCCGCACCGCCATTGGTGATCCAGGCTTTCGTGCCATTGATCACGTAAGTGTCGCCCTTTTTCACGGCCTTCGTTTGCAGAGCGGCGGCGTTCGAACCGGCTTGCGGTTCGGTCAAGGCGTAACAGCCGATTTTTTCGCCGCGCGCGTAGGGCAGCAGGAATTTTTTCTTTTGCTCATCTGTTCCGAAGCGGTGGATGGGATCGCAGTAGAGGGAGTTTTGCACGGAGAGAATCACACCCGTGGAGGCGCAGCACCGCGAAATCTCTTCTATCACGATGGTGTAGGCAATGTGGTCGAAGCCTGCTCCGCCTTCCGATTCCGGAAACGCGACGCCTGTTAGCCCGAGTTCGGCCGCCTTCTGAAACAGCGCGCGCGGAAAGTGGCCCGTCTCGTCGAGTTCTTTCGCCAGCGGCCGGACTTCCGATTCCGCGAACTCTCGCACGCTCTTCTGGAGCAGCTTCTGTTCTTCCGTCAGTTCCAGGTCCACCGTAGCTCGCTCCCATCCGCCCAAGCAATTTTTGAATTTGTGTATTCTATCGCGGCCGACTGGGCTTCGCGAATCAGCCGAGCGCCTTGGAGAGACGCTCGTAGGTAGTTTGCAGGTCTTCCGGGTGCACGCGCGTCTCGCCCGTCACCGTCATGAAGTTCGAATCACCGATCCAGCGCGGCAATACGTGCAGATGCAAATGTCCCACCACGCCAGCGCCCGCGGCGCGCCCCAGATTCATTCCCAAATTCATCCCATCGGGCTGGTAATTCGCGCGCAAAGCCGTTTCCACGCGTTGCGTCAATCGCATCATTTCGTCCAGCGTTCCCACTTCGCACAAATTCAATTCCGCAACGTGCGCGTACGGCACGATCATCACGTGCCCGGAGGTATAGGGGAAGCGATTCAGGATGACAAACGTCTTCTGAGCCCGATGGACAATGAGCGTCTCAGCATCATTCTTCCGCGCCACCGCGTCGCAAAAAATACACTCCGGCTGATTTCCGCTTGCCGCCTCTTTCATGTACTGGTAGCGCCAGGGAGTCCAGATATAGTCCATCGCACCGCTTCCTTTTTCTCAAATGCCGCGCGCACAGCATAACGCAGAATTGGGATGCAAGTTGCACACGGGCGCTAGTCCAGCCTGAACTTGCCCGGAGGCCTGTTTTATGTTTTCTGATGTAAATGGAAACTGCTCGAACGGGAATTCTTGCGCCAGCCGGGTGCGCGTCTACTTGCCGCCCGCGGGCGCGGCTTGGGTTTCCGCGCTATTCACAAAATCTTTCAACTCTTTACTGGGCTTGAAGAAGGGAATTTTCTTGGCCGGCACTTCGACCTTCTCGCCGGTTTTCGGATTGCGGCCGACTCGTCCGCGGCGCTCCCGAGTGCGGAAGCTGCCGAATCCGCGGATCTCGATCTTTTGGCCCTTCTGCAGGGAACCAATGATGCTATCGAAAATAGTTTCGACGATGGTCTCCGACTCCTTGCGGGGAAGCTCTGTGATACGCAGAACCTCTTCGATGAGGTCGGCCTTCGTGAGTGTGGGTTGCTTGGTCATCGTCGCTATGCCTCTTCGCGCAACTCTAGATTAAAGACCGCTCTAGTTCGTCCACCGTCTTACGGTCGCCAGGAGCACCGGCTGTCCCAGGGTCGCCGGAACCACCTGCCGCATTGCGCTTGCCCTAAACAGTGGAACCAAACGGCTTACGGGGGGCTGGCCCCTTGCCGGAGTGCCCCCTTCCTATCATTAAAATGACCCGCAGGTAAATGAAATTATGACGGCCGGCCCCCGCCGAGCCGGTCTTGAATCAGCTAACGCGCCGACAGCTTGGACTTCAGCGCGTCCCCGATCGTCGCCGTCGACGAGGACTTCGACGTCGAGCGATACTGTTCAATCTCCTTGCGCTCGATCTGCTTCACCGCCGCGCGGTAGCTGAGACCGATGCGCCGCGTCTCCGGGCTGATCTTGATGATCTTGAAATCGTATTCCTTGCCCGGCTCGAGCGGCCCCGCACTCTTCAGCGGCCCGGTCGTCGGACGGAAGCTCGAAGGCCCTTCGTCGCGGCGCTTGCGCTCCTCAATCTCCGTGTTATGGCAAAGCGCTTCGATGTTTTCGCCCAATTCGACGAACGCGCCGAACGTGGCAATGCGCGAAACCTTGCCCTTCACGATTTGCCCGACCTTGTGCTGCTTGAACCAGTCGCCCCAAATGTCGTTAACCTGCTTGATGCCCAGCGACACGCGGCGGTTCTCCGGATCGATCTTCAGCACTTTGGCGGTGACGTCTTCCCCCTTCTTGAATACCTCGTGCGGATTCTTGATGCGCTCCGTCCAGCTCACATCGCTGACGTGTACGAGCCCATCGAATCCATCCTCGATTTCGATGAACGCGCCGAACTCCGCGATGTTCCGCACCTTGCCGGTGACTACCATGCCCACCGGATATTTTTCCGCAATCAGCAGCCACGGGTCGGGCTGGGCCTGCTTGATGCCCAGCGAGACGCGCCGGTCGCTTGGCTTGATGTCCAGCACCACCACGTCAACTTCGTCGCCTACCTTGGCGACCTTGGACGGGTGCTGGATCTTCTTGTTCCAGCTCATCTCGGAAACGTGTACCAGGCCTTCGATGCCCTGTTCCAGCTCGACGAAGACGCCATAGTCCACGACCCCGACAACTTTGCCTTTCACCTTGCCACCCGCCGGATATTTCTCCGCCGCGCCCACCCAGGGATCGGCCATCAATTGCTTCATGCCGAGCGATACGCGCTGCTTTTCCTTGTCAAACTTCAGGATGATGACGTCAACTTCCTGCTCCGGTTTCACCACGTCGGAAGGATGCTTCACGCGGCCCCAGCTCAAATCCGTCAAGTGCAGCAAGCCGTCGATTCCGCCGAGGTCCACGAACGCGCCGTACTCCGTCACGTTCTTCACGTGGCCGTGCACGACCTGGCCTTCGCTCAGCGTTTCCATCAACTGCGCGCGCTTGGCATGCAACTCTTCTTCCAGCAGCGCGCGCCGGCTCACCACCACGTTCCCGCGGCGGCGGTTCAACTTGGTGATGCGCACCTGGATTTCCGTGCCGGTCAGGTTGTCCAGGTTCTGCACTGGCCGCAGGTCGTACTGCGAGCCCGGCAGAAACGCGCGTACGCCGATATCCACCACGATGCCGCCCTTGATGCGGTCTACGATCTTGCCGGTAATTGTTTCTTTCGCCTTGAACGCCGCGTCGATCTTTTCCCACGTCCGGCGGCGCAGCACTTTCAGGTACGACAGGATCGTGAAGCCGTCCTTGTGATCCCCGGTGCGCTGCACCTCAATCGTGCTGTTCGGCTCAGGGCGTGGAATTTCCGTGTCCGTGAATTCCGCCGCCGGTATCAGGCCTTCCGTCTTTCCGCCCAGGTCCACCACCACGCCATGTTCCGTGTAGGCGACAACCTTGACCTCGATCACCTCGTGCGACGCAGCCGCTTCCTGCTTCTCGTCGTACTCCTGCAGCAGCTTGCTCATCTCTTCCGAGCCGGCCGCTTCTTCGTCAGTGGCCGCAGATTCGGCATCCGCTGCGTGCGCCTCCCTGTTTGCTTCAGCCGCGACATGAGCGGTCGCGGAATCGGCAGGCGCGGCGGTCTGTTCCGGCGTCGCCGTCGTAGGCGTCTCTTGCCCCGCGCCAGCCGTCGCGGCATTTTCGCTTGCCGCCGCAGAAGGAGGAGTCTGCTCTGTCGCGCCTTCTACCGTTGAATTTGTTTCCGTGTGCGCGCTGTTCGGAGCGGTTTCGGCTTCGGGTGCAGGGGCGGCGGCAGCCGCGTTGGTCTGGTTATCGTGGTCGGAAAACATGGTTGTTGGCCTCCGGAAGATTGCTTCGCTTTGGGTAGCCGCTAAGCGGCCCCGTGTTCAGTCGAAAAGGTTCCTTGCTGCTTCCCTGTCGGGGTTAATGCAAGGAGGTTAACCGCAGAGCGGTTACTTGGGACACAAATGCTGCGGGCGTCGAAAACGCTGCAACCTTGCAAGGATACTCGCCGCCTCAACCCCCTGTCAATGAAACCTCGGAGCGGTTCTAGGCGCGCCCGGCGTGCGTTTTTTCGCGGCGAAAATCCGGCGCGGAGACCTCTACGGTGCGGCACATCTCGTACAATCTCGAGCGCATGCGGCTGCCGATGCGCTGCTCGAGCGCATCTTCACGCGTCGGTGGAATCAATTTGCCGTTTGGAAGTCGCGCCGCTTCGCCCTCTGTAACGGGATTATCCAGATAGTTCGTCGTGATAATTGTCGTCCGGTTTTCGTTGTATCGCGCATTCAGCACAATGCCTACGATGTCGCGCACCCAATCTGAAGGTTTGCTCGCGCCGAGATCATCCAGCACCAGGATCTCGACGGTTCGAATCGGCTCCAGAATCTTCATCTCCGTCGATTCGCTCGCCGGGTTGTAGCTGGCCTGAATTTCCTTCAGCAGTTCGCGGTAATCGCAAAACAATCCCGCGTGCCCGCGATGAATCAATTCTTTCAATGCCGCAACCGCCAGATGCGTTTTTCCCACGCCCGAAGGCCCCATGAACAGCAATCCCTTTTCGGACGAACCAGGATACTCGCGCACAAAACCTTGCGTGAACAGTTTTGCTTGTTTCAACGAGTGGGCGTGCTGCGCCGTCCAGGTCTTCCCGTCGGTCAGGTCAGTGACATAACTTTCAAAATCGCAATGCTCGTAGCGCTTCGGAATGCGCGCGCGCTCCATCACCAGTGACGCGCGCTCCTCCATCCCGCAATCGCACGCCACCGCCACGCGGCCCGCCGCGCCATCCGTGCGTGGCACCAGCTTCCATCCCGTTCCCCTGCAAAGCGTACAATTTTCCAGCGCCATATTTTGTTCGTGTATGTAGGCACCGGGCTTTAGCCCGGCCATATTATTCCGATTCTTCGTAGTGGCCGGTCTTCAGACCGGTTCCTTTCCCCGCGTCAGACAGCATACGAGCGCCAATTGCACATAGCAATCTGCCTGCGTTGGGAAAACTGTGGAAGGAACTACTGGATCTTTTCCTTCAAACTGAATACTGATAGCTGATTAGTGACAGCTATCGCACCAACCGCGGCGTCGCACGCACAATCGCATGCCGCGGCGTTTTCTCCTGCAAATGCGACGCCGCCACGCGCGACAACTCCTGTTGCACCACTTGCGCGAACTCCCCCATCTGCCGCTCCATCTCGATCATCTTCTCGCGCATATTCAGAATTATTTCGATGCCCGCTAGGTTCACGCCCATATCCCGCGCCAGCGTCAGGATTACATCCAGCCGCTCCAGATCCGAATCCGTATACAGCCGCGTGTTTCCCTGCGAACGCGACGGCTTCAGCAGCCCTACCCGCTCGTACAGCCGCAGCGTCTGCGGGTGCAGCTTGTAAAGCTCCGCAACCGCGCTGATCATGTAGCCCGCCTTGGCCCGTTTTTTCGCTCGTGGCGGCATCTTCGATTCCCTAAATTCCCGCCTTGTTAAACAAATCCTTCCGCGGATCACCCGGCGCGACGCTCTCCAGTTCCTTCATCAAATTCCGCACGCGCTCATCCGTCGGCGGCGGCACGACCACCTGAATCTCCACGTACTGGTCGCCTCTCGCGCCATTCCTCGCGCTCGGCACGCCTTTGTCCCTCAGCCGCAGCGTTTTTCCGCTGTTTGTCCCCGGCGGGATTCGAACGATCGACCGCCCGTCGATCGTCGGCACTTCGATCTTCGCGCCCAGCGTCGCCTCGCTCACCGTCACCGGAATCTTGGTGTACAAATCGTCGCCACGCCGTTCGAAAAATTCATGCGGCTTCACCACTACCCGCAGGTACAAATCCCCAGCAGACGCGCCCATAGTTCCCGAGTTGCCTTTGCCCGGAACTCGCACCCGCCCGCCATTCGAAACGCCCGCCGGGATGCGCACGTCGATCGTCTCATTGCGCCGCACGCGCCCTTCGCCGCCGCAGGTTTTGCACATCGTTCGCAGCTTGCCCGTTCCGCCGCAGCGCGTGCACGGCACGTTGAATTTCATCTTGCCCGCGGCCTGCCGGATCGTGCCGGTTCCTCCGCACGCCGTGCAGGTTTGTGTTGAGCCGACGGCGCCGGTGCCGTGGCACGTCTCGCAAGTATCCAGCCGCGTGATCGAAAGCTTTTTCACTGCGCCCCGCACGGCATCCCAGAAATCGATTTCGAGCTGGTATTCCAGGTCGCCGCCGGGTTCGTGCTCCGGCTCCATCCCCGCGCCGCCGCGCCCGCCGCTGAAAAACTGGCTGAAGAGGTCGCGGAAGCTCGCTCCGCCGCCCGCCGCGCCGGAGCCGCCGCCAAAATCAAATCCGTCAAAATTAAAGTTGACGTCCGGCTCCCCTCCGTGACCGCCTGCTCCCCCCGGCCCGCCCGGCGGAAGATTGTCGCTGTAGAAGCCGTACTGGTCGTACATCTGCCGCTTCTTGGAATCGGAGAGAACGTCGTAGGCTTCCTGCAACTGCTTGAATTTTTCTTCCGAGGACTTGTCGCCCGGATTCAAATCCGGGTGATACTTTCGCGCCAATTTGCGGAACGCCGCGCGGATATCCTTGGCTCCCGCCTTCCGCGGCACTCCCAGCAGTTCGTAATAGTCCTGTTTCGCGGTCGTCGGCATCGTCGCCTTGCTGAATAGATCGTAGGGGCACGATATATCGTGCCCCTACGGTTGTTACTTCAAGTTAGTTCGGCCGCTTCGACTCGTCCACGTCCACGTACTCGGCGTCGATCACGTCGCCAGGCTTCTTCTCCTGCGCGCCGCTCGAACTGGCGGAAGAACTTCCGCCCGCCGCTCCGGCGCCCGCCGCCGCGCCGGCCTGCCCCGCCGCTTGCGTCGTCTTGTACAGCTCCTCGGCGATCTTGTGCAGCGAGCGTTCGACGTTTTCCTTCGCCGCCCGCAGCCGCGGCACGCCGCCTTCATTGACAGCCTTTTTCGCGTCCTCGATGGCTTCTTCGGCCTTCTTCACGTCGGCTTCCGCGATCTTCTCGCGGTTTTCGCGCAGCATCTTCTCGGCCTGGTAAAGAATGCCGTCCAGGCTATTTCTCGCCTCGACCTCTTCCATTCTCCGGCGGTCGTCTTCGCTATGCGATTCGGCTTCCGTGCGCATCTTCTCGGCCTCTTCCTTGCTCAGGCCGCTCGACGCGGTGATGGTGATCTTCTGCTCCTTGTTTGTGGCTTTGTCCTTCGCGCTCACGTTCAGGATGCCGTTGGCGTCGATGTCAAAAGTAACTTCGATCTGCGGCGTCCCGCGCGGAGCCGGTGGAATCCCGTCCAGCTTGAATTTCCCCAGCGAACGGTTGTCGTTGGCGAACTTGCGCTCGCCCTGCAACACGTGGATTTCCACGCCCGGCTGGTTGTCCGCCGCCGTCGAATACGTCTCCACCTTGCGCGTGGGGATCGTCGTGTTGCGCGGGATTTGTACGTTCATCACCCCGCCGAGCGTTTCAACGCCCAGCGAAAGCGGCGTCACGTCCAGAAGGAGGATGTCCTTTACTTCGCCCGCCAGCACCGCGCCTTGAATCGCTGCGCCCACGGCCACGACTTCGTCGGGGTTCACGCCCTTGTGCGGCTCTTTCCCGCCGAAGAAGTTGCGAACCAGTTGCTGCACTTTCGGGATGCGCGTCGAGCCGCCCACCAGCACCACTTCCTGGATGTCGTTCGGCGACATCTTCGCGTCTTCTAGCGCTTGCTTTACCGGCTTCATGGAGCGCTCGAGCAAATCGTTCATCATCTGCTCGAGCCGCGTGCGCGTGAGCTTTTCTTCCATGTGAATCGGCCCGTTAGCGCCCGCGGTGATGAACGGCAGGTTGATCTCCGTCTCCATCATCTGCGAAAGCTCAATCTTGGCTTTTTCCGCCGCATCCTTCAGCCGCTGCAGCGCCATCTTGTCCTTGCTCAGGTCGATGCCGTTCTTTTTCTTGAATTCATCGATCAGCCAGTCCACGATTCTCTGGTCTACGTCGTCGCCGCCCAGGTGTGTGTCGCCGTTGGTCGACTTCACGTGCACAACCATGTCCCCGACTTCGAGGACTGAGATATCGAAAGTACCGCCGCCGAGGTCGTACACAGCGATCGTTTCTTCGCTCTTCTTATCCAATCCATACGCCAGCGCCGCCGCCGTCGGCTCATTGATGATGCGCACGACTTCCAGCCCGGCGATTTCGCCGGCCTGCTTGGTTGCTTGCCGTTGCGCGTCATTGAAGTACGCCGGAACCGTGATCACCGCCTTGGTTACCTTCTCACCCAGAAAATCTTCGGCCGCCGCTTTCAGCTTTCCAAGAATCATCGCGGAAATCTGGGGAGGGCTGTAAACTTTGCCCGCAATCTCCACGCGCGCGTCGTCGTGGTCGCCCTTAACAACCTTATAGGGAATGCGCTTCATCTCTTCCGACACTTCGTCGTAGCGTCGGCCCATGAACCTCTTGATCGAATACACGGTGTTCTCGGGGTTGGTGACCGCTTGCCGCTTCGCCACTTGTCCCACCAGGCGCTCATCGGTCTTCGTGATGGCCACCACCGAGGGAGTCGTGCGGCCGCCTTCCTGGTTGGGGATCACCACCGGCTCGCCGCCCTGCATCACTGCCACCACTGAGTTTGTCGTTCCCAGGTCAATTCCAATAATCTTGCTCATTGCTGCCATTCCTCCTGAAACTTTTTGCCATTCCTGCTCGCCCGTATCCCGCTGAAAGCAAGGCGAATCCAGCTCGGTTCTTGCGTTCCAAGCCAAGCTCGGGGCCGAGTATACATGTTGAGTGCATGTTTGTCAAGTTTTCTGATAACAATTTTAACTTCATCCTATTCAACAACTTGCACGACCAATGGTTTCTTCCCCTCACCCCGTAAAATTTATATTGACAGATAAGGTACTTCCGTGTTATCATGGGTTGTGATTGTCAGCCACCGCACTCCTCGTTTCGCCCTGTGTCCCCACCTTTTTTCCTTCCCACTGCTCAGTTCTCGCCGTTCGATAAGCCTCTTAGAATCAACACTTACAAAAGTGTTCATTCTAAAGAATTTTAAGCCGTTTAGAATGAACACTTATGAAAAGGCTCCGGAAAAGCCGCATTTTGCACAATTCTGGTGCAACGTAAGCCCCTTTAGAATGAACACTTGCAAAAGTGTATCAAAACAAAGGACTTTAACTCCCTTTAGAATGAACACTTATGAAAAACAGGGGGGAGGGGGGTGGTTATGGTTAACTAGTGAACCCACCTCACAACGCTTCCGGCTTCGTCTGCAACCAACTTTGAAGAGCTTCAGCGGCGGCACATCTATCGGTGCTCCTTTGCACTTCAGGCGGCGAGAACTCTTACATTCCGGCGGTTTCGAGGTAGAATTCTCTTTCGTCACCCGCAAGCGCAAATTGCTCGAACCATTTCGGAGGATCGCGTGAACCGTCGGCGCATTCTAGCAGGAATTCTCAGCGTGGGCTTGCTTGGCTTCCTTGCCCTGTTCCTACCGTTTTTGCATAAGAATCCCGAGCCCACTTCGTCATCGGGACAACCGTTGGCGCAGTCACCGTCAGAGACCGTTAACTCACGTGCAGAGTCTGAGCCCCCTGCTATTCCCACGCCCGTGGTCGTGGCGAAAGCGGCCTCGCGTCCGCCTGCGCCTCAGTCATCGGCAGCTCTCCCCGACATCGATCCGCACAAGGCCTTCGGTTCGAAGAACGCTCCCGTGACCATGGAGGTCTTTAGCGATTATCAATGCCCGGCCTGCAAGACCCTCTTCACAACCACCAATCGCCGGCTGATGGATGATTACGTCAGCAACGGCAAGGTCTACCTGATCCACCGCGATTTCCCGCTCCCCATGCACGCGCACTCCCGCGTAGCCGCGCGCTACGCTCGCGCTGCCGCACTACTTGGCAAAGTTGAGCCCGTGGAGCAAGCGCTCTTCCAGAACCAGGAAAAGTGGGAACAGAACGGTGATGTGGACGGCACTGTCG
>WNFB01006581.1_pt1 | contig 10426 bp, 4 predicted proteins | sample 5400501 | NCBI WGS metagenome assembly WNFB01 (sample SAMN13153341, study PRJNA577476) | soil metagenome | isolation source: 200 cm saprolite under Douglas fir tree site 2 hole 1 | place: USA:California | collected 2015-04-18 | reverse complement strand
CCTCTTAGGGGAGCAGATCGGCATCGACCACCTCTCGCCGCACGACCTGCGCCACTACTGGACGGTTGACGCACTGAGCAACGGGACCCCTGGTGACCGGGTGCAGTCCGGGGGCAACTGGAAGTCGCCCAGCATGGTGCTCAAGTACGCCAAACGGGGTGGGATTGCCAATGAGGGGGTGATGATCACGGAGTAGCCTGCGCGAGAGGCCGGTTGGAGAGCATGTGTACGCACAAAAAGCACACAATCACCGCTAGACCGCCGCGCCTAGAACGTTTATTCTCATATGGAAGAGGTAACCTACACTATCCCACAAGTCGCACGCCTCCTGCGTGTGGATGCAAATACGGTCAGGCAGTGGGTACGACATGGTATTCTAGAAGCTGAGCAGATCAAGGAGGGACGACGCAACCGCTATCGCATCAAGCAGTCGGTGCTCGACCACTATCTTCACCTCAAGTGACCAGCGCTGCCGTTCGCAGTTCTATGGGCCTAATAGGCCATCATATAACTATGATATAACTATCTTGCCCCTGGTGTCGCTGACGTATGGATTTGTAAATTCTCACCTATATTGAGCCCGCTACAATCAATATTGGGCAGGCCAGTTAAGAGTATTCCAGCCTGTCTGGAGCCGAGCTTTGATCACAAAAAGAACCGCGAATCGGTTCGAGCGAGAGAAGTGCAATTGGCAAAGCCAGACAGAAAGGGGAACCATGGCTACTAGCAGCAAGCTGGACATGCTAAGGAACTACGCGACGGCACGAGGATGGAGCATCGAGCCCGGTAAGCCGATCCCTCATGGAGAGCAAATAGTCGTTACCGATGGGGCGCTAAAAGTACCCGTTACTTACTATCCAAAGAGCACCTCCTTGGTGTTCGGAGGTGCTGCCTCACCGCTGAAAGCTGCTTTGCAGGTCTGGGCGCACGGGCTCGACTCCGCACAACCGCCCTCGTATGCAGCAGTTCAGCAGGGAAACCCAGAAACAACTGGACGCCGCCCAATGCAGGCGAATGGCGAGGGTTTCCCTTTAGGATCGCCTGTGATTGCAGGCCCTCACATAGGAATAGACGAGGCCGGAAAGGGGGACTGGTTCGGTCCTCTGGTTGTTGCTGCGGTATTTTTGGACGAAGAGCAGAGCAAAGCCATGCGAGAGACGGGTGTGCGCGATAGCAAATCCCTCAGGCCAGAGGTCATTCAGCGGTTGGCGGCTGCGATGAAGGTGGTCATTCCCGTGCATCAGTACCACGTGCTGATCCTTAGCCCTGAAACGTACAACCAAGAGTACGAGAGGCACAAGAATAGTAACCTCCTATTGGCCGAAGAGTACGCACATGCGGCGCAGGAAGTCTGGCGAGCTACACACTCTTCGAAGATCGTCTGTGATCAGTTTTCACAGAGGGCCGACCGGTTGGAGAGCGCCTTCGCTGCGAGGCATCTGCCACCTCCAATCCAGCAGCATCATGCAGAAAATGCTAGCACAGCTGTGGCAGCGGCCTCGATCCTTGCCAGTGCCGCTTTCGCCGAGGCAATGCGTCAACTCGGAGAGCGAGCGGGTATAGGGCAGCAGCTCCCAAAGGGGGCATCAGATCTCAAGAATTTGACCGCCGCAGTACGTCACATTATTCAAACACAGGGAACGGCTTCACTTGGCCAATTCGCCAAGCTCAACTTTGGCCCGATACAGGATCTGCTCACCGAGAGGCTATCCTCCCCCCACGATTCTGCTAGTGACTCAGTTTAGTAAAGCGACTCATGGTAAAGAGCGTGAATGTTAGTTCTGACTCACTTCATGTACGCGTCAGTGACCCATGCTGCCCCTTCAACTGGCTGCAAGCTTCATGCTGCTTGTCAGCCCAAGAGGAGGTAGCTGCCGGATAAGCACAGGCGAGGAATGAACGTATCCTGGTTCTCCTAGCTGGCTGGTAGTAAATTGGGTCAAATCTGCACGGATTTTGAGGCAACCCTGAGAAAATCAGCGCGAAACATAGGAATCGACCATTGAGAGCCTGGAGCAACCCCTCCACAAGGGACTTCTTTCATCGATATCTTGTAAATTGGCAACCAATTGTTGGGTTGGCATGACCCACCTGAGAGGTCATTGTCAGGTTTACCGTAATACATTTTCCTGGCCGCATCCGGCCCTTTTTGCGCTTACATGAAGGACTAAGATAAAGCCAAAGCCTCGTTTTCTGATGCATCATTGCGTCAAACGACACATCATGGAGGCGTTGTGTTCTCTACGCCTGAAGCGCCTAGTGCTCGCAACGCCGCCTGCTGGGCGTTGGTGAGGCCGCGTGTGTGGCTGATGTCGAGCCGCTCATAGGGCCGCTCGGCTCGCAAGGTGGCCAGATGCTGGTGACTCTGCATGTCCCAGAGTTGGATCACCCCATCTTCCCCGCAACTGGCGACGTTCTTCCCATCGGGGCTGATGTGCACGGCCCTGGCCCAGGCCTCGTGCGCAGGCACCGTGGCGAGATTCACGCCCTGTTGCGGATCCCACCAGCGCACGGTGCCATCCGCTCCGGCGCTTACCAGCAGATTGTGTGCAGCAGACCACTCGACGCCCATGAGAAACCCGTGGTGTCCTTCTAACCTGCGCACGAGTGCGCCCTGTCGTACATCCCAGAGGGACACCACCCCTTTGTCTCCGTCGACTGACCCGCTCACCAGGTGCTCACCGCTCGGGTTCCAGCAGAGAGCGTTGACGGTCCCTGCATGCTCGAAGCGCCGCACAAGCGAGCCATCGGCCGCCCGAGAGACCTGCACCAGCCCCTCTTCAGTGGCGAGGGCTATGAGCGTGCCATCGGGGGACCACGCCACGGCATTGACCACTCCTGCTCGTTCGATTTCCACCCGGCTGGCGCCTGCCTGCGTCTCCCAGAGGCGCACGCTGCCATCATAACTGCCGCTGGCAAGCATGCTCCCATCAGGACTCCAGTCCACACTGCAAACCCGATCGGTATGGCCCTGCAAGATGTGCGTGCAGACTCCCGTTACGGCATCCCAGAGGCGCACCGTATGATCAGCGCTGCCGCTGGCGATGCGGTGTGTGGCGCGGCTCCAGGCCACGGCAGACACCCACTGCCGGTGCCCGCGCAGCACCCGCACAGGTGTCTGGGCGATCACCTCCCAGAGCGTGAGCGTCCCCTCGCTGCTGCCACTCACCAGGAAGCGTCCATCGGGACTCCAGGAGAGCGAGGACAAAGCGAGTGCATACCCTTGCATGGTGCGCACATGCTGCCCGCTCGTCACGTCCCAGGTGCGCAGGGTGCGATCCAGGCTGCCGCTGAGCAAGCGCTCTCCGGTGGGCAGGAAGGCCAGCGACATGACGGCATCCCGATGGCCCTGCAGGATGTGGCGGCACTGCCAGCTCTGGCTATCCCAGAGCCGAATCGTCGTGTCGTAGCTGGCCGAGGCCAGGGTGCGGCCATCAGGGGCCCAGGCCAGCCCTGTCACCATGCCGGTATGTCCGTCCAGCGTCCCCTGGCTATCTCCGGTTTTCACGTCCCAGAGCTTGACTGCCTGGTCGTAGCTGCCACTGGCGAGCAGGGGCATCTCTCGCGCGAAGGCCAGCGTGCTGACTGGGGCGCGGTGCCCAGGTAGTTCTTGCAACTGCATCCCTCCTTCGGCGTCCCACAGCCGGATGACCGCATCCAGGCCGCCGCTCGCAAGTAGGCGTCCATCGCGACTGCAGGCGACGGTCAGAATCGGCCCGCCCTGCGTAGCAAGACGAGAGAGGTGGGTCCCGGTGCGCAGATCCCACACATGGAGAGCTCCATCATAGCCCCCACTCACCAGCTTGCCGGCGGGACTGATCGCTAGGGAGGTGACTGGCATGCGCTGATCTCGTCCCGTCCAGATGGTGGCGGAGCTTTCCAGATCCCAGAGCCGCACGGTGCCGTCCCAGCTGGCGGTGGCGAGCGCTGCTCCATCGGGGCTGAAGGCGATGGCACTCACGCGATCGCGATGTCCCCGCATGGTCAGGTGCAGGATCCGGCCCTCCTCGCGCCAGGCGCGCACCTGCCCACTGGTACTGCCCGCCGCGATGGAGCGCCCATCGGGGTTGACCGCAACGGAAAGAACCGCGTCGAAGGCTTCGGTGAAGACCACCTCGTGTAGCGTCGAGCTGGCAAGCGTCGCGTCCTGCATCTCGACGCCTTGCAGGTAAGCCCCGCGAATGGCGAGACGCGAGAGGTCCAGGCCGCGCAGGTGGCCGCGCAGCTCTGTGAGCAGGCTCGTGACGTTGGCCGGACCATAGCCCTGGGTGGCCGCATCCTCGGCACGGAACTGCGCGAGCAAGCGCAGCAGGTGTTCCTCGACCAGGCCGTCGGTTCCCAGTTCGGAGCGCAGTCGCTCGACGAGGGGATGCACCAGCAGGCGTCCCTGCGTCTGTCGCACATAGTCTTTGGCCTGCGCCTGCGCGAGGGCAAGGCGGCGCAGTTGTTGCGGGTTACCCACTACGATCTCCTCGCTGAGCGTCTCGCCCAGCTCATCAGTAAGGTACTCCATCACCACCGATTGCAGGCCGAAGCTGGCCTGTTGCCCCCGCTCTAAGAGCGAGCGCCGTCCCAACGCCTCCAGGGCCTCCAAGAGCTGCGCGCGCAGCACCCGGGGATGCAGGACCTGCGCGAGGGTGGGAAGCGTCGTCCACTCGCGCAGCACGGCCAGCCAGGTGAGCAGCAGGTGCTCCAGGGGCGTGAGACGCCCCACCTGCTGGCGCAGCACCGGCCGCACCCCGTTGAAGATCAGTTCCCCTTCTTGCAGGAAGCGGTCGAGATCTCCACCGAAGAGGTCGGAGATGGTCTGCGCCACGATCTTGAGGGCCAGGGGATTACCCGCGTAGGTGGCGACGAGGCGCCTCCAGGCGAGAGAAGTGCCGCCCAGTTCCTTGTCGGCCAGCAGCTCGCGAGCGGCCTGCTCGTCCAAGCCCACCAGGCGCAGCGAGCGCACCGGGGAGCGCACCCCTTCCAGCGGTTCAATTTCTTTAGGCTTCTCGCGGGAGGTGAGCAGCACGCAGCTCTGGTGGGCCGACTCGGTCAGGCGCCCAATCAACCGCCCGTAGCCCTCGTAGCCCGGCAGGTAGTTGCCTGCGCGATCTCCGCTTTGCAGCAGCGTCTCCAGGTTGTCGAGCACCAGCAGGCAGCGCCGGGCCTGCAAGCGCGAGAGCAACTGGTTGATGCGCTGCTCCAGGGAGGCGGGGAAGCTCGCCGGCGGCGTGTCAGAAAAGAAAGTGATGCAGTCGGCGACCAGCTCCGAGCATCCGGGGGCGTCGCGCACCGAGCGCCAGAGCACCGCCTCGAACTCGTGGGAGAGGCGCCTGCCCAGCAGAGAGGCCAGCATACTCTTGCCGACCCCGCCGATCCCGAGCACGCTCACCAGGCGGCAGCGCTCCTGCACGATCCACTGGGTCAGTTCGGCCACTTCCACCTCGCGGCCCGCGAAGTGGCTCACGTCCAGGGCTCCCACCAGGTCGATGCGCGGCAAGGCGTCCGGCTCCGCTCCCTCGCGAGCAGTATGCGTCCCGGCCTGTGGGGACGGCTGGACGGGCCGAGGTGAAGCGAGCAGGGCAGCCAGCCAGTCCTCATCCAGCAGCACCTTCTGGTGCGCTGCCTTCCACAGCGCGCGGATCTCCTGCTCCTCGCGCCCGGCGGCAAAGGCTGAGGCTCGCACCCCCAGGGCAATGAGCTGTTGGAGGCGTTCCGCTTTGGGATAGCTGAGGCCTCCCTCCCACTCAGCCACGGCACGCCGGGAGACGCCCAGCCGCTCACCCAGTCCCGCTTGCGTCAGGCCGATGGTGGTGCGCAGCGTCAGCACCAGCTGCCCGAAGGCATAGTCGCGCTCACCATACAGGGATTTCTTCACCGGTGGTCTCCCTTCCCGTGACCCATCGCAGCGACACACTGTGAGGCAATGTGAAGTGACACGTCGGTTCATGAACGGTGACTTCAAGAGGCCACACCGTTACACTGATGACTGTCGGGTGTGCCCGCGCAGTCGGGTCAACGCCTGTCTGGGATGGGATGGGGCACTGCCAAGCGAACCCATCCCACCCGTTACTGCTCCCCTCGTCTTCGAGCAGAGGTGCGAACGGACCATCAGCCGCTCGCTCGCTCGTTTGGCCTTCCCTGGGCGTGTACCAGTTCCATGCTGCGGGGGGCTCTCGTCTCGCGTAAGGGCAGGCCGCGCCAGAGCACGAGCACCACTCCCTCCGTTACTTGCTCCAGTGGACCTCCTCCGTTTCTCGGTGAAGTGGCTGCGGAAGCGCGCACCATGGACGAGCCAAAGATCTCACTTGCTCTCTCCTCCAACCACATCCCAGTCCGTTTTCCCCCTTGCCCACCGCTTCGAGGTCACAGGAGTCGCCGTTTTGCGTTTGTCGTGAGACTTGAACCGCAGGATCCCACCGTGTGGTTCGAGAGTGCGTGTCGCGGCACAATCGGGACATTCCACGAGCGCAACATCACTCTCCAGAAAACGCTTGAGATCAATGGGAACCGCCCCAGAAAACGTGCATTTGGTCGATTTGGTGGGTTGCTTCTGGTCCATCACGGCACTGTGACTGGTCGCATGCTCGGAGGGAATCTGGTCTCCCTTGTCAGTGTGTAATGTTTGAGCCTGTACCGGGTTCTCCGGCGGATTAGCACTTTCGGAGACGCCCTCTACTTCTGTCCCGCTCGCCTGTTTTTGCTCTGTGGACTCCGATCGAGGGGCTTCGATATCTGGTCCTGCTCCGTCAATCAGCCGAAGGGTATCACGACGAAGCACGAGGAGTGAAGCTGCGACCTCCAGCGTCTCTGCGCGCACGTCGGTTTCTCCAGCCTGGTAGGTCCATTCCAGGGCCGTCGTTACCAACTTCATCAAGTAATCCATCGTCACGCGACCAGAACTGGCGGGATCAAGAACCGGCTGGGTAAGCCAGGTGTAGATGGAGCCTGTCCACCGACGCAAGTTGAGCTGCGGGAAGAGCTCACGATACACTATTTCCAGGGCCGCTAGGATCTCGCGGACTTCTTCGCTGGTGTGGCCTGCAATCCGGCAGAACGGGTTCATTTTGTCAAGACGGCGGCGGAATTGGAGCCAGGTGGGATCAGGCAGATCGAGCGTTTCCTTGAGTGGGATCGTGTTTCCTCGCCCAGCCGCAACGAGGCACAACCCAAGCGGATGATCGTACTGTAACCGCCCCTGGTCCGTGATTTCCTTGATGAACATCAAATGCTCCAGAGAGAGATCATGTGCATCATCCACAATGAGGCATTGCGTCCCATATTGATGCAGGTGTCCCATGAGCTTGGGCTTACGGGTGCGCCAATGTCCTCGCAACGGCAGACCGAGAGCCGTGTAGAGTTGGTCACCGAGTGCCTGCTCGTCTTCATTGTTTTTCGGGGTCACAATCGCCAGGATCGCTCTTGAGCCTGCCGTTTTAACCAGGTCGCGGATACCCATGGTCTTCCCTGAACCCGGATCAGCAACGATGACATGCCAGCTCCGCCTGTACCAGGCCGAACGCAACATGGCCTGGAATCTGCGTTCAAAGGCCGTCTCGACGAAAATTTCCTTCCTGAGCAGGGGATGGGTCATCCGTAGTCCTCCTCCCGTACCGTGCGAACAGGTAAGGCACGTACTGGCCGATCAGCGTCAGAATCTGGGACAGCGGGCGGCAATTTCGGGAGTGCCGCTTTCTTGGGCTTCACGCTCGCTAACCGTTCGAGGACCTCTGCGGGATGGATCTCCTCGCGTTGGCGATCCCATTGGCGGCTGTGTTCGTCTTGACGAATCTCTGCGGACTTTCGTTTGCGTGCTCGCCCTGCTTCGCTCTGAATACGGGCGCGGACCTCTCGCCCCTGCTCGCGTGCCTGTTTTGCCATCATTTCGTCATGTTTGCGCATGGCATTGGCTTCCCATTCACTGACGCGATCTCCCAGAAATTGAGGGCAGTATGCCTCTCCGACATAGACCCCATCCACGAAGAGGTAGAGCACACTGATATCGCGCCGGTCAAAATACACGTCAAACGCGCGACCCGCCAGCCGCGAAAGCAGGCCGGGACAGACGTACCAGCGCCCCTGAAACGAGAGCCGATTGTCATCAGAGACTTGATAGCCATGATGAGGGGTCTTGCGATTCACAGCCCTCATCAGCAACAGTTTCAAATCATCGGGAGAGCCCAGATACCGTGGCACCCCACTCTGTGCCACCGCCTGTTCCCACAACACACAGCGTCGTTGTCGTCGCAAGTCGTCCCAGGCTTGCTGATAATCGTCCACCACCGCCTGAATGAAACAGCGCTCGAGCTCTTCAAGCGTCATGCCCCCTGCCTCCGCCGCTCGCTTTGCATCATGCACCCCAAAGCTGGTATTGGGCAAGCGTCGTTCAAAACGCTGCGTCATCCAACGAAACAGCGATTCCACGGTTCCTTTCGCTGATGGAGCGTAAGGGGGCGCTTGCTCAGTGATGATGCCAAGCCGATCCACCAGCACCTGTCTCGCACGCTCGGAGGTGAAGATCTTGCCCCGATCATGGAAAACAATGGCCGGTTTGCCATAACAGGGCCAGGAATGCTCACATCCCGCTTGCAACACGAGGCGATCTTTTGGCTCGACGGCTTGCTTCAGAAGACGCATGTAATCCTCTTCTTTGAGCGGACCAAGAGCGAGAACCGCTCCGAGAATGGCTGCCGTTTTGACGCACACGAGCACCGCAGCATGCACTCGTTGAGTCACCGCAATGCCGTCGGGCGTCATCACATACAGTTCGAGGGAGTGCTCATCCACCTGGGTAAGGAGTGCCGGAGCCGGAATGGAGAGCACAAACGAGTCGGGAGAGGAACGCGCACGAGGAAGCGCTTTTGCCTGTTCGCGCACGGCTACCAGATCCGGCTCCTTCTCTAGTCGATGGATCTCTCGACGTACCTGGTCGTAGGAGGGCAGTTTGACGGGAGCGCCAGCATCTTTCTCCAAACGCGCCGCCACCTCTCGCATTTCTGCATGCTCATGGATCGCGGTCATGGACAATCGGACGGGCAGCAGATACAGCCGCCGGATGCACTCCTGGAAGGCGGGGTGCATGGTCGTCCTTCGACGGTAGCTCCCGTGGGGCAAACAGGCCATCTGCCCTCTTTCGCGAGTCCGTTGAACCAGGCGAGAGAGCGTTGAAGGCGAAATTCCTGACGCTTTCGCAACGCTGGTTTGAGAGGCTCCGGCGAGCACTTGTTCCACTGCACGCAGATTCCGGTGAAACTGCTCCCGTTGCTTCTCTGATAAGGCGGAGGCATCAACAGTTGGGCCAGCAATTTGCCCCTTCAGCTCTGGCAAAGCTGATGCTGACCGATCTGTAGGTGCAAGAACTTCAAGCATCTCAGGCAGGGATGGAGGCACGAGTGCGGGCGCATCAGGGGGAAGCAAGGCCAGGGGAAGGATCCGATCAAGTGTGTGCTGCTCCAGATCGACCAACAGATGTCCCGAGGCCAGACTATCTCCCACGAGTTTCCAGATCGTCGCTTCAGCCAGATTGATAGGCCACCGCCCAGCAAGACGGCTTTCCACCTCTTCGACGCTAGCGACTTCTCCCCAGGGCCAGATCTCTTGCACGGCCAGCACAATCTCGGCAAAGGCTGGAAATGGCTTGCGCCTGGCATGTAAATACACGAGATTGTAGTGGTGCGCACGGGTCAATGTCCGCTCTGTCCCAATCCAGAAGATACCTTGTTGGAAACGTGCGAGCTTTCGTGCGGCCTCTGCTTTGGCAAGGTTGCGATCACCTCGTTTGTCGTCCTCCATCCCTGCCTCGGCGATGAACATCTTCCCATTGGTCAACATTCCCACCACATCGGGCAGGTAGTCATGGGGTTTGCCTTCAAAGGTGTAGCCAATCGCGAATGGGGCGTGTTTCGGGATAGGCAATCGATAGGCCGCCGCAAATTGGGAGCCGATGTCGCCACGAGCGTAACTGACAACATGGGGATGATATTCGAGCCACAGAAGAAGACGCTCTTCGAGTTGGCTACAAAACGGTTGCTTGACAGGAGAAGTTGCACCCATCTTGAAGCTGGGCACCCATCCTGAAATGGAGCGGCCCGCAATTTTGAAGAGATCAATACCTTCTACTGCCGGTGCGACCATCAGTCTTCGCGCCTCCCGAAAGCGGTCTCTGGAGCGTATCCTTCAGCAATACATCTCGCAACCCGCGCATGTTATTACCATGTTCTAGAATGAGTATACCAGATGGGAGGCGGTTTCTCCAGGTTCTGCATGGTCAATTCCTATGTTTCGCGCTGATTTTTTCAGGTTCGCCTCAAAACTCGTGCAGATTTGACCTTATTTACTACGTCGGTGCTGTGATACACTCGTTCATGATGAGGCTCCTCCTAATGGTCGGACAACTTTTTCTCCATTAGGTATGAGCCTTCTTCATGCCTTTGGCAAG
>WNFB01006578.1_pt1 | contig 10427 bp, 9 predicted proteins | sample 5400501 | NCBI WGS metagenome assembly WNFB01 (sample SAMN13153341, study PRJNA577476) | soil metagenome | isolation source: 200 cm saprolite under Douglas fir tree site 2 hole 1 | place: USA:California | collected 2015-04-18 | reverse complement strand
CGCTGCTGCACCCGGCTTTTTCATCCGGCTGTCTTGTGAATTCGTCGCCATACTCATCGCCGGCTGGTTCAATTACACAGTAAACGAAGTATTCACCTCCCGGAGTTCGCCCGCCTCAATTTGGAGGCTCCGCAAGCACGCTCCGCTTTTTCGTTGAGGGGTGAGACGGATTGGACATTCTGTAGAAACGTCTCCGATGTGGCTCCCGAAGTTGTTGAAAGACCCGGTCTGCTTTCCTTAACCCTTCCGCACCCAGCCGAATGTCGCTTCGACAGGTGCGTGATAATATCCCTCAGGATGATATCGGACATTTTCTAAACCTGAATTTTTCGCACATGGGCAAATTTCATTTCTACCAGCAGCGATGGCCATTCTTGTTCGCCATCCTCTTTGCGACTTTGTTCGCTTCTTCGTGTGAGAATCGCGCGGAACCCGCGCCCATGCCCCCGCAGCTGCCCGCGTTCGAATTCCTCGGCGCATGGGGCGACAAGGGCGACGGCCCCGGAAAGCTCAATGCGCCTGTCGCATTCGCAGCCGATTCGTTGGGGAGGGTCTTCTTTGCGGACCCTGGCGCCGGTTTCGTGCACAAATTCGAATCGAGCGGTACGCCGCTGCTTTCCTTCGAGGATTCTCGCGTCCATCATGCTTCGGGAATTGCAGTCGATAGCGGCGGCGCCATCTACATCGCCGACGCCGAGCGGGGAAACATTCTGATCTTCTTCCCTGATGGAACATTCCTTCGGTCGATGCGCATGCCGCTGCAACGCCATTTTTCCGGCCCGCTGGGCATCAGCGTCGACGACGAAGGCAATCTGTATGTTCCCGATCCCGCAGGCTCGCGCGTCGTGAAATTCAACGGCCGCGGACAATTGTTGAAATCATGGAAAGTCCCGCACGATGCGCCCTCGACGGACGAGCGGCCGCTGGCCGTTGCGGCCACGCAGGATGGCTCGGCTTTCGTCGCGTACCCGAAAACGGGCCGCATCGAGAAGTATTCGCCCGACGGCGCCTGGATCACCTCGTGGATTGCAGCAGAGAGTGACGCCGCAACTCCCAGTGCGATCACCGGATTTGCTGTCGGAGGACAGCACGTGTTCACATTTAGCGCCGCCCCGCCGCGGATTCGCGTATGGACGCTCGACGGCCAGCACCAGATCGATGACAATCTTGGCGGCTACCTGGACGGCGTGGCCGCGCCCCAGATTGCTGTGACGCCGGGCGCGGAACTCATTGTGCTGGACCCTGCTTCCCCGCGTGTATTCCGGTTTCGAATGCATCTTTGACTTGAGGAGCGAGAATGACCTTGTTGCTGCGGGAAGCTGACGTCCGCGCCCTGCTGACCATGCCCATGGCGCTCGAAGCGGTGGAAGAATCCCTGCGCCAACAGGGGAACGGCGAGTTGGCGCTTCATCCGCGGCGGCGGCTGAAGCTGCCCGACAATGCGCTGTTGCATTACATGGCGGCGGGCGATCCCGTCCACGGATTTATGGCAATGAAGCTCTACACGAGCGTACGCGGCGTAGTGCGCTTCGTGGTGCCGCTGTTTCGATCAGCGACCGGCGAAATGGCGGCGCTGATTGAAGCCGACGCGCTAGGCCAGATCCGGACGGGCGCGGCTACAGGGATCGCGACAAAATATCTCGCAAATGCAAACGCGCGCGCCGCGGGCATTATCGGCACGGGCTATCAGGCGCGGACCCAACTGGAAGCTGTCGCGGCCGTCCGCAAGCTTGAGCGAGTGCGCGCGTTTGGGCGGGACACGGAACGCCGCGCGCAATTCTGCCGCGAGATGAGTGCGCGTATCGGCGTCGAAGCGGAACCAGTCGATTCGGGAGAGAAAGCGGTTCGTGGCGCCGACATTGTGATTACGGCAACGTCCGCGATGAAAATAGTGCTCGAGGGGCCCTGGCTGTCACCGGGTGTTCACGTCAACGCGATCGGTGCGAATTGGGCCCAGAAGCGCGAATTGGACAATGCCGCTGTCGCCCGCGCCGACGAAATTGTGGTGGATTCGATCGAGCAAGCAAAAATGGAAGCAGGCGATCTGATCCTGGCGTTTGCAAATGACGCGGCGCGTTGGGATGCCGTGCGCGAGCTTGGCGGGATCGTCGCGGCCAAGATACCGGGCAGAACCGCCGAAAATCAAATCACACTGTTCAAGTCTAATGGCATCGCGGCCTGGGACCTTTCCGTGGCGGTGCGCGTTTACGAACTAGCGGTCGCGCGAGGCCTGGGACAATCCATCCCGCTGTGGGAAGCGTCAGGTGCGCAGTAGGTCTTGCGCCTCAAGAATCGAAGCACAGGATCGGGGCAGGCGTTCTGGTAGAATTGCGCGCGACAAGGGAGCAAAAAAAAAATGCAATTTCTCGAAAAGTTGAAGCCGCTGGGCCTGCTCGTGTTGCGCCTGACGATTGGGGCGAGTTTCCTATTTCACGGTTACCCGAAACTGGGCGACCCCGCACGCTGGCTCAAGGCCTTCCCCGGATTCGGTTTTCCCAGCTATTTCGCTTATATTTCCGGAATCATCGAAGTCTTCGGCGGAGGCCTGCTGGTCCTCGGCCTGTTCACGCGCGGCGCCGCAATACTGCTGGCCATCGAGATGGGGATTGTGTTGGGCCGGACGACACTCCCAGCGGTTGGAATCTACGCGTTCGGAAAATACGAGCTCCCGTTGCTCTTAGGCACGGCGGCTGTGGCGCTCGCAACCACGGGTGCAGGCGTGATTTCGCTCGATGCCTTTACGTTCGAATCCCGGCGAAAGGGGCCGAAGAAATCGAGGCCGAAGGATTAAACCGGGCGGCGTTGCCCGCACTAGTGGGAAGACGCTACAGGCCCCGCCCCGGACGCAGCGTGACTCGTCTCTGCATAAAACTGCGGTGGCGCCAGCGGCAGGATGACCCACGCTACAACGTAAGACAGGATGCCGAACACGAACCCGCTTGCAATCGTGATCAACGTCACAAGGATTCGCACAATGCCTGGGTCGGCTTCGAAATACTGCGCCAGGCCGCCACACACCCCTCCGATTTTTGAATCGGTCGAAGAGCGCATCAGTCGCTTGGGACCAACCGGACGCGCAGCGGCCCCTTCCGCCTGACGTGCTCCGCAACTCGAGCAGAAATTCGAATACTCGGCGATCTCTTTCCTGCAATTCGGGCAAATCATCGCAATCCTCCTGACGAAAACATTCCCTAACCCAACGGCAGTCATCTGCCTTTTATATAATCTTACCTACGCAACGGGATAAAGAAAAGTTTCAGCCTCCGAAGGCTTCCGGCAGGGTGCCGCTAGCCTGCATCCTCACAATGATCGGAGTACATGGATCGGCGGTCCCACACTTCGCTTTGCAGCGCGGGGTTTGGTGGCGCCGGCGAGACGCCGGCGCCACCAACCTGCTCTCCCTGCGCAAGATACGATGAGAGCGAAGTTCCTACTAGACTCGTTGTTGGAAATCCAGGCTATGGCCGCCGGAGCACCAGGCAACTGGCGATTATGTCGTGCAACGCCTGCTTCTTCTCGGTAAATCCCGCGGGGATGTAGCCCACCATAAAGGCCATCTCGGAAATCATCCGGCCGACATAACGAATCGAAGCGCGCGAAAATGTGAGCGGACGGCCGGCGAGGTCTGTGACATACAACCTGAGCACTCTCTTGCCAGGCGTTGCCTGCCACGAGGACGCTTCGAAAAAAGCGTAGTAAATCCACATCATTAAAAGGAACACGAGGAATCCCGTCGAGGTCAAGTGAGGGAGCGACTGGAAGAATCCCTGCAGGGTTGAGTAAGGCGCCGCTGAGACCGATTGCTTGTTCGGGTCAGGGAAGACCAGCATCGAGGCAGAATAAAACGAAGCGATGAGTCCGAAGACCAGGGAAAGGATGAATCTGTCAATCAAGAAGGCAATGGCTCGCAGCCAAAATCCCGCATACGTCGGGCGCACCTGCGTCAGCGCAAAGTGTTGCGGGACGGAAACCACTTCAGCCGGCGGGAGGGCCTGCGGAACGTACACGGGGCCAATTTGAGCAACACTGACAGGAGTTCCGCAGCGGGCACAAAAGCTGGTTCCGTCCTGCACTTCCGTTCCACAATTTTCACAGGTCAGGATCGTCGGCCTCCTGGATAACTCCATGGAAAGCTATCAGCCGACTCATGGCTTGGCAAGAAGATCCGGGGATCCTGCTGCGGAAAAATTTTTAGGCGCGTCAATAGGCCAGCAATTCCTGGACGGCGGCGGTCAGATCGCCCGTCTGCGGAAGAATTTCATCTTCAAGATTGGGATGATAGGCACAGAAGGTGTCCATCGCCGCAACCCGGCGTACCGGGGCGTCCAGCTGATCGAACAGCTGGTCGCCGATGCGCGCTGCGATTTCGGCCCCGTATCCCCAGGAGAGCATGTCCTCATATGCGACGATCACGCGATTGGTCTTGCGCACGGTGGTGGCGATTGCCTCCCAGTCGAATGGCGAAAGCGAGCGGAGATCGATGATTTCCACCGAGATTCCCTTTCGCTCGAGCTCTGCCGCGGCAACTTCGGCGCGGTGAACCACGGCGCCGTACGTGATGATACTGACGTCCGCGCCTTCGCGGACAATGCGCGCACGTCCAAAGGGTATCGTGAAGTCCGGACCGGGATAGGGAGACCGGTTGTAGGGCTGGCGGTACAAATGCTTGTGTTCGAGAAACAGCACCGGATCGTCGCAGCGAATCGCTGTGCGCAGGAGGCCACATAGATCGAGCGCCGTCGAAGGCATTACGACACGGAGTCCCGGGATGTGCGTGAAGATCGCTTCCCCGCTCTGGCTGTGGTAAATCGCTCCGCCCGTGAGGTAGCCGCCTATGGCGACACGGATCACCGCCGGAGCCTTGAACGCGCCGTTCGAACGCCAGCGCAATACGGACAGTTCGTTCCGGAGCTGCATCATGGCCGGCCAGATGTAATCGAAAAACTGAATCTCGGCGACGGGCTTCATGCCGCGCGTGGCCATTCCGATGGCGCTCCCGACGATGCACGCCTCCGCGATCGGCGTGTTGTAGACGCGCGCGGACCCGAAGCGCCGCTGCAAATCTACGGTGGCTTTGAAAACTCCGCCCTTCCCTTTCACATATTTCAGATCGTCTTCGTAGCTGCTATCGGCAACGTCCTGGCCGAACACCACGACCCGCTCATCGCGCGCCATTTCGTCGGCGAGCGTCGCGGACACGCTTTCCACCATGGTTCGCGGCTCACCCGAAAAATGGGGAATCGCTTCGAATCGTTGCGAAGCCGGATCAACGTCCGGCGAATATACGTTTTCGAGTATGCACTCCTTCGCGGGTGGCTCGGCCTCCAGGGCTTTGTCCGTCGCTTCCCGGATTTCGTGGTCCACCGCGGCTTCGAGTTCTTCCAGCTCTTTTTCCTCGACGATGCCTTCGCGGACCAGGAATAGCCCGAATTTCGGGATGGGATCGCGGTGCGCATCCTCCTCAATTTGCCGCGGAGTCTTGTAAAGTTTTTCGTCGTCTGAAAGCGAATGCGAATACGGACGCGTGACATGCGCGTGCACCAGCGCCGGTCCCTTCCGGGCCCGGCAATGTTCGGCGGCGCTTCTGAGGACCGCATAACTTGCCAGTGGATCGGTGCCGTCACATTCCTCAATGTGTAGGCCTGGATAATTGGCCACCAATTTCGAAATGCTGCCGCCCGCCGTCTGATATTCAACGGGAACGGAAATGGCGTAGCCGTTGTCTTCAATCAGGATCAGCAAGGGGAGAGATTTCAAACAAGCCGCATTCAACGCCTCGAAAAATTCGCCCTCGCTGGTGGAACCGTCTCCTCCGGAAACATAGACGATCTCGTCGGACGGGTGGAGCTCGTTTTTTCCGTGTGTTGCAAGTCGCGCTTGTTCCGCCGCGCGCGGGAATTTCTGGAAATAAACCGACGCTTGGGCCATGCCGACGGCCTGCGTATATTGCATTCCGGTCGCCGAAGACCGCGCAAAGATGTTCAGGCGCGGACTCCCCCAGTGCGAAGGCATCTGACGGCCTCCGGAATTGGGATCGTCCTTCGCTCCCACCGCATGGAACAACATTTCGAGCGGCGTGATCCCCATCGCCAGGCACAGCGCCCGGTCCCGGTAGTAGGGATAGATCCAGTCGTAACCGGGCCGGAGAATGAGTCCTGCCGCGGCCAGCACGCCTTCGTGACCCGCGCCGCTGATCTGGAAAAATATTTTGTTTTGGCGCTTGAGTTGGATTTCGCGGTCGTCGAGGCGCCGGGAAAGATACATCGTGCGGTAGATCCGGAGAAGGTCCTCCCGAGAGAGGCCCTGGTACCGGCCGGCGTCGAATTTCGCACCTTTGGGGCGAGCCTGAACCGGCATACGATTTCACCTCATCCTGTGGGGTGACTGCCCGGCCTATGCGGACGATATATTATATCGGAAGCTGCTCGGCGAACGAAACATTCGGCAAAAAATCTCGCTACAAATTAATCGACATGGCTGCTGATCGCGTCCGGGAAGGAAGAACGCGCATATCATGTGGTGCCCGCCTTCAGGCGGGCATCGTTTGAATGTACGGTGTCGGCCTGAAGGCCGACGCTACAAAAACGCTTCACGTATGGGTCACCGAGGGCTTTCCTGGCTTGCATGGTTATCGCTTTATGAAATCGTTGCGAAAAATTCGCGGCGAGCGTTTCGCGTCCCAGGGTGTGGTGGCTGGGACGGAAACGCTCTGCCGCGCTCATGACGGCGCAACCGGGGGGTGAGCGCCGACATATTGCTGGCGCACGAGGCTTCGCGGCAGCGAAGGTGCGCCGGCAATCTCTACGAATCCGCTTCGGATCCTGCAAATTGCCTGAACAGCGTTTTCTCTCACCTTCCTGTGTCGCTACTGCGTCGGCGCGAGCGGAGTCCCGACAGGATCGGCTGAGGCCGATGACGCGGAACCCATATCCAATACGAACAGCCCTTCGGTAGCCGATGCGGCTACCAGTTGATTTCCACTTTCCCGAGAGCGCAATGCGGAAAACGAGCTGTCGCCGTTGGGGCCTTCCAAATGTCCCCAAGTTTTCCCAGCGTCGCGGGACAGGAAGAGGGCGCCCCTGGTTGTGGAAACCACGATTGCGCTTTTCACCGATGCCATGTCATCCATCGACAGTTCGGATAAATTGGCCTGTCGCCAGGACTCGCCTGCATCGCGCGAGGTGAAAACGCCGCGATCGCTCGCCAGCACCACCGTGCTCTCGTCGGCTGCCTGGAAATGCAGCGGCCCGCGGGGCTCGACCGGCAGAGCGTGTGCAATCCAGGTCTTGCCGCCATCACCGGAGATTTCGATCTGCCGCTGAGGCATGGCCCAAACGTAGGAATTGCCGTTGCCAGTACGGATCGCGCGGACCGGCGAGCCGCTGGCCACTTTGCCGGACGCAGTATCCTGCAGGGGAGCAAACGGAACGGCGCTCCAATTCAATCCGCGATCGCGAGAAACGAACAATCCCTCTTCGGCCGCTGCATACCAGGCGTCGCGGCTGAATGCCACATCATTTACTCTGGCGCGGAACGGGACTGTGAATTTCGCCGCTGCGGACGCTGCGGAATTTGCCGGAGCTTTCGCGCTTCGCGCGGACCCCTTTTTCGGCGTGGTTATTTGGCGCGGTTTCGTTGGCGCGGCCTTTTCGATGATTTGATTCACGGCCACCCAGGACGCCTTCGATTTGTCATAGCGCAGGAGTCCGCCCGGGCCGGGAGCTGCTAACCAGCCGTCAGGAGACCCAAAAACATGGCGCGGCGGGCCCGAGGTGAGCCCGGTGGCAAGCGGAGTCCACGTACGGCCTGCGTCTCCAGTTTCGAGCAGCGGTTCGAAGCTGCTTGTCAGGACAACGAGCGCGCGTTCCGGATGCTGTGGGTCAGCGGCGGCATCCACAATGCGGCGGTGTGAAAAACCCTGATTGGACGCGCGATACGTTTGACCGCCATTGTCACTGACCTGAACGCCCAGCCTCTCCGTGCCCAGGATCAATCGGTCTGAATTCTCAGGATCAATGACCATCGAAAGAATGCTCCAGGAAGCGGGCGTAACCAGGCGCCATATGGCGCCATCATCGGACGTTTTCCAGAGGCCCTCCGTCGTGGCGGCGTAAACGGTATGCGGACGTTTCGGGTCCTGCAAAATGTGCACCGTTCGTCGCGAATCCTTCGGGATTCCTTTGAACTTCGTCCAAGTCGATCCGCCATCGGGGCTATGGTAGATGCCGGAACATGCGCTAGCGAACACGTGCGACGCATTATTCTGATCGACCGTGATGCTCATGACGTCCGAATCGTCCACCATCCCTTGATGAATGGGCGCCCAGGTTTTTCCGCCATCTACGGTTTTCCACGGCAGGTGATACGTCCCGGCATAAATCGTGCTGGGATCATGCGGGTCAATCGCGATGGAATCGAAGTTGCGCAGGTCTTCGTGATTCTCCGGAGAAATGCGCGCCCAGCTCTTCCCGGCATCCGTCGAGCGATAGACTCCATCGAGTGCGCCGGCCACAAGGATGTCCGGATTGGAGGGCGCAGCCGCCAGGGCGCGCACCGTATGTCCTTCCAGGCCAATGAGTTGCCAGTTATGGCCAGCGTCCGCGCTGCGATAAACGCCGCCACCGTGCGAACTGAGCGTCCAACTGGTGGCGTAGAGCGTGCTCGCCGAGCGCGCATCCACAACGATGGACATGATCACGTCGTCATGATTCGTGCCGATCCGGCCGAGTATCTCCCAATGTTCCCCCGCGTCGCGCGAGCCGAATACATGGCCGTCGGAGGTACCCAGGAACAAGTCCCGAGTGCTGCCGGAAACAGCTGCAAGCGATTGGACGTCCCCACCTGGGGGGCCGACTTGTCGCCAGGTCTGCGCGCTGGCGGGAAATGTGAATAGCAGCATCAAGCAGAAGGTCCAGAAATACCAGAAATAGCGGTGCGATGGCGTTCCCATGAAATAGAGTCCTCCGACCCTGTCTATCGGCATTCTTGTCAACGGACATGATTGGGACTTATACACTTCACTCCCTTGGTTCCAGGAAATTTCTTTTATAAGTGCTGGCCTGCCTTGCTGATACGAACCAAACCGTCCAGGTTCCACACGTTAGTCCAATCAGGTTGCTTGGAACAGAATCCAGGATCGACGCTTCGAATCTTCGCGGGATTCACGTAGTTATACATGCGATTCGGACCCCAGCGCTCAATCTTTATGGCCTCACAATTCATGATGATATCGCTGGATCGTCGAGCAGATTCAATCCTAAAAATCGCCCAATTATAGCCAGTCAGCCCGTCCATGCGTTTGTCTTCATCAGGATACATCCACCCGAAAAGAACCTCCTCAGTAGCGTCTCTCATGACGATCTTGGGCCTATTCGATAGGAGCTGGCGAACTCCGACCGTGCGCGGCGAATTGTGGCGATCTGCCAGAGTCGCCACCTCGGGATCGAAATGGTTCGTCACACTCCGCGCATCTTTGAAGCCCAACTTTATCTAAGTCCAATGGAGTCATGTATATAATCCCCCACTTTAATTGTAGGTGATCACTAGCGTCCCACTGGTGAGGATCATGATATATCCGGGGTATCCTCCCCCTCTGCCGCTTCCACCACTCGTCTTGTAAAAGGTGAAATTGAACGTGCCAGTTCCCGCGAAGGTGCCATTGTCGCCGTCATTGGTGGTTCCCTGAAAGGTGACTGACAACTGCATGACATGACCGAGACTATCCTTCGTCGTTGTGGCGCTGGTGATTGTCGCTTGCCCGAGGTCCGCGACGCCGTTGAATAGAATGAATCCCGTTGCTGGAGAGTTGTTGTAGTAAACATCCAACCAGAACGTGCCGCCAACATTGGCCGGGATTCCAGAACAGTTGAGCGGATAGGAGTTTCGTCCACAGGAGTACCCTGCCGTTGGCACGCTTGCGGCAATTTGTGATTGCTGCCCTGGAGTTTCATCTTGTGCGTGTGCATGGGGTGTAAGAGCCAGTGCTAGAACTGTCAGTGCGAATGCCGCAGCTTTCCTCACGGTGAACCCCCTCAGTTTAGTTGTGAATTTGGGACTTACTCTGCCTCCCTTCCTCGGACACTCCTTTCACTCTGTCTCCATTTCGGAGCAGCGAAATCCTTCGGAATCCTTGAAGTTGTGGATGGTATGACCGTCCTCGCGTGCTGCCGCAACCGGGTTGGGTGAATCTCGATACGCCACGAACTCGCCTCGCAAATTTTCATCGTCTTTCAGCATCCGCGGGAGTTAACTATGTAATTCCAACATGATTACGGACGAATGGCCGACACCGCAGCCAGACTTCAATCCCAAGGGTAACGACATGGAGAGAAAGAAAATGCTGGTCGGAAGGACAGAATCGGGGCAATCGCGTTCCCTGTTCGTTCGTACAGCCGTCAATTTACACTTATGTGCAACCCTCAAGTAAT
>WNFB01006577.1_pt1 | contig 10427 bp, 7 predicted proteins | sample 5400501 | NCBI WGS metagenome assembly WNFB01 (sample SAMN13153341, study PRJNA577476) | soil metagenome | isolation source: 200 cm saprolite under Douglas fir tree site 2 hole 1 | place: USA:California | collected 2015-04-18 | reverse complement strand
CGACGGGCCCGCCGCAGTCGGGGCACTTCTTCACATGAGGGTCGGAAAACTTCTGGATCCGCTCGAAGCGGTGATGGCACTTTTTGCACTCGTACTCGTAAAGTGGCATGGACTCCTGAATGCAGGTAAGTACTGCTCTGCTTTTGATTCTAGGGACTGCGCCTGCGGACGTCAATTTGTGAGGTAGGTACAGTCGCGGCGCACGGTGGTAGACTCGCGTCTATGAAGGCGGGCCTCCTGGTTGGCGAAGACGCTTCTGTTGGGAACTCCAGCCGCACGTTGCTGCCGGGCCCGACTTTGTACCTGGTGGCGACCCCCATTGGGAACCTGGAAGACATCACACTGCGAGCGCTGCGCGTGCTCAAGGAAGCCGACCTGATCGCCTGCGAGGACACGCGCCAGACTCAGAAGCTGCTCAACCACTACCGCATCTCCACCCGCACCATCAGCTATCACGAGCACAACGAGATGACTCGCGCTGCCGAGCTCGTCCTCGAACTGGAGCGGGGCGCGCGCGTGGCCCTGGTGACGGATGCAGGCATGCCCGGCATCTCCGATCCTGGCTTCCGGCTGATTTCGCTCGCCATCCGGCATCACATGCCGGTGGTGCCCGTACCCGGACCTGCGGCATTTCTGGCGGCGCTGGTGGCCAGCGGCCTGCCCACGGATTCTTTCCGCTTCAGCGGATTTCTGCCCGCCAAACGTGGCCGGCGGCGGCAAATGCTGGAAAGCATCAAAGACTCACCACGTACCCAGGTTTTCTACGAGGCGCCGCACCGTCTGCTGGAGGCGCTTTCTGATGTTGTCGAGGTTCTGGGAAAAGACCGGCACATCGTGATCGCGCGCGAAGTCACCAAGGTTCACGAAGAGTTCCTGCGTGGGCGGGCGGACGAAGTGCTGGAAACGCTGAACGCGCGCGGCAAGGTCAAGGGCGAGATCACGCTGCTGATCGGCAAAGCGGAGGAAAGCGAAACTCGTGTGGGGACGGGCGCTTATGTGGGGACGGGCGTCCTCGCCCGTCCTACGATTTGCCAGAGGCTCGAACAGATCATGGCAGAGGAGAAGCTGGACGAGAAGGCCGCGTTGAAGAAAGTGGCGAAAGAGATGGGAGTTTCAAAGAGCGAAGCTTATAGGGAGTTGCAGAGAAAGTGACCGTGTAACTCGGTTGTCATCCTGAGCGTGGCTTCAGCCCGCGAAGGATCTTACGAGACGTGAATCGTAGCTGTGTGGCAGATAGGATTGGCAGATAGGATTGGACAACTCCTGTCGGCAGTTTTGGATTTGGTGTTCTTATACACGCCAGCGGCGCTGCGAGCGGGCGTAAGGTCCTTCGCGGGCTTGAAGCCCGCTCAGGATGACAAGAGAAGGGGTTCGGAGAAGACCCAGGATTTGCCCTGCCGCTCGGCCTAAGACAGCCGAGGGCGCCTCTGTCACGCGACTCTGGACGGGCGAGTCGTTCGTCCTAAGCATTTCTTCCTACTTCCCGCCCAATTCCCGCTTCACAACCTCGCTCACCTGTTTCCCATCCACCCTCATTCCTCCCTCCGCAAACCGGGCCATTGCATTCTTCATCACCGTGCCCATGTCTTTCATGGTGGGTGAGCCCATTTCAGCGATCACGGCTTTCACCCCGGCCACAATCTCTTCTTCTCCGGCCGCCTTGGGCATATAGGTTTCAATCAGCTTGATCTCGGCTGCTTCTTTGTCGGCCATCTCTTGCCGCCCGCCCTTGCTGAACTGCTCGACGGAGTCTTTGCGTTGTTTAATCAGCGTACTGAGCACTTGTTGCGCTTCTTTGTCGTCGAGCGGCGCCATCTTTTCGATCTCGCGGTTCTTGAGCGCCGTCTTGACCATGCGCAAAGTAGAGAGCCGCGCCTCGTCGCGCGCCTTCATGGCCGCGGTAATGTCTTTCTGAATCTGCTCGCTGAGGCTCATGGATGGATTATAGCCGCAGGGCGGGAGCTTCTGACCTCGGGCAGGTCGCACACGAAAACCGGAGGAAGACGAAACCACGAAGGTCACGAAGTTACACGAAGGACTACACTCCCAGAAGTTCTTCGTGCGCCTTCGTGTTCTTCGTGGTTATAAGCGTCGCCCTACATGCGGAGAGCAGCGGTGTTCCGGTAAACTACCAGCGTATCCTGATTGCAGGGACTCATCTCCATGCTCCGCAAGAACCGTCTCTTTACCCCCGGACCGACGCCTCTCCTTCCCGCGGCGCAGACTGCCATGGCTTCGTCCGCGATGCATCATCGCACCGCCGAATTCCGCGCCCTGTTCTCGCGCGTGCTGGCAGATATGAAGGAGTTCATCGGCACCAGCAATGACGTGCTGGTGCTGGCTTCCTCCGGTACCGGCGTGATGGAAGGCTCAGTCTCGAACCTCACGTCCCCCGGGGATAAAGTCCTGGTGCTCAGCGCCGGAAAATTCGGCGAACGCTGGCGCGATCTGGCCAAAGCGTTCGGCTGTGCCGTGGAAACGCTCACTGTGCCGTATGGCGAGACGTTTTCGCTCGATGAAGTCGGTCAGAAACTCACTCCTGACATTCGGGCTGTTTACCTGCAGGCCACGGAAAGCTCTACCGGGGCGAGGCACGATGTGCAAGAGATCGCGAAACTCGTTCGCGTCGCGGGCGACAATACGCTGCTAGTGGTGGACGCCATCACCGGCCTCGGCACGACCCACTTCGATGTGGATGGCTGGGGAATTGACGTCATCATCGGCGGCTCGCAGAAAGCCCTCATGATCCCGCCCGGCCTCGCCTACTGTGCGGTCAGCGAGCGTGCCTGGAAGCGCGTGGAGACGGCCAAGTCGCCACGCTACTACTTCGATTTCCGCAAAGAGCGGAAAGCCGCAGCCAAGGGCGAGTCTGCATTCACGCCGGCGACTTCGCTGTTCGCAGCATTGGGCGCCGCTCTGGAATTCATCCGGCAGATGGGAGACGGCGATTTGGTTGCCGGACGCGAGGCGCTGGTGAACAACGCCGAGCTGGCCGCGGAGATGACCCGCGCCGGCGCGCAGGCGCTGGGGCTGAAGCTGTTTGCGCCGTCCTCCCCGGCGGCAGCACTTACCGCGATTCAGGCGCCGGCCGGCGTCGACTCCGGAGCCATCGTGAAGGAATTCCGGGAGTCGTTCGCCGCAGTTGTGGCCAATGGCCAGGGCGAGATGAAGGGCAAGCTGTTTCGCATCGCCCACCTGGGCTACTACGACTATCTCGATACCATCGGGATTTTGGCGGCACTCGAGCACGTGCTCGCCAGTGTGACCGGCAAGCCGGTGGAGTATGGCGCAGCGGTGCGCGCGGCGCAGGAAGTGTATGCTCGGAGTTCCGCGGAACGGCAGCAGTCGGTCGTCGTCCGGTGATGCTGTCCACCGGCGAGCCCTGCTAGTTTATGGTAAAGGGCACCATATTTGAGTCAACGCCTCCGCCATAAACCCCGCCGCTTGTACGAACAAAGACCTGCACCGTGCAAGGTGTCATGCTGCATGCGGTATCGGTAGAGGTGATTTGAGCCGTGAGCTGTCCCGCAGTCATGAACATGGTGGTTTTGGGGGTCGGCATGCCCCAGTATATGACCGAGCCGGATGTGAAGTTGCTGCCGGTGACGGTCAACGTAAATGCCATGCCCGCCGTCGCGCTGGTCTGCGAAAGGCTTGTGATGGTGGGAGCAGCTCCACCGCCCATGGAGTTGGATGGTTTCGTGTAGCCGCATCCCACGACGAGGATGGTTAGCAGAAGAACGCAAATCTTTTTCATGATGCATCTCCAAAAAGTAAGGATCGCCTCAACTTATGAAATAGTCTACGAACCGGCCAGCGGGCATTTGTCAGCGATGTGTCATTTCCTGGTAAAGGTTTTGTATCGTTGCCTGGCAGGCTAAGACCTTGCAAAGATGAGCCGACCAACCACTAAGGGGAGAACAGACGGCAAAGGGAAGCCACTCATGAAGGTCGTGGTTGCAGAAAAGATTTCCTCGTCCGCGGTGGATCTGCTGCGTGAGCCGCGCTGGACGGTGGTGACGCCGGAGCAGATGGACGGCAAACTGGCGGCGCAACTGGAGTCGGCCGATGCGCTGATCGTGCGCTCCGCCGTGCAGGTGAACGCGGCGCTGCTGGCGAAAGCGCGCAAACTGCGGGTGATCGGACGCGCCGGCGTAGGCGTGGATAACATTGACCTCGATGCCGCCACGCGCCAGGGCATCGCGGTCATGAACACGCCCGGAGCCAATGCCTTTGCCGTGGCGGAGCATACGCTGGCCATGATGCTGGCCATGGCGCGTCACCTCTGCCGTGCGAATGAGTTGATGCACGAGGGCAAATGGGAGAAGAAATCCTTGCAGGGCACCGAGCTGCGCGGTAAGACGCTGGGCATCGTCGGGCTGGGGCGAATCGGCATGGAAGTCGCGCGGCGGGCGCAAGCTTTCGGGATGGAGGTCATCGCACATGACCCCTTCGTCTCGACCACCGTGGCCAAGGAACAGGGCATCCGCATGGCTAAGCTGGAGGAAATCTATGCCGCCGCCGATTACTTGACTTTGCACGTGGGCCTTACTCCCCAGACGGCGGGCATGATCAACGCCCAGTCTTTGAAGAAGATGAAGCGTGGAGTGCGGCTGGTGAATTGCGCTCGCGGCGAACTGGTGGATGAGGCAGCCCTGGCCCATGTGCTGAAGCAAGGCCAGGTGGCGGGAGCCGCCCTGGATGTTTTTCTCGAAGAGCCTTTGAAGAACTCGCCGCTCGCCGCCATGGACAACGTAGTCCTCACGCCGCATATCGGCGGCTCGACCTACGAGGCGCAGGAGGCTGTGGGCTATCAGATTGCCTTGCAGGTGAAGGAATATTTAAAGCACGGAGTCATCCAGAACGCGGTCAATGTCCCCTCGGTCTCGCACGATGAATACCTCGAGCTGCAGCCTTACATCGTGCTGGCGGAGAGACTGGGTGCGTTTCTGGCCCAGGCCAGTGAGGGCACTCTGGAAGAGATTTCGCTGCGCTACAGCGGGCACATCGCGGAATGGAAAACCGAACTGATCCGCAACGCTGCCATCAAGGGCATCCTGAACGAGGCGCTGGAGGAGAAGGCAAACCTGGTGAACGCGGCGGCCATCGCTTCTTCGCGTGGTCTGCGCATCCATGAAGCGCGCAAGCCCAAGAGCTCCAGCGGCGGCGCCGGCAGCGTGCTTTCCATTCTCCTCAAAACCAGCGCGGAAGAGCATCTGATCAAGGGCGCCGTGCTGCACCGGAATACGCCACGGCTGCTCCACGTGGACGGAATTGATGTCGAAGCTCCGCTGGAGCGCAATTTGATTTACCTGCGCAACCGTGACGTGCCCGGCGTGATCGGAAGAGTCGGCACTATCCTGGGCAAGCACAGGATTAACATCGCCGACTTCTCTCTGGGCCGCCGCATGGGCAATGGCAAACCCGGCGCTCCGCGGCAAGCCATTGCCGTCGTGCACGTGGACGGACGCGTGCCCGAGGCGGTGTTGGCCGAACTGCGAAAGGTGCCGGCGGTGGAGCAGGCCAAGTCGATCCGGCTGTTCTAGCAGGCTGCGGAAAAACTCGGGATTCGTATCAGGGTATGGCTTCAGCCATACCGTAAGTGCACGGAATCAAGATCGGCTTTAGCCGCTGTGGGTCCAAAGCGCGCGCGCCTTGACTTTTTCAGCAGCCTGTTAGGAAATTCTGGGCCACAGATTTGCGCGGATTCACCCGGATAAGCTTGTTCTTGACTTATCGGTGGAATCCGTGAAAAGCCGTGACTGATTCTAATTCACCACAAAAATCACGCGAGGACAGCAGATGCTAAGAAAAACCGGGTTCACAGTCGCGGCATTGTTCTTACTAACATCCATCGGGCTGGGGCAGGACAGCCGTTTCGACTTCAGCCTGAACGGCGCTGGCGTTCTCAGCAAAGAGTCCGACGGGAATGGTATACGACTGACTCCCACCCAGGGCTGGGGTGTCCTCGCCACTCTCGGCTTGAAGCTCGCGCCCAAGCATTCACTGGAGGTGAACTATGCTCGCACTAAGGACTCGCAGATCTACAATGCCCCGCCGTTCGTCTACCGGATCACGTCCACCATCAGCGAATTCAGCGGGGCATACGTTTTTCGTCCGCTGAAAACCCAAAAACTGGATCCTTTCCTTCTCATCGGTGCCGGCGCGCTGGTGTTCAATCCCAACGACACACTAGTCAATGGCAACCAACTCGGCATCGGAGCCGTCCGGCAAACCAAGCCTGCCTTTCTGTATGGAGGTGGGGTCGATTACCCGCTGTTTGAGAGACTGGCAGTTCGCCTCCAGTATCGCGGCATCTTCTACACCGCACCCGACTTCGGAGTGACAAATCTAGTTACCAGCGCCCGCGGGCACTTGGCCGAGCCTTCCGTGGGAGTTGTGTTCAAGTTCTAGTACTGCGGAAAAACTTGGGATTCGTATCAGGGTATGGCTTCAGCCATACCGAAAGTGAATGGAATCAGGATCGGCTTTAGCCGCTGTGGGTCCAAAGAGCGCGCGACTTGACTTTTTCAGCAGCCTTCTAGAGTCAGAAACACGTCAACAATCTTGGGCCACGGATCTAGGCGGATTCACACGGACAAAGCGAAAGAAAGCTTTTAACCGCAAAGTACGCAAAGGCTTCGCCAAGAGCGCGAAGAGAAACCGGCGAAATTCGGAGAGGAAAAAGGGGTTCTGATCTGCGCGAATCCGTGAAAATCCGTGGCTGAGCTTAAGGGCTCTACCAAAACCCTGTTTCAGCCACAAGGACGACTTTACTTCAGCTTTTCGTACTCCGCCTTGGCTTGCTTCAGGATGGGGATGTCGGGGTCGGCGTTTTTCCAGAGCGCGAAGAAGTCTTGGTAGGCTTTGCGCGCACTTTCCTTGTCGCCGCTGAGGGCTCTGGCGCGGCCCAGTTGTAAGTGGGCAAGCGCGCCCAGCACGAAGTTCTCGACGATGCCGCGATGGTCAATCAGCTTCTGAAACTCGGCGGCCGCCTGCTGCCCTTGGCCTGCTTCCAGGTAGGCTTCGCCGCGCACATAGACGGGATAGAGGGTTCCGCCCACTTCGGCTCCAGGCGCGGGCTCGCCCAATTCGTAGGCTGACGCCGCGTGCAGCAACTCCGCGGCCTTAGCAGGATGTCTGCCGTCGAGTGCGATGGCGGCACGAATCGTGGGCAGCCAGTAGCCGTTGAGCACGGTATTCAACGGCGAGCGCTTGTTCAGGTCGTCGGCCATGGTCTGCGCCCGCACCGGGTCTCCCGCCCGCGCCAGGGCCAACGCTGCCAGGATCTGCAAATCCCTGGTAGAAGCGAGGACCAGCGCCGATGTGGCCTGCTGGCGCGCCTGTGCCGTGTTCCCAACCTCGGCCTCGCGCAAAGCTGCATTCAGCAGCCACACTGCCGCCGTCTCTTTCTGGTCATTGCGCTTGGCTACGTCCGCCGCCTGCCGTGAGAGTTCCCGTGCTTTCTCCAGACGTCCCGCGTAGGCCTCGGTATCCGAGTGACCAGAGAGCTGCAAGTCCTCCGCTCCCGGCTTTCCCGCGGCCCAGGCTAGCTGCCGCTGCATTTCCGATGTGTCTCCCTCGAGAAAGGCAACCCCGTAGCGATTTACGTGCAGGATACGGCTTTCCAGCTTGCGCGCCAGCGCTTGCTCATACGTGCTCTTGGCTTCGTCAAGACGATTGCCTGCGGCATAATTGCTCACCAGGTTGCCATAGCCAACAACAGAATCCGGGTTCAGACGGATGGCCTCGGCGGTTTCGGCTACGGCCTTTTCGTATTGTCCAAGGGAGATAAGATTGACCGCCAGGTTGGCGTGAGGAAGGGAGTCGTGGGGATAGGCCTGGGCCCACTGCTCATAGGCTTGGTCTGACTTCTCCAGTTCGCCTGTAACAAAGCCGTAGTAGTGGGCGGAGATGCGGTACTTCTCCAGTTCACTCGCTCGCTCCCGCAGGTCATACGCCTTCCGGACGTTCTCGCTGGACAGACCGTCCTCGCCGAGATTGCTGTATGAAATTCCCAAGGCGTCGTAGGCCACGGCGAAGTTCGGATCCAGCTCGATGGCCCGCTTGAACAATGGAAGAGCAGCCGCATCTCCCTTTTGAAGCTTGATCTTTGTGCCTTCGCTGTAGGCTTTCAGCGCCTCCAGCGAAGGGGTTGTGGCCTGTTCAACTGGCGCATCGTACTTCTGCACTGAGTTCAGCGATTCTCCCAGCTTCGCCCTCAGGCTGGTGGCCGCCTTGTCCAGCGCCTTCAGCACGTCTTCCTTGGCCGTTGCCTGGACCTGCTCCTGCGCCAGCGCGTTCCCGGAGTTGCAGTTCACCGCCTTCAGCCCGATCACGTACTGGCTGCCCAGGCTGGAGATGGAGCCCGAAAGCATGGCCTTGCTGTTGGTGCGCACGCAAATCTCTCGTGCCACCTCTCGGGTGAGCCGTTCCCCTGGGGTGCGACCCATCAGCTTCAGTGTCTCGCTCACCTTCTGTTCCGGCAGGAGATTGAGGAAGGGCGACTGAGAAAGCTGTACGGAGAGGCCCTGCTTGAGCGTGTCGTCAAACACCGCGTCCCCGGTGGTATTGGTGAAGTCGGCGAGGACGATGGTGTCCTTCTCCGTCAGCGGCGTTGCGGAACGCGGGCGGAAGTAGAGCACTCCGGCGATCAGGGCAGCGACAATGAGCACAGCAGCTGGGACAAGAACCTTCCAGCGGCGGCTTGACGGTTGCTCTGCTATGGCCGGTTGCGCGGGAGAAGACACGGCCTTCTGTTTGCCGGTGGAGGGAGGACGGGCCGTGCTGGAATCCTTAACCGCTTCCGCTTCCTCTTCCTCGTCCACGGCCACCGGCACCGCGGTCCGGCTGGACTCTGTTTCCCGCTTCAGCCGTTTCAAATCCGTACGAATGTCCGCTGCGTTCTGGTAACGCAGATCGCGGTCCTTCTCCATCGCTTTGCTAATGATTTCTTCCAGTTTGGCTGGCAAGTCGGGATTCAGACGTACGGCTGTCACTGGATTCTTGTGCAAAATCGAATCAAACAAACTGGCTGTGGTGTCGCCGCGAAACGGCTGCTTGCCCGTGGCCATTTCGTACAACACCGCCCCAAAGGAAAATAAATCCGTGCGGGCATCGAGTTCTTTCCCCCGCGCCTGCTCCGGGGACATGTATGCCACTGTGCCCACCGCCGTTCCCGGGCTAGTGAGATCCTTTTCCACAACACCGGTCTGGGTGGCGTCGGCCCCCGATGTCGCAGGGGCGCCGGCCACCTTGGCCAGCCCAAAGTCGAGAATCTTGGCGTGGCCCCGTTCGGTCACGAAGATGTTCGCCGGTTTGATGTCACGGTGGACAATCCCCTTCGCGTGAGCTGCATCGAGGGCATCGGCAATCTCGATCCCGAGTGCGAGCAGCGTCTCCAACTCCAGCGGGCGATTGCCAATCAGGTGCTTCAGCGTTGCGCCGTCCAGAAACTCCATGACGATGAAAGGCCGGCCGTCCTGCTCGCTGATTTCGTAAATCGTGCAGATGTTGGAGTGATTCAGCGCCGAGGCGGCCTGCGCTTCGCGCTGGAAACGGGCGAGGGACTGGGGATCTCTGGCGACCTCATCGGGCAGGAACTTCAGGGCCACGAAGCGGTGCAGTTTCACGTCCTCGGCCTTGTAGACCACACCCATCCCGCCGCCGCCCAGCTTTTCAACGATGCGGTAGTGCGAGATGGTCTGGCCGATCATTGGCGGGAATCTTACGTGGGTGAAGAGGGGCTAGTCAATCAAAGCCGAGAGATTTCAAAGGCTTGGCCAAGAGCGCGAAGAGAAACCCGCGAAATTCGAAGAAGAAAAGGGTTCTGATCCATGCGAATCCGTGGAAATCCGCGGCCGTTCTAGGGGTTCAGGGCTTCTTTGCGCAGCTTGCGGCTTTCTGCTAACAACGCCATCGAGTGCATCAGGTTCTGAAGAGTCACAATACCCACCAGGCGCTGGTCTTCGACCACAGGAATAATGCTGAGATTGCGGGCGGTGAGCTTGCGAAACGCCGAGGCCAGCGATTCCTTTTTCTGAGCCACTTCGAAGATGCGATTCATTACCGCCTGCACATAGCCGTTGCCTTCCGCTCGCAGCGCCTGCAGGATCTTCTGCTTCGAAACCACGCCGACCATATCGCTGCCGCGAATGACGGGGAAATCGTCCTGCAGCGAGTGCACCGCTTTCTCCAGCGCGTCCTCCAGCGTGTCCGCCGGAGAGAGCGTGGCGAAGTCGGTGAGCATGATGTCTTCCAGGCGCACCGTTTCCAGTACCGACTGGAACACCACCGAGCGTTCTTCCAGTTGCGCAGCGATAAACAGGAAAAAGCCGATCATGGTCAGCCATGTGCTTCCGGGGCTGCCTCCCTGCGTGTACTGCAGCATGCCTACCAGCATGAACAGCGTGGCGAAGACCTGGCCA
>WNFB01011616.1_pt1 | contig 10428 bp, 7 predicted proteins | sample 5400501 | NCBI WGS metagenome assembly WNFB01 (sample SAMN13153341, study PRJNA577476) | soil metagenome | isolation source: 200 cm saprolite under Douglas fir tree site 2 hole 1 | place: USA:California | collected 2015-04-18 | reverse complement strand
TGAAGCCTCCTGAGGAAGGCCGCGATCCAACTGAGGAAGTGAAGAAGAGGCTGCAAGGGCTCGGGTACATTGAATAGCAGGCGAGTGCGTCAAACTGCAATCGAGACCGGAGCGTTTCCCGGAAGCAAGTATCCATGACCGGTTTCTTGGCCCTGGTCAACCACTTGTTTGACATACTCGTCTGGCCCTTTCGGTCCCAGCATCCTTTCTACTCCCTGACGGTTTTCTCCGTCTTGACGACGCTCCTCACTTTGGTAGTGTTTCGCTACGCCTCAGACCAGCGTGCGATCCGCCGCGTCAAAGACCGCCTCCAAGCACATGTGTTGGAAGTCCGCCTGTTCCCAGACCAGCTGCCGGTGGTCCTACGGGCTTATTTGCGCCTACTGGCGGGCGTGCTGATCTACCTCCGGCACTCGCTTAAGCCTCTGGCATTGTTGGTTCTCCCGCTCCTGCTAATTTTGGCCCAACTGGAGGCCCTCTTCGGCAGAGTTCCGATTAGAGTAGGAGACAACTTCTTGCTGAAGGCTAGACTGAGCGAAATCGCCGCGCTCGGTCAGGTTTCCCTGCGTCTGCCCGAGGGGCTCAGGTCAACGGCTCCAGCTCTGCACATTCCCGACATGAGAGAAATCGATTGGAGGATTCAGGCAGAGCTGCCCGGCCAACACAGAGCGGAGATCATGGTGGGGGGCAGGGCATTCAGCAAACAGATTCTGGTAGCTACCCCGCTTACGCGGCCTTCACCGCAACGCGTTCGCGGGAGGCTTTGGGAGCAATTTCTGCATCCAGGAGAAGCACCGTTACCTGAAGACGGGCCGTTGGAGCGGATCGAAGTCCAATACCAGCCGCGCAAATTCCACTTCGGCAGCTTCGAGATAGAATGGCTTGCCCCTTTCCTCATCATGACCCTGATCGGGGCGTTTGCGCTGAAGGGCATCTTCCGAACAGAGATATGAGTCAAGCGAAGAGGAACCGGACAAACAAGTCAGTGAGGCCCGCTCGAACAGTCTTCGTGCTCGCTTTGGCTCTGGCGCTGGGCCTGCTGAGCCCGATGAGCGCGCAAGCCTATGTAGGTCCCGGGGCCGGATTTGCGGTCTTGTCTTCCTTCTTGGCGCTGTTTGTCGCCCTCGTTCATGCCGTCTTTGCTTTTCTCACCTGGCCTGTGCGCCAGGCCTTTCGCATGGTTCGGCGACGCCGTGCTTATCGCAAAGCGAGGGTGAAGCGTGTTGTGATCCTCGGCTTCGATGGCATGGATCCGACGCTTGCGGAGCGCTATATGCAGCAAGGCAAGCTGCCGCATTTTTCCCGACTTCGCGATACAGGCACCTTTCGCCCGCTGGCCACCACGATTCCGCCTATTTCTCCTGTCGCCTGGTCTTCGTTTCTGACCGGCGTCAATCCCGGTAAGCACAATATCTACGACTTTCTGACGCCGGATCGCGAACGCTATCTTCCCGAACTGTCCTCCGCGCGAATCCGGGACGCGCGGAAGATTCTGAAGATCGGCCGATACTCCATCCCATTGGGCAGACCGCGGATCAAACTCTTGAGGAAGGCCAAGCCTTTCTGGCATTTCCTTGGCGACGCGGGTGTCTTCTGCTCCGTGATTCGCGTGCCGATAACTTTTCCGCCGGAGAAGTTCTCAGGGGTATTGCTTTCGGGGATGTGCGTGCCGGACGTGAAAGGAAGCCAGGGAACCTTTTCCTTCCATACCACGCGCCATCGCGGAGCGGAGAAGCCATCGGGACGAGTTGTCATCCCCATCGAAAAACGAGGCGCGCGGCTTTGTTCCTATATTCCCGGCCCGGAAAATACTCTGCGCCGGGACTCGGCCAGGGAGCTGCGCGTTCCCTTCACCGTCAGGCTGGATTCTGCGCGCGGGCAGGTGGAAATTGAGGTGGGCCGCAAACGTTTCCCTCTTCGCCATGGTGAGTACTCGGACTGGGTGGAGCTGAAATTCAAGGCGGGTCTCGGCATTCGGATCCATGGGATCTGTCGCTTCTACCTGAAAGCGATCACGCCTGATCTGGAGCTATACGTCACCCCCGTCAATCTCCATCCGATGAAGCCCGCTCTGCCAATCTCCCACCCGTTCATCTACTCGGTTTACTTGGCCAAGCTCACAGGGCTGTATGCCACCCTCGGCCTGGCAGAGGACACCTGGGCGTTGAACGACGGCTTCCTGGATGACGAGGCGTTCCTCCAGCAGTGCTACCTGATACATGAGGAGCGCGAACGCATGTTTTTCGACGCCCTCGAGAAAACCTCGCGGGGAGCGTGCATCTGCGTGTTCGATATAACCGATCGCGTCCAGCACATGTTCTGGCGTTATCTGCCAAACGGGCGACCGTTCGCCGCAGAGAACCATGGCGACGCCAAGCCTGAGGGTGTCATCGAGGAGCTATACCGTCGGATGGACCATCTGGTAGGTCGCACAATGAAGAAGATTGACGACGATACCCTGCTTTTAGTGATTTCCGACCACGGCTTCAAGTCTTTCCAGCGTGGAGTGAACGTCAATACCTGGCTCTATCGCCATGGCTACCTGGCTTTGAAGAGCGGCGCGAGCAGCGGGGAATGGTTTGAAAACGTGGATTGGGGAAGGAGCCGAGCCTACGCGCTGGGACTGAATGGTATTTATCTTAACCAGAGAAATCGAGAGCGGCTGGGCGTGGTCGAACCTGGGAAAGAAGCGATGGAATTGAAGAGAGAGCTCCGCGAGGGATTAGAAGGTCTGGCGGACCCCGAAACCGGCCGCGTTGCGGTGCAGCAGGTCTTTGATAGCTCCACCACATTTTCCGGACCATACACGGAAAATGCCCCTGACCTCATCATCGGATACGCGGAGGGCTACCGGGCTTCGTGGGATTCGGTGCAAGGGCGAGTCACCCAAGACATCTTTGAGGTGAACTCGAAGGCCTGGAGTGGGGATCACTGTATCCACCCTGACTTGGTCCCCGGCGTGCTTTTCTCAAACTGGCGATTCACTTGCGAACGCCCCGGGATCATTGATATCGCTCCCACGGTTCTGGATCTATTTGGCATCCCCGTGCCGCCCCACCACGACGGAAAGCCTTGGGAGATACGCCCTCGCGGTTGAGCGGGCTCGGAGGCTCATTGCTCCCTTCGCGAAACGAGCGAGCGTCCCTGCATGGCGGGGGGGATTTCGTAGCCGGCCAGATTGAGTAGCGTGGGGGCGAGATCGAGAAGCCTGGCGCCGTGGTACTCGCCACGAAGCGGACAATTGGGCGCCACAAGCACGAACATTCCGAACTGGGCGTGATTGCAGGCATCGGGGCCAGTGTCGTTTTCCTGGACATGAAAACGTCCGTGGCCGACGCTCCCGATCGAGCGCCAGTAAAGCCCTCCGAAATGCACGATCAGGTCCGGGGCTACGTTGCGCACATGGTGATAAATCTCTTTGGGCTTGAAGACCGGGGAATTCAGCGGGCGACCCTTGTCATCCGTCAGCGCTTCGAACTTGGCCTTCATCTCATCCTGAAAAGCCTGGTAATCCGATGCGGGGATGATGCCCTTCGGCTCGCGCCCCTGAACGTTGAAGAATACGCGGGCATAGTAGCCGCCCTCACTCCAGACCTTCGTCTTCACCCAATTGATTCTTAGCTTGTCGAATGGGGTGACTTGCTTTGGGAAATCGTCCACCACAAGCAAGCCTTCGCCTATCAACCATTCGTTTACGGCAAAGCCGCCGTCCAGCCTCTGCGCACCATGGTCGGAAACCAGCAGCACAATTGTCTCCCTGTCCAGCGAATGCACCGCGCTGCCGATTTGTTCGTCCAGCCATGTGTAATATTCCGGTATGACTTGCTCATAAGGATTCCCAGGTTGGTGCTTGACGTGCTGCTTGTCGAAGCAGCTCCAGAAGCCGTGGTGCACACGGTCGAGGCCAATGTCGACAAAGTGAAAATAGTCCCATTCCTGCTCCTTCAGCAGCCAGTGGACCACCTGCCACTGTTTTCGGCTCATCTCGAAAATCTCCTGCTTCAGCCAGTCCTTGTCGTCCGTGCGAAATCCCTTGACGTCCACCGGGTACTCCGAAACGAGTTCCGTGATCCTGGCCTTGAAAGCTGCGGGGTGGGTGAATTCGTCTTTGCTGGAGTCAGGGGTCATGAAGCAGCCGATGCTAATGCCATGGAGGCGCCGCGGGGGATAGCCGGGCGGCACACCCACCACGATAGATTTCTTGCCCTCGCGTCCCAGATAATCCCAGAGAGCCGGTTCCTGAATCGAAGCAGAATTGACGAAGCTCAACCCGCTATAAGAGTAGTCGGAGCGGTTACGAAAGCCGTAGACGCCCAGCGAGCCTGGATCCTGACTGGTCGCCATACACATCCAGGCCGGCACGGTGATAGGCGGGATAACGCTTTCCAGGCGGCCATAAACACCTAGGGACATCAAGCGGCGAATGTTCTGTAGGCGCTCATCCTGGAAGATGATCTCTGGCGCGGCGCAGTCCAAGCCCAGGACGCAAATTTTCATCACATCGCTCTCTCGTAACGAAGTGCCAACAGCTCGGGTGGGAACTCATCGGAGTCTGCCCAGCCTTCTCCCTGCCTAGAACAATCGTTTCCTTCGTCTCCACCCGATACGGACCTGCGCATTCTCTCACGTTTTCCGGCATATGCGGCAGCCGGCGATGCGGTGCAGAACCTTGCAACGCCACAACTTTGCCCCCTTTGCTCCCGTTGTGCCGCCCTATCGAAGGTGCTAGACTATGTCGCTCAGAGTTTCATTTCCCTCGGCGCGGAAAGGGAAGCTTCGGAATTCCTAGCGCGTGTTCCCGAATCGACCCCACGGAGGCAAGCTCGTCAAGCGTGTCCTAGAAGGCGAGGCGCGCGAGAAGTGGCTTGTCCGCGCAGAGGCGCTGCCTCGCGTGGCGCTAGATTCTCGCCAGCTCTCCGACGTGGAACTAATTGCCGTGGGGGCGTTCTCCCCACTCGAAGGCTTCATGGGTCGGCGCGACTACGAAAGCGTTCTGGTCCATGAGCGCCTAGCTAGTGGCCTTCCATGGACAATTCCCGTTACGCACGCAGTAACCCAGGACCAGGTCAAGCAGATCGGTCGGGTGGAAGAAGTGGCCTTGACTGACTCCCGGGGCCACGTGGTCGCGGTGATGGGACTGCAGGAAGTGTTCCAATATGACCGAGAGCGCGAAGCACGGTGCGTGCTGCTGACGACCAGCGAGCAACACCCGGGCGTGCGCTATCTCCGAAGCCTTGGGGACTACTGCCTTGCCGGGCCCCTTTACCTTCTTCGCCGAATTGATCGCGGGCCCTTCGCCGACCACACGTTAGACCCGCAAGAGACTCGTTTCCTGTTCGAGCACCGTGGGTGGCGCACGATCGTGGCTTTCCAGACGCGCAACCCCGTCCACCGCGCCCATGAATACATCCTGCGGTGCGCGCTCGAAATCGTGGATGGGTTGTTGCTGCATCCCCTGATGGGCGAGACCCGCGGGGAGGACGTACCCGCGGAGGTGCGTCTCCGATGCTACTTGAGTCTGATGCGGAATTACCTGCCCGTCCATCGCGCCGTGCTGAGCCTCTATCCGGCAGCCATGCGGTACGCGGGTCCGCGGGAGGCAATCTTCCACGCCATCACCCGCAAGAACTATGGCTGTACACATTTCATTGTGGGCCGCGACCACGCCGGCGTGGGCAATTTCTATGGCCCATACGACGCAAAGAAAAAACTCCTGGAGTTCGACCCTGCCGAACTCGGTATAACTCCCATCTTTTTCGACACCACCTTTTATTGTAAGCGCTGCGGTCAGGTGGCTTCCGAGAAGACTTGTTCGCACGAACCGAGCGATCGGCTGATTCTGAGTGGCACCAAAGTGCGTGAGCTCCTGCGCAACGGCCAGGAGCTGCCCGTCGAGTTCACGAGGCCGGAAGTGGCGGAAATTCTGCGCGAAGCGTATCGGGGGCAGTAGGTCCGGAACAATCTTCGTCCATCTCTGGATTTCGCGGTCCCAGACAGTATGACGACATTTGGAAGAAACTGCGGTTTCACCATTTGGTTTACCGGGCTTCCGTGTTCCGGCAAGTCCACCCTTGCTCGCTTGGTGGCTCAAGAACTGGAGCGCCGCGGCCGGGCCGTCGAGGTGCTCGATGGCGACGTGGCCCGCACGCATCTGAGCAAGGGACTCGGATTCAGCAAGGAAGACCGCGATGAGAACATTCGTCGCATCGGGTTCGTGTGCAGATTGCTGAGCAAGCATGGTGTCGTTTCAATCGCCGCGGCGGTCTCCCCTTACCGCGCCACTCGCGACGAGGTTCGCGCCGCAATCGAGCATTTCGTCGAAGTGTACGTCAATGCTTCCCTCGAGACCTGCATCCAGCGTGACGTCAAGGGCTTGTACCAGCAGGCTCTGGCCGGAAAGATTCCCAATTTCACCGGCATTGGCGATCCTTACGAGCCCCCGCTGCATCCCGAACTGATCGTGGAGACGGATAAAGAGTCGCCTGGCGCTTCCGCCGCGAGCGTCCTCGCCAAGCTAGAGGAGCTGGGGCTGGTCGAGCCAGCGGAGACATCCGCTTATACCCCCGAAGAGGCGGAGAAGATCCGCGCCCGGCTGGTCAAACTGGGTTACATCGAGGAGTGAGGTCCGAACGCCATCCGGTCCCTGGTGGCCATCGGGTGCCGTTTGGGGACTGCTCATCCTGCCCCCAGGGCAGGCACGCTGATCCGATTGCGGCCGCAGATCTATCAAACCATGGTGTGGCGCTGGTTTCCGAAAGGAATTCGCGCGGGCCCGGCATCCCGTGGCTCCACGGGGGCTGGCCGGTTGGCTAGGCTGGATTATCCGCTATTTTGCGGTCAAAAAAATGGGGATGCTCTAAAAGGTGGATGAGCACTGGTTTTTTGGCTGTTCCTCCCTCAGCCAAGACAAATCACTCATGCAACGCCTGCTCTGCATGCGTAAATCACAATCTCCTGCATTCAGGGATAAGCTCAGCGTTCTGTGAGCCTATAGTCCAGCACCCTCTCCACTTCGGCCATGGTTTTTGGTCGACAAGTACCATTCAATCGTGGGATGCAGGCAGCAGGTGCTAGCCCAGCTTCCGCAGTTTGGGGCAGCTTGGAAATTTTTTGGAGCGGATTCGCAGAGTAGTGGGGCCTTGAAAGTTCCTAACATTCCTGTTTGCAGCGTGACCAGGTCGGGGCGTGTCTGGCGCAGCATGCAATCTTCCGTGTAGTGAAGACCAACCCCCTTGCACGCGAAGTAGCGATCCGTAAGATCGAGACATGTACGTGCGTCGCTGCTATCGCAACAAAGATGGCAAGCGCCACGGTTACTGGGCTCTGGTCGAGAGTTATCGCTCCTCGCGTGGGCCACGGCAGCGCGTGGTGGCTTATCTCGGGGAGATGGATGCTGCGCGACGTCTCGGCATTCACCAGCAAGCAGCGGGACCGGCAGCCGTCGCTCAGCGCGGTCTGTTCAGGGACGTTTTTTTCCGCCGCGCTCGCCTATCACGACGATTCCGCTTCGGCAGCTCTCGGGGCGCTGTTCTTCACCGTCGCGCACAGAGACTCGCTTGCGAGACCAACACACAGATGCTATATAGGCTTGCCGCAGTACAAGAGAGCCAGCGGTTCCCATTTGAACCTGATCGAAAGAAGGTCGCTGTTGATTCCGCGAAAGACTTGGCCCAAAGAGCCACGCTGCCCAGGTATGGATCAACACCTTTCGTACGGCGCGGACTGGCTTCTAGCGTGTGTGGGCGCGATACTCCTCAGCTCGCTTTCACTTTCCGCTCAATCGGTCGCTCTCCGGGTGGAGTCAGCGCTTCGCGCGGCGCCTAGCCCCGGAAAACAGGGAGGCGTGGGGCGGACTTCTTGTGAGCTACTTGCGGGGAGAAAAACAGGCGGAGGCTTTGGCCGTTGGAGAGGCAGCCGTCAGCCGCTGGCCCCAGGACGAGCAATTCCGCCACTGGCTGGGTTTAGCGTACTTTAAGGACGGACAGAATGCGCGAGCGATTGAGGAACTCCGCGATGCCGAAGTTCTCAATCCCAACGAGTACGAGATCCATTTTGACCTCGCTCTGGTCTATCTGAGTTCTCTGCAATACTCGCTAGCTGCAACGGAGCTCGAACAAGCGCTCCAGCGCAAGCCCCAGATGGCTCTGGCCCATCTGTTGCTCGGGCGCGCGTATCAAAACACGAACCGCACTCTGCCGGCGATCGAGCAATTCAAGTCTGCCTTACGGCTCGACCCTGCGATTCCGTTAGGGCACTACCATCTTGGCTTCGCTTACGAAAGCCTGGGCCAAACAGTCGAAGCCATCTCCGAATTCAAGAAGGAGCTGGCTTTGCGCCAAGACAGCCCCGAGGTCTTCTACCAGTTGGGGCACGCGCAGTTAGAAACGGGTCAGTTCGCAGCGGCTGCGGCAAGTCTTCGGGAGGCTCTTCGCCGGGCTCCCGAAAACGCGGAGGCTTATACCGATCTCGGCAAGGCTCTCCTGATGGTGGGCGACCTGCCCGCCGCTGCCAGCGCGTTGCAACGAGCGATCGCAATCAAGCCGGAGCACGCGCCTGCCCATTACCAATTGGCTCGAGTTCTCGAGAAAATGGGAAACAAAACCGCGGCAGAAAGAGAGTTTCAGCAGTTCGCCGACGTGAAGAAGCGGCAGCAGGAAGCAGGCGGCATGTCCTACCGGCCCAACTAGGGCCCCAGATCCTTGCGGTCGTTTTTCGTCGAGGCTCCACCATGCCATCCGAGCGACCGCGTGGCTTGTCGAGAAGACGAAGGAGATTTTCTGTCCCTCTCGCATGTGCGTCTCGGTTTTGGCTCACGAGCCAGTGACCGAAGCTCGTCCGCGCTTATGCCGCCGTCCCAGTTGGTGGCGGTGCTGGCCCTTTTCGGCTCGGCGCTGGCGTTTGGCCCGACGACTCCGCCGGCCCCTTTAGGGGTGCAATTCGTGGATGTAACCCGCGCCGCGGGAATCGATTTCCATTTGACCTGTGGAGGGTCTGAGAAGCGCTATATCCTGGAATCAATGTGTGGTGGGGTCGCCTTCTTGGACTACGACAATGATGGCTGGCTGGATATTCTTCTCGTGAATGGGTCCACCCTGGAAGATTTGCGGCGCGGCACTAGTCCGACCAGCAAGCTCTATCACAATAACCGCGACGGCAGCTTCACCGATGTCACGGCAAAGGCAGGCCTGAACCATCGCGTCTGGGGCATGGGTGTGTGCGTCGGCGACTACGACAATGACGGTTGGGAAGACATCTACATCACCTATGTAGGTGGCGGCTTCCTCTACCACAATAACGGCGACGGCACGTTCCGCGATGTGACTCCGACGGCCGGTGTAGGCAACACCGGGCGATGGGGCACTAGCTGTGCCTTCGGAGACTACGATAACGACGGCCACCTGGACCTCTACGTGGCCAACTACGTGGATGTGGATCTAAATCATTTGCCCGAGTTTGGCAGCTCGGTGTTCTGCCAGTATCGAGGCATTCCGGTTTCCTGCGGCCCCCGCGGTCTGCCGGGAGGACGCGATCGCCTCTATCACAATAAGGGCGATGGGACCTTCGAGGATGTCACGGAGAGAATGGGAATCGATCCTAACGCCTATTATGGTTTGGGAGTGGTCTGGGGCGACTACGATAACGACGGCTGGCTGGACTTATACGTGGCCAACGATTCTTCCCCCAGCCTTCTCTACCACAACAACGGCGATGGGACTTTCACTGAAGTGGGCGTGCCGGCCGGAGTCGCCTTCAGCGCTGACGGACGCGAGCAAGCCGGCATGGGTGTGGATTTCGGCGATTACGACAACGACGGATGGCTCGACTTGGTGAAAACGAATTTTTCTGACGACACGAACAATCTGTATCACAACAACCGCGACGGAACCTTCGACGATCTCGGCGGCCCCTCGGGTTTCGCCCCTATCAGCGTGCCGTTTCTGGGGTTTGGAGTCCGATTCTTCGACTACGACAACGACGGATGGAAAGACATATTTGTGGCTAATGGTCACGTGAATCCGCAGGTGGATGCGCATCAGTTTGGGGTCACCTACGCCCAACGCAACTTTCTGTTCCACAATCTCCGGAACGGCCGATTTGAAGAAGTGGGAATGCGTTCTGGGGCAGTGATGAGAGTACCCAAGGTCAGTCGGGGACTCGCAACCGGAGATTTTGACAACGATGGCCGCCTGGATGTGCTGGTTAGCCACCTTGACGCTGCTCCTAGCCTGCTCCGCAATCAGGGCGGTAACCTCGCCCACTGGATCCGAATTAAAACCGTGGGGTCAAAATCCAACCGGGATGGGTTCGGGGCGCGGGTGCAAGTCGTGGCCGGCGGCTTGACTCAGATAGACGAGGTCCGAGCAAATAGCAGCTATCTCTCAGCCAGCGATCCACGCTTGCATTTTGGCTTGGGCCGTGCCACCCGTG
>WNFB01006575.1_pt1 | contig 10431 bp, 9 predicted proteins | sample 5400501 | NCBI WGS metagenome assembly WNFB01 (sample SAMN13153341, study PRJNA577476) | soil metagenome | isolation source: 200 cm saprolite under Douglas fir tree site 2 hole 1 | place: USA:California | collected 2015-04-18 | reverse complement strand
ACTCCATCGCTTCCAAAGCGGCCGCCGTTTCCGCTTGTTTCTTGCTGCGGCCGCTGCCCTTTCCAAGAACTTTTCCTTCCCAAACCACTTGCACGGCGAATGTTTTTTCGTGCTCGGGCCCGCTTTGCGTAATCAGTTCATAAACCGGACTCTGCTGCGAAATACTTTGCAGCAATTCCTGCAAATGACCTTTCGGGTTAATGTCGACCGGTTCTTCGGCGATTTGCTCCAGATCGGCACGAGCCTGGGCGAGAATAAATTCTTGCGCCGTTTTCAAATCGCCATCCAAATAAACCGCGCCGATCAGCGCTTCGAACGCGTCGGCCAGTGTCGATGTTCGCGCCCGCCCGCCGCTCGCTTCTTCGCCGCGTCCCATCAGCAGGTAATGGCCAAGATCGAGAGCAAGCGCGTGTTTCTTCAAGGTGTCGCGGGAAACCAGGCGCGACCGCAGCTTCGTCAGTTGTCCTTCCGGCTCGGCCCGAAATTTGCCGTAAAGATGTTCGGTGATGACGAGCTGAAGAATGGCGTCGCCCAGAAATTCCAGGCGCTGATTATTAAAATGATGTTGCTGCGTCTCGTGGCCGAGACTGGGATGAGTAAGCGCCTCCGCCAGCAACAGCGAATTGCGGAATTTGTAGCCGATGCGTTCTTCGAGCGGATGCACGTTAACGCTTTTGATAAATCTCGAGCGATGTCACGAGGTCGAGCGCGCGTTGCAAAACCGGATCGCGCGCCGGCTGCTTTTCCCGGCCGCGGTTGCGACGCTGTGCTTCCATCGCATCAAGCTCGGGATTCGTTCCCGCGAGCAGCGCCGCCTCGTTCAAATGCGGACGTTCCGTTTCGTAAACAAACGGCGCCATTCCTTTTTCGGCGCTCAACTGAAAGATTTGTCGTTTCTCCGAGACCGACATCGCGACTGGCAAATCGGGTTTTATTCCATCGGGAAACAACGACTGGCCTTCCGGCAAAGCCGCTTCCGCCACCGCCACGCGCAAAACTTTCCCGCTCGGCAGTGACAGGTCGGAATACTCCACCGCCCGGCCAGCGCTGGGCTGCCCGATGATTAAAGCCTTGTCATACAATCGCAGCGCACCGGCAACCGCTTCCGCGCCGCCGGCCGTTTCGCCATCGACCAGCACCAGCAAGAGCCCTTGAAAGGCCGGATCGCGATCGGAAGAAAACGCCCGGTCCTGGCGCGCGGCTGGTCTGCGCACGGTGAAAAGCAATTTGCCTTTTGCACAGAATCGTTTCGCAAACTCCGCCGCGATCGCGAAATCGCTCGCCCCACTGGCGCGAAGATCGACAATCATGGCGCCGATTTTTTTCGCGCCGAACTCTTCCAGCTTTTTATCCATCGCCTTGAGATTCGCACTGGTCAGCGCTCCGAAGCGCACATAACCGACGTGGCCGTCAAAAACCTCACTGTAAAAAGAAGTTTCCGCGGGCGTGCTTTCGCCACGCGACGTCGGGGGCAAAAGCATCAAGCCGTGTGCCTGGCGAATCAGCATTCCCTCAACGGTCGCGCGATTTAATTCCATCTCCGTAATTGCATCTGGATTCGTGAAATTGTTTTTCAAAAGCGTGATCGCCGCCTGCAAATCGGCGGCGCTTAATGAGTTGATCAGTTCTTCCATCGTCGGAGATGCAGAGGGCGAAGGCGTTGGCTCTGCCGAATATTTATTTGGCGCTGGCGCGCCGCTTGGAAAGGGCGCCGCCGAAGTTGAGGGCGCAGGAGATGCGGCGAAGCCGTGCGCGCTTATCGAAACGCAAACGATAATCCCCCACCGGCGAATAAATCGAAACATTACTCGATTGTTATCCGCTAACCGCGCCAAGAGCAATATCGCGCCGATAATGGCAGCCATCGAAATGAATGGCCGAGACTGCTTCATAAGCCCGGATGCGAGCCGATTCCATGGTCGATCCGAGCGCTGTCACTGCCAGGACGCGGCCGCCCGCAGTCACAATCTCACCGTCCGCGCGGCGTGTTCCCGCGTGAAAAATCTGCACGTCCTTGAGCTTGGTCGCCTTATCGAGGCCGGAAATCGGCTTTCCCGTTTCATATTTGCCGGGATACCCGCCAGAAGCGAGCACGATGGTAACAGTGACGCACTCGTCCCATTCGATCGTGCAATTGTCGATCTTGCCGTCGATCGTCGCCTCCAATAACGGCAGCAAATCCGATTTCATGCGCGGCAAAATCGCCTGCGTCTCCGGGTCGCCGAAGCGGCAATTGAATTCGAGCACATGCAGGCCGTCGCTTGTGATCATCAATCCCGGATAAAGTAATCCGCGAAAGGTGACTCCTTCTTTGAGCAACCCGCGCAACACGGGCGGCATGATTTCTTCCTCAAGTTGCGATTGCAAATCGGGAGTCCAATTGTTTGCTGGGCTGAATGCGCCCATCCCGCCCGTGTTCGGCCCTTTGTCACCGTCGAAGACGCGCTTGTGATCGCGCGCCGATTCGAGCAACCGATAATTTTTTCCATCGACCAACGCGTGCAGCGAACATTCCGAGCCGCGTAAAAATTCCTCGATCACAATGCGCCGGCCCGCCTCGCCGAAGCGTCCCTCATTCATCATCGAGTCAATTGTCGATCTTGCCGTCGCTGAATCCGGCGCGACGATCACGCCTTTGCCGAGCGCGAGACCGTCGGCTTTAATCACGACTGGAAACTGGAGCTGCTCGCAATAACGCAGTGCTTCGTCGCTGTCGGAAAATGTGCTCGCCTTCGCGGTTGGAATTTTCTGCGCACGCATCAATTCCTTCGCGAAAATTTTTGAAGACTCGATCCGCGCGGCCGATTTTGTCGGGCCGAAGACGCGCAATTTTTCCGCGACGAAAAGATCGACAATCCCCGCCGCCAGCGGATCGTCCGGACCGACCACGGTTAGATCGAGATGAGTTCCCTTCGCGAATCGAGCGAGCGCGGGCAAATCAGTCGCCGGAATCGCCACGTTCTCCGCAATCTGAGCGGTACCAGCGTTGCCCGGCGCGCAAAAAATTCGGTTAACGCCCGGCGATTGCTGCAATTTCCACGCGAGCGCGTGTTCGCGGCCGCCGCCGCCAATGACGAGAATTTTCACAGCGAAGTTGCAAGGTAGGGACAGCGCGCTGCGCTGTCCAGGACGCCGCAGCGCGGCGCCCCTACCTCAAGCGGGCTGGCGCGATTCCGCGGGCAAGATCGACAATCCTAATTTTTCGGTGTGCCGAATGATTAATAATTTTGCTGCGATGCCGATTTGGTCGCCCATGAGCATCTTGTGCAATTCGTGGATGCTCCCAATTGGTTGCTCATTAAATGCAACAATTACATCGCCTTCGCGGAGGCCTGCGTGCTCGGCCGGACTGCTTTTCTCGACCGAAACAACAAGCACGCCGGTTTCCCGCGGCAGATTGTAAAAGCGAACGATGCGCCGATGGAGCGGCACATTTTGTCCGGCGACGCCGATGTAACTGCGCCGAATTTTGCCGTCTTTGATCAGCCAGCCGGCCACGAACCTCGCGGTGTTGCTCGCGATCGCGAAACAGATTCCTTGCGCCGGCCGGATCATTGCCGTGTTCACACCGATCACTTCGCCGGTGGAGTTCACCAGCGGTCCCCCGGAGTTGCCGGGGTTCAACGCCGCGTCAGTTTGAATGATATTGTCGATCAAACGGCCAGATTGGGAATACATCGAACGTCCAAGTGCGCTGATAACTCCCGCCGTCACGCTGGCCTGAAAACCGAGCGGGTTGCCGATCGCGACCACCAGTTGCCCGACCCGCAAAATTTCCGAATTAGCCAGCCGCACGTGGACGAGCTGAGGCGCATCGATGCGGATCACCGCAAGATCTGTTTCTGGATCGTCGCCAATCAGCCGCCCGGGATACTCCCGGCCGTCCGGCAAATTGACCGTGATCTGTGTCGCGTCATGCACGACATGGCTGTTGGTCAAAATGAATCCATCGGGCGCGATCACGAATCCGGACCCGCTGCCGCCAATTTCGCGCGCGCCCTGTCGGCTTCGCCGCTGTTGTTTGATGTCGATGTTGACCACGGAAGGCGCGACGCGCTCCGCGACGCTTACGACTGTGCGCGAATATTCGTCGAGCAAGGCAGAGTCATCCGAGGCGGAGGCTCCCGGCACGGGCGGAGATCCGGGCGCGGAGCTGGCGTCATGTAAGAGAAGACCGAGCGATGGCGCCTCTTCGTTTGGGAAAGTTGCAGTTGTCATAAATCAAATTTCAAGTTGCCGGCACCGGCAGTCAAGTACATGCCGATCTTATCTGTATGATCTGTCTGGGGTGTTACTCTCTTCTTGCACCTAATGGCAGATTCAATAGAAGAAAGATATGCGAAAACTTTCCTCCAGCGCCTCGGTGATGGATGCGCAATGTCCGTCCCGGCTTGTGCTCGATCGCATTGCCGATAAATGGACCGCGCTCATTATTCAAATCCTCGCTCGCGGCACGATGCGTTACGCCGCGCTCCAACGCGAGATCGGCGGGATTTCGCAAAAAATGTTGACGCAAACCCTGCGCAGTCTCGAACGCGACGGCCTCGTGCAACGCACCGTTCATCCAGTCGTTCCGCCAAAAGTCGAATACGCGCTCACGAGACTCGGGCGGACCTTGATTGAACCGCTGCACGCGCTCTGCCGATGGTCGGAAAAACATTTGCCCGAACTCCAAGCAAACCGCGCGCGGGCAAAAGCACCCGCGTCGTCTTCGCATCGTTCCGACTCGTTTTCGCTTCATGCATCGTAAGAGGCTTACGATGCATATGCGGATGCAGCTTGCGTCCAGCCAGTCCGTGGACTGAAGGTCGATTGTCGATCTTACGATGCATCAGGCGGAAATCATTGTCCTTTTATTCGCAGCGGTAGCGGGATTGGCAGTAGTCGCGCGCAAGCTCGCGCTGCCCTATCCGGTTGTGCTCGTTCTTGCCGGACTTGCCCTGAGTTTCATTCCGCATCTTCCACAAGTGAGGCTCGATCCGAACCTTGTTTTCTTTTTCTTTTTGCCCCCGCTCATTTATCCGGCGGCGCTGTTCACCTCGTGGCGGGATTTCCGGCGCAATTTGCGACCAATTTTGCTGCTCGCGATCGGATTGGTCCTTTTCACCACGATCGCGATCGCTTGCGCGGCGCATTCGATCGCGCCGAGTTTGCCGTGGGCAGCCGCGTTCGCGCTTGGAGCAATCGTTTCCCCGCCGGACGCGATCGCCGCGACGAGTGTGATCCGCCGGCTTTCCGTGCCGCATCGCATCGAGACCATTTTGGAAGGCGAAAGTTTGGTGAACGACGCGACCGCGCTGGTTGCCCTTCAATTCGCCATTGCCGCGCTCATGACGGGAACTTTCTCGCTCGGTCATGCGACGCTCCGGTTCGTCTGGGTCGCCGCCGGAGGCATTGTCTTCGGATTGCTCGTTGGCGTCGTGATGCGCTGGGTGCATCGACATCTCGACGATCCGCCCGTGCAGATCACGATTTCATTGCTGACGCCGTTTCTCGCTTATCTGCCGGCAGAACGACTACATGTTTCCGGCGTGCTCGCCACGGTTGCAGCGGGCATTTTTCTCGGCTGGCACTCGCCGCTCATCGTTAGCGCGCGATACCGTCTGCAAGCGTCTGCCTTCTGGGAGATGGTTGTATTTTTACTCAATGGTTTCGTGTTTATCACGATCGGTCTGCAACTCCCGGGAATCCTGCGCGCGCTGCACGCTGCTTCGCTCCTCAGCCTGATCCGCGACGCTGCATTGGTGAGCGGCGCGGTGATACTCGTGCGCATCGCCTGGGTGGTTCCGGCAACGTATTTGCCACGTTTGTTTAGCAAAAAACTCCGCGCCCGCGATCCGATTCCGCCGTGGCAACATGTCACGCTCGTGGCCTGGTGCGGCATGCGCGGCGTTGTTTCACTCGCGGCGGCCTTCGCCCTGCCATTCGCGTTGAACGATGGCCGCGCATTCCCCGGCCGCGATTACATTTTGTTCCTAACCTTTTCCGTGATCCTCGCGACACTCGTCTTCCAAGGCCTCACGCTGCCGACCTTGATTCGAAAACTCGGGGTCAGAGGCGATGGCGCGACCGACGAAGAAGAACGCTCGGCCAGGTTTGCCGCGAACACGGCCGCCCTCGCTTACATCGACAATGTGTCGGGACGCGATGGACTCTCTTCGGACGTGATCGCGCGTTTGCGCGCCGAGTACGATGATCGTCTCGAGCAACTGCAGCGATGCGCTGAGAACCCGGGCGATCGCAGCGGCGAAATTGCGACGCCGCAATATCAGCAGTTGCAATATGAGGCGCTGCGAATCGAACGCGATACGATCATTCGCCTGCGCAATGACCACGTCATCAATGACGACGCCTTGCGCCGCATCCAACGCGATCTCGATCTGGCGGAAGCGCGGTTAACCGGTGACTGAGAGCACGCAAAAGCAGTGGCTTACGTCACTGTGAACGCGATTGTCGATCTAGCGCGACCAGCTTGGCTCGGTGATTTTGCCGAGACCGTCGAGAATTTTGTTTTTGCGACTGCTAACGGTATCGAGCAAATAAAGGTCGCTGCCTTCAGCAAATATAATGTGGCGCGAGTCAGCGCCCCAAACGGGATTTTCCCCAGCTGAAACGACACGCGTGCCGCCGCCGCCAAGATCGACAATCGCAATTTCAAATCCTCCGCCGCCGCGCACGTTGAATGCGATTTTCTTTCCGTCCGGCGACCAATTGGGCTCGGTGCAATAACCGTGGCCGGTCGCAATCGGCTGGCCGTTCCCGCCACCGGACGAAATCCGGTGAAGTTGCGGACCGCGGCCGTCATCAAACGAATAAATAATTTCCTCGCCGTTCGGCGACCAGGTTGGGCCCGACTCGACACCGCGGGTGCGAGTCAGCCGTCGCGCGCCGCCGCCGCGGGCGCTGACGGTGTAAAGTTCCGGATTACCGTCTTTGCTGACGCTGAGCGCAATACGGCCCCCCTCCGGCGAAAACGCCGCGCCACTGTTTGTTCCAGGAAAGTTGACGATGCGATTGCGCGCGCCGCTCGCCAGATCGATTACGTAAACATCCGGGTAACCGCTCTGATAACCGGTGTAGGCGATTCGGCGTCCATCCGGGCTGATCGATGGATGCACACTGATCACGCCGTCGTGCGTAAGCTGGCGGACGTTCGAGCCGTCGTAATCGCCCACATAAACTTCCTTTTTGCCGCTGCGCGTGGCGATGAACGCAATTTTGCTCGTGGCGAAACCTTTGTTGCCGGTCAGCGTTTCGACAATATCATCGGCAAATCGATGCGCATTTTCGCGCGCGCCGCCGCTGTAGCTTTTCGCAAGAACGGTCCCGCCGCTGTGATCGACCACCTGACCTTGCAAATTGCCCGCGCTCGCGCTGCCGCGGGCTGTGTAGGAAGCACTGCCGCCCAAAATGAAATAACCGGAAAGCGTGAGATCGTTCTGCAAAGTTTTCGTCGCGGCCGCGCCATCGCTGCCACCGAGCGGCGAAACGGTCAGATTAATTTTGTCGCCCTTGCTGACCGTGATCGTCGGCACTTCCTGTGCGTAGATCGATCCGCCCGAGGCGGACAAGATCGACATGCACGCGAACATTAAAAAAAATGATCTCTGACCTCGCTTCGCCGCCGAAGCGGCTTTGGCGCGCAGGAGGCTAACTTCTGACTTCTGTTTCATTATTCGGAATCCGGTTCGAAATTGATTTTGACGTCGTAATGCTCGCCGTTGCCGAGGCCGGCCGGCAGAGGATCGACTTCGGTAACACGTTTCGCTGTCGTCGCCACCGATTCATCGAACACGGCGTTGCCGGAGGGTTTAATGATTTCGAAACCGGAGACTCGACCATCCTTCTCGATCCGAATTTTTACAAGGGCGGAAATCTTAGCGCCGGAAGTAATGTTCGTCGGCGGCGGGACCCACTCGCTGTAAAAACGGTCGTGCAGCATACTTCCGTACCAGCCGAACTCCGATTGGCCGCCCGTTCCGCCCGCGTGTCCGCCCGCGCCCGGTGAAGTCCCCTTGCCGCTGCCCGGCTGGGCCGTTGTTGTTTTTGTCGAAGGTTTTTCCTCATTGCCTGAGTCGTTTTTCGCCAATGCAGCCTTGGCGATTTTCTTTCTTTCCGCATCGGCGTCGGCTTGTTCGTCGTGTTCGTCCGTTTCCGCCGGGGTCGCTTTTATTTTCGGTGATGGTTTGCGCGACGCTTTCGCTAGGATAGTTTTCTTCGGAGAAGGTTTTGGTTTGGGAGTTGGTTTTGGTGTCGGCTTCGGCGTGGGTCTCGGCGTCGCCTTGATCGCCGGAGTCGATTTTGGAGTAGTTGTCGATGTTGCCTTGGGCTTGGGTGTGGGTAACTGAATCTCGCTCCTGGCCGAAGTTAAAATCGGCTTTTCCTCTTCCGTTTCTTCCGGTCTCGTTTGCTTTGGTTCAGCCCGCGGTGCCGGGGCTTTTGCCGATTTTGGAGGCGGCGCGCTCTTCGCGCCCGCGCTATCGCCGGCACCGCCATTTAGCCAAACGATGCTTTGGGCCTGCGCATTTTTTGTTTCCCGACTCCACCGCACCAATCCGACGATGAGCCCGACATGGGCAAGCCCGATGAGTGTAACGTTTCGCCAGAAGCGCGCGTCTTTCGACACCGTTATTTCGCCTCGGCTTTCGTAGCAATCCCGACTTTCGTGATTTCCGCGCGTTGCAGCGCGTCCATCAACGCCACCAGTTTTTGCACTGGCAACTCGCGGTCCGGCCGGATCACCACCGCCACATCCGCATTCGCGCGCTTCAATTCACTCAACCGCGCGGTCAAGGTTTCAAGATCGACAACTTGATTGTTGAACTTGATCGTCTCGCTGCGGTCGATCGAGATCGTTTGCACTTGCGACGCGTTGACCGGCGGATTCGGCGCTGCGCTCGACGGGATGACAAGACTCATGCTGCTCTCGAGCAGCGGCGTTGTAATCATGAAAATGATGAGCAAGACAAACGCGAGATCCAGCAATGGCGTGACGTTGATCTCGCTCAACGTCGCCAGGTTATTGCGCTGCGAATAACGTCTCATCGCCGCAATGCCGGCTCGCGCACGCCGTGATCAACAAACTTGTGCTCGAAGTCGGAGGCGAGCTCGGCCGCAAAGTTGTCCATCTCCACGATCATGGCGCGGATGCTGGTGACCAAAAAATTGTAACCGAACATTGCCGGAATCGCGACGCAGAGCGCGGTGACGGTGGTGATGAGCGCGCCGGACACGCCGGGCGCCATCGCGCCAAGGCTGGCGGTGCCGGCCATGGCCACTCCGCTGAACGCATCCATCACGCCCCAAACCGTGCCGAGCAGTCCAAGAAATGGCGAACCGCTCACGGCGGTCGCGAGCAAAATCATTTGTGATTCCAGATCGAGCGCAGTTTCGCCTACGGCGCGTTCCATGGCAGCGTTGACCGCGCCCATTTGCGCCGGCGAAATTTTATCGGCGATCTCGAGTCGCGCGCGAAATGTTTCATCCACTTCGGGCGAGCCGAGCAGATGAAACGTCATTTCCTGACAACCGGCCCGATATACATTGAAATTTGGTGATCCAGGGAGGCGCGCATTTTTTTCAAACAACCGCAGCGGTTGTCGATCTTGCCGAAAAGCGGCCAGAAAACGCGCATTTTGTTTTCGGGCGAACCGGATCACGCGCAGTTTCGTGATCATGATCGACCAGCTAAAAACCGAGACGATGGCGAGGAGCGACAGGACAAGTTTCCCCGCGACGGTCGCGTGCTCGAACGCGAAAAGCAGACCGCCTGCTGCAATCAACTCCGGAATCAGCATGCCCGCTTCACCTGTTTAAGTAATACTGGATTCTGGTGAAAGGGAAAGTGACCTTTTGTCTTGTCGAGCGGAGTCGAGACATCGCTCACTATTGCTTGGATAACCGTAAGAGATTCCTCGACTGCGCTCGGAATGGCAGATTGTTAGACCGACATCTTCTTCGGAAAAGTCGGACGCATCTTCGCAGCAACGATAAAGGCGATGCCGATGGCGATCAGAAAAAACGAGAAGAACTGACCGCGGGTGAAGCCGGCAATCAGCATCGCGTCCGGCTCGCGAAAATTTTCGACGACGATTCGGAAAATCGCGTAGCAAATGAAAAAGAGTCCGGTCAGAACGCCGTTTGGTTGCCGCGCGCGCGTGCGCACGAACCACAAAATGGCGAACAAGACGATCCCTTCGAAAAAGGCCTCATAAAGCTGCGATGGATGGCGCGGTGTCAAAATGGAACGCAAGGATGCCGCCACTTGTGATTGTCGATGGACCGCAGCGACGATCGCTTCCGGCGTGGTGAGCGAAGGATCGATCTGCACGCAAGCGGCGACCGCGCGGTCTGCTTCGGTTGGATGATCGAGCAATTCCTTCGGGAACTGCACCGCCCACGGAACATTTGCGGCGCGTCCATAAAGTTCGC
>WNFB01006972.1_pt1 | contig 10432 bp, 6 predicted proteins | sample 5400501 | NCBI WGS metagenome assembly WNFB01 (sample SAMN13153341, study PRJNA577476) | soil metagenome | isolation source: 200 cm saprolite under Douglas fir tree site 2 hole 1 | place: USA:California | collected 2015-04-18 | reverse complement strand
GGCAATTTGACCTCGTGCTGGCAAATATCATAGCGCGTGTCATCGGCTCAATCGCTCCCTACCTCGCCCAGGTTCTGGCCCCGGGCGGCTTACTCATCGCCGGCGGCATCATAGAAGAGCGCCGTCACGAGGCCGAACAACCTCTTCTGGATGCAGGCTTGAGACTGGTAGACCAGGTGATGATCGACGACTGGGTCACCTTGATGATGTGCAAATGAGAGAGGAGTTAAGGGCAATCCTGGCGGGCTGTGATACTTGCAGTTTGTGTCATTTGTATCGTTTGTATCACTTGTATCGCATGTATCCGTTGTTTGTGTCATTTGTATCGTTTGTATCACTTGTATCGCATGTATCCGTTGTATCTGCTGTGAAAACGTATGACGCGTGTTGCGGAAACCTCGCCAGGACCCTGGTAACCCAGACGTGCAGTACTGTTTGCAAAAAATCTTGCCCAGACGAGCAAGGTTAGGTAAGATAGAACAAGAAAGACGATTCTGGAGTGTGGTCTTTCGTTTGTTCCGTAGAGCGGCCGCAGAAAGGATGATACCACCATGGCAGAGCTGAAAGAGACTCCCACCCTCAAAGACCTTCAAGACTACCTTGCACAGATCTGTCAGGAGCGCGGCTGGACCAAAGATAGCCCAACAGAGAAGTTTGTGCTCTTCATCGAGGAGGTCGGTGAACTTGCCAAAGCGATGCGTAAAGCGGCTGGGCTGTATGAAGAGCACGCGAAAGCACGCGAGCTGTCCCTGGAAGAAGAATTCGCTGATGTGCTGAGCTATCTCTTGGACCTGGCCAACTGTTTCCAGGTCGACCTGGAACAAGCCTTTCGCGCCAAGGAACACAGCAATCAGTCCAGAACATGGGCATGAAAAACACTACTTGCTCTCGTTCCAGAGGCTTCGAACGTATCCACCGTTTGCCGTGCGGCTCGTGCCTTGCTCTCTTCCCACAGATCCTGCAACGGCTGTTTGATGGATCCGGACGAGGGATTTTTTTGCAAACAATCCTGCACGTAGTGGGTACTAAGGTCGTGACGGGGTTTGTGTTGCGGTTGTTGATTGCCAGAAACCGCAAGTACGCTGGCTCGCCAGGATATATATAAAATATGCATCGTTTTTTTGTTGCGCCAGAGTTGCTAACTGACCCCGGCCTGGCACCCGCGAGGGGAACCCTGTCTGGGGGACAGGTAACCACTACATTTTCATCTCAGGAGCAAGCGGGAGATGTAGTGGCACATACAGGGGGTGCCGGGTCCAATCTTGTCCCCCTCCCGAAGGAAATTGCGCACCAGGTTCGGGATGTGTTACGCCTCAATGTTGGCGAACGCCTGATACTCCTCGATAACAGCGGGGACGAAGTTGTGGCAGCAGTCACCAGAAGCTCTAAGGCAGGGGTCGAAGTCCACTTGCTAGAACGCAGGCCAGGCAAACGCGAACCCGGCGTGCGTATCGTCCTCTGCCAGGGCCTCCTTAAATCGGCTCGCTTTGAATGGGTACTGGAAAAAGGTACTGAGCTGGGTGTATCTGTCTTTGCCCCTATCCTCTGCCGCCGCTCGATGGCAGGCCTGGAGGACGCTGGCCCATCGAAGCAGCAGCGCTGGCAGCGCATCATCCAGGAAGCAGCCGAACAATCTGGCCGCTCGCGCCTGCCCGAACTGCTGCCCATACGCCCGCTGATGCACGCCCTCAACGATATTCCCCCCGGCGCACTCGCCATCATGCCCTGGGAAGAAGAACACAATCGTACCTTGTATGACATACTGAACTCCGCTGCTATCACCCACGTAGGGGCGGGAGAGGTGCTGAGTGGGGAGGGGACGCTTGCGTCGCCCTCTGCCGAGGTGCTGAGTGGGGAGGGGACGCTTGCGTCGCCCTCCGCCGTGGAATCACCCACCCACCCATCCCCAACCGTTGTCCTCTTCATCGGCCCTGAAGGCGGCTTGATGGCTGAGGAAGTTGCCCTGGCACAACGACACGGCGTGCAGGTGGTGTCGCTGGGCTCTCGTATACTGCGTTCAGAGACAGCAGCGCTGGCAGCGGTGGCCAGTGTGATGTATGAATATGAATCGGTGTGCTAGGAGACCATTCCATTCCTTCGATAAAGGCTCGTTTGGCTCTTCCTTTTGCCACAGAATCCTGCTAGAATGATCATCATCACAGGAATACCGCCGATGATAATGAGCATCTGACCAGCATAGGGAAAGAACGATCCGCCGCCCGATGAAGTACAATGGATCAGGCAAGGGACCGTGTGGGAACTCTCCGAAAAGCAAGCCTAGTGTACGGAGGCGAAGACGGAAAGGGCATGCACGCAATGGAACGCTCAATCAATCGACCCCTTTTATGCTCGAAGATCATCGGTCGAGCCCCTGAACTCGCCGCTCTTGGCTCGTTCGTGGAGCAAGCCAAAGAGGGACGAGGCCAGATCGCCCTGCTTCGCGGGGAAGCAGGGATCGGCAAATCCCGCCTGGTGGCCGAAATCAAAGCCTACGCTGCTGGCCTTGACTTCCTGCTCCTGCAGGGCAATTGCTTCCGCTCCGACCACTTCTTTCCCTACGCGCCGCTCCTTGAACTGTTGCGTGCCTACATCAGCACGCATGCAGCCACTGCCGCCCGAGACCTGAAGCCCCTGGCCCCTGCATTATCTCGCCTCCTGCCTGATCTCACCTTGCTCCTGCCGGAACTTGCCCCGGTTGCAGAGTTGCCCCCGCTTGATCCTGAGCAGGAGCGACGTCGTCTTTTCGCCGTGCTCATGCACTTCTTGACGCACCAGGCAGAGCAACACCCCGTCTTGCTCGTGATGGAAGATCTGCATTGGTGTGACGAGACCAGCCTGGAGTTCCTGCTGCACCTGGCACGAAGCTGTCCTCAGCTGCCGCTCCTCCTCCTCTGCACCTACCGCAGTGATGAGTTTGCGCTCTCGCTCCGACCTTTCCTGACCGAGGTGCATCGCGAACGGCTCGCCCAGGAGATCACGCTGACCCCCCTCGCGCGAGCCGAGGTGGATGAAATGCTGCGTGAGATCTCGCTCACGCAGCACCCCCTCCCTCCCGATCTGCTGGATACCATCTACCCACTGGCGGAGGGCAATCCCTTTTTCGTTGAAGAACTGCTTTCCGCATCGCTCACGACGACGAAGGGTACCCAGGCTTCTCGTGGAGAGAGATACTCGCAGGATCTGGATGCCCCTCTGGGGCGACTCCCTCTTCCACGCAGCGTGCAGGAGGCGATCCAGCAGCGAACCGAGCACTTGAGTCAGGAGGCCAGGCACGTCTTAACGCTCGCGGCGGTGGCAGGACGGCGCTTTGATTTTGCCGTCTTGCAACAGGTGCTGTACTGTGATGAAGCCCATTTGCTTGCGCTCATCAAAGAGTTGATCGCGGCCCAGTTGGTGGTGGAAGAGTCAACGGAGCAGTTTGCCTTCCGTCACGCGCTGACGCGGCAGGCGGTCTACGAGGGCTTGCTGGCGCGTGAACGGACCTTCCTGCACCGGGCCGTCGCGGAAGCACTTGAGTCCCTTTGTAGCTCTACTACTCTGCGTGAGGCACACCTGGCCGATCTGGCTGCTCATTGCTCGGCAGCGGGGATGTGGGTACAGGCGCTCGAATACGGGCAGCGCGTCGGTGAAAAAGCCCTGGCCTTGTCTGCGCCCCGTGCCGCTATCCAGCATGTGGTTGGAGCATTGGGGGCCGCTCATCACCTCGTGATCACCCCGCCTGCCACCCTCTACCGGGTACGCGGGCAAGCCTATGACACCCTGGGCGAGTTTGAACGGGCGCGAGCCGATTATGAGCAGGCGCTGCACCTCTCCCGTTTGTCAGGTGACCGGGACCTGGAATGGCAATGCCTGCTCGACCTGGGCCTGCTGTGGGCCGGACGGGACTACCAACAGGCAGGCTCCTGGTTCCGTCAGGCGCTTGAGCTGGCCCAGGCGCTGGCTTCCCCCTCACGACACGCGCATAGCCTCAACCGCCTGGGCAACTGGCTCAACAACGTCGGGCAGGCGGAGGAAGGGTTACGCATGCATCACGAGGCATTGGCCCTCTTTGAAGAGTTGCAAGAGACGCAGGGCATGGCAGAAACACTTGATCTGCTCGGCGTGGGCAATGGGCTCTATGGAGATCTGGTCAATGGTGTGAGGTACTACCAGCGTTCGATCGAACTCCAGCGCGCGGGCGGTGACCTCCGCTCGCTCTCCTCGAGCCTGAGTGTGCTCGGCTACTATTCCAGCCCCTGCCTGACGGAGACCACCTTGAGCATCCCCAGCACCAAAGAGGCCTGCCTGGCTCACACCACAGAGGCCCTTCACCTCGCCATCCAGGCAGACTGGCTTCCAGGGCAGGCGTTTGCTGAGATGACCACGGGTCATATCCTGGCAGCGTTTGGTGAATTTGGCCCGGCACTCGCTCATGCACACAAGGCGCTGCATCTTGCAGCCGACATTGCGCATCAACAGTGGATGGCAGCCAGCTATTATGCGCTGACACACATCTATGTCCTCCTGCTGGCCCCGCACCTGGCGCTGCAACAGGCTGAAACTGGGCTGGCGCTGGCGCGCCAGAGCGGTTCGACCTGGTGGATCAACAGTCTCGCTGCGTACTACGCGCTGGCACATATGCAGCGACAGGAACTGGCACAGGCGGAGGCGCTGCTCGTCGCGGTCATGCCGCCTGAACACCAGCCACGCAGTTTAGCAGAGCGGCGTGTGGCCTGGGTGTGGGGTGAGCTTGCCCTGAGGCAGGGCAAGCTCCTGCTGGCCTTCGAGCGCGCGGAACGCCTCCTGGCCTCGGCACCTGGCACAAATGAGGCCGGCTCCCAACCCATCCCGGCGCTCCTCAAATTGAAAGGAGAGGCGCTGCTTGGCCTCTCACGGCTCGACGAAGCACGCGCGGCGCTTGAGGAGGCCAAACGCGGCGCGCAAGAGCGACACTGTCCAGCGCTCGTGTGGCAGATGCATCGCTCGCTCGGACAGGTGTATCGCCTGCTCAAGCGCGAGGAACAAGCGCAAAGGGAATGGGCTGCAGCGCGGGAGATCATCGAGCAGTTGGCCGCAACTGTCGAGGATGCGGCTTTACGTGAACACTTCTCCCAGGCGGCCCTCACATCCCTCCCGAAGGAAAAGCCACTGCTCGCCCGTCGCGCCACAGCCTCCCAGTTTAGCGGACTGACGGAACGCGAGCGCCAGGTGGCCACGCTCATCGCACTGGGCAAGTCGAACCGTGAGATCGCCGAGACGCTGGTGATCAGCTACCGAACCGTGGAAACCCATATCGCCAATATTATGTTCAAGCTGGGCTGCGCTTCTCGCTCACAGGTGGCTGCATGGGTGGGTGAGAAAGGGTTGATGAAACCTCCTCTATAAAGGGGTGTTATGCGCGGTTGGAGCCTCGAAGAAGTGGCCTATTATCTGGGACATGTCACTACGCGCGGAACCCCTGCCATCCAAACAACGGTCCGGTATACTCAGGTGAGTCGAGCACAGGTCAAAGACAAGCTGAAACTCTTGAAAGGATAGCAGACGATGAAGGCACGGTTTCCTTCCCCAATCATCTGTCCAGTCATGATCGGTCGCGTGCAGGAGGTCACCCACCTCCGCATGCTCGTCGATCGAGCGAAAAGCGGAGAGGGGCAGGTGGCCCTGGTTTGCGGGGAAGCGGGCATCGGCAAATCGCGCCTGGTGGCTGAGGTCAAAACCGAGGCTGTCTCGCGCGACTTTCTGTTGATGCAGGGCAGTTGCTTTCCAACCGATCACGCCATCCCCTATGCGCCTCTGCTGGACCTCTTGCGCTCACACTTTTCCAGTCACTCGGAAGCAAAGCCTGCTCCCGAGGTCGAGCGGATCGCACAGGCCTTCCTTCCCTTGCTCCCTGATGTCGGCTACGTGCTTCCAGGTGGAACTTCTCTGCCCACGCTCATCCCGCTCGATCCCGAACAGGAGAAGCGTCGCCGCTTTGAGACCCTGGCCCACTTCTTGACCAGCCAGGCCCGAGTGCGCCCCGTGCTGCTCGTGGTGGAAGACCTGCACTGGAGCGACGACACGAGCCTGGAATTCCTGCACTACCTGGCACGCCGCTGCGCCGCTCATCGGCTTCTCCTCCTGCTGACCTACCGCAGTGACGAGGTGCGCTCCAGCCTGCGCCATTTCCTGGCGCAACTGGACCGGGAACGGCTCGCCCAGGAAATCCTGCTCGCCCGCCTCACACGAGACGAGGTCGAGGCGATGCTGCAGGCCATCTTCGCTCCCCCGCGCTCAGCTCGTGTAGAGCTTGCTGACCTCCTGTATACACTCACGGAGGGCAACCCGTTCTTCGTCGAAGAAATTCTCAAGTCACTGATGGCGTCAGGGGAGATTGTTTACGCCAATAGCCGAGGGCCTCGCAAGGAGCTTCGCGAGTTGCACATCCCGCGCAGCGTGCAGGACGCCGTGCAGCAACGGACTGACCAGCTGAGCGAGTCAGCCCGGCGCGTGTTGATTCTGGCGGCAGTCGCGGGACGGCGCTTTGATTTTGCCCTCCTGCAAGCGTTGACCAGGCACGATGAGGACCACCTGCTCCAGCTTTTCAAGGAGTTGATGGCCGCCCAACTGGTGGTCGAAGAGTCGGCGGAGCAGTTTGCTTTTCGTCATGCCTTGACGCAACAAGCGGTGTATGCAGACCTCTTGGTCCGTGAGCGCAGGGCGTTGCACCGTCGCGTGGCCGAAACGATAGAACGCCTCTACGCGGCAACGCTGGAGGCGCACCTGGCGGACCTGGCCTACCATTTCTCTGAGGCCGGCGTCTTCGAGAAGGCGCTCTTATATGCACAGCAGGCTGGGGAGAGGGCACAGCGCCTGTTTGCGCCGCGTGCTGCCATCGCACAGTTTACGCGGGCAGTAGATGCCGCACAGCGTGGATCGATCATTCCCCCGGCCTCGCTCTATCGCCTCCGAGGACGGGCCTACGAGACCCTGGGAGACTTTGAGCAGGCGCGACTGGATTATGAGACGACCCTGCAGAGAGCCCGGGAAGCTGCAGAGCGCCAGGCGGAATGGCAGGCCTTGATGGACCTTGGCGCTCTCTGGGCAGAACGCGATTACACTCAGACAGGGAGCTCCTATCAGCAGGCACTGGTGCTGGCCCGTCACATGGGCGATCCACTCACCCTGGCTCACAGCCTCAACCGCCTGGGCAATTGGCATCTGAATATCGAAGAGCCGGGCGTCGCGCTGCACTACCACCAGGAGGCGCTCACCCTGTTTCAGCAAGCACAGGATGCACAGGGGATCGCCCAAACCTGTGACTTGCTGGGCACGATGCATTACCTTGGGGGCGATCTGCTGCAAGCCTCCGCCTCTTACCAGCAAGCGGTCGCGCTCTTCCAGGAACTCGACGACCGCCAGGGATTAGCCTCGAGCCTGGCGCACCTAATGCTGCTCGGCGAAGGTGGTGGGTATCAAACCGAGACGTTGATACCCACCACCACCAGTTTCGCCGACTCCCTCCACTGGGGCGAACTGGCTCTCCAGACGGCACGCGACATCGGTCAACGCTCTGCCGAGGCCTACGCGCTCTTTGCCCTGTCGCACTACCTGGGTCCACGAGGTGAGTACGCACGGGCCTTGGAGGCGGCGCAAGCGAGTCTTGCCCTTGCCGAGCAGATCGAGCATCGCCAGTGGCTCACCGCCGCGCACATGCAAGTAGGCGTGCTCTATTTTGATCTCCTCGCACTTCCAGAGGCCCAGCAACATCTCGAACAGGCGCTCGCACTGGCGCACGAGGTCGGCTCGTGGAACTGGATGCGCAAGGTGTCAGGGTTGCTTGCTCCTGTGTATCTGCTGCAACACGACCAAACGTCAGCCGAAGCGATCCTCACTGCCGCGCTTGAACCCGATGCTCCCATGCAAACCATCGGGCAACGACTCGTGTGGGCTGCACGCGCCGACCTCGCCCTGGCTCGCGGTGACCCCGGCATGGCGCTGGATATTACTGAGCGGCTGATCGCAAGTGCCTCCAATCTGTCTGCTGAGTCTGTCATTCCCCGCCTCTGGAAAATGCGCGGTGAGGCCCTGGCGGCGCTTGGCCGGACAGCAGAAGCCGAAACGATCCTGCGAGCCGCGCAAGCAGCGGCGCATGTACAGCGCCTGCGACCCTTGCTGTGGCGTATTTGTGTTGCCCTGGGGAAGCTCTATCAAGCTCAGGAGCGCTTGGAAGAGGCCGAGCAGGCCTTTGCCGATGCTCGGGCGATGATCGAGGAACTGGCTGCCGGCGTCCCAGACGAACAGCTACGTGCACATTTCCTCTCACAAGCAACGACGATGCTTCCCCAGAAGCGTTCGCTGACACCAGGCCGCGCTGCCAGGCAAGCATACGGTGGGCTGACAGTGCGTGAGCGTGAGGTGGCCGTACTCATCGCCCAGGGCAAGACGAACCGTGAAATCGCTGATACGCTGGTGGTGAGCCACCGTACGGTCGAAACACACGTCAGTACGATCTTATCGAAGTTGGGTGTTCCCTCTCGCTCACGGATCGCGGTGTGGGCTGTCGAGGTAGGGCTGGTCAAAAACGGGGCGTAGAGTGCCGATTTATCGAGCACGTGCTCTCCTCAGGAGTACGTATACGGAGAAGTGGGAGAGGAAGGACAAACGTCGCTTTCCTGTGTTTCTCCGTGTTCCTCATTGTCTGCCTTCTCTCAATCTCAGGGGCTGTTCTCATCTCATCTCCGTGTTCTCACCGATGGAAATCTGCCACGTTTCGAGCATACTTATTGTAGTAATCCCCGAGCCTCGACTGTTGTGGGATGTGCAAGGGCACTTGCTCACGCAAAAGACGTGCTCGATAAATCGGCACTCTACAATCTGTAGCCCACCGATTTATCGTGTGGGCGGCTGAGATGAGGCTCTCGAGATCGAACAGAAACAGACACGTATCCTGGTCCTCTCTCAACGAGAGTTGAACAAAGGAGTTCATCCTATGTACTTCAAACAGCTTCTTGACGAGCGGTACGGATGTGCATCCTATGTGGTGGCATCTCGTCAATCGCACGAAGCGGCGATCGTGGATCCCTCGCTGGATGTGGAACCCTACGAGGCCCTGCTCCACGAGCGGGATTTTCAGTTGCGCTATGTGATCGAGACGCACGTGCATGCCGATCACCTCTCCGGTGCGCGGCAACTGGCAGCGAAACACGGGGCCAGTGTGTGCCTGTACGAATCGGCGCAGGTCGCCTACCCCTACCGTCCTCTGCGGGATGGGGAGGAACTCGCGCTTGGGCCATTGCGCTTGCGCGTGTGGCATACGCCTGGCCATCGCCCAGAATTGCTCTCGATCCTCGTCAGCAACCTTGCCCGCAGCCCTGAGCCTTCCATCGTGCTGACGGGGGATTCGCTGCTGGTGGGCGACGTCGGACGACCCGACTTTAATGGTGGCGATCCGGCGGCCCAGTTCGAGAGTCTGAGGCGCTTGCTGCGGCTGCCAGACTGGGTGGCCGTCTTCCCCGGCCACTTTGAGGGACCCTGCGGCAAAGGGATGTGCGGGCGGCCCAGCACGACCATCGGCTTTGAGCGGCGCTATAACCCCCTGGCGCGGCTGGACCGCGAGGCCTTTCTCGCCACCATCACCACTGGCGTGCCTGCACGTCCGTTGAACATGACGGCTATCGAGGCCACCAACCGCGGCGTGGCCGAGATGCCCTGGGCGATGCTTACCACTGTCCCTGTCGTCCAAGAGATCGATGTCGACACGCTGGAATCCCGTTCCGCAGAGACGATGATGTTAGACGTACGCGAGCCAGAGGAGTATGAGCAGGGACACGTGCCCGGGGCGATCAATCTCCCACAGGCCGACCTGGCCTCCCGACTGGATGAGCTCCCGCATGATTGTCCACTGGCCCTGATCTGCCGCAGCGGAGCTCGGTCCCTTCGGGCTACGCAGTTTTTAAGACAGGTTGGCTTCGAGCAGGTGGCGAACGTTCAGGGTGGGACCGATGCCTGGCGGGCGGCGGGCAAGCCGCTGGCGTTCGGTGAGCAGGGTGCCAACAAGTCGCGCGCCATCCCGTTAGTCATGTGACGTGCGGAGAAAAAACGACCGAGAGACACGAGGGATGCGGTTGGAAGCATCCCACAAGAGACAGATGAATTGACATTAGGAGGTCAACATGTCTGAGAACAAAGGGTACACCCATCCCGAGGCGCTTGTTGATGCTGAATGGGTCCAGGCACACCTTACGGACCCCACTGTGCGGGTGATTGAAGTGGACGTGGATACCACGGCGTACGAGCAGGGACATATTCCTGGGGCCGTGGGCTTCAATTGGCAAAAAGAGTTGCAAGACCAGGTGATGCGGGCACCGGTAAGCAAGGAGCAATTAGAGGCACTGCTCAGTCGTGCGGGGGTGAGCAACGACACGACGATTGTGCTGTATGGCGATAACAACAACTGGTTCGCCGCCTGGGC
>WNFB01006573.1_pt1 | contig 10432 bp, 7 predicted proteins | sample 5400501 | NCBI WGS metagenome assembly WNFB01 (sample SAMN13153341, study PRJNA577476) | soil metagenome | isolation source: 200 cm saprolite under Douglas fir tree site 2 hole 1 | place: USA:California | collected 2015-04-18 | reverse complement strand
GGAGTCTTCCACGGGCAACACGAAGCAACCCGCCAACTGCCCACGGGGCGTGCCTGCGTTCATTAATGTGGGGGAATTGGGCAGGAACTTGAGCGAGGTCATCAGATCGTAGAAAACTTCCTCCGATTGCTGGCGGGGGAAATCGCGATAGACGTCATCTACGGAGGCGATGGCCTGGGCGACGCGGCGAAATAGACCTTCGGGATCTTCGGCAAGCTGGCCACGCTGGTCGCGCAGGAGGAAGCGCTTTTCCAGGACGGACAGGGCGTGATCAGTGAGGTCGATTTTGTTCTTTAGCCTTTGCATCGGTTTACGCGATATAAGTTTCAAATGTGCCAGAAGTGGAAAGTCTCTACTCAAACTTACGTCCCCGGCGTGGCGACAATTCAGGAATAGCGAATAAACGGCGAATATGTTACCTAGGATACGTTGCGTGTCTGTAAAGGTCAATCTCGGTGTGAGGTGTCACGGTCCTGAGTCGCGCCAATTTCGCTCACCGCGGGACCTGATGAGAGGGTCACAAATCTCCAGTCCCCGAGCTCTTGTAGATGTTCTCGTTGAATCCGCGCAAGAGCTCACCGAGCACCTGGATCGCCTCACGCAGCGCCGCCCTCACTTCATCTTTGGGACACCAGACCTTTTCGAGCATTTGTTCCTCATCCCTGTACTTGTGATCGTCGTCGAGTACCGGGTCACGGTCGAACGTCCAGAGTTTTTCAAAATCCGTCTCCCTGCGGAAGGAAATCTGAATTGCACCTTTTACGTAGTCACTCCCGAACCCCCGCCGTGGCCATGGGACTGGAAAAATCACGAAAGCCTGGTAGTCGTCGCTGCGTAGTTGGTAGTGGCTATTTAGGTAGATCTTTGGCTCGTCGTCCGGAATCGCCCCGTCACTATTGTCAAACAGTAGAATCTTCGGAAGCAAATCTTTCTCGGGCTCGCTGTACTGATGTTTGTACCAGCGAATCTTACCGGTGAAGACCGAAACCCAGGCCATCGAGCGTTTTGTGAATGTCGTGGTTTTGCTCCCTGGTGCGCGCGCGATATAGAAGACGCTGGACTGATCAGCGGACATAACGCTGATATTCACCCGGACGTCTCGGGAATTTATCGTTTCGTCGCCTTGGGCAACATGACGAAAAAGCAGTTCGTTCAGGTGCTGACGTATACTATTTGCCGCGCGCACCACGTTCCGTTGTTGTTCGATAATCTTGTCGGAAAATACGCGCGTCATCGTCTGGTTCTTGCCCTGAACTAGATTGACGAAGGTGTCGAAAAAGGTCAGTAAAGGAACCCGTAGGGAGACTAACCAGTCGAACACTCGGTAGTACGACCAATACACCACCCAGCACCAGAGCCTGGGACCCCATCTCTTCAAGACTGGGCTAGACCCGTCGAACTTATAGCGACCCAGGTGAAGCGGCCGGGGAGGTGGGTTGTAAATGATTGCCAGGCGGGTACGGAGGGCTTCCACTACTCCCCGTAGGGCGGCAGTTAGAAGCAACAGCAGGAAGAAGAAAAGAATGAACCAAACGATGTAGAACTGCTTGTCCTCGCCTGAAGGCTTGTTTTCCAGGGACTTCAAGACAGTTTCTGCAGCAAGCCCTCCTAGGCCGAAGATCACCGTTTTTCCAAAATTGCTCGCAAAGGGTGAGGGATCGAACGCGGGCTTTGATTCGGTGGTTTTCGCTCCGCCGATATCTTTCTTGTCGTCAGAGGACTTCGCCAGCCCGGTCAAGGGATTTTCGGCAGGCGGAATTTGCCAGACCTGCACCACTGTCAGGAAGGCGGCAAGCAAGGCAATGAAAAATATCGCCCACTGATCGAGCGATTTGGGGCAGGCGAATTCCCAGAAGGGCGTCACGCATCGGATGACAGTCGCCGTAACGGAATCGCGCCGCCACCGCCTCCGCTCCTTGGGTTCGGCGGATCGGTCCGGTGCAAAGTTCCCGGTCTGCGCGTCGTACCAATAGATCCCGTACCCGATCCGGTCGGGGTCCAAACCCACGAGCGCAAAGCCACGGGCCTGCACCGGGGAAGTATCCTGATTCTTCACCGACAGCGGAGGGGCCATATAGAGCTTGCTGAAACCAGTTTTGTGATCGTTCGTGGTCGACCACAGGTAGGGGCGCTGGTAAATCTCCTTGTGAGAGTCGTGCAAGTGACCCGCGAAGACCGCGGCGACGGAATCCGATGCAACGGCCTCTTCCCATTCATCCGAGAGCTTCTTACTCACATTCCACGTAGACCACACCGACCGCGCGTTCTTGGGGTCTTTGTCGATTGCAGCGGGAGGACTGCCGCCCGCGTAGCGATCCTGAGCGAGAGTGTAGGGATCGTCGATGAGAGGGATGTGGGTGAGGATAAGCACTCTCTTGCCGGCCTGACGTGATGCATCCAGCAGGCTGCGAAAAGTCTCGAACTACTTTTCCTGCGAAGATGTGTTCGACTCGTACCCAGATTCCCGGTTCTTGAATGAATAAGATGGAAAACTAAGCATGCGGTAGTCAGTATCTGGGATATCCGCATAACAAGTGGATGCCGTGCCATTGCTCAGGTAGCAGCGACTCAGATTGTGCAGTTGTACACTCTTCTTGGAGTCATCGATTTTCTTCTGCACCTCCTCGATGAACTGATTGAAATACGCGAGGCCGTCGTCGGATGCCGTCTCAAATGGTATGTCGTTGTTCCCAGGAATGAGATATATGTCGCGCACCGGACTGCTGGCTAGTAAGTCCGCCAGAACCGTGATCTGACTGTTGCGCTTATCCTGCGCGACCTTGTCCTTGTTGACCTTCTCCAGGCAGTCCTTAGCCGTGGACTTGTCGGGGGAACTAGCTGGAACCGAGATGTCGGCGATCGAGCATGGCTCGATGCCGACATCGCCAGTCATAACTAGAAACGAGAGTGGCCGATCTCCATGCGGAAGCGAAGGGAGCTGCTTCCAGAGATCCGACAAGGCACTTTGATCGAGTTTCTCCTGCTTTTCGCGGGCCGACTTTTTGGCAGCATCGGCGTCTCTTGAGGTATCCAGAAACAAGTGCGGGTCGGTCACTTGGACAAACCACACGACACCATCTCTTTCAGTATGCCGATCTGCGATGCCGCACGATAATGTAGAGGCCAGAAGGAGAATGGTTGCGCACGTGATTAGCAGGTGGGCTGGCTTTGCACAAGTCATTTCATACCTCCCGGGAACGCACCCTTCTTACCCAAGAGTCTACTTCGTTTCTTGAATTTAGGCTGCTACTAAACCCGGCTTTCGCCGACGTGCCCCATCCTGGGAATTCCTGCTGGACCTCTAAGATCTTTTGTTAAACGCGCCCTCCGAAAGAGGGATTCCACGTCCCTATCCTTCCTTTGATTCGGAGACACTAACCCCAGACTAACGAAGGCGATAACTAATCTTCCGCTGACACAGCGAGATATAATAGAAGTAAGTCGAGAGCAGAGTTCTCAGTCACGCACTCAGCATTAGTTGGCCACCAAAGAACCGAGCACTAAAAGCGCAAAACTGCGCGAATTTATACTAAGTTATTTGAAATCAAGACTTTGCACGGCCCGTCAGTTTTAAGTCCTTTATTTGCAATACGAACTGGAGAGTCGTCCCACAAAACGCCCCATAACTCCAATGTTATGAATACTTTGCAGATAAACGCTGTAGAATCAATACTTTAGCCTAAATCGGGGGGGGTATCGGAGGCCGGGTTGCCCAACCTCTCGTCGCCGTTCGAAAGCTGGATTCCGCTGCATCGTCCGCCTCGGTGCCGGCTCTGTGCTATCTTGATTATCCTTAGGCACACCGAACCAGGTTAGGGTGGTTGCGTTTCCCGCGAGAGACCTGGGCATTTTTTGCATGGAGCTTTTTCTCAATCTCTGCTGGCTCTCTCTGTTGCTGCCCTGCTATCTGCTGTGGCGGCAACGGACTTCTTCGGATCGTCCGGCAGCGCCCCCGCTAGTCTTCCTCTGCGCCCTCGGCTGTGCACTCATTCTGCTGTTCCCCGTGATCTCGGCCACCGATGACCTTCACGCCATGCGCCCCGAGATGGAAGAGTCGGAACGCGGCTTCCGCCGCGCCGGCAATGGCGCTTGCACACCTCATGCGCTGATGCATTCCTCGCAGCCCATTCTGCCGAGTTTCGCTTCTCTGACACCCGAGTTCGAGCAGATCGGCATGGCTCTGCCGTTCACGCCGCAATCGCTCAGAACTTTTTCTGCCTCTGCGCCCGCAGGCCGCGCTCCTCCTTTCGAAAACCCAACCTCGCTGTAAATCCGAAGTCAGTCTTAATTTGTCCGAAAAATTTCGCATGCACACGCATTGGGCGATCTGCTTTTCCCGATGCGCACGGAGCGCGCGATGTTCAAGTTTCACAATTTCAGTTTGATCGCATGGTTATGGCTATGGCCAATATTCGCAGCGGCCAGCGCCCCAGCGCAGCAGGCCCTCACGTGGGAACAGGTGCGCGCGCGGTTCGAGCAGAGCAATCCCACTCTGCTGGCAGACAAGCTCAATGTCGACGAATCAAGGGCACAGGAGATCACCGCTTTCCTGCGCCCGAACCCGACTCTCACTCTGTCGGCGGATGGAACGCAAATCTCCCCTGATAAAGGCGTCTGGCGACCATTCGCTGGGACGTTTGAGTCGCCCAGCATCAGCTATCTGCACGAACGACAGCACAAGCGTGAGTTACGCCTGGAGAGCGCCAAAAAGGCTACTCTGATCGCCGAATCGAGTCATGCCAACTTGCAGAGAACGTTGCTCTTCAACTTGCGCGGCGCATTTGTCGCAACCTTGCAGGCAAAAGCGGTCCTCCAGTTGGCAAAGGATAACCTTGCCTATTACGACCATGTGCTCGAAATCAGCAGAACTCGCTTCGACGCTGGCGACATTGCGCAGATTGATCTCGACCGGCTGGAACTGCAGCGCGTCCAGTATGAATCGGATTTGCAAGCTGCCGAGGAGAGCCTGGAAAACGCGAAGATCCAACTCCTCACGCTGCTTAACGACCGAACTCCCATAGGTCAGTTCGACGTCATCGGGCCATTCGATTTCAACGACCAACTCATGCCGCGTGACGAGTTCCGGAAGATTGCTCTGGACACGCGACCGGACCTGAAAGCCGCCGTCGAAGCCATAGACAAAGCCCAAACCGATCACAAGCTGGCGATTGCGAACGGCTCGACCGATCCGACCTTCGGCGCGTGGTATACGCACAACTCGTCCAACAATAATCCGTTTGGCATAAATACGCTCGGCGTCAGTGTCAGCATCCCGTTGCGCATTTTCGACCGCAACCAGGGAGAGAAGCTGCGCACTCAGCTCGATATCACGCGCAACGAGAGATTGCGCGATGCCGCCGAAGCTCTCGTCCTCAGCGACGTTGACTCCAGCTACGCCACGCTGGACAGCACTCTGACTCTACTGCGGCCGTACAAGGCCAAATACCTGCAGCAATCCGTCCGGGTTCGAGACACAGTTTTCTTTTCTTACCAGCATGGCGGGACATCACTGCTCGATTTCTTGAACGCGCAGAGTGAATACCGCATTGTTCAACTCAGCTATGTGAGCTTGGTTGGTTCTTACCTGACCGCAGCAGCCCAATTAAATCTGGCCGTGGGCCGCGAGGTAATCCGATGACATCGCAATCTAAATTTTCCCTAAGTTCAAGAGCCGCCAGAGCTGTGCAGTCGGCGGACTCTTGCGGCGCGGTTGCAGCATCCCTTCCCCCTGTAGCCGCGCCGAAAGTCTCTGCGGCGCGCATCCGCCAGTCCGCCGCCTTCGTGCTATGCCTCGCTCTGCTCGCCGTTTCCGCAGCCTGCTACAACGACACCAAGGCCGCACCCGCAAAAAAGGAAATCACCGTCGATCCTAACCTCCTGACGATCGACCACCCCGAGCTGTTCCAGACCGTCAAGGTGGAAAGCCGCGACCTGCCCACGGAACTGCATGCCAACGGAACCGTCCAGCCTGATGTGAGCAAAACCATCCACGTCACATCACTAGGTTCGGGCCGCGTCGTCGACCTCAAAGTCCGGCTCGGCGACTATGTGAAGAAAGGCCAGGCGCTGCTGGTGATTTCTAGTCCCGACCTCGCGGGAGCCATGGGGGACTATCAGAAGGCGTCCGCCGACGAGGCGCTTGCGCGCAAGGCCCTCGACCGCGCCCAACTGCTCTACTCGCGGGGCGCGCTTGCCCAGAAAGATTTGGAAGTCGCCGAGAACGCCGACGCCAAAGCCAAATCAGATCGGAAGACCGCTGAAAGCCGCCTGCGCGTTCTCGGTGGAGATCCAGCTCACCCCAGCACGATGATCGAACTGCGCGCCCCGGTTGCCGGGACTATCGTCGAGCAGAATGTTGCCGGATTCGAAGGCATCAAGAGTCTCGACAACACGCCGAACCTGTTTACCATCGCCGATCTCTCGAACGTCTGGATAGTATGTGATGTCTACGAAAACGATCTCGGCGACGTTCACATCGGCGATCCTGCCGAGGTTCGCCTCAACGCCTTGCCTGACCGTGTGTTCAAAGGCAGCGTCAACGACGTCTCGCGCGTTCTCGATCCCAACACGCGCGCCGCCAAAGTCCGCATCGTGCTCGCCAATCGCGATGGCGCTTTCCGCCCTGGCATGTACGCCGTTGCCACTTTCCGCTCGCGCAAACAGAAGGTGCACCTCGTCGTGCCCGCGACCGCCATCATGCGCCTTCAGGATAAAGACTGGATCTTCCGCAAGGAGAGCGCCAACTCCTTTCGCCGCCTCGAAGTGCAGACTGCCGGTCTGTCTGACGGCCTGCAGCAAATCCGCCAGGGGGCGAAGGTGGGAGATGAACTCGTCGCTAACGCGCTTGCGTTCTCCGCCGCAGTTTCGGAGCAGGGCAAATGATTCGTCTGCTCATCGATTTCGCCCTGCGCAATCGCATCCTGATACTCAGCGTGGCGCTGGTGCTGTTCATCTGGGGCATCATCTCATTTCGCAATCTGCCTATCGAGGCCTATCCCGACGTCGCCGACACTTACACACAGATCATCACGCAGTGGCCCGGTCACGCTGCCGAAGAGGTCGAACAGCAGATCACCGTCCCGCTCGAAGTCACTCTGAACGGGGTTCCCCACAAAACCCATCTGCGCTCGGTCTCGCTCGCCGGGCTCTCGGTCGTCACCATCATTTACGACGACGAAATCTCCACCTTCAACGCGCGTCAGGAAGTGCTCGACCGCTTGCAGCAGGTGACGCTACCAACCAACGTGAACGCCGGTCTGGGCCCCGACTACAGCCCCACCGGCCAGATCATGTTCTTCACGCTCAAGAGCACGAATCCGCGCTATGACGCGATGGAACTGAAAACTCTCAACGACTGGTTCGTTCTGAACCAGCTTAAATCCGTTCCCGACGTAGTCGATGTCAACATCTTTGGCGGCCCGACCCGCGAATATCAGGTGCAAGTCGATCCCGGCAAACTGGTTTCTTACGGATTGTCGCTTGCCCAAGTCGAGCAGGCTCTTACCAACAACAACACTAACGCCGGAGGCGGATTCATCGAACGCGGCCAGCAGGCGCTTAACGTACGCGCCGTCGGGCTGATGCAGACCACGGACGACATCGCCGCCACCGTCATCAAGAGCGTGAATGGAACTCCCGTCCGCGTCCGGGACATCGCCATCGTCGTGCAAGCCCCCAAGATTCGTTTGGGGCAGCTCGGAAAAACCATCCGCCGCGAAGATGGCACCGTCATCGACGATGAGGACGTGGTCGAAGGCATCGTCCTGCTTCGCAAAGCTGCGGAAGCCGACGCCACCCTCGACGCGCTTCACGTCAAGATCAACGAACTCAACACACAACTATTACCGCCGGGCGTAAAATTCATTCCCCATCTCGATCGCAGCGACCTAGTGCACTACACCACGCACACTGTGCTGCGAAATCTCACCGACGGCGTGATCCTGGTTACTCTTGTCCTCTTTATTTTTCTGGGAAACGTTCGCAGCGCGCTGATCGTGACCATCACGATTCCCTTCGCACTTCTTTTCGCCGCCATTCTTCTCGATCTCAGTCACATTCCGGCCAATCTTCTTTCGCTCGGCGCACTTGATTTCGGCATGGTCGTGGACGGCTCCGTGGTCATGGTGGAAAACATCATGCGCCACGTCGAGTTTTCTCAGGGGAAGAAAACCTTTTTACAGCTGATCGCTTCCGCCGCCCACGAGGTGCAAAAGCCCGTCTTCTTCGCCCGCATCATCATCATTGTTTCCTACCTGCCCATCTTCACCTTGCAGCGCGTTGAAGGCCGCCTGTTCCGCCCCATGGCCTGGACCGTAGCCTTCGCCTTGCTCGGCGCGCTTCTGTTCGCTCTGCTGATCGCGCCCGTGCTCTGCCACCTCGTTTTCCGCGACGGGAAAATCAAGGAATGGCAGAACCCGATGATGCGCATCCTGCAGAACGGCTACCGCCGCCTGCTCGACTGGTGTTTCGACCACATAAAGTTCACGCTTGGCCTGGGAGTAGCCGCCCTGGCGGTCATGCTGCTCCTTATTCTTCAGCGGAATTGTCGGCTCTGAGTTTCTCCCTCACCTCGATGAAGGCGCTATCTGGGTCCGCGGCACCCTCCCCCCGAGCACTGGCCCCACCGCCGGAATCGCAGTCACCAAGCGCGGACGCTCCATTCTCGCGCAATTTCCAGAAGTCAAGCAGATCGTCAGCCAAGTCGGCCGGCCCGACGATGGGAGCGATGCCAGCGGCTTCTACAACACGGAATTCTTTGTCGATCTTCTGCCCCGGTCCGAGTGGCGCGCCGAGTACCGCACGAAAGAACAACTCATTGACGCCATGGATAAGTCTCTCAGCCAGATTCCCGGCGTTGACTGGAATTTCTCTCAGCCGATCTCAGACAACGTCGAGGAAGCCGTCAGCGGCGTTAAGGGTGAACTTGCCGTCAAACTCTTTGGCCGCGATCTCAAGATGCTGGAACAGAAAGCCGACGAAATGCAGAACATCATGGGCAAGATTCCCGGCATTGCCGATCTCGGTACCTTTCAGGTCCGCGGACAGCCCAACGTTAATCTGGCGGTCGACCGCGCCACTGCCGATCGTTTTGGTATTAACGTCAGCGACGTGCAGGATGCGGTCGAAACCGCGGTCGGCGGTAAGGCCGTCAGTCAGATCCTGATTGGCGAGCAGCGTTACGATCTCACCGTTCGCTACCAGGAACCATTCCGCAAAACCGTCGAAGACATCGAGAACATCCGGATACTGGCGCCCTCCGGCGAACGCGTTTCGCTGGGCCAGCTTTGTGACGTCAAGCTCGAAGACGGCGCTTCCACCATCTACCGCGAAGGCAACTCACGCTACATCGCCATCAAGTACAGCGTTCGCGGCCGCGACCTCGGCAGCACCGTTCGCGACGCCATCGAACAGGTCCACCAGAAAGTCAAACTTCCAGAGGGTTACCACCTGGACTGGACCGGCGAATACGAAAGCCAGCAACGCGCTAACAAGAGATTGGCGGTCATCGTGCCGGTTACGTTGCTGCTCATGGCTTTCATCCTGTACTCGATGTTCAACTCCTGGAAATGGGTTGGCCTCATCTTCGCCGTAGTCGCGCTCTCGCCCCTTGGCGGCGTGCTCTCGCTGCTCGCCACCGGCACGCATTTCTCCGTGTCCTCCGGCCTCGGCTTCCTCGCGCTGACCGGTGTTTCCGTCGAAATCGGCGTCATCATGATCGAGTACATCAACCAGCTCCGCACCCGCGGTATGGACCCACGGCAAGCCGCCAGAGAAGGGGCCGAACTTCGTCTCCGCCCCATCATGATGACCATGCTGGTAGCCACGCTCGGGCTCTTACCGGCTGCTCTCTCGCACGATATTGGCTCAGACTCACAACGGCCGTTCGCCATCGTCATTGTCGGGGGCCTGATGGTGGAACTCATCGTCAGCTTGGTCATGATGCCCACCCTCTACGTGTTCTGGGCGCGCCCCGGCGACACACTCCCGCCGCCAGAGGTCGGATTTTTCGGAGAAGGCGAACATGTGGATTGAGTCGGAATGCAACGTCGCGGCTTCGGTGTCATCCCTCCTGTCAAGAATGCGCACCGTTCTGTGCGTGGCAATGGTCTTTGGCGCGGCAACTCAAGTCTGTGCTGGCCAAACAACCATAGCGTCGAAGCGAAACCACGGCTTTTATATCTCACTGATGAGCAAGTCAGGCGAATTGGCCGAGAAAGACGAATATTGTGCGTTGTTCAGCAGAACAAATGGCGGCGAGCCGACGCATGTTGAAGGCGTCTTCGTTGAGTTTGTGCAGCAGGTTGGGAGGATCCGAGAAAGCGCGACAAAAGTCACTCTTTCTCTGGACAGTTGGGGACGATACTGCGGGAAAGTCGATCTCGGCAAACAATACTATCAGCCGGCCTTTTACTACGTTGAAGTTCATTACACT
>WNFB01006571.1_pt1 | contig 10433 bp, 6 predicted proteins | sample 5400501 | NCBI WGS metagenome assembly WNFB01 (sample SAMN13153341, study PRJNA577476) | soil metagenome | isolation source: 200 cm saprolite under Douglas fir tree site 2 hole 1 | place: USA:California | collected 2015-04-18 | reverse complement strand
ACCGGCAATTGCGAGTTAGCAGGAATAAATGGCGAATTCGCGCAGTTGTCCCGCAGATCGGGGAAGTTCATTTCCCATCCGCATAACGCAGGCGACGCACATACAGGGTTTGCATCAGCCGCGGCGCAACCCGCGACGACCAGACCGCCACGCGCGTTCGCAGGCTTCGCCGCAAACGGTTTGCCTCTCCAAAAGATTCACGCGCCCGGACAAATTCACCTTGCGCCAGATAGAGTTTACCGAGCTCAAATTCCAGCACCGCTCGGCGACGCTCGATAACCGAAACGACTTCCGCGCGTTCGACCGGCGACAGATCGTACTCACGCTCGACCTTTTCGAGGACGCGCAACTCGCGTCGATGCACGTTCACTTCGTCGCCCGAAAGACTGTTGTTGCGACTTCGGTAGCGCAAGAGCACTCGACGCTGATAAGCCATCCGAGTCTCGTGTCGCGCCAGACGCAACCAGAGATCGAAATCCTGTGAGTTGCGGAGCGCTTCGTCAAAGAGCCCAACGTCGAAAACCAGTTTGCGACGCACAACGACACCGGAAGTTATCAAGCTTTGCTCGGCGCCCAACAGACCGAGAAACGTAACCCCGCCCGTCGGCGGCGCGTCAGCCATCAATGACTCCATGTAGGTTTTTTCGTCGTTCGACGAATCGCTGAACACTTCCGCATCCGCGCAAACCAGATCAGTTTCATGCCCGCGAATGAACTTGATTTGCTCGTCCAGATAATTCGGCAACCACAAATCGTCCGCGTCCAGAAACGCGACGAACTCGCCCCGTGCCGCGCGCAGTCCAGCGTTGCGGGCCGCACTGGCGCCGCGATTTTCCTGCTTGATGTAACTGATGCGATCGATGAAACGTGCAAGCGTGCGCTCCAACTCTTCGGTATCAGGCGAGCCGTCATTAATGACAATCACTTCATAGTCAGCGAACGTCTGCGCGAACACAGAATCCAGCGTCTCGCCGATGTACGGTGCGACGTTGCAGGCAGGAATGATGATGCTGACAACTGGCAACAATTGATGATCCTTTAGGAATGAATTGTGCGCGGGCGCTTATGCGGTTAACGCGAATTCGCCGCCGCATTTTCTCCAGTAAGCGTAGAAGGTTTGGGCGGCCTCGATGGCGTATTCAAGATCGCGTAAACCCAGCGAATGCATCCACGCAGCGAGACGCAAATTCCTTTTGTTGAGTATTTCGCGCGGGAAGTCGGGCGCTGAAAGTAGTTCCGAAGCGCGAGTCAGGAGTGCGCGCTTCTGTGCCGCGCGCTCTTCGGCTTGATATTTTTCGTCCCACTGATAGGAAAGTTTCGCCGGAACGGCAATCGGACATGGCTCATGAGTGGGATACGACTGCCATGGAACCGCAGTTACAGCCGCAGGAAAATGCGAGAGCCACTTGACGTAAAACCTGTGCCGCAGACAAAGGTCGATCGGCGTGGCGACGACAGCCGCGAGAAACGCGCTATCGAAAAAGGGCAACTGAAATTCCAGCCGATGCAGATCGATATTTTCAAAGTGCCGCGCCAGTTTGCGTCGCTGGTCGTTCTGCATCAGAAAAAGATAAAAGGCGCGCCCTGGATCATCGGTGCGCAAGTCATTGAGTTCTTCGCGAAGTTCCTGCTTGATTATGTCTCCGAGCACTTCGACAATTTGGGGCTTGAAGAGTTTGGCAGGAACGTATGCCTGCTCTCTTCGCAAATACTCTTCGATAGCGTCATCTATCTTCCCCGCTCTCATCAACTTCACGATCTCTTCGCTTATGTGCACGTGACCCAGCAGGACGCTCCCGCCTTCGCCTGACCACACAAGTTGCGGACGCTCGGCCGGACACTCGGGCCGATCATTCGATTTGCCCCAGGCTTTGGCCATCAGCAATGAATAATCGGGAACGCTGTCGCCGCGCTCTTTGGGTGCGCTCTGGTGAATTGAACCAATTCTTTGAGCGAAATCATTACCGAAGCTGTAGTCCTGCGTGCCCGACCGCGCGAAATTGAAGCTGTGCACACTGACCTCGCGGTGGCGCAACGCTGCGACCACACAACGTGAATCCAGGCCACCGCTGAGATAAGCTGCCGTGGTTCGATCGTTTCCGACTCGACGCTTCACCCCGGCTTGAAAACTCGCAAAGACGGTTTTCAAAAGCTCTTGCTCGGAATCGCTCGAAGCTTCGATTTGATCCCAGCGCCAGTAGCGGTGGCGCAATACTTTTGCATTCGTGATCTCCAGTATTTCGGCTGGCTCTAGCAAAGATATCCCTGCGTACGGAGTGCGATCGCCCAGCGGAAATCCAAGCCCGACGATCTCAGTCACTGCTCGAAGATCCATCTTCTTCGGAACCAGCGGAATTTCTTCGAGGATGCGCAAAGCGTTGGCAAAAACGATCACGTCATCGCCGATCCAGTAATACAGGGGCCTGATGCCAAGCTTATCGGCGATGAGAAAGACTTTGCCCGATTGCGGTTGATAGTGAGCTACACAGAACGTTCCCGCAGCTTTTCGCAGAATGTCCCAATCGTTGTTCAGGCAGTGCGCGTGAATAGCAGTCAGGTCTTGCAGCCTGCTCGAGCAGGAGTCTCCATCGCGACTAGCCAAGAGTGGCTCGCCAACCACGAAAGACAATGCGCCACCCGAGTCTTTGAAAACCCCCGGCTCTCCGAACGCGCCAATGTCAACCTTTGCAAAATAGCTGCTTCGATCCTTGAAAGCGCTAACCTCATCAGCCGGATTTCGGGAGAGCGATTGCCGCAGGCTCGCACAGGCCGAGTCGGACACCGGACGATTGTTGCGACTGAGAATGCCGGCGATCAACGTCATCATTATCCTCCGACCAAAGCTCTTGCGCTCTCATGCCTGCGGGGCAGAGCAACGGAAACTCCCGTGAGCCAGCTTTCAAACTCAATCGGCGACAAATTGGAAACGTCGACCAATCTCGGCAACAGCAGAGGATTCGAGCTCGGAGATGCCAGGCCAAATTCGCACGTAGTAGCAGACTTGATGCCGGCTTCTCTCAGCCACGGCAGAAAAGCGTGATTCCACACGCCACTGGGATAGCAAAAATGCGCCGGGGAAGCGCCGGTCATCGCCTGAACGCTATGGCGGTTGTCTTCGATTTCGCGCAGGAAGAGTTCGCGATCCAGCGGCGCGCGATGACGATGCGTGTGTAGTTGAATGTCGGCGCCTTGTGACGCAAGTTGCATCACTTCCTCAGGCGCCAGCAGATGCATGATTCTCTTCTCGATCAGCGCGTCGTAATCCAGGTTGAGCTGTCTTGCCAGCATCTCCGCGAGCGTGGTCTTCTCTTCCGCCGATGATTTCTGTGCTAGAACGTGCCTCTCGACCTCGCGGAAAGCTGCTGCGCGCGCGGCGGCGCTATTCAAGTCAATTTTCGAATCTCGTCCGGTGATCCTTTTCAGATCGAGCGTCTCGTTTCGCCCTTTCCAAAGCAGATATTCGCAGAAGATGCCGAAGATGGGTTTGTTGTAATGCGAATAGAAAGTCGTCAGGTAAAGCGTCGAAGGAAAGTCGAATTCTTTGAGCAGCGGGAAAGCGCTCTGTTGAAAATCGAAGTTGCCGTCGTCGAAAGTTATCGCGACCGATCGGTCGGGCAGGTCATTAGCGTAGAGACGCGTGATGGCCTCGTCAAGCGGCAGCACTGCGCAGCCCGATTTGGCGATCGTTTCCAATCGCGCGCGAAACATCTCGGGCGACATGTACATCGAACCGTTCCACAGATGCTCGTCATCCGTCGAGACGCCGTGATAAGCGAGAATCAAGAGTCTCTGGCGGCGCCAACGACTGTTCTGCACCAGCGCGGACACGCCGGCTGACTTGAGTGACCTGAGCGTCGCTTGTTTGAACTTCTTCAGCATTTCGATTCAAACTCAACTTCTAGACAACCGACTCGCGTTCTCTCTTCACCAGCAGCAATAAAGTGTCTTTGAGATTACGCATCGCCAGTCTTCCCGCAGGTAGCGCGGCGAGCACCAGCACCGAGGCCGCAATCGTGACCGCAAAGGCGATACTCAAGCGCGTGGCGAGATGCGAAAACGCTTCCAGCCATTGCCGACAACCCAGCAACACGACCAGCGCAAAGATCGACGCGCAAGCGGCCGGAGCGATGGTGCGATAAAAATCCGCGGCGCGAACTGGTCCCTTGCGACCGACATACCAAAACAGCAAAGGCGTGGCGAGGCACAGATCGCTCACCGCGTACGACGCGGCGACTCCGGTTGCTCCCCAGGGCAGGCCCGCGATGATTGAAACGACCGCGATCACTCCGGAAATCAGTCCCCAGTGAAATAACTCTCGCGTGCGACCCTGGGTGGAAAACAGCCACCATGAGGTCTTGGTAACGGGCTGAATGATGGCTGCGATGCCCAGCAGCATGAAGATGCGACCGGCCTCGCGCCACTGTGGGCCAAGAAGAAAGAGCACCAACCAATCCGACGTTGCGATCATAAAGACCACGCCAGGCATTGTGATCATCGCGATCTTTTCCAGAATTCTCAGATAGGCGCCGCGATAGCGTTCCGGAGAATCGGCCAGACGGCTCAGCGCGGGCACGGCGACCGCCGCGAAAGGCGCGTTGATTTGCTGCATCGGCATCAGCAACATTTGATACGCTCGCGAATACACGCCGAGTTGATAAGCTCCCCAAAACTTTCCGATCAGCGCGTTGTCCAAATTCCGCGCGAAGTAAGTCATGAAGTTAAATCCGGTCAGGTTTCCGCCATACGACAACATCGATCGCACACCGGCTCCGCGGGCGGGCAATCCCGGCCGCCAACCGCAGAGACTCCAGATTCCAAACAGCGTCACCAGCGTCATCACGAGTTGATTCAAAACCAGCGCCCAGTAACCCGCGCCGTGCCACGCCGCGACAATCGCTGACGCGAAACCGATCAGCAGCGCGGCCATCTCGACGATGGCGATGGCGGCAAAACGCATCTGTCGCATCAGAATCGCTTCGTGCTGAATGTAGAATCCCGTAAGCATGATCGAGACGGCATAACCGGCAGTGATCCAGATCAAGCGCGGCTCTTTGTAGAACCATGCAGCGACCGGCGCGCTCGCAAACGTCATCAAAGCGATCGCCGTGCTCAGTCCCAGGTTTATCCAGAAAAGCGTGCTGACCTGTTTGTGGTTGAGTTCAGACCATCTGACGGTCGCGGTCGACAAACCGAGATATTGAAACATGCCGACGAAGTTCGTGATGATTACCACCATCCCGATCAGGCCATAGTCCTGCGGCGTCAGCAGTCTGGCAAGCACGATTGCCACGGCGGTGCTGAAGACAAACTTGAAGACCTGCGCCGACAGCGTCACCATCCCACCACGCGCAGCATGGCCCCCGAGGTCGGCCTGCAAGTGGTCCGTGCGGAAATGACGATTCTGATCGTCGAGCAACAACTGATCTCGATTAGAAATTGTGGTTACCAAATCCAGGAAAAGCTTAATAGGGTTAGGTTCGCGTGAGCTGGAAATATCCGGCGGGTGCGCCTCGAACATTATACAGAAAAGATCCGGAACGAGGCGGCGAACTTTTGGTAAAGAGTCGGGATTCCTCCTGGGAATTCACCGTCGCGCGCGGTCGAAGCCGTCAGGAGTGACGAAATCTGTCAGCCGTGCCTGAAGTCAGCAGAGAAATCCAAACAAACGGCTGGATTTTGGCCGACGTAGCAATTATCATCGATCCTGAGGAAGTTCCTCGCGGTTGCTCGCAACTCACGTCCGCTTCGAAACCATCACGCCCGCACTCTCAAAGAATTCGTTTGAAAGTTTCAATCATCATTCCGCTCTACAACAAAGCGCCGTACGTGCGACGGGCGCTCGACTCGATTGCTGCTCAGACGTTCGCCGACTTCGAAGCGATCGTCGTCGATGATGGCTCAACGGATGATGGCGCGGCGATGGTCGCCGATTATCCTGACGCGCGCTTCCGTATGATTCGGCAGGCGAACGCCGGGCCAGGCGCGGCGCGCAATGCAGGGCTGGCGCAGGCTCGCGGCGAGTTCATCGCTTTTCTCGATGCTGATGACGAGTGGCTGCCGAACTATCTTCACGAGAGTGTGCGCTTGCTTGAGAGTTTTGGTTCTGAAGTAGCGTCAGTAACCTGCGGCTACATCGAATATCCGTCGGGCGAATCAACGGAAAGCATGTGGCGAAAGCGCGGACTCACCAACGGCGTTCAGCGCATTCAGGCAGACACCGAGCCTTCGCTGGTTGTGAGCATGCTCGCTTACATGTCTCCGTGTTCGACCCTGGCGCGCGCCGAAGTGATTGGCAAGTGGGGCGGCTTTTACGATCGAGAGAAATGCGCGTTTGGCGAAGATGCCTTTCTCTGGCTCAAGGTTTTGCTGAACGTGACCGTCGCTTTCAATCTCAAGCCGCTCGTGCAATTCCATCGAGAAGCTTCTGGACTGAGCAAGAACAGAAACGGCGCGCGGCCAGTCGAACCGTTCCTTGAAGACGCGAGCGAAATCGAGGCGGCCTGTCCGCCGTCGCTGCGCGATCTTTTGCGCAACGTGCTCGCGATTCGCGCGGCGAAGACGGCCTGCGTGCTCGGTTACTGGGGTCATTGGCGCGAGGCGCGCTCGCTCATGCATCGATACACGAGCGCAAAGAATTGGCGACTTCCTTACCACGCATCCGCTGTTGTCTGTAGCACGCCAGTCGGATCAGTTCTGGGCGCGTCATGGCGAGCAGTCAGCAGACCTTTTGGTTACGGAACCGCGACTGGTCGGGAAAGCGAGCGGGTCATGACTTGGAATCAGAACGGCCACTCGGCGGTGTTGGAGACTTCAGACGCCAGATTCCGGACTCCAGACTCGGAGATCAAGATTCTCGCCGTCGTCGAAGCCACGACCGTCAATGCCGTCGCTAAGAACATGTTTGAGTTCCATCGCGCCGCTAACGAACTCGCGCAACAGTCAGCCGGCTCTCCGGTTATCGAGCTTTCCCTGGTGACGTTTGACCGGGGGAATAATTCAGCGGACTTTGTCGCGGCGGCGCGCGAGCTGGGACTGGAAGTCGATGTCATCCCCGAGCGCGGACGCTTTGACCGAAGCGTGATTCGTGCTCTGCGCAAAATTGTCGCTCAACGCTCCCCGGATGTGGTGGTCACACATCAGGTCAAGTCGCATTTTCTGATGAAGGTTTCCGGGCTCTGGCGGGGAGTTCCGTGGGTCGCTTTCAATCATGGGTATACGACGACCGATCGGAAGATGCTTCTCTACAACCGGCTTGACGGCTGGTCGCTGCCAAAGGCCGACCGCGTCGTCACTGTCTGCGATGCCTTCGCGCAGAAGCTTGTGAACATGGGAGTGCCGCGCGGGCGCATTCACGTTCAGCACAACTCGATTCGTCCGGAGCCAACCGCGAACGCAGCGCAAGCGTGCGCGCTCAGAAAACAGCTCGGTATCAAAGAAGGCGAGAGAATGATTCTCGCCGTCGGCCGCCTTTCAAAAGAGAAAGCGCAGATCGATCTGCTGCACGCGTTCAAGAAACTAAGTGACACACATGCGGAGATTAATGCGCGACTCGTCATCGTTGGCGATGGTCCAGAACGCGAGCCGTTAGCAGCGGCTGCCGCGTCGCTCGGTGTTGGCCGCCGCGTCGTCTTCATGGGTCAGGTCAAGGATGTTGAGGTTTACTTCGCAGCCGCGGATGTGCTCGCGAATCCTTCGCACAGCGAAGGCTCGCCGTACGTCCTGCTGGAAGCGCTGGCCGCAAATCTTCCGATCGTGGCGACTGCCGTTGGCGGTGTGCCCGAGATGGTCGAGAACAATCAGACCGCGCTACTGGTTCCCGCGAGCGATCCGCAAGCGATGGCCGACGCAATCGCGCGCGTCCTCAGCGATGAGCAGCTTGCGCAAAGACTAGCAGCGAGCGCTTCCGCCCTGGGCTCTTTACGCTTCTCGCCTGAAAACTACGCGCGATCTCTCGTGAAGACCTATCGAGAAGTTATTGATCGTCGATCGTAAGAATTTTTCTTCAATCTCACGAAAGTGTAACCTTCCTTTTCGCTCAGCCATAACAGAAATATGGCTTGACACCCGAGGACTGTTTTTATAAGGTTCGCATACCTCGCGAACGAAGGCTGAATTCCCAGAGCCTCTGCGCTTCTTTGCATACTCCTCGAACCAGCCTCTCGAATTGACGACCCAGGTTGACGAAGACCGCTTCCTGCGCATTTCAGCAAGGAGAAAGCATTCTCGCGTTTCAGCGAGGCTTGCGCCATTGCGGATGTGGTGGTTAGCGATGTCGCCGAACTTAAGTGGCCTCACTCTACCAGCGCCAATTAGTTAGAGTTGACGGCTTAGGAATTTTCAAACCTTACCTCCGGAGGTGATCTATGTATAGAACGCTAGTGATTCGCGCAGGCTGGATCTCATTGTGCCTGCTTACTTTTGCAACAGTCTCCTTCTCTCAGCCCGCACCGAGTGCGGCACCGAGTCCCACTCCAGTACAGATTGCCTATACCGGAAGGCTCCTTGGTTATTTCCGCGTTCCCGATGCCCAATCACGTACGGTGATTCAGCCTTGTCGGGAGTTCGGGAAAGACGACAGCGAGGCAGCGACTAAGTTTCTGACAAAACGTCGGAGTGAAGATTTTCAGGACGCCATCCTGGTTGGAACTGGTGATAATTTCGCGCCGCGGCTCGAAGCCAGGGTTTTCAAAGACGCCGAAGGAGACTTTAGCGGCAAAGCCTACCGGCCAAGAAATAAAGAGTTCTACTTATCAGACGGGAATAGGTGGTACTTGCCAGAAGAAGTTGGCGATGATGATTGGGGGCGACAGTTGAGGGCAAGGGTAGATGCCGGTGAGGGCACGATTCCTAACGACAATGTTGCTTGCTTTCTGGCCGCGGCCGGTTTCAGCGCGGTCGTTCCAGGCAAACATGACTTTTATTTTGGCCCTGAGCGGGTCCGTCAATTAGCACGGTTGATGGCCAAGCGCTCGGGGAATTACGAACCGGTCCAGATGCTTGGCGCCAACCTGGTAATAAAGATTGACCGTCTCGACAATGGCACCGCAGCCAGCACAGCGAAGCCAAATTGGCCGGCTACATTTCCGGTGCTGAATCTAAAATCGGTTTATCCCTGGTTTTCTTACGTGCAAGTAAAGATAGACGAGTTATCCGATCAGAATCTGCTGGACTACTTGAGGAATCGAATGTAAACGGACAAGAACCCGATCGCAGCGGACGAGTTTCGGAGAATCGTTGACCGGGCCGACGTGGGCGACAAAGAACAAATCTCGAACCTTCAAAAAAGAGTTACGGAGTTTTCAGAGAAAAGCGTCTATATTTCGCCCTCAAAAACTAAGCCCGCAGGAAGCAACGAAAGCGACACAATAGAAGGTCGTCGCTCGCTCGATGAAAGAACGGTTCGACTCTCTGACAATGCGATCGTTTACGATTTAGCTGTTAGCCGAGACAAGGATCGAGAACTCTCGCCCTTAAGGAGCGGCGCGAATTACGACCTCTGTCTCGAACCAAGAGTAACGCCGCCAGGCGGCACGAACGCTTCGGCGTCTTGCCTTTCATTCTCGGTGCAAATCCCCTTTTTCTCTTACCCGCATCCGCAGCCGGTGAAGGGGATCGATCCCGATCCTTATGTTTTCATCAAGAACAAGAATAACAACGTAGCGATCTTCGGCATCGTTGATCCCGACATAGGTCAACACATTGGCGTGCTGAATTTCGCCTGGCTAAACATCGATAACAATTCAAAGATCGACAAGGCGATGAACATGACAGTGAAGGCGGAAGACCCGATACTGGCCCTGCGACAGCAGCTTGATTATTTTGATCGTCAGCCCGGTCATAACGGAGTGTTCAAGGTGTTGCTCGCCCAGATGAGCCCGGAGCGCGCCAGAGCTTTGGCAGTTCGATTTCCAGAATTTCAGATCGTCGTTACCGCGGCAGATCAAGATCTAGCCACCACGGACACAGACCTGAGAACAAAATGGGTGTCCATTAAGCGCGCGAGCGAATTTGTCGCCGTCCCGCTGCCATACTTCAATCCTGACAAACGAGAGACTCTGGAGGGCGAGGAACATTTAGGGTTGGTTCAAGCTTACAAAGAATCAGATGACGCGTGGCTACTTCAGTCGAAAACCTCTGAGAAAATAGAAGTTCCAAAGCCCCATGACAGCGCAACCGATGGTCAGAATTCCGGTAACCAATCGCAGAGCGCTCAATTATTCCGGCAATTCATTAAACGGCCTCTGAACGATTGTCTGTCCGACCACCATAGCATACTAGATTCCGATCGAGATTTGGATCTCGTTAAGTGGCTGACACTCTGCGCCATGCGAAAGGAAACGGGCGCCGACGTGGCCCTGATTCAGAAACGCGATTTGTTTGACGAAATCCCGAAATCGACACTAGTGCCCCCCGAGAAAGTTCAACCGATCTTA
>WNFB01006569.1_pt1 | contig 10435 bp, 16 predicted proteins | sample 5400501 | NCBI WGS metagenome assembly WNFB01 (sample SAMN13153341, study PRJNA577476) | soil metagenome | isolation source: 200 cm saprolite under Douglas fir tree site 2 hole 1 | place: USA:California | collected 2015-04-18 | reverse complement strand
GATCAATTCCTCCCGCTCATACGACACACGACATACCAGCTATCGCGCGACGATGGTTGTGTCAACGCAGGCCGAGGGGCATGTCCACCATGCAGATTTATGCAATTAGCTAAATACCCTATTTGACTCTCGCCATGACCCGTGATACCCTCTACCGTCATACGAGGTAGCACTAGCCTTCGCGCGTTTTGAATCTCATTTGATTGTTTCAGCGCGATTTATCGTGTTGTAGATGTTACTCATACGTTCCATCATGTTCTGCGCGTAGACGCCCGGCAGGAAGATGGACGGAATGATTTTGGTATTTCTGTCCGACCCCCTCATCTCCATCGAGCGTTTTCCCACGTTGGAGATGCCAGGTTCTATAAAGGAGCACGTATGAAGCTATCCACTGGGTGGCGAGCCGACAAGACGAGAAAGAACCGAGCACGGGCGACGCGGAAACCAAAAATCCGATGGGAGGTGCTCGGCCTTCCAAATCCTCTTGATACCAGTCTGACGACCTCGATGGAAGACATCCGTCGGCAAGTGTCGAGCATGGCAAGCCGTGGGTTCGGCCAGGGCACTCGCTCCCGCACGGCTGAACGAGAAGCCAAGACCACCAACCATGCTCCTGACTCAAGTAGCAAGAGACGTCGTGGAGCGACGGAGTCTTCCCAATCATCATCGTAGGGGGGACGGGATCATAAACGGCAGGCGATTGGCGCCTCAATACGAGTCGCTACGCAAAGGAGGGCACCATCGGACGAGCAGGAAAAACGACCATCGCAAAACGAGACCGTGAGAAAGCGAAACAAATTCAGCGGCGCGAGAAAGACGCCCGTCGAGAACAACGCAAGACCGAGAAGCCCGCTCGCCCACTGAACACAGAGGGAGAGGATCCAGATTTGGCCGGGCTTCAGTGGGGCCCACAAGAGCCACTGTATTAAGGATAGAGTGAGCGCGGACCCCGCACATCCCTCCCGTCCTACGCCGCCCTCACAAAACGGTCAGCGGCAAACACTGCCTGCAGTTGTTGGGTGACCACGCGGCGATACTCGCCCTTCTGCTTCACCATTAGCACTACACCATCCGCATCAGTCAAGACCATCAAATCGTCCTCAATCGCAAGTATCCGATCGGGATCTCCGACATTGATACGATACTGCGTCCGGCTATCCGGATTGCGGCCAGGGCCGACTACCAATTCTGTCAGTCCGTCGATGATGCCTTCGCGTCCGTCCTCACGAAACCTGACCTTCGTGCCGTCCGGAATTCTCACCCATTTCTTCCCCGGGCGCACCCCCTCAGCCTTTGGGTTTGTCATGATGATACTCCTCTGATCGCTCACACCTCTTAACCTGTCAATAGATACGCGTCGCTGACAACTCCCTAGCCGTTAGACTTTGTCCTAAGAAACCTAGACTCTCTCCGGTATGACAGGGAACTCGGCTGATGCTGTCGTCGGTCCTCGCCTGGACGCCCCCACCGCTGACCGTCACCTCTGGAACGTTCAGGCATCCTCAAATGCGGACGATCATTGGGACGGGGGCTTCCCTCTGCCAACGGCACAGGATGCCCCAACAACGTTTCGATCGCGCGCAGCTGATCACGCTCTTCGAAGGTCACGAAACTGGTGGCTTGCCCGGTCATCTTCATCCGGGCTGTCCGTCCAATACGATGAATATAGTCCTCCGGACAATTCGGCAAATCGTAATTCACCACGTGACCGATATTTGCCACGTCAATCCCGCGGGCTGCGATATCCGTCGCGACGAGAATTCTGACCTGTCCTCGTTTAAATCCGTCGAGAGCGCGGAGGCGCTGGGGCAGACTTCGGTCTCCGTGGATGACCGCGACGCGGTGACCGGCCTGTTCAAGCGTCTGACCGAGTCGATCGACCCGATTCTTTGTCCGAGCGAATACGAGGACGGTCCCTCGTTCCACCGCCAGCAACGACATCAACAGCTTCGTCTTCTCCTGGTAGGTCGTATGATGCAACGCCTGGGTCACACCTTCAGCCGTCGCCGAGGGAGGCGTCACCATCACACGAACGGCACCCTTCAGACTCGCTTGAACCAGGCGGGTGACATCCGTCGGAATCGTGGCGGAAAAAAGTAGCGTCTGTCGCTCCACCGGCAATGCGTCAAGAATCTGATTAATCTGTGGAGCAAATCCCATATCGAGCATACGGTCGGCTTCATCGAGGACGAGGATTTTAATCGGAGCCAAATTGATCGTCCCGTTCCACATATGGTCCAGCAAACGCCCCGGTGTGGCAACCAGAATATCGGGCCGCTGGCGCAATCCTCTGATCTGCGCCTGCATATCGCTCCCTCCGACGATAACGGTGGCAGAAAGGTGGTGGCTTCGACCGAGCTTCTCGATTGAACCAAAAATCTGCAACGCCAATTCCCGTGTTGGTGCGAGAATCAAGGCGTGCGGCTGACCTTTCGGCAGGACCGCGAGTCGTTCGATCATGGGGACAACAAACGCGACCGTCTTCCCGGTACCGGTTTGTGCACAACCGATGACGTCCCGGCCCTCAAGGCCGGGTGGAATGGCCTGAGCTTGAATGGGAGTGGGAACCAGCAAGCCCGCTGCCGTCAGATCTCGCAAAAGTGCTTCAGACAGACCAAGGGTATGAAAACTCGTGTGAACAGAGGTATGCAATGCACTATCCTTTCAGTGTGATCGCATTAAGACGGGATCAGAGAACCGAGGGGAGAGAAACCAGGAAGGCATCAACTCCGACAGGACCTGGTCGCGATGCGATCGCGAAGTCCGTTATGGTGTATACAGCCGCGCCGCCGGACTACTGCGACAACGATGTAGCGATCATCCTACAGCAAGCCCCTTCTGGCGTCAACTCTCTTGAAAAAGAAAGGCTCGGCAATGACGAGGGGAAAAATTGACCTCTACTTTCAAGGTATTGGGCTATTATCATGTCACGACAGACTGACGCGTTCGCTATCCTAGCCAGACTGTGCTATGGTAGCTTCATATGAAGTCCGGTCACTACTCTATCCCTCGCGCCTTCATTCCCTCCCTCTAGGTTCTGCGCGATCGATGCTCTAGTTTCCGCCCTGCTCCGCACACAGGTCTCTTCAGGGAGACCGCCGAACAGCACCAATCCGTGCCGCACTCGACCCTGTCCGATAGCACGATCGGCAGACAACGAATGACGGTGCAGACCTTGATCGAATCGAGATGCAGCGTGTACTGGCGGCCTGAGGCCACCACACAGTACCCTAGATAAGGGCCCATGTGAGCCAAACGGCACAACAAGGCATGACTCCACGATCACCAACGTTCGCCATCACCCCCAAGGGTGTACCGATCCCGACCAGGCAGCGGCGCCACGCGGTCTGGACCGTCATACTCTTTTGCGCCATTGCCATGGGTGCCGTGATCGGGGCCCCTCTCTATGGATATCTCTATCACTACACCTGGCTAGACTGGTCGCTGTTTGGACTGCTCTATGTCGTCAGCGGGCTGGGCATCACGGTCGGCTATCATCGACTGATGGCCCATCGGAGCTATGACTGCCCGAACTGGGTCAAAGGTGCACTCTTGATCGCGGGCGCCTGGGCGCTTCAGAACTTCGCCATCAAATGGGCGTCCGATCATCTGCGTCATCACGCGCACTGTGACGAGGAGAATGATCCGTACAATGCGCAACGGGGATTTTGGCATAGCCACTGCGGATGGCTCTTTACCTCCGATCAGTACGCCGATCCAAAATGTGCGACGCGCGTCGCGAACAATCCCGTCGCGATCTGGCAACACAAGTACTACCCCCTCATGGTCCTCACCGGCCTGGCAGGCACCTTTCTCATCGGCTTTCTCCATAACGGCATAATGGTAATGGGTGGAGTGGGTTGCTTTCTTCTCCTCGCCGGTGTGGGACGCACATTCGCCGTGCTCAATTCGACGCTTTGCATCAACTCCGTCTGCCATCTGTGGGGACAACAGCCACACGGAACGTCAGACTCCAGCCGGGATAGCTGGCTGGTGTCCCTCGTGACATTTGGCGAGGGAAATCATAACTACCATCGCATGTATCCGACCGATTACCGAAACGGTCCTCGCTGGTATTACTTCGATCCTTCGAAATGGCTCATCCTCGGGCTCTACCTGCTAGGACTTGCGACGTTGTTGCGGACAGGCTCGTATGTCGATGCCTCGCTCGCTCGGACGAACTGACACGTCACGAAGGGAATCTCGATGGGGAAGCGGGTCCTGTATGTGGGAGGACTCCCGGACAAGGTCTCGGACTGCGAGCTACGTGGCATCTTCACCTCCTACGGTCTGGTCGCCAGAGCCTACGTGGTCCGATTCAAACATACGGGAAAATCCGCCGGATACGGATTCGTCGAAATGGGGTCCGGCGAACAGGCCTTGAATGCCGTGGTCGCCCTTGAAGGAACCGAATGGGAGGGACACCTCCTCAGGCTCTATGTGACCCCTTACGCAAACCAGGCCATATAAGATCGCACGTGTCACGGAAAAGGAGGACACATGGGCCGTACCAACTTAGACCCGATCATGACCTTTCCAGATGGATCGCACCTCTTGATCAGCACCGCCTGCTCAAAAGAAGGGAGCTTTTCATGTGCCCTCTACATGGCGACCATCGCAGCGGATGATCGAGGCGCCTTCCGCGTCGTATCCAACCACCTCGCAGCAGCCACTTGCTTGGTTGCGCAAGAAGACGCCTACAGCTATGCTCAACGTCTCTACCCGCGTTCAGCTGAGTCGATGAAAAAGCCACCCTACCTCATCTGGCCCGGCCCCGGTCCCACCGGCAATGCGGATGTGTAGGACGGTTGCCTGACCATCTCGCACCAGATGGCAGCCTCGCTCCTCTGGCAGCCTCGCTCCTCGACCTACCCACACAATCCACCCCTCGTCGTGCAGGCGCCACAAAATTTATGAAACCAGGGACTATAGCTTTTCACGTGCGCCTCTGTTAGGATGTTGCTGTTTCACGCGGCGGGCCTCGCATGAAACAGCAAATCGAACGGCCCATCACCGATATTGTTGTTACCGAGAAGCTGATCGGAAGCTCGACCCAAGCCGCTGCACTGTTTGCGTCTTCGGCCCGTTCCTTCCCCTCGTGTATTCGTTCTCGAGTCTCAAACAATATCATTTTCAGAAGGAGGAACCCCCATGGGTTCAAAACTTTATGTCGGCGGGTTGCCCTATGCGGCAACTGAATCACAGCTCACCACCCTCTTCGCCGCGCATGGCACCGTCGAGTCTGCGCGTGTGATCACGGACAAGTTCACCGGGCAATCACGAGGCTTCGGCTTCGTCGAGATGGCCACACAGGAAGAAGCCAAGGCTGCGATTACCGCGTTGAACGGCTCACAGATGGACGGACGTCCCCTGACTGTCAATGAAGCCAAGCCACAAGAGCCTCGCACTGGCGGTGGCGGTGGTCGCTTTGGTGGTGGCGGCGGCGGCGGAGATCGCGGCGGTCGCGGTCGCTTCTAAGCCAGCGCCCAGAAGTAGCAGATGCAGAAGGGGCGCTTCGGTTGAAGCGCCCCTTCACGTCATACCTCGTTTCTCGTACCTCACATTAAATTTGTCGTAGCGAACGACACTCAGTCTGTAGTGACCCCACTGGTCGCGACCTCAGACCGATTACACCCACGTACCTCTCAGCTGCGGCAGTTGTCTCGCCCGAGCGCTGTGGTGGTCACACCTACTACGAGAGCAAAGATATGCCCGCCTCGATGTGGGCCACACTGGGGCCTCACACGCGGCAAACATGCGGTGTGAATTGACGTGAATAGTTGGAGGGATCGTCGAACCGTGTCACACTAATCCTAGCCACCGAGAGACCGCACATGCGCAGCAGCCAACGTCCACACCTCCTGTATTTGATCCTCACCCTCTGGTTTTCCACAGTGCTCTGCACGCCCAGCCTTGCAGAAGACATAGCCCTCCTGAGCATCGGCCCCCGCATTGGCTTCAGTGGGAAAACTCCCCTTTTGGGAAAAGAGCAAAAATACTACTTCCACATGACTGACGTGGCGGCGGTCTTCAAGCTCCCCTGGTCATGGCCGCTCGGTGGGAACTCGTGGAGTCTGGAGACGAGACTGATCGCAAGCGCGGGGCTACTGCAAGCGGCAAGTGAAAGCGGTCTGATCATGACGGTCGTGCCGGATCTTGCGCTGAGCGGCTGGGAGGGACTTGTCACCTTCGACGCCGGAGCGGGGGCAGGATTCTTCAGCAACTACAAGTTTGGCGCGCAAGACTTCGGGGGTCCGGTTCAAATCGTCGCGACTATGGGGGTTCGCGTCAATCCATTTTCTCACGCCTATGCCGGATTTCGTGTCCAACACTTCTCCGATGCCGGCCTGTACGGATCGTCCAGTCTCGGCGTGGACATGTACATCGCAGAACTTGGATACCGGTTTTAACCCGGAGGTCGCCGGACTGGCGATTCCTTCACACGCGATCAACCAGGCACCACCCTGCCGCCCTATGGCTTCCACCCTGATAACACACAACGCTGCGCAATCAGCGGCGTGAAGCTCCCCACATCTTCCGAGACCCTTGTCATGACCTCATCCGCCAGCCCCTGATCCTCGAAACATTCGTAGACATCATCGAGAAAACCGCCCCGGAGCAGCGGGTGGTGGAGAAACGCCGGACCGGGACCAGTCGCCACGTCCAACGGATACTCGGTCACGGCAATGCGTGCAAGATGAAGCCTGTCCAGCCATCCACGAACGTCTTCTGCTGACGGTCGTTCGGCAAGATAGGCCTCAAGCCGACGGCGCTCCGCCAGAAGGCCACGAACTGCCATCTCCTGATCGATCCGACGCCAGAGTGAGTCGAACGTACCGAGCGAAGGAAAGGTCAGCACCAGTTGGCCACCGGGAATGAGATGTTCCACCAATCTCCGTACGGTGTCGAAACGGTTGGGACGAAAAAACATGACGGAGAGATTGCCGGTGATGCGATCGAAACAGGGCAGGTTCGGCAGCAGGGCACGCATATCCAGACATTCGAACCGCAGCCACGGGAGTTGCGCGCCTTGGATCGCTCGCGCCCTCTCGACCTGACGCCCACTGAGATCAATGGCCAGGACCTGTCCGGTGGGCCCCACCTGCTCTGCCAGGTAGAAAGCCGGGATCCCGTGGCCGGAGGCAATATCGAGAATGGAGGCCCCAGGGCAAAGATCCAGATGCTGCAGCAACGATTCAGCGAAGGGGGTAGACCAATAGTCATGAGTCGGAAGAGGCCAACGAGGCCTGACATCAGTCCTGTATTCGGTCATGCGGCTGTTCCTCTGTCGTGATGCCAGTACAGCATACTCCACTGCCCTAGCAAGGACCACCAGCCCGCCGGGAACCTGTCGGGAAGGACAGCGGAGTGCAGCAAACGATTTCAGCAGGAACTCTTCGCATGATTCTTTTGTGGGCCGCAGAGGGACGAAAGTCACCGCAGATTCGGCGGTCAGGAAAGAAAACGCCGCATCTCCACCCTGGGTGTCTTATTGCGAGGACTTCAGCTGGCGTTTTTGATGAAGGCCCTTGTCGCTCTTGCTCATAGGCCTGCTGGACTCGCCCTCAGAGAGGATGTCCTCAATCTGGGATTCGCTGCACGTGAGATCGCCATCGGCTGGTATCCGTGATGGAGTGCCGGCCGGCTTGGCTGCGGCATGAACCTTCTTATCTTTTGCATCGTCCGGCATAAAGGCTGCCCTCTTTCTCGGTGCGTGTGTTCCGCCGACAGCGGCACATTATCGAGAGTGATTGATGGAATACGATCCGCCCGTCGCCAGCACCCTGATGGCGCGCTGCAAATCATCCACATGCTGCTGCATCTCTGCCAGCGTACGATCAATTTTCTTGCTCGAGCAGTGCCGCAACGAGCTGATTGCCCATGGCGTGGACGGCTCCTCGACGAATGCACCACGGACTCGCCCGATCCTCTCAGTTTGCGCGATAGCCAGCGAGCCCCTTATTCAAGGCAATGATCGTGTTGTTCAATCTGTGCTTGCACCACTACACCCCGGCTGTCACGGCTGCCGTGCTCTGAGAAGGCTGGGCCGCTGCGGCCGGCGCCGTCAGCATGGACGCCTTCAGCTCATCAATAGCCTTCTCGACGTCTGCTTCCGTCGATCCAAACCGGTCTCCCATCACCTTCACGGCCTGGTTGATCGCTTTCTTCATCCTCGTGATTTGTTCTTCGGATGTCATCGCGTCTCTCCTTCATAGGTTGGGGGGCTGTACCGAGAAGTCCGCAGCATGTCCGCGGACCCGTGTGTCCTCAAGGAACCGATCCGCTTCCGTCCTGGTAGTCACGCCCAATGATCGCAGCAATTCAGAAACACTCTGGCATAGGAGCGGCGGCGACTGGGGAATCAAACGCGCAGGAAGGAAGCAAGAGGCGCGATGGATGGGACAGTCAGCGAGGCTCAATACAGCACACCCCTATGCTAGACGCCAAGGAGGGCCTGGTCAAGCGGTATTAACAGGATGCTGAAAAAGTGCGCCAGCATCCATGGACCGTAACGTGTGAAGCGCGAGACAGGCGAGAACGGCGCGACGAGGACAGATTGGGTTCCCACCTCGTTTGGCCCGTCTCGCCCGTCCCGCCTGTCTCGCGCGGCTATCCTGCAGGAGTATTCTCCTCTTGTCCCAGACGTGGGGACCATCGAAATTCTCGCGTGCCAAAATTGTTTTTCCGCAGCCTGCTAATGGCAGCAGGCATCGTTCAATGGTTCTATAGGGGCTCATTCACGGAGGGATTCTAATCCGCGACTCAGTGCGTGAGGCTGTGGGCCTGCACGGTTACGATAACCCGCGCGCACTCGGGCGCCGTTCCTCAAATGCCACAGCCGCCGCTTCAATCTGTTTGCGGAATTCCAGTGGCGCATTAATGCCAGGGAACGTCTCCTTGGTCGACCCCGTACCCGTGACATAGATCGTCCCGTAACCGAACAGCCGCCCCCACAAGCTCTGCTCCACCCCGATATTCTCCACTTTCGTGAGCAAGGTCTCCAACGTATGGCGACCGACAATCCCCGTTTTGATCAGGACGCGCTTATCCGTCACCCCAAACTCAGAGAAGAGCCAGGTCAAATAGGCCGACAAAACGGCGACGAGGGGCACGACCAGCAGGCTCAGAGACAGGTACGGATTCAGACCTCCGTCGATCGCCACCACAATCACGGGGAGGCAGAGGAGCAACAGCAGCACCGCGGGCACAAAGATCTTCCAATGCAGTCAGGTCCGGTAGAGTACCTGTTCGTTCGGGATCAGGTTGTCAGAGATATAGCTCATGGCGCAGGTCCAATCTCATTCGTCACAGTTCAGCCGCGATGGCGGCGATCCCATCCGTGAAGCATTACCACGTCATGGGGGGCACGGGTGTCGGCCACAATCCCATGAGGTCACCGCTGCCTCCAGCGTGGCATTCCACCGTCAAGATGATCACAGGTCACGCACTCGCCCCTTATAACAATTCATCCATGATCTCGCCAATCCAGGGCCGCAATGTGAGACCGACCATGTGGAGCGTGTCACGCACAGGGAGAGAGAACGCCACGCGAAGCGCTGGGACGGGTGTTGTGCTGTCATTCACCACAGATGGTGCCGCCTACCCCCAGGCCTTTGCCCACACTTTTCCAGCTTGGCCCAGACATTCGGAAGCCTCGCCCGCGCCAGTCAATAGCCTTCCGTGTCAAGGTAGGTCAAGGTAAACTGCCGGGAGAGTAACCGCCCACCCGGTAGTTGCGGCAGAGTAAAGTCCCGCGTCACCCTGAGCCTGATCTCACATCCAAGTGTTTGCTTGTGAGGTTGGCCCATCGATCTGACCATAGGCGGAGCGGCGTGGAGTGAAAAAGGCTAGGCCTCCCGTGGGCAGATGTCAAGGATCGGATGAATGATGTTGTTGTCGCGCTCGGACGAGTTCGGACTTGTTCATGAGCGTCGCAATGAGACAGGTGAGACCGACACCCGCCGTGATGGCTCGCAGGTGAGGACGACGCAGGTGTACGCCTCGGAACATAGTGAGCATGCCGAACGAGCACGACCGCGCTGGGCGAGAGGATCAAGTCTTGCAGGAGGCAGCACCGTCGCCGGAATGAAGCGCGCATGAGGCACCTCGTGGAGAAAGACAGGCAAGAAAGAGCGAGACGACCGGCGCCTATAAGTCAATGCTCATGCCTTACCTTGAATCGCGCGTCCAAGCAGTTGCCGTTCCGCGTTCAACCAGTCCTCCAAGGCCCGGCCTTCTTGCCTGCCCCGTTGCTCATACAGTTCGTAGGCGCGTTGCGCAACGCGGCCTTGATGAGCCTCAGCACGCCGTGCGGCCTGTTCAGCGGGGCCTGTATTCTCACTGCCAGGACCGGTATGAGGCGTGGCGGCCGACTTTGCCGGCGTGGCTCGATTGACGGTGGTTTCCTTGCTCATCGTTTTCCTCCTCACGCTGC
>WNFB01007408.1_pt1 | contig 10438 bp, 8 predicted proteins | sample 5400501 | NCBI WGS metagenome assembly WNFB01 (sample SAMN13153341, study PRJNA577476) | soil metagenome | isolation source: 200 cm saprolite under Douglas fir tree site 2 hole 1 | place: USA:California | collected 2015-04-18 | reverse complement strand
GTCTCGTTCAGCTCGTACGCGGATGCACGCAAGGTTGCACTTACTCCGGGGTGGCCCTGGCTGGGCCAGGCAGGCCTTCAAGGCAGCCGCGAGGTTAACCTGGGTGGACTACCGCCACGGCGAGTCCGCCTAAGAGTCTCCGAGGCGAAGGCCCACGTCCACAGCACGGTATGCTCCATCGAGCTTCTCGAAGTGGACCGGCTTTTCACTCCTCGCATTCAGATCGAACTCACTCTGCAGCCCCATGGCTCCGGTACCCGCCTGAGACTCAGTGGTCTTTTTGCCCGGGACCTAGCGCGGGACCCAAGCGGCGATCCAGAAGCGTCCCGTCATCTAGCCAATGAATACGTGCGTTCGCTAATCGAGAAGGTGGCGGATGAGATTGAGAGACTGAAAGGTAGCTCTGAGGCAACTTGACGCTCGAGGGGCGGCACCCGGTGCAAATAGGGCTCATGAAGCGCGAACGAAGAGCGAGGTTGTCACGTGTTCGTAGAAATTGAGGAGCGGTCTTCAACTGGCGGGTAACAATCGAATCGAGCCACGGCGGCAGAAAGGGATTGCCGAGCCGGGCACGGTGGCTTGTTATCGAGCGTGTATGGCTTTTTGGCTGGGGCATGGCCATTCGGAGTCGTTGAGGTCATTTGGTGCGGGGTAGCGGTGCGGAAGTTCCAGCTGCGATCTGGTTATCCGAGCGCCGCCTGACAACTGGGAACGGCAAAGGAGGCCGCAACGAGGTCCGAACTCGCGGTGAGCGCAACTCGGGCTCCCGGACCGCAGGCTTCGCTTTCGGCGACCTGGGGATGCCCCCGGTCGGTGCGTCGCGCGCCTATCCGGCCGAATGCAGCGGACCGAGGCGAGGTATAGATCCTAGTTACCGAGCGTTGCTAAGTTGCTTTTGAGAAGGGCTGCCTATCGTGAGCTTCGGTCGCAGATGCGCCCTCGTTCAGCTGCCGCTTGTACGCGAGTCATTCCCCTAGAAGTAAGCTGCTCTTGACGGCAGGTTCATGGGAGGCGCGCAGAGTGTCGTGGCTAGTTACCTCGTGGTGGCAAATGAGACTGCGGATAGCCCCGACCTGCACCACGCGGTAGCTGAAATCCACAAGCACGATCCAGACGCTGAGTTCGTGATTGTCATCCCGGCAACCCCGCTCAACTTGCTCCAGCAGCTTGAAGGCTCGGTGAAATCTGCACGAGGGCTGGCCGCGCAGCGAGCGCAAAGCACCCGCCAATACCTAGAGGGCCTGGGGCTCAGCGTGCGGTCGACACGAGTCGGTAACTGGGACCCATACATGGCGATCGAGGAAGAGCTGGCTAACGAAAAGTACGAGGCAATCGTGCTATCGACGCTGCCGCCCGGGGTCTCCCGCTGGCTCCGAATGGATCTACCGTCCCGGGTCGCTCGCCGCCACCCTGAAATCCGGCTCGTCCATGTGGTTTCGCGATCGGCGACCGGCAGGTCCGGCTCCGAGTCGCCTAACTAGTGGCTGCCAGAACGAGCCGCCGAAACGCCTGACGTCGGTCCAATCGCATGAGAAGGCAACGAAGCTGATGACGGCGTTTCGTACAGCAACGCCGGTGATAAACCGTGCTAAAGGGCGGCACTCAGTGGCACTCAGCGAATTCGAGCCGCCATTTCTGAACGGGATGCAGCGATCTGTTAACCGCAAGGTTCATGGTTCGAATCCCTGGTCCGGAGCCAATTGTAAATTCGATTCCTACCCTGTTCGGGCCGCGACTGACCTCTAGTGCAGCAACGGTGCAGCAACGGTGCAGCAACCGACAGGTTTTCGGTTTCCTCGGTCAGGTGATGAACGGCCCTCCAACCTTCTGCTCAACCCCGCCGTTTTGACCTACCCAAAACTTCGGGGATTGGAGCCAACCTGACTCGTATCCTTCGGCTCAACATGACGCGGCGGTTCGACGACCAGAAGGTTGCCGGAGGATGTGGACTGGGAGGTCTATCAGCAGGCCATCCGGGCTATGGACTGGTGAGCGCCAGGGAGTTTGCTCGGCTTCGGGCAGACGACCTGATACCACGGCACATCGCGCGTCTACGCAACCCCACGGGATATGGATCGACAGTCGAATACCCCGCATGGACTCGAGCTCAACTGGAACATCAGCGCGCTCTCGAAGAGGCCGGAATCAGGGGAGCAGACAACCAGCGGCTTCTCCTTTGGATCGACGGTTTCCCAATACCGATCGCGCGGATCGCCGCCGACTTGAAAGGCCTTTCAGATTCAGCTTTGCTCTTTGCTGCGCGAGCGCAGCGCGATCTCGAGGCTGATCGCATCGTGTTTGAAATGCTCCAGCGGCACGACCCGTCACAGCTCATTAGATGGACACGTGAGCTCCTGCCAAAGCGATGTGACTTGGAGACGGCGCTTCTGCAGATGGTCCAGCTGGCGTCAGAGACTCCACCTCCAGAACTGATGCTTGATCCCGATTCGGCGCAACCCATCCAAAGACTGCTAGGCGATCTTCTACCAGGCGTTGAGCCGAGCGCCGCAGAACTAGCAAGCGCGATGTCGCTCGATGATCAGTTCGCGAACTTCATGCATGCAGCTGCGACCTTTCCCGAGTGGCCCCTGTCTGAGTGGATTCAGGCGCGCGAGGATCAACTCGTGTTCCGTCAGTTGACTGGTTGGCAGATTCCGACAAGAGCAACGATTGGCGATCTTCTCTTGGCGACTCGATTCGCCTTATTGATCGCGTGTGGCGCGATGCGGCAAATCGATCGTGATGGATGGGAGGCGCGCATCCGCGAAATGAAAGCAACTCTCAATAGCGGCTTACCTGTGGAGGCGCCTATCGACGACGACCAAAATTCTCAGGAGGCCTGCTGAATGTATGGACCTACACGTGAACAGATCGCTTTGGAGAACGCGAGCTCGGAGATTCGGCAGTTTCTCCAGGCAAACACGGGCCTAGGCCGTCGGGTTTATCACTCACACGTGCTCGCAATGGCGCGGTATGAAGCTCCAGATCCACAGGGGCTCGTCCTCGAGGCGATACGGCGGCACCAACAGCGTGATCCATTGTGCGCCGCGATCCTCAGCCCATTCGGTCAGCTCGCATTGGCGGGCTTGGGATGGGAGTTTCCGGAGTGGCGGCCAGTATTAGGAATTCTGTCAGCCGCCGCCCAGACCTACTGCTTCGAACGCGACAAAGCGAACGCATCAGCCGCCCTTTGGACAGTTGCCATCCTGGGAATCGCTGGTGTGATTGCCGCCGCGATCTCGGGCGGTAAAGGCAAACCCGCCTAGGGTAACCACACCGTAACGAAGAGCGACTCGATTAGCGTTCGCGTTCGGGCGGCTCCATCACCACTCCCTGGATCTTCGCGGCAGCATTGGCACATCTTTGAAGGAGGCGTTATCTGCCAGAATCAATGAGCCAACCTGCCACGTTCGAGTTGGACGCAGAAGCCGCCTGAGTGGAGTGCTCCGATGAGGTTGTTGCGCTTTGAGGCGCGAAGGAGTCGAGCGTTAAATGGGACTCTTCGAGACCAACCCCCTGCTGCTGGTTCCTTTCATCTTGGTCGTCGTAGCAGGCTACGACGCTGTGAAGTACGCAGTTCGAATTGGGCTGAAGCAGTACCGAAAAGGAATCCGGTAGAACAGGCGAGCTTGCGAGGCCAGCACTCTGAGTTGACAAACGTTGAATTAACGGCATAATCCGGCAATTGGAGAGCCTGCGGATGGCTACTCAGGTACGCAGGCTCAAAATCGTCGGCGGATGCCTTCGACGCCCCAGAGTGGTCGGTACGACTGAGAAATCGACAGATGAGCTGGTTTGCGATTGGACCTGATTTCGTCTACACGCCGCGCGACAGCGCGACGCCGCAGCGGCTATCGCGGCGGAACATGTATGCGAGGCAGTGCCAGATCTGGGGCATCACTGTCGATCCGACTAACAACGACACGATCTACACCATCGATCAGAACAGCTATGTGGGACCAGTGCCTAAGGGCGGCACCTCGGCGTTCCGCACCGACGACGGCGGCAAATCCTGGACGCCAATCAGCGACCCGCTGCAGCAGTCCGACTTCACGTTGCAGCCCACATGCATTGCTGTGCATCCGAGCAGTCCGAACTACATCTACATGGGCACGACCACAGGCAAGATCTATGCCTCGAGCAACAACGGACAGTCATGGGGAGCTCCGGTGACCGTGAGCACCGGCAGGATCACTGAGGTCATTGTCGATCCACGCAATGCGACGAATCCGGCGACAACCACGATCTATGCAGGCACACAGACCGGCGTGTTCGTCTCCACGACGGGCGGTGCATCGTGGGGCGCAACACCTGTTCTGGCGGGACCCGTCTCGTCGACGGCGTTCTCGCTGCCGTCTAGCGGCGCCGATTGCTACGTCGGCATCTTCCAGCAGGGAATCTTCTACTCGTCGAATCCGACTTCCGCCGCATCGTGGACCGCGGCCACGGGTAACGGGCTTCCGGCGGTGGGCACGTTCGACCACGTCTGGCTCCAGTTCTGCCCGGCAAACCCCAAGCGAGCCTACTGCTACTTCGCCAGCTACTCGGTGGGAACTGTAGCGTTGTGCACGACCGGCAAGGGCGCGACAAACTGGACCAAGATCAACGCGGGAGGAATCCCGACCTCATCGGGGGTCTTCGCCGTCGCACCGAACTCGCCCGGCAACGGTCAGCACGACATCCTGTTCCTCGGACACCTGCTCCTCAGTCGCTCCACCGATTCGGGATCGAACTGGGTCGCCGGCGCCGACGCATATCACGTCGATCAACGCTCGTTCGCCTTCGGCTCTGGAAGCATCCCGATGATGTTCGTCGGCAACGACGGCGGGCTAATCGGCTCCATTGGCTATGCAGATCCAAACTACAACTACGGCGGGGCGCCGACCGATTACGACGATCGGGCCACGTACAACTCGAATTCCGGCGTCGCGCAGAACCTGAACCAGGGCAAGGTGTCGGTGGCGCTGCACGCGTACAACGCCGACCCTTCGGCGAGCGCGATCGGCTATATCGTGTGTGATGACACCGGGCTCGCCGGTCACTCCAGTGCACTCGGCTGGCGCGGGCTAGGCAATGGCGACGACATCGCGGTCGCCTGCACGCCGGGAACCGACGGCGTAAAGGTCTGGGCCTGCATCGGTTACCCGTTTCAAACGAACATCATCACGGATCAGGGTGCTCCCGGCGACAACTACGGGACACCGTGCAAGCTAAGTGGCAGCAGCTTCTGGAGCTCGAGCAACCACGTGCTGACACTCGGCAAAACATGCGTGACCGGGACGGCGACGACGGTCTCGAACGCGACGGTCCCCGGTCCGATCGTTGACATCGACCAGAGCGGCACGGCCACACAGATCAGCCAGGCGTTCCCGAACCTAGCCCAGGTCATCGCGGCCAGCCCGGTCGATCCCACGCACCTGGCGTGTGTGACCCGTGACGAATACACGTACGCGAACAATCACCTGTTCGTAACCAAAGGCGTCGCGCTCGGGCCGGGCACGGTGTGGAGTGAGGCCACGACCAATAAGCCGGCCGGCATCATCGCATCGATCGCCATCGATCACGGCGGCAGCGTCTACGCGGTGATGCAGACCGCGGTCAACGGGACCCCGCTGTTCACGATAGCGAGCAACACTTGGACGCCGCTGACATGCACCGGCCTCCCGGGGCTGCCGTACGGGCGCATCGTTGCGGATCCGGTAACGGCAGGGACGCTGTACGCGGTCTCGGGCGGCCGCGTTTTCCGTATCGTCATCAGCGGCACCTCAGCAACTTGGACGGATGTTGGCTCGGGGCTGCCCGGGCCACACGTCGAGGATCTGTGGATCGGTTGGATCGCGGGCGGCAAGGTGCTGTTGCGCGCCGTCGTCGCTGGGCGCGGTGTATGGGAAACCGACGTGACGCAAGGCGCCGAGGATCCGCCGGCGCGGCCGTACCTGCGGGATCACGTTCTAGACCAGGGCTGGTTCGTACCGTCACCGGACTCGCTCGTGAATCCATACCGGCCGAGCGATGGTATTAGCGTCTATCACTACCTGTCGGCCGACATCAAAGTCGATGCGCAGCAGAAGGGCACGCCAGCGTTCTTCCAGACCGATCCGGAAGGCACGTCTCCGCTGTCGCACGTGCTGTTCGATGTGCTGAACGACAACAGCGAAAATCTGCCCGGCAGCGACACAGCGATGTTGCACGTACAGGTCCACAACCGCAGCTACACCGCGCTGAGCAGCGTTAGCGTGTGGGCATGCTATGCGAGCGCGGCCGCTGGGGTGCCCGCGCTGAGCCAGAGCGCGTCGAACGGCAACAACTTCCCGTTCTGGAGTCAGTTCCAGGCGAGCGGCACGATCGTCCCAAATCTTCCGTCGGACAGTCCGTGGACCTCGATCGGAGGTCCGATCACACTGTCGGGAATCGACGCCCCACATCCGGGGGTGGCTTCATGGAGCTGGACCGTCCCGCTTCTCGCCGGCGGTGATCCCGGCCACTATTGCATGGTCGTCTTCCTGCACAGCACCGCGAATCCGATTGGCGAGACGACCAACTATGACGTGGACTCGATTACTCCGAGCAATCCGCAGATTGGCCAGAAGAACCTTCACATCGGGGCGCCTCTGCCTGGCGGTGGCGGCGGAGCGCCCGCGCCGGGCGGATGGATGCGCATGCGCGAATACGTGGAGTTCCACAACCCCGATCCTGAGCCTCGCATCGCTGACGTGGTGTTCGACCTGCGACCGCTGCCGGACGAGTTACACATGTGGCTTCGCTTGAGCGAGCTGCAGACCGAGGCCCCCCTTGAGCAGTCGCTCACCGGTATCGCGGCAATTCCCCGTGCAGGGCTGGGAGGTGCTGCAAAGTTAGCGCTGCTTGATGGCATCGAACGAGGCGAGGAAATCCTTGAGTGGCTTGATCGTTGGCTCGACCGGGCCGAAGACAGGCTCGAAGGCAATGGCGATGACGACGACCACCCGCCCCGGGAGCGGCACGCGCAAATTCGATTTACACCGACCGTATACCGAGCCAAACCGGCTTCTCTGGTGTCCGTCCGCCGTGTGCTGTTACCGAGTTACGGAGCGGGCGCGGCTCTGATGGTGATCGCGAATACCGGCCAGTTGCCGCCGGGAAGTGAATATCGCTTCCAGGTGCAGCAAGTGGTCCGCGAGCGGGTAGTAGGCGGATGCACGTACGTGGTGCGAATTGCCGGGGTCAGGAAACTCGAACCGGCCGGGGGCTGGCCCGCCGACTACTAGCAACTGGAGTTAGGCATGTACACGAAGGATCTGAGCGCGAACGTGCCACTGTATGGGCAGCAGCAGTGCATCTGGTGCGGCGCCGCAAGTGGCGAGATGACACGCAACGGGTACCCCAACGCGCCTGATCGGCTCTTTTACCTTCAGTCTGACGTCTGGAACATGATTCAGGCCCGAAACAGCACTGATCCGGCTGACGTCGCCCAGGGTTGGGCGACCGACCCCATCGGGCTGAGCGCGACCCTGCAAGCCATGAGCAACCCCGCCGGAGTGCATTGGGTGGTCTTTTCGGGCACTGGTCGCGACGCGATCCTCTTCGACGTCTTGTATTGGATGAACGTGCGCGAATATCCGAGTCCAGTCCTGATCAACCAAGGCGGGCATTGGGTGGTCATCGTCGGTTGGGTGACCGACGTCGAGCCAGTCGGTGGAAGCAGCCCGAACCTTCAGAGCATCACGGTCAACGACCCCGAGCCCCACAACGTCGGCACTCGATCGACCTTCACGGGCTCCCAGTGGTTCGGCGCGCCGTGGAACGGGGCAGTAATCTACCCTGGAAGCTGGTTGAGCGAGTATGTCGCGGTAGTCGAGCCACCTCTTCGCAAGGGAAGGATTCGCGTGGAACGCGCCAGCCGAACCGGTAATCGTTTGATCTCGATTAATCAGGCACGCAACCGCGCGCGAAAAATCGTTTCCGAGCTCTCGCCTGAGGCGCAGGTCCGACATGCCATCTTTCGCCAAAGATCAGAAGCGCTCGAGCCGCTGCTCGTGCGCGAAGAAGCGCCAGGTAGTCGCGCCCGGCGTGTGCCCCACTACTACATAGTGCCTTTTGGGCTTGTGGACGAGACCTCGCAGCAAGGTTCGAATTTAGTGCGGGGAGCCGTACTCGTCAACGCGTACACAGGTGCCCTCGAGGAGATCACGACCTTTGGCGCGCCAATACGCTACTTGCCGCGGGAGGAAGCTCTCGACGTTGTCGCCTCCGCTCTTCGAGTCAGACATGAACGCCTTAAGGCCGCAGAGGCCACGTTGATATTCGCCCCCGGCGACATCTCGCATATACGAGCGTACCCATTCTGGCGGATCAGGATAGGCCGGCGAACCCTGTATGTCGATCAACTGGGCAAGCTGTACGGCAACTTCCTCACAAGCATTCCCGGAGACTGATCGCATTGCGGACTGAACGATCCTCGGCGAATCCGAACGGCCATTTTCCGAACGGTTAGAGCCGATCTCTTACCGGCATGGAGACCAGCTTTACTCACAGTGTGTTGCCTGAGGCGCTGAGCCGGAATACGGCAAACGATGCCAAGCCATCGACCCGCAAGAGTTACCGGGTAACCCGCAGGTATGATCGAGGGCGATGGAGGTCGCCCGGCTAGGAATTGTGGTGAATGAGCGGCTTCAAGAACTCAGGGACCTGGCTTGGTACCTCGATAACCGCTCTCGCTGGAATGTCGTTGGCGCGTCGCTGTCGAAGGTCTTTCTTGTCTTGCGCGGATCGCTGTCAGCCGCGAAAGCGGCGGCGGACGTGCTCTTGGGCGCATCAAGCAAAATGGTCGGCGAAGGGCGCGGAGTTCCTCGCTGAACCGAAGGACTTCCTTCGGCGCGGGAAAGTCCTCTGGGTTCACTTGCAACCTCCACATTCTTGTTAGCGAGCGGCAGGCCGACCGATGTACGGCCTCGAAACGTCATCGAGCGGACTTCGTCTGCAGCGAGCGACTCAGTACTTGCTTGGCGCCTTGGTGCTGAAGTTCGAGACCAATTGCTGCACCCGCGACTTGCCGCACTCGGGGCACTTTGGCGGCTGCTTCTTCAGCCGGTCGTGTTCACTGATCGGGACGCTTACCTCAAAGAGCTTGCCGCACGCCTTGCACTCGAACTCGTAGACGGACATGACATTCCCACCTCCGAAATCACACCACCACCGGCAACGCCCGGGCTTTTGCCGCGACGGCCGACGCGGGCCGTTAGGCCGGGCAACCCACCTCCGCCAGTCTGCTCGCAACACGGACGGTTAGCAGGGTTAAACCTATGAAGATCATGGGTTCGCTGACAGCCAAGATGACAGCCAAGCCAGTCGGATGGCTGCGGACGCTTATGGATTGGCAACTCGGTGGCTGAACTAGAGCGACGATTCAGGGTAACCCCGCGGTCTTCAAAACCGTTTGCAGGCATCGGCATTGAAGGGCTTCCGTACAGCAACGCCGGCGATAAACCGTGGCAAACGGCGGCACTCAGCGGCACTCAGCGAATTCAAGCCGCTATTTCTGAACGGGGCGCAGCGATCTGTTAACCGCAAGGTTCAGGGTTCGAATCCCTGGTCCGGAGCCAAAATCTGACTCGAAACTGACCCCGTTGCCCATGAGGGCCTTGCTCGTACATCCTTTGTACATCCTTTGTCTGTGGGCCGGGCGCCATGGTGCCGATAATCGAACCGCTGTCGATAGGTTGCACCGATATAACGCTACCGGCCAGTCCGGAAGACCTCCTCCGACTTGACGAACGACTCCAGATATAAACGGTCGATCGGAGATTCCAGTTGGGAGTGATTGGCTTCGAGCGCCTGGAGTTTCAGCGCCGACTGGGCTGCAGTTAGCGGCACCCGGATGGACGGCGGCCATGCCACGCCGATCGGGTACGTCGTGCCGTCGATTGCGCGCGACTCAAACGCCGAGTCCGGTGTCGGGCCCAGGGGCCACGGCCACCCTGGCCCGCTGTGGACGACGAACGTTTGGAGTATCCCCCTGAAGCCAATCGCGGTGATCGCGTCGCGGACGAACCCGTAAATAGCCTTGTGGTCTGGGTGCTGATCAGCCGAGTCGGTCACGTATACCTGCGTCGGCCGCGACTTCCGCAGGAGTTCCTCGACGTCGGCTAGCGCGGCCGTCCGGGTATATGCCGCGGGCCGCCCGTGCGCAAGTGTGTGATAGTCGGTCTCGACAGGTCCATATGTCAACGTCCGGCCGGTGGTCGGCGACTGGACGGGATCGCCGTAAGTGTCCGCATACACTCCGGCCAGAACACCATCCGGGTAGCCAAGGAAGACGACGTTTGAGGCGCTGACGCCGAGAATGTGGTCCGCTGCGACTGCCTCGCGCTGACGAGCCGCCGCTAGGTATAGGTAATCGGCATTACGAAGCGACTCGATCGCCTTATGCAACAGCGCGGATGCTGCCCGCGGGTAGCCG
>WNFB01008747.1_pt1 | contig 10439 bp, 10 predicted proteins | sample 5400501 | NCBI WGS metagenome assembly WNFB01 (sample SAMN13153341, study PRJNA577476) | soil metagenome | isolation source: 200 cm saprolite under Douglas fir tree site 2 hole 1 | place: USA:California | collected 2015-04-18 | reverse complement strand
CGGGCCAGGGCTTGGTGAATCATCGAGGCAGCCAGCGCGATGCTGATCACGAACGCAAGCGCGGTGGCGAGGTTCATGCCGACCATGTGCCTGGTGGTGGAGATCCCGTCAAAATAGGCGGGCGGGATGAACGCGAAGACGGCGCACCCGGTCATGCAGAGCACGAGGACCGCGCCGTCCCGGTGCCACGGCCTGCCACGCCGCCGGCGTCGCGCGATGATCGCGGCCGCCGCCATCGCGGTCCACAGCGGGACCAGCCACGGCAGGCATCGCGGTCCACAGCGGGACCAGCCACGGCAGGCCAAGGCGCCGCGGGAGCCGGTGCATCAGCCAGGTGAGCACCACCACGCGGGATTCGACGGCGCCCGGCCGGTGGCCGGAGCCCGGCGGGTAGTCGCCCAGGGTATTGACTCGGAAGCGCTGAGCCTGGACGGCCGCCTGCTGCCCGACGCCCACTATGCGGCCCGGACGCGTCAGCAGGAAATGCGCGATGTTGCCATCGTTCAGCTTTGCCTTGTACTGGCGATAGAGCGGATCATGGCGGACGGAACCTCTCTCCCAGTAGTAATGCCTCGCGTACCTGGCCCAGCTGACAGGCAGCCCGAGCGCGTGCAGGTCGGCGCGCGCATTGTCATGGCCGTTCACGATGCGCTCGAAGATCGTGTCCACGGCCCGCATAGGTTGCGTCCGCTGGCCGTAGGAACTCTGCGGCTCCCATACCCCGTAGGCTGCGGTCATGAGCGCGAGGACCGCGGCGACCGCGGCTGCCGCAGCTGTCTGCCGCGTCCGGAACCGGCGCAGCCCGCGCCCGTTGCCGTGGCCGGCGCTGGCCAGGATCAGGGTGAGGCAGATCGGTATGGCCAGCAGCAGGTACTGCTGTTTCGAAAGGATCGCGAGAAAGCCGCCCGGCCCGGCCAGCAGGAGGCCGGATACCGTCGCGGGCCAGCCCCGGCTCAGGTACACGACCCCGGCGGCGACCAGCAGCAAGCCGACCAGGGCGGCGGGCTCGCTGAACGGGCTGGCGAAGACATCGAAGAACGCCGCGTCCGCCATGATCAGCCAGATGGCCGCCGCCACCAGCAGCTGAGCCCATGGCCTGATCCGCAGGCCGGTCGCCAGGCTCGCGATCCCGGCCGAGGCGATCGCGCACATCAGCAGCCCGAGCGCGATCAGGTTCAGCGTGCCGGGCAGGCCCAGTACCGGCGTCAGCAGCCTGGCCAGTTCCAGCGGCACAAGCTCCGACGTCGGGTACGGCGAACGGTGGCCGCAGCTCGCACTCGGGACGTACTGGAAGTAGGCGTAGCGGAAGAGGGGCCGTCGCGGTTGTCCGCCTGCCCGACCGGCGTAGGAATGAGGAAGCGGATGATGAACAGCCCCAGCGAGACGCCGAAGATCGACAGCCACAGGCCACGGGTGCCGCGCAGGTGGCGGATGCCTGAGCGGGCAGGCGGACTGCCTGGCGAAGCAGCCGCGCCAGCAGGCGTGACCACATCGGCTCCGCCGGTGTCCGCCGCAGCCGCGCCGGTTCCCGCCATCGGCCCGCCCAGATCCGTCCCGGCGGCGCGCCCCGGGGGGGCGTCAGGGGCTAGTTCGTGACTTGCCATCTCGTCGCCAGGCACTCGGTCCTCCGGTGCTCCATCCACGATTGCCCGTTGAGCGTGCGAGTCTCCCTGACGACGGGCGCCGGGGTGTTCTGTAGGGTATGCCAAACCGTCCTCAGCTACACACAAACCGGGCGCTGAGGGCGGCAAGCAGCACGGACCGGCTACGGATTGGCCCGAGAACCGCCGGCCGGTGGTGCCGCCGGGCGGACGCGTTTCCCATGGCCCGTGGCTGCAGGTAATCCAGCTTCGACCGCCGCCGCCACATCCACCCGCTGCCGGGCTTTGAACATGTTGTCTATGTGCTGCCGGGCACGCACGAAGGTAGCCGGAACTGTCTTGCGTGGCGTGTCGTGGCTAGTGCCGGGCGCGGCGCTGCGCCTCGGCCTGAATCGTCGTGAAGGAGGCGCGCACTGCTGCTTGCCATGCAGCCGAGACCTGGCTGCCCCACCACTGGCCGGCGATCCCGAAGTCGGTGCCGAGTTCCCCGGTGTAGGCCAGCAAGGTGGCGCCGTCATGTTCGGTGAGACCGAACTCCTCGGTTACCTGTGGCACGGGCCCCCGGACGAGCCGGAAGCAGACCCGGTGCGGCCGTTCGAAGGTGACCGTCTCCAGCGTTGCGGCGCTCAGCCGCCCGCCGTGTACCGGGGTGTAATGCTCGGCGAGCACCATGTTGGTCCCGCGATCGAGTACGCGCAGCTTGCCGGCCAAGGCCCGCGGCGTCCGCCCCAGATAAGGTTCGGCGATCACATCGAATACCGTGCTGACCGGGGCGGCAATCCGGATGCTGAATGGCCCGAGCGGGCGGATCCGCCGGCCCCAGCCGGTATCGAGCGTCATCTTGCCGGTGACGGTCAGGTAATAGCCAAGTCCGGCGATGCCGCCAGCAGCGGCCGAGATTCCCGCGAAGGCAAGACCACGTGCCATGCACCGCAGGATACGGGAGCCAGCGACCGGTAACCTGCGTTCTCACCGGCAGCGGCACGCTCGGAGGGACTCGAACCCCGGGATCTTGTGCTGGCGCCCGGCTTGACTGGGTGCAGCGAGGAGGTCAACTCACTGATCCGGAGGGGGAGCCAGACGCGAAGAGGCGCCGGATCGCGAAGAGGAGCCGGATCGCGAGCTGGGGCCGGATCCCGATGATGATGAACCGGCCGACGAGGAGCCGGACGGCGGTGATGATGATGAACCGGCCGACGAGGAGCCGGACGGCGGTGATGATGATGATGAACCGGCCGACGAGGAGCCGGACGGCGGTGCGGCGACGGCCGAACCCGACGAGCCGACGCTGTAGGGCCCTGGCAGGAAGGTGCTGCATTCGGACACGCCAAGGCTCTGATTGGCTGGCGTAACGGGCGTCGCGTTCACGACCCTGGCCTGCAGCAGCGCCGAGCCCGCGAAGATCGTGCCGGCCCGCAGGCCGGGGACGGGCCGCAGCACGATGTCCTGCACGCCGATGAACCGATAGGAATGTGGCTCGAAGATCAGCTCGGTCCGCAGCCCGGCCGCTGTACGTGCCACGGCGATACCGTGCCGCCCAGCGACGTCCACAACAGTGGGCAGCAGGACCACGCCCGGTATCCTCGCGGCGGCCGCGAAAATGGCCCGGCCGAACCTGGGCGGCATCACCAGGCCGTTGCCAAGGATGGTGGAAATCTCGTCCCACGCCCGGGCAAAACGGCTGCTGCTGGCGGAGGCGTGGCGGCCGGCGAAGGCCGCGGACGGGCACCCGTTGGGCCGCTCGAGATAGGAAAGGAGCGCACCAGGGGCCGTGGGCAGCCGCTCTAGTCCCGCATAGGTTTCTACGGTCGGCATCGTCAGGGACATCCCGTTCGCCATCCATGGCCGCGCCAGCGGCGAACTGGCCGGTGAACTCAGGCGATACATCGCTCATACGGAGCCTTTCGGCGTGGGCACTCACCTGCTATTGCCCGGTGACCGCTGTCTTCTTCACGATGAAGCACGACAGCATGACCGGTGGCACACGGACCAGGCTGCGCACGGTCCTGGCTACCGGGCGGCTGGCCGACGACGCCAGCGGCAGCCGACGATGGGCTCGTCCCGGGGCGGACCCCGCCGCCACCCTCCTGATCGCGTCCATCCTCCCCGGCAGGCGCCAGTGGCCGCTATTTTTCGCGGTCACTGGCGGCCGCCCAGATCCGGCAACTGGCCGCCCGGACACGCCGCGAGCCGGATTGTGCTGCTGGTGGGGTTAGCCACGCTGACCCGGCCGGAGTCTGGCGGACGGCGAGCAGGGCTGCACCTGGCCCGCAGCGTTACTCGCGGGCGGAGTCGTCACTCGCGGGCGGAGTCGCGGGCGCCGCGCACCGTGATGACCGCTATCCCGGCGGCGAATACCGGGGCAGCGCAGATCGCCGCACCGAGGTCGGGAGCCGGCCGGGCCGGCCAGGTCCACGGTGTGGTCCAGTCCGAGGACACGGAACGTGGGACTGGCAGCGACCCATCGGCGGCTGGCCGGCTGTCCGCATCCAGGACGTGCCGCTACCCGGCGCCGCACCCTGCCCGGTGCCCAGCGAAGCGCCCGAACCCGCTGGCGCCCTCAGCCGGAATGCCCGGACGACGCTGAAAGCGGCCAGTGACGTGGCCTGGTGAGTGACGGTGGCAGCCTGGTGCTGCGGTTTCCCTTCGCGGCATCGAGCTGGGACTGGACGAGGAAGATGCTACTGGTGAGGTCCGCGCCGCTGAGATCGGCGCCTCTGACGTCGGCCCCGGTGAGGTCGGCGACGCTGAGGTCGGCACCGCTGAGGTCAGCTCCGATGAGGTACGCGCCTCTCAGGCTGGCGCCTGTCAGGTCAGCACCGCTGAGATCCTTTCCGGTGAGGTCGGCGCCGCCGAGGCTGGCGTCGCGGGGGCCGGCACTGCCGAGGCTGGCGTCGCGGGGGCCGGCACTGCCGAGGCTGGCGTCGCGGGGGCCGGCACTGCCGAGGCCGGCGTCGCGGGGGCCGGCTCCCTGGCGCGAGGCGTCGGCTCGCGCCAGCTCGCTCGCGCGTAGCAGCAACGTATTGATGTCTCGCCGGTGCGCGCTCACGTCGAACTCCGCGAGAGCGCCGGGACTGTCATGCGTACGGCGCTCGGTCTCATGCAGCGCCAGGCTGAGCTCACCATGGAGCGGGCCGGCCTGCGGCAGCGTCAGCGCCTCACTTAGGTACCAGAGCAGCTCATGGAGCTGCCGCATGATCGTGAACACCTTGAACATCTGCGCCGCGATTCCCGGCGTCCGGCGCCAGTCCTGTCCGCCGAAGGTGACCTGGGCGACCTTCTGCCCGGCCCCGAAGCAGTCGTAGACGGCGCAGCCAGGGAAACCCTGCTGCCGGAGGTGATCGTGCAGGGAGCAGCGGAAGTCCGCTCGCAGGTTCGGACATGCCTGGCCGGCGTCCTTGTCGATGGCGAAGTCCGCCGAGACCGAGAAGGCGGGCACGACACAGCACAGCCCGAAGCAGCGCTCGCAGTCAGCTCGCAGAGTCCGGCGACGTCCGTCGGATGCGGCTGCTGAAGGCTGGCCTACCTCGGGCAATGCCGGATCTCCCGTCAGCGTGGGCACCGCATGCGGCGCGCTCATCCTCGCGCGGCCGGCCGGCCACCCAGAGGCTAGGGCAAGCGCGCCGGATGCAGCAGGCCTTCCGATTGACTCTAGGCTCCCGCCGCCCGGCCATTCTCCGCCCGGCCATTCTCCGCCCGGCCATTCTCCGCCCGGCCATTCTCCCGCCTGCCTGCGCCGGCTGCCGCCGAGCCAGATCGCGGAAGCCAGCTGCCTGCTCACTGCCGGGCGAACATGTCCAGCGCGCCCGCCAGCCACTCGCGCTTGACGTCACTGCCCTGGTGCTCTGAGTGGTTGTCGAGGAGGAGTTCAGCGTCTGGCCAGGCACGGGCGAGTTCCCCTGCGGTGTCCATCGGGCAGCTGAGGTCGAGGGGCCGTGGATAAGGACACCCGGGAGGTCGGCCAGCCGTCCGGCGTGCCGCAGCGGAACGCCTTCCTCCAGCCATGCGCCGTGGGCGGCGTGGTGCGCGCAGATGCGGACCAGCGCGAGCATGGCGGCAGGCGGGCGGTCGCTGTAGGGGCGCGGCCTGGCGCTCGGCTCCAGGGACAGCACAGCATCTTCCCACGCGCACCAGGCATTCGCCGCCCGGGCCCGCACCAGCGGGTCTGGGTCGTCCATCAGCCGCGACGGCGATCGCGACGTAATATCCATGCACAATTGCCGGGATGTCCGGCACTGTCCCAGCCGGGATGGAGCCTGCCTGCCGCAGGCGGGCGGAGGTCTTCATGATCCCGGGGATTTCTCAGTCGTAGCGACTGAGAAATCCCCGGGATCATGAAATCAGGCTCAGCCACGCTGGCGCCCGGCACTCCGCCAGCGGGATGCGCAGGTCACTGGTAATCCATGCCGGGAGATACGCTGACCTCGCGCCGGTCATGGCCGCGCCACTGCCAGGGCGGCCCCGGCTGGCCGTAGTACTGCTGGCCGGAGTACTGGAGAGACGCCGATGAGACGCATGATCGAGGCCGGCCAGGTTCGGCCAGGTCGGCCTGCCTGGTTCGGCCGGCCTGCCTGGTTCGGCCGGCCTGCCTGGTTCGGCCGGCCTGCCTGGTTCGGCCGGCCTGCCTGGTTCGGCCGGCCTGCCTGGTTCGGCTGGCCTGCCTGGTTCGGCTGGCCTGCCTGGTTCGGCCATGCCCCGCGGGCAGCCGGGAGCCGGCGCCGCCATCTGGGGTGCCGATGACGCCTGCAGTCCGCCTGCCGGGATCGAAATCCATCACCGCGCGAGCGCTCTTCCTGGCCGCGGCGGCATCCGGCACCAGCGTCATCCGGAAGCCGTTGCGGGCCAGCGACACGCGCGCGTTTCTCGGCGCGCTTGCCGTGCTCGGGTACGCGCTGGAGGTGTCGGATTCGCAATGGGCAATTACCGGCAGCCCGGCAGGCCCTCCTGCGCCCAGCGGCGCGGTGTGGTGCCATGATGCCGCGACCGCGGCCCGGTTCCTGCCCGTGCTGTGCGCGGCGGGGCACGGCACGTACGCGGTTGACGCCAGCGAGCAGATGCGAGCGCGGCCGATGGCGCCCTTGCTGCTGGCGCTGCGCAGGCTCGGCATGCGCGGCCAGGCCGCCGCGGGCGACCATCTTCCCCTCCTGATAGAGGCGGACGGCATCAAGGGCGGCGAGGTCACCCTGGACGCGAGCGAATCCAGCCAGTACCTCACCGCGCTGTGCCTGCTCGGACCGCTCACCGCGGAAGGGCTGCGGATCCACGTGACCGACCTGGTCTCCGCGCCGTACATCGACCTGACGGTCGCCATGATGCGCGCCTTCGGGGCGAGGGCGGACCGCGATGGCAGTGTCTTCGATATCCCCCCCACGGGCTACCGGGCGGCCAGCGTCAGCGTGGAGCCCGATGCGTCGACAGCGTCCTACTTCCTGGCAGCGGCGGCCGTCACCGGAAATAGCGTGACGATACCGGGGCTGGGCACACGATCGGCGCAGGGAGACATCAGGTTCGGCACCAAGGTGCTCGCGGCCATGGGCTGCAGCATCGAGATGGGCGATGAATCGATCACCCTCAGCGGTCCTGGCCAGCTGGACGGCGGCGAGTTCTCGATGCGAGACATATCCGACACGATGCCAACCCTCGCCGCGATCGCCCCGTTCGCCGCCGCGCCGGTGACCATCACTGACGTCGGCAACGTGCGAGTGAAGGAATGCGACCGGCTCGACGCCATGGCGAGCAACCTGCGGGCCTGCGGGATACGAGTGCAAGAAGGACCAGACTGGCTCACGATCCATCCCGGGCGGCCAGCGGCCGCGCAGATCAGCTGCCGCAGTGATCACCGCATTGCGATGGCGTTCAGCATCCTGGGCCTGCGGACCGCTGGCCTCACCCTGGACGACCCCCGGTGCGTGGGCAAGACCTGTCCGGACTTCCATACTCTCCTGGCCCGCCTGCAGGCCTGCTGGGAGCCGGGCAGCTCATGACTGGCAGCGTGCCGATCACTGGCGCCGGGACCTGCAGGCCAGCGGCATGACCGTCGTCAGCGGCTGCCTCGATGGACCAGCACCGCATAGGCGATGACGTTGCCCAGGTAGTGGCCGGTGGCGTAGTCGAACGTCCCGCCGCAGGTGATCAGCCGTAGCTGCGCATCCGGCGTAGGCCCGTACACCGCCTCCGTCGGAAACCGGGACTTCAGGTAGGCATGCATGGCCGTCACCCGGAACACTGCCAGCGTCCCGCCCGCCCGCCGCACGTAGACGCGGCTACCGCGGTGCAGGAGGCGAAGCCGGTAGAAGACACCTGGCCCCAGCCGGGAGTCGATGTGGCCGCCGATGACGGCGGCGCCGATCGCGCCCGGCCGGGAGCTGCCGGTGTACCAGCCGGCTACGGCTGCGCTCGCCGGAACCTGAAGGGTCCCGGCTGACGTAAGCCCCAGCCGGACGAGCCGGGTGCTCACGCCGATGGACGGGATGATCAGGCGGATCGGCCTGGCCGCCCGCCTGGCCGATGGCTGGGGTGCGGGAGCCTGGCTGCCGAGCGGCACCGGGACGACCTTTGGCCGGCCCGCGGGCATGGCCGCGTGGCTGCCAGGGACGCTGTGCTGGCTGGCCACGGCCAGCGCGGCCACGCTGCCACCGGCCGCGAGCAGGCCGCAGGCCAGCACTACCGCGGCGACCGGCCGGCGCACCACGCGTATCGGCGAGATGTGCCGGCCTGGCCGCGTCGTCAGGTCATCGCGCATGCAGGGCCGGGCGCCGGCGGCGGCGCAGGCGGAGAGCCCCGCCCGCCGCGGCGAGCAGGCCGGCAGCGGCGGCGCCCAGCCACGGCAGCGGCGAGACGCCAGGGCGCGGCGCGGTGCCGCCGAACCCCATCTGGGCGCTGCCGGCCGGCATGACCTTGCTGCCCGCCGAGTCCATCAGGCAGACGACCTTCAGCTGGCCGGAGTCATCCAAGACGACGAGCGTGTAGATGGCGTTGGCAGCCAGCATGAACCGGCCAGACCCATGCTCGGACTCACCTACCGCGCGCACCGTGAGGTCACCTGGCCTGAGCGCCTGATAGTGCGTCACCGTGGTGAACCTGAGGTTGCGCCCGAGTACCTTCTTGCCAGCGCTGACAGTCACCGCGGTCTGGTGCATCGACGCCTGGATGACCCGCACCATCGCCTTTCCGCGGGGCGTCTGCAGCCGGTCCCTGAATACCTGCAGCCGCAGGCCAGCCGCTGGCCCCATGCCCGCCACGGTGTAAGCGTCGCCGCTGGCCACGCTCACGGTCGTGGACAGGACCGGCTTGGATGTCGCGGCGGCGCCTGGCATGCGCATCGCAACGGTGTACTCCCCGGTCGGGACCCGCTCATAGGGCGACACGGTGCCGTAGCTGACGTGCCTGAGCACGATCCTGGCTGACGGATTGCCGAACGAATAGAGGTATACGTCCACGGCCGGGGTATTGGGCGACAGGTGGGCGAGCCGCAGCCATCCGCTGGTCATCGATGCGCTGGCCGCCGGGATGGCCAGGCCGAGCAGGCCAACAGCCAGCCCGAGGACGGCGACGAGCCTGGCCAGCCGTCCGGCGCTTTCCGATCGGGTCATGTTTCTCCATTTCCGCCCGGGTGGCCATCCGGCACGAACCCGGCAACATAGGCGTGCACGCCGGTCACGGCGATGCACGCTTTCCCAGTAGTCCCAGCGGCGTTGGCGCGGAGAACCCTATCTGCAGGACGGCAGCGGCACCGGCGCCCGTGACGCGGGTCCTGGCGGCAAACAACGGCGAGTGCTGGGCGCGCAGGATCGTGAGCACCGACTCCAGGTAGGCTGCCGGATCGCTGACGGCGCGCGGGATGGCCAGGTCGGCCGCGCGAAGCGGCAACTTCGCGTTTCCGCCGGGATCCGGAGCACCGAAGGCCGCGATGCGCAGGTCATGCCCGGCGGCCAGCGCCGACAGCGTGATCAGCAATCGCGAGTCAACGTTCCCGGTGGCCAGGTCCCGCCGCGCCGCCGCTGACACGGTGACGTGCGGGCTGCTCAGCAGCTGCTGCCCGGCCGTCCGCCGCTGCACGACGTCGGCGGCGAGTGCCGCGCGGTAGCTCGCCGCGCTGCCCGCCGCATACGCCCGGATGTCGACTCGCGAGGCGCCCGAGCCAAAGCTGGCGATAACGACCGGCGCGTAGACGGTGCGCAAGCGCGGGCCGAACTGGTTCTGCAGTGCCGCGGTGGCGACGATCACGGTGGAACCGAGCGGGTCGGCCGCTGCCGGGCTCAGCGAGAGCAAGTTGGCCGACGGAAAGCCGCCCGCCTGCAGCGCGATGCACATGGCCGGATCGCAGGCCATGATCGCGGTCCTGCTGACCTGCTGCTCGACCCAGGCCACCGCCGCTGCGCGGGCAACCGCCGATGAGCCGACGCCGCCCGGCGAGACGGCCCTGTTCGCGGTGATCTCGCCGTGGCCTCGCGTAGTGGCGGCCGGCCGGTTCAGCAGCACGGCCAGCAGGCCGGCCACCGCGATGACGGCGCTCAGGGCCAGCGCTCCGACCATCCGTACGCGCCGCCTGGCCGGCCTGCGCTGCCCGCCGCCCGGCCGGGATACCTGCCGCTGCAGCCACAGCCGCAACGTCGCGCCAAGAACTCCCGCCCACGACGGATCGGCGGCCGGCTCGGGAGCGGCGGCAGGAGCGGCAGCGGGAACCGGAGCCGGGGCCAGGGCCGGGGCAGACACCGGGGCAGGGGCCCGGGCCGGGGCCGGGGCAGACACCGGGGCCGGGGCCGGGGCAGGGGCAAGGCCAGACACCGGGGCACACACCAGAGCTGTGGCAGGGGCCGGGGCAGACACCGGGGCCGG
>WNFB01022594.1_pt1 | contig 10441 bp, 11 predicted proteins | sample 5400501 | NCBI WGS metagenome assembly WNFB01 (sample SAMN13153341, study PRJNA577476) | soil metagenome | isolation source: 200 cm saprolite under Douglas fir tree site 2 hole 1 | place: USA:California | collected 2015-04-18 | reverse complement strand
GACCCAGAAGGGCCACAACCCGACGAGGGTCGGCCAGTAGCCGGCCCGCTTGGTCAGCGTCGAGGTGAATGTGTAGTCGTCGACCTTGACGAGCCCGCTGAGCGCGCTAGCGCGGCCCGTCGACACCGTGTTGTAGCCGGCGACCACCGAGAAGAGACCCGCATAGTCGCCCTGCTTTGCCGCCGCCCGGTTCCAGCTGTAGATGAAGTCGTCCGCGGTGATCGGGTCGCCGTTGGAGAATACCGCGTCGTGCCGAAGGTGGAAGGTGTAAGTGAGCCCATCGGTGGAGACGTCCGCGGGTCCCACGGCGATATCGGGGACCTCATGCAACGACTGGTCGAATTTGTATAGACCGGAGAAGACGTTGCGGAAAACGTCGACATCGGTGGGAGACGACATCTGGGCCGGGTCGAGGTCGGCCACGTCCTGCGCGATAGGGAAGCTCAGCGTCTGATCGGTGGCGAGCACCTCCGCCACCGGGGGCGAGGGCTTGTTGAGCGGGCCCAAGATGACCACGAGCAACAGAGCAATCAGTGCAATAGCAATCCCGCCGCTCGCGGGTAGGTAACGGCGAAGTTGGGGGCGGGGGCGCGGGGGTGGCGCCTCGTTGTCAGACAGTGAGGATTACCTTGCCGGTGCTCTTGCCGCCGGCAACCGTCGCGAGCGCGGCCGGCGCTTCGGCAAGCGGCACGCGCGCCGAGATCAGCGGTTTGATCTTGCCGGACGCGTACAGGTCCATCAGCGCATCGTTCGCGGCGGGAAGCAGCTCCGGCGCGCGCCTGGAGTAGAGCCCCCAATGCAGCCCGACGACTGAGTAGTTCTTGACGAGGACGTGGTTCGCCGCCGCCTGCGGGATTCGTCCGGAAGTGAATCCGACAATCACGATGCGGCCCTCGAAGGCGATGCACTTGGTGGAGCGGTCGTAGACGTCGCCGCCGACCGGATCGAAGATGACGTCGGCGCCGCGGCCACCTGTAAGGAGCTTGACCTTCTCCGCGAAGTCCTGCGTCTTGTAATTGATAACGTGGTCGGCACCCAGCTGCCTGCAAACGGCCGTCTTCTCGTCCGAGCCGGCCGTCGCGATGACCATGGCATCGGCCGCCTTGCCGAGCTGGATCGCCGCGCTGCCGACGCCACCGGCGCCGGCGTGCACCAGCAGCACTTCGCCGCTGAGAATCTTTGCGCGCCGGTGCAGTCCGAACCACGCGGTCTGAAAGATGAGCGTGAAGGCGGCTGCATCGTCAAACGGCATGGCGTCGGGCAGGTGGTGGACGGCTGACGGCTCTGCGTCCGCAAACTCGGCGTAGCCGCCGCGGGTGAGGCCGCCGCTGTCCAGCAGCGCGGTAACTCGATCGCCTTTCTTGAAGCCGCTCGAATGGGGCGCGCTTTCGACCTCGCCGCTGATTTCCACCCCCGGTACGAAGGGGAGGTCCGGCTTGGTCTGGTACTGGCCCGCCACCATAAGCGCGTCGAAGTAGTTGATGGCTGAGGCGCGAATCGCGATGCGCACCATCCCGCCCACGGGCGTACTCGCGTCGACGTCTTCGTATCGCATGGTCTCGGGCCCGCCCAGCTGGCGGACGACCCAGGCCTTCACCGGGGGAAAGGCTACATCAGGCAGGGTTCCGGACCGGGCCGACCGGCTGGGGGGTCGGGTGTACCGGGGGGGTGCCGAAAGTCCCAGAGACAACGCTGCGAGGCAGGTCTAGGTTGTTCTGGGGGTCAGGGACCGGGACGCTGGAGGCATCAGCCTCCAAAAGGGAGGCGTCCGGTCTCTGTCCCCCGCCATACAACGGAGTGATCACCGAATGACCGCATTGGGCAGAATCGCAGCGCTTGTGACTCACATGCTCGAGCGGCGCCGCCTGCACTGGGTGGAAATCTCAGTCACTCGGGCATGGAGTCACGACCTGCCTCCGAGGCTCTTTGACCTGGGCTCCTAGCTAACCCAGCTGGGGGACATTAGCCAGGGTCCAGTGGAGCCCGCCGTCGTTCGTTAGGGCCAAGCCAGTGCCGCCCATCATGACGAGAGAGGCCCATGCATGCATCGGATCCAGGATCCCTGGCACGCCGAACTCCCAATCCGGCGGAATCGTGGCCACCTGTTTCCACAAGTGACCCGCGTCCGCCGATTTGAACAATGTGGTTCTGGTGGTCGCCCACCAGTGAACTGGGTCCTGATACGTGACGAATCCCGGCGGAGGCGGCACCTGACGCCAGGTGTTGCCGCCGTCGCCTGACGTGAAGAGGGAGCTCTCCGAGGCGGCGTTCGGGCAGCTTGCGGTTCCAAGTGAAGCCGGTGGATCCACACACCTGGACACCTCGACCTGTGCCATCGCGCCGACCCCGGGAAGCAATTGGACCCAGGTTGGAAAGCCGGGAAAGTAACGATCGGGGACCCACGATCCACCCGCCTGCGCGGGCAATTCATGGCGCCGCCAGGTCTCGCCGTCGTCGCTCGAGGTATACACGTGCGGCGGCCCGGGCCCGCCGACGCTACCCATCCACGCTTCGGACGGCCCTCGCAAGCCTAGGCCGGCAGCGTCGGCCGGCGGATCTGGGAGTCGTTTCCACGTTTGGCCCGCATCAGATGTTGCGTAAAGGGGATAAGGTCCAGATTCCGTAGAGACAAATGAGGTGTCCAACCAGCCATGGGTTGCGTCGATGAACGTGATCGCGTAGATCCTAGGAAGAGGGAGCACGAGTGGGTCCCAGTGGGCGCCACCGTCGGTGGTCCGGTAGAGCAGTTCAATTGGCCCGCCCACAGCCATGAAACCGTGTGTTGTGCCGAACATCTGAACCCGTATCGGGGCGTCGCTCCCCGCGTCATACCCACGGCTGCTTTGACCTGCGAACTGCTGCTCCCAATGCTTCGCCCCATCGGTCGTTCTGAAGATCCGGAATCGTCCGGCTTCGGCTGAAGATCCCGAAACGAGCACCGACGCCCACCCAATTGATGGCGTGGCGAAGGCGTACTCGACCGGAAAGATCGTGACCTGCAGTGGCGCGACCGTTGATGCCAGCCCGCGGGTTTGGGACCTGAGTGTGGGGTGGAGGTAGGCGAAGCTCGTAGTCCCAATTGCGAGCAGAGCTAGGGTCATCATGGCAACAGCACGCCGGTGGCGTGTGACAAGCGACTTAGAGGGTTCCGGAGTCATCTCGATATGGGCCACAGCAAAGCATCATCGTCGTCTTCAATTCAAAATCAACACATTGCCGGCGTAGCTCAGCCTGGTAGAGCAGCGGTCTTTTAAACCGAGGGTCCGGGGTTCGAGTCCCCGCGCCGGCACCAATCTTGTGTGCGCACCAAATGCCTCCGGAGGCGGAAGCGATGGTGCTCGCGCTGAGCGCACGGCGCCTCGATGATCAATTCAGAATTGTGTATGACGAGACGAGCCGAAGTAGATTCGTTGCAGACCTACCGAAGGTCAACTAGTTCAGAGGCCCGCGCCTCACGGTGGGCTCTACGGAGGACCAGCGGTTCCCAAACGACCTGGCGCTTGAGGCGGTTCGCCAGTTCGTGCAGTATCACGTCCTGCCCACTGCCGAAACCTGGACAGCCGCAGGGATGGCCCCGAGCGAGCAGACCATTCGGCGGAGGTTCGGCAGCTTTCGAGCTGCAGTCGAATGACCAGGGCTTAAAGCGTTAGAAGCTGAGCTTCCGGCTGATTCGCAGCCGTCGCTGTTAGCTGACCGTCTCGCTGTTCCTCTCGTTGCCGGTAGCCAACGGATTGGATCGGTTATTTGAAGTGGACAGAAGTGGGCCGTAGTTTCCGTAACGCGAACCGCGATATCGCGGTTGTCGGAGAGCTGATCATGCTCTGACTCTGCGATCAGCGACGACTTCGGACTTCCTAACTCTGCCTCCCGGGTCCCCAGCCCGGTCGGAGCGCTGGAAGGTCACCCAGCCCCGGGTCCGGCGGGAGCGGAGTGTCGCCATCGTCAGCGCTCCATGCCCTTCCGTACTGATCTGGGATTGCGCCCCAACCGAAATACGCGAGCGGTCTATCGGGAACCAGGCCAACAGTTTCAACTGGATCGATCGGTGAACCGCCGACCGTGCATAAATGGGCCCAGTCGTCACCGAAGTCGAAGACATAGACGAACTGCTCCCCCGGATTGAGGACCGCGAGGCTCAGGTTTTGCTCGTCGACCATGGAATCGTCGACGTCTAACTCGGGATCCACAGTCCCGACACGAGTCCCGTCGCCCAGTGTGAATTCATGCAGGTGTGACCTGTCCCACCTCGCGAATGCGTCGTCAATCGCTGTGGCCAGTTGGGCGAATGAATGAACAGTGGCTGCAGCAAAGATGCGACCGGGGCGCGGCCAGCAGCGCTCGCCACGGCCTCCGACCAGTTCAACCTGTATAGAAATCCATTGGTCAGATCGCGAACGTGAAAGTCGCCGTGATGCACCGCGAGCTCGGGCGCCAATACGTCGCGATCGGGTCATGTACTCCGTCATGAGCGTCGCCGGCGCCGCCCATACGCGATCGACCTGTGCCGCACAGCTTTCACGACCACGCGCTCATGTTCGGACGAGCCTTCGATCGTGTAAACGATCCTGTAGTTGCCTACGCGTGCAGACCAGCGGCCTCGGAGCCGACCTAGTAACGGCACTCCGACCCTGCGAGGCTCGACGGCAAGCGCTTCAAGTGTGTTGGCGACCGCAACTCTGAGGGGTCCAGGTAGTTTCTGTATGTCCTCGTGGGCGCCGCGCGTAAATCCAAGCTCAGGCAAGCCCCAGCTCGCGCTTGACCTTTCCCCACGGAATCACACGACCTGCTGCCACATCCTCGTCGCTTGTCGCCAAATCGGCCATAAGCTGGGCATCGCCGAGAATCTCCAGCGTCTCAATCAGCGATTCGTACTCGGCTTGCGACATCACAACTGCCGAGGGCCGGCCGTTTCGCGTGATTACGACATGCTCATGGAAGCGCTCAATCTCGTCGAGGAGTTCGGTCAAGTGGGTGCGTGCCTCAGTGAAAGGTAGGATCTTAGCCACGGCCATATTGTACACTATTCTGATCAGTGGCGGGCCGCGGTGGACTCGAACCTCGGCTGACACGTCCCCAAAGGCCTTCGGCTGATGGGTTACACACCTTCGGCTGATGTGTGACAGCTACTTCGGTTGATGCGTGACACTCCCGCGCATGATCGCCAACTATTTCTGCAGGGATTCGACAGACAGGACGGTTCGAGTCCGGCGCAGGTAGTAGAGGTACCCATTCGCGACGAGGACGCTACCCGGAGTCAGGTCGAGCCATGTCTCGGCCGACCACACCGCAAGCACCAGCCCGAGCAAGATCAGCGCAATGCCGAGGAACGCGCCGCGACCATGGGTCGGGATTGGCAGCCAGCCGGCGAGCTCGCCGATGTTGTACACGGACCCCGCCACTAGACAGACGGCTGCCCCGAGAATTTTCAGCATGTCTTGACGCCACAGCCGAGTGCGCTGTGAGGCCGACAGGAGACCGGCCCGGTTAGCGTCGAGATCCGCGTCGTCGAAATGGAAGATCTTGCCCAGGTCTTCGGGCGAAGGCTGCGCAGCCGGCCCCTCGAAGGCTTCGACGCGGCCGAAGTACTGAGCGCTCTGAATCTCGTCCGGCAGCGACTCGAAGCTGTCGTACATTCACGGGTTCAGGTTTCGCCCGAGGACGCGCATCGCCAGATCACGGGGGCGGCGATCCTACATCATTGGGCGCGGCGTTCTCCGTCCATCTTGGAGCTGTGAACCGTTTCGGGTCGAAAGTCCTACAGACAAGCGACCAGCCGTGGAGTAGGTTCAATTTCGGGGACGGGCGTCGGGGCCGAGGTCTTGTATAAGCGCAAGCTTTGGGATCAGGGATGGGGGCGTTCGTCCCTAATCGGACGCTTCGGTTGGTGTGGCGCGCCCTCGCGGTCACGGAAGAAAACCGTCACTTCCTCGCATGAGCCGCCGACGTTGATCGCCCTATGTGGCCGTTCGGTGGGCTCGTCCCAGCCGACCTGACCTGGCCGCACGTTCACTCGCTTGCGCTCGCGCGTGTCCTGGTCCTCGATTTCGAGCGTTCGCCCCGCAACAGAACGGTGACCCGATGGTATAGGTCCACGTGCCACGGCAACTGTTCCAACGGCTCGAGGGATAGCCGGCGAACCAGCGTCCCGTCCCGCTCGAAAAGTACCTCTCCTTTCGTAGCACGGAGGTTTCTTCCACGAGGCTTTGCAGGCTGATTGCTCAGGCGGACGACAGGTCGATGCGTCCGCGAATCTGACGACTGAAGTCACCCTTGGCCGGCACGCCCAATCGGTCCGCCAGCGCCGTCATCCCTTCGTCGGGAAACCAGAACGCGGCCACCACGATTCTTACCTTGCCGTCTTTTGCCACGAACAGGTAGCTTCGGACCCAAGTGGTGTAGCGGCCGCGATACACAGTCAAGCCGCGGAAGATCAAAGCCAGCTCGGAACGCGGCATCGCCTGGTGATTGAGCGGACGGTCGGCGAAGACTTGCGTCGCGTCTGCCTTCACGACTGGCGGCCGGCTCAACGACACGATGAACCAGCCGGCGCCGATCCACAGCGCCAGGAGTGGAACACCAACCAGCGCCGAGCCAGCCTTGCCTTGGAGGGCCGCTGAAAGTGGAATGTAGACGCCGAACCCCACCAGCAGCACAGCGCTCGCGATCGCCGCGATCCGGACCGCCCATGCGAGCCGCCTGTTCGGCGAGACCTCAAATGAACCGTCTGGGAGGTCGATGATGGCCGCGCGCAATCTGTCCATGTCTCAGGACATCGAGGACATTCGTTCCACTAAGGCTTGCGTTTCGGGCGCTGGGCGCGTCCGCAGATCGGTGGCCAGCATCTTGCGCAAGCGCTCGTATACACGGATCGCCTCAGCCCGGTTGCCCGACCGCTCGTGGATCCGCATCAGCTGGCGATGGCCCGTCTCGCGATATGGCTCCAGACCCACGGCTTCCTCGGCGGCTCGAAGCGCCAACACAGGTTCTCTGTTCCACGAGTGAATCTCCGCGAGGCAGTCCAGCGCCCTGAGCCTGATCCCGAGCAGCTCCTGGCGCCTGCCCTCGATCCATAGGCCTTCATCTCCCGGCAGAAACGGGCGCCGAAGAATGGAGCATGCGACGACCGCGGGGCCGTAGGCGCGTCCATGCAAGCCTGACCGCAATCCTGCCTCGGAGTCGTGAACGGCCCGAACAGCGGCTTCCAGGTCGATCCATGACCGGGCGGGCAGGCGCATCTGGTAGCAGCGATCCGCCGCCGTCAGAGTGTCGCGGCCGAGACCTGCGACCGCCAGGACAGCGCGAAGCTTGCTCATCACGGCGCTCAGCGCCACGTCGAAGGCGCGCGGCGTGTGGTGCGGCCAGAGCAGCTCGACGAGCTCGTCACGCGAGACCGGGCGATCGCGTTTGTGCACGAGATATGCGAACGCCAGCCGTCCCTGCCGCCTGGGGAAGTTTTCGGCCCGCACGAGTCCGTCCGCCGATGTAAGGCACAGCTCGCCCGTCAGATAGATCCGCAGCATTCACGCCAAAGTTTCGCCAAAAGAGCGTCCTTAGTGTCGTGGCTCCAATCTCATTCAGGAGGCCACAAAGACCATGTCGGTAACCATCACGATCCGAGCCCGCCTCAAAGACGACCCCAAAGCCATGCAGAAAATCCACGACCAGGTCACAGGCGCCACGAAGGACATGGCGAAACAGGCCGGTGACATCTCTCACATCGTTTATCTGAACCCGCAAGACCAGCGCGAGTTCCTTGGCATCGACACATGGCAGTCGGCCGAGCAGGCGCAGGCGTTTGCGGGCAGTCCACAGATCCAGGAGTTCTTCAGTCAGCTGTTCGAGGGCCAGCCGGAAGTGCAGGTGTGGACCGAGGCAGGCTGGAACAAGTGGTGATAGCCTGGATCTTCGGATCCGCTCGTCGATGAGGAGGCGCCATGTCACGAGTGAAGAATCGGGCTAAGACTGAGCTCGTGGTTCGATGTGACTGCGGCTTCGAGGCCCAGGGCCAAGAAGAGAAGCTCGTTCCGCTGGTCCAGAAGCATGGGCGCGATGCGCACAACATGGAGGTCACCCGCGAAGAGGTCCTCGCGATGGCGAGGCCGGCTTAAACCAGCTCACTCGAGCGTCCGGATCGAGCGGCTCCAGCATTCGAAGCTGCACGACTCAGATTAGGATCGTCGTTGTGGGATCGGGCGAGCCCGACGCGGAGGTGCAAACGTGACGCCGGCGGGCTGGCTGGAGGTGGCAACGGGCCTCGTCCTCGTCCTCGCAACCTTCTACGACCTCTTCCACTCAGTCGTCCTCCCCCGGCCGTCCGTCAACCGCTTCATCCTGGTCCGTCTCCTCTTCATAGCCTTCTGGGCTTTTTGGCGCTGGGTCGGCCGGCGCATAGAACGACCAGCCTTGCGAGAAAGCTGGCTGGCGACTTTTGGGCCCTCGGCGGTGATTGCGATTTTCTTCACCTGGGCACTGGCCTTCCTGGTCGGATACGCCTTCATTCTCGACGGGGTGCATAACCAGATCCATCCGGCGCTCGACAGCTTCGGCCAGTCGCTCTACTTCTCGGCGTCCACCATCGTGCCCCTCAGTTACGGCGACTTCGTGCCCGAAGGTGTTGCGGCTCGGCTGGTCGTTCTGTTCGAGAGTGCCACCGGCGTCGGCATCGCCGCACTGGTGATCACGCTTCTCTTCTCGTTGTACGCGTCGTTTCAGGCGCGTGAGGAGCTCGTAATCCAGCTCGACGCCATCGCCGGCGCTCCGCCATCAGGCGTTCAACTTCTGGAGACAGTTTTTGAGCGGGGGCTGCGGGACGAGCTCGTCAAGACGTTCGACGACTGGCGCAGGTGGTCGGCCGCCGTGCTCGAAAGCCACCTCGCGTATCCCATCCTTCTCTACTTTCGGTCAAGTCACGACAACGAGGCGTGGCTCAACTCGTTCGGCGCGGTCATGGATGCCGCTACGCTCGTTATGAGCACGGTCGACGAGGATGAGGAGGGACCTGCGCGGCTGATGTTCACAGTGGGCAACCATCTCGTCGAGGACCTGGCCTGGTACTTCCGTTACACAAGCTCCAAAGAGCCGCTCGTCGACCACGAAGAATTCCACCAGGCCGTCGCGCGCCTGAAGAAGGCAGGCTACAGAGTCAAGCCATTGGACGAGGCCTGGCCGAAGTTCTCGCACCTTCGCGGTAAGTACGCGTCGCAGCTGGTCCAGATGGCGCATCGCCTGGCGATCGTCCCTGCCGAATGGATCGGTGACCGCACTTACGCGCCTCACGTCGACGGTCGTGGACGAACCCGCCGTCGCCTTCCGTAGTTGGACTGGGAGGTCGAACGAAGCGCGGAGGGCGGCCTGGTCTCGCTTCGCCTCCGCGGTGTCGAGCTGCTGGCGGGCGAGGCGAAGCCACAAGACGCGGGCACGGCACGCTGGGCGGTAACGCTCGAGGTGGATGGGGTGCGGATCGAGCCAGCACGCTTCGAGATCGCGCAGTCGATGGTGTGGCCCTTCCGCTACGAAACCGGCATGGAGCTCGTGGCCAGAGGCAAAGATGTGACGCCGCTTGGGCTCGACGTGCCATTTGAGCTGAAGCCCGCTTTCACCGTCCGGTTGGCCTGGCCGTCCAGCGACGTGGCGGTGAGCATCGCCTGGGACGAACTGCGCTTGCCCACCGCCGCGCTCGCCCTGCGGTCGAATCCGTCGCGGGTAGAACTGACGATCGGAGCGCGCACGAGCGGAGCGATGAGGCCGGTGAGCTGGTGGGTACATATCCTCGACGGCAGCGGAGGGCGCAGGATCGAGGTCGTCGAATACGACCCCGCATGGCCGGCGCAATTTGAAGAAGAGCAGGCAGAGGTCAGGCGCGCCCTGGGCGAGCTGCTGGTCGCGCTCGAGCATGGCGGCAGCACTTCGGTGCCAGGCCTCGCCGCCAAGCCAATCATTGACATGTGGGCCGCGCTTCGCGCGCCGGTCCGCGAGGCGGACATCAACGCGATGGCCGCGATCGGATACGAGTACCTCGGCGAGTCAGCCCTGCCGGACCAAGACTACTTCGTCAAAACCACGCCGCGCGTCTGTCACCTCCACTGCTATCCGGCGGGACATCCGGAGTGGGATCGCCACCTTTCATTTCGCGATTGGCTGCGAGCGCATCCCGAGGGAGCGGCGGCTTACGCCCGCCTGAAACGCGAGCTGGCGGAGCGCTTCCCCGCCGACGGGCTGGCCTACACAGAGGCCAAGTCTGACTTCATCCTGGAGGCCCTGGGCAACTAGACTCCGCGCCAACGTATGGCCCAGACCGCCTCCCGCCGGCCGACCTCCTACCGGTGCGCCGCGAAGCAACCCTTGCTTATCGCCTGGTCCGGCTCGTCGGCGTGCCGCTCCTGCACGTGTTCTTCCGCTTCGACGTGACGGGTCGGGAGAACATCCCCCGGACCGACAACTA
>WNFB01006567.1_pt1 | contig 10441 bp, 7 predicted proteins | sample 5400501 | NCBI WGS metagenome assembly WNFB01 (sample SAMN13153341, study PRJNA577476) | soil metagenome | isolation source: 200 cm saprolite under Douglas fir tree site 2 hole 1 | place: USA:California | collected 2015-04-18 | reverse complement strand
TCTCCGCCGGTGCCGGTCACGGCAAGTCCGGTGGCAACGCCGGGGACCGCCGTGCGGGCGGCGACCTCGTTGTCGAACTTCGCCTTGCCAAGGAATTCGCGCACCCGGTCAGGCGTGACCGCGACCGGCGGCTTGATATCGCCGGTGGCGACTTTCGTGGCGACCTTGCGCGTGATCTTGCCGAGCTCGCGCTCGAGGTTGCGCACGCCCGCCTCGCGGGTGTGGTCCGTGATCACCTTCATGATCGCGGCGTCGTCGACCGTCACCTCTTCAGGCTTGAGACCCGCCTGCTTGATCTGCCGCGGGAGCAGGTGGCCGCGAGCGATCGCGACCTTCTCCTCTTCTGTGTAGCCGTCGAGGCGGATCAGCTCCATGCGATCCAGCAGCGGCGCCGGGATCGTCTCCGACACGTTGGCCGTCGGGATGAAGAGCACGTCGGAAAGGTCGAGGTCGACTTCGAGGTAGTGGTCGCGGAACGTGTGGTTCTGCGCCGGGTCGAGGACCTCGAGCAGGGCCGACGACGGGTAGCCGCGCCAGTCGCTGCCGACCTTGTCGATCTCGTCCAGCATGATCACCGGGTTCTTCGTCCCGGCGTCCTTCAAGGCACGCACGATGCGTCCGGGCAGCGCGCCAACATAAGTGCGCCGGTGGCCGCGAATGTCGGCCTCGTCCCGGATGCCGCCCAGGGAGATTCGCGTGAACTTCCGGCCGAGCGCCCGCGCGACGGACTCGCCCAGCGACGTCTTGCCGACTCCGGGAGGTCCGACGAGCGTGATGATCGCGCCCGTGCCGCGCCCGCCGAGCACCTCGAGCCCACGCTCGTTGCGCAGCTTGCGCACGGCAAGGAACTCGATGATGCGGTCCTTCACGTCGGACAACCCGGTGTGGTCCTCGTCGAGGATCTGGCGCGCCTTCACGAGGTCGTAGTTGTCCTCGGAGCGCACGTTCCAGGGGATGTCGAGCATCCAGTCGAGGTACGTGCGGATCCAGCCGTACTCGGGGTTCTGCTCGCTCGTCCGCTCCAGGCGGTCGAGCTCGCGGTTGACCTCGGTCAGGACCGTCTCCGGCATTTCGGCCTTCGCGACCCTCTCGCGGTAGGTCGAGACCACGTCGGTCTGGCCCTCGTTCAGCTGCTTCTTGATCGCCTCCATCTGCTGGCGGAGCAGGAACTCGCGCTGAGTCTTCTCCATGCCCTCGGCGACGTCGCTGCGAATCTTTTCCTTCAGCGATGCGTCGGCCAGGATGCCCTTGGTCCACTTGATGAGCGTGGTCAGGCGCTCCTCCAGGTCGACGGTCTCGAGGATCTGCAGCTTCTGCTCGGTCGACAGGTCCGGCGAGTAGCCGGCGAGGTCGGCCAGGTGGCCGGGAGTCCTCGCGGCACGCAGGAACTGGACGACCTGCGGGACGCCGCGCGATTCGACGAGGTTCTCGAGCAGCGCGCGGTACTCGCGGGCGAGCTCGGTCGACTTCTCAGTCGGAGGTTCGGGGTCGATGACCGGGTCGGCCTTGACCCACAGGGCGCCGCCGATGTCGGCCTGACCGCTGCCCAGGCGGGCGCGGTATTCGCCCCGGATCATGAAGGCCTCAGCCCCGGTGGGCAGCTCCGCCGAGTCGCCGAGGCGGCCGACGGTGCCCATGGCGCCGAACTTGCCGTCGATGCGAGGGACGAGCAGGATCAGACGGTTGCCCTGGCGGGCGGCCTCGATCGCTGCCTTCTGGTCGTCGCCTTCGACGGCGAGGGTGACGGACATGTGGGGGAGAACGACAACGTCGTCCATCGGGAGGACGGGGAGCAGTTCGGATTTTGGTGTTGCCATCTGTACGAGAGAACGTTTACCCAGCTCGGGAGATTCCCAATCCTGGGGTCGAGAGCGGCTCGTAGACCGACGCCGCGTTGGCGGCCGAATTCACTTCGGCCGCGACCCACGTTCCAAATTGCCGCCAGACGCCGCCGGTGGAAGACAAATCAGTGAAGTCCCTACCGTATACCGGAAGGAGAGCAGCCCCTGCGGCATCAGCCGCACGGGCGATGAGAGGGAACCATACGGGTTCCCTCTCATCCTTATACCCGGGTGACGCTCCCTGTGGCCGCCCCGCGCCGGGACAGGGAGTCGATGGTGACGGCGCCGAGGAGCACGAGGCCGGTCACGATGTACTCCCATTCGACGGTCAGGCCGAGCAGGAACATGCCGTTGTAGATGCCGCCGATGACCAGGCCTCCCAGCACCCCGTGGAGGGGCTTCCCTCTGCCCCCGAAGAGGCTGGTTCCGCCGATGACCGCGGCCGCGACCGCGTAGAGGACGTACTGACCGCCCTGGAGGTTGTTCGACATCCCGCTGAGCAGGGACGCGTACAGGAGCATCGCAATACCTGCGGTGAACGAACAGAGCGCGAACGCCGCCGTGCGCACGAGCGGCAGGTTGATGCCCGCGCGGCGCGCTGCTTCGGGATTGCCGCCGATCGCATAGACATAGCGACCGTACTTCGTGCGCTGGAGGAGGATGGTCCAGGCCACCAGGACCCCGAGCACGATCGGGATGACCCAGGGCACACCCTCGAGGGTTCCGAGAGACGCACGGTTCGTGTCGCAGATCGCCACCACCACGATCGCCACAACCGCGATCAGCCCCACTTTGATCAGCGTCAGGCTCGCCGGCGGCGCGACGAGCCCGCTCCTGCGCCTGCGCGTATCGCCGAGCCACATCCATCCTCCGAGACCCACCACCACTGCCGCGGCGAGGATCCACGAAACGGTGGGGTCGATGCTGCCCCACATCAAGTAATAGAGGACGTGAAGGTTGTTGCTGAAGCCGGACAGGTTCGGATAGCCGGAGAAGGGTCCGAGCAGAAGGATGTAAAGGAAAATACCGTTGGCGATCAGATATCCGGCGAGGGTGACGATGAACGACGGCAGCCGCAGCCGGGTGATCAGCGTGCCCTGGATCGCGCCGAACACGGTGCAGAAAAGCAGACCCGCGAGGATGGCTGCCCACCACGGCCAGTTGGTGGTCAGCGGCTGGACGAGCTGGACGGTGATGGCGGCACCGCACGCGCCGACGAATCCGACCGACAGGTCGATCTCGCCGAGGACCAGGGCGAATCCCTCGGCCATCGCGAGGACCATGAAGACCGCGCTCTGCTGGAAGAGGTTGACCAGGTTGACCGGCGATAGGAATACGGGACTCTTGACGGTGAACACCAGCATGATCACGGCCATGGCCACGATCACAGGGAGGACGCCGCTTTCGCCCGCGCGTATGCGCGAGACCCACGCCCGGGCGAACTGGCCCAGCGACTGAGCGACGAGCTCGGGCGGAACCTCCGCTTGCGCCGCCTGTGGCGCGGCGGTCAGGTCCGGCGCTTCTTCGGGCGGAACGCCCGAAACGTCAGTTGGTTTCTGTGCGCGCGCCAACGGTGCGGCTCGAACCTCCTGTGGTCATGTAGTCGACGACGCTCTGCCGGTCAAATGCGGAGGCCTTGTCCTGAACGACAAGGCGGCCCAGATACAGAACCGCGATCTGGTCGGCCACCTGGAAAACGTCCGTGAGGTTATGCGAGATGACCATCACCGCCAGGCCCCGGTCGCGGAGGCGCTTGATAAGGTCGAGCACCTGCTTGGTCTGCACGACCCCAAGGGCCGCCGTGGGCTCGTCCATGATCACGAGCTTGGAGTTCCACATCACGGCTTTCGCGACCGCCACGGACTGGCGCTGGCCGCCGGACAGTGACGCCACGGGCTGGCGGATCGACCTCACCGTGGTGACCCGGAGGCTGGCCAGCGTCTCGGCTGCGGCGCGCTCCATGCTGTCCTCGTCGAGGAGTCCACGCCGGACGCGTTCGCGTCCGAGGAACATGTTCTGCACGATGTCGAGGTTGTCGGCCAGGGCGAGGTCCTGGTAGACGGTCTCGATGCCGAGATGGGATGCGTCTCTCGCGTTGCGTATGTGCACCGGGCGCCCCTCCCAGTAGACCTGGCCGTGGTCCGGCTGGTAGATGCCTGCGACACACTTGGTCAGCACCGTCTTGCCGGCGCCGTTGTCTCCGCACAGCGCGGTCACCTGGCCCGACGGGAGGTCGAGGGCGACGTGGTACAGGGCCTGCACCGGACCGAAATGCTTGTCGAGCTCTCGGATCTTGAGGAGCGGCTCGCTGGTGCCTGGGGTAGGTGCGACAGCCGCCGTCATTTCACCTCGCATTATCGGTGAGTTAAGAAGGTGACGCCGCCGCGCGATGCGGCGGCGTCGGTCAGTTGACGGTTACGAGATGCCGGCTGCGGCGCAGGCGGCAGCGCCTGCCTTGCTGCAGAGGGCTGTCTTGTCGACGAAGTTGTCCTTGATCACGGTTGCGTTCATGTTCGAGGTGTCGACCCAGACCGGGACCAGGAGTGACGCCGGCTGCGCGTTGCCGGTGACGCCCGAGGGAGGCGTCGTGGTGCCGTTGAGGAGCGCGCTCGGCGGTGTCGCGCCGGCGCGAAGAACGGTGGCGAGGGCGACTGCGTCCTGCGCCTCGAGGTAGATCGCCTTGTAAACCGAGCCGCACTGGTAGCCCTGGAGGACGTTGACCAGCCCGTCGGGCGTCGCGTCCTGCCCGGTGGTTGGGATCCTCTTGGCGGGGATGTTCTTGCTCTTGAGCACGTTGACGACCGCGCCGGCGAGGCCGTCATTTGCCTCGACCGTGGCGTTGATCTCCGGGTGTTGAGTGAAGTTCTGCTGGAAGATCGTGGCACCCACGTCGTTCTTCCAGTCCGTGGCGACCTGCTCGCCGACGAGCGTCAGGTTGCCCTTGGTCTTGCCGGTCGTCTCGGTCTGGACCTTGTCGCCCCAGATCGCGTCGTTGTACCCCTGCGCGAACGACACGGCGTTCGGGTCGGAGTTCTGGCCGCCGTCCAGCTCGAAGACCTTCGCGTTAGAGACGCCCCAGTCGGAGACGCACTTGACGAAGCCCTTGCCGATGAGCTCGCCCACCTGGACGTTGTCGAAGCTCACGTAGTAGGTGTTGGTGCCGGTGAACGTGGCGCGGTCATAGCTGATGACCTTGACGCCGTGAGACTGCGCGTAGGCCTGGATCGAGGAACCCACGCTGCTGCTGATCGGGTCCATGATCAGCACCGTAGCGCCGGCCGTGATCAACGCCTGCGCCTGGGAGAGCTCTTGCGCCTCCACGCCGCCGGCGTTGTCGATGGTGTACTGCGACGTGCTGTACCCGGCGCCGTTGAGCGCCTTGGTCAGCGCGGGCAGGTCGAACGTCTGGTACCGCCCCGAGGAAGTCGTGTCCGGGAGGAGCACTCCCACCTTCCCCGAGCCGGCCTTGACGAGGTCGTTGAGCTTCGGCATGTAGCTGAAGCTCGCGTCGAACGAGCTGATGCTCAGGTCCGACGGAACCACCGCGGGGGACGCGGCGGCGTTGTTGTTGTTGCCGCCGCAGGCCGATACGATCAGGCCTGCAACCGCAAGAGCGGGCAAAAACCGGGCTAACTTCATGCGCATACCTCATAGATCTAGTTCCCGCTGCCTTCTTCCCGTTCCTCCCCCGGGGCGAGAGTGCGCCGACAGCAGGTCTTACTCAGTAGCCCTGTGAGCTAGGTGGCATTGTGTTGCCAGGGCCAACAATGTGTCAAGTTGGCGAATTACATGGCGAACAGGACGGTTTGAACGCCAGATGCAGATCTTAGCCGCCCTGGTGGGCATCCTGCTCGTGGCCGGGGTCCTGCGGGACGCCTTCGAGACGATCATCCTGCCGCGCCGCGTGTCGGGCGTCCGGTTCTCGAAGGTCTTCTACCGGCTGAGCTGGAAGCCGTGGCGGGCGGTCGCCAGGCGCATGTCGCCAGGCAGCGATCGGCGGGAGACGCTTCTCAGTGTCTACGGGCCGCTTTCCCTCCTCGTCCTGCTCGTCCTGTGGGGGATCCTGCTGATCGTCGGGTTCGCGTTCCTACTCTGGGCCGCCAACTTCGACGGGCGGCTCTCCGCCCTCGGGCACGTTTACGTCAGCGGGACGACCTTCACCACCCTCGGCATAGGTGACTTTGTGCCGAGAACCGACCTGGCCCGGCTCGTCACGGTGGTCGAGGCGGGCACGGGCTTCGGCTTCCTGGCCGTGGTCATCTCCTACCTGCCCATCCTCTACCAGAGCTTTTCGCGCCGGGAAACAGCGATTTCGATGCTCGACGAGTGGGCGGGCTCGCCGCCCAGCGCGGGCGAGCTGTTCCGGCGTGCGGTGCAGGCCGGGGCAATCGAGGAGCTCCGGCCCCTCCTGGACCGTTGGGAGGAATGGACCGCCGAGCTCCTCGAGAGCCATCTCTCGTACCAGGTGCTGAGCTACTTCCGCTCCCAGCACGAGAACCAGTCGTGGCTGGCCGCGCTGGTGGCGATGATGGATCTATCAGCCGTCTGGCAAGCCGCCAGGGCCGAGGGCCGGACCTGGTCGGCGCGCCGCCTCTACGCCATCGGCCGCCACGCGCTGGGCGACTTGAGTCAGGTACTGCAGGCCGCGCCCCGGTTTGACGCTCCGCAACGCCTGACAGACAGCGAGGTTCACTTGATTCACGAGGAGCTGGCGAAAGCAGACGTCGCGGTCGACTTCGTCACTTTTCAGGACCGGCTCACCAAGCTCCGCAAGGGGTACGAGCCGTACGCGTTCGCGCTCAGCCGCGAGCTGTTGATGGAGCTCCCGCCGTGGTTCAGGGTCGACGGCCACAAAGACAACTGGGAGACGACCGCGTGGGAGGGTGCCGCGCCCGGCGAGTCCCTGCGTTAAGGATCGACCGGCCCAACCCCTAAGTTCGTTCGCGGGCGCCCGACAATTAGCAATGCGCGGGTGGCTACGGACATAACGGACGCGACGAAAAGCTTTGAACGCTGGCTGGGCGCCCGCCGCCGGTTGCGGCGCGACGACCTCGCCTACAAGCACGAGCAGATGGCCGCCGACACATTCAGCTTCCTGCGCGCGACCTTTTACCGCTGGGCTGAGCTCTGGCCTGAGGAGGTGCCCGAGCTGGCGGATGCCCCGAGGGTGCTGGCGGTGGGCGACCTCCACGTCGAGAACTACGGCACCTGGCGGGACGCGGAGGGTCGCCTCGTATGGGGCGTCAACGACTTCGACGAAGCGACGAACCTGCCCTACACGCTCGACCTCGTGCGCCTCGCCACGAGCGCCGGGCTCGCCGCGGCGGAAGGCCACCTGAGCATCAACCTGAAGGAGGCTTGCGCAGCCGTTCTCAGCGGCTACTCGTCCAGCCTCAAGGCGGGTGGCAGGCCGATGGTGCTCGCCGAGAACGACCGCTGGCTGCGCAAGCTCGCCGGCGGCCGGCTCCGCGACCCTGTCGCCTTCTGGTCGCGAATGGCCGCACTCCCGACGGCTCGCGGACCCCTCCCTTCCAAGATTCAGGAGGTCCTCGTGCAGCAGCTGCCCGACGGAGCCGGCAAGGTGCGGTTCGCGAGGCGGCGGTCCGGGCTGGGCAGCCTGGGCCTCGAGCGGCTGGTCGCCGTCGCGGAGTGGGACGGCGGGATGGTCGCGCACGAGGCAAAGGCGCTCGCGCCTTCCGCCTGGGACTGGGCCCACTCATCCCACACCGGCGACCGCCTCCACTACCTCGACCTTGTCGCGCAGGCTGTGCGCTGTCCCGATCCGATGGTCGACGTCCGCGAGGGGTGGCTCGTGCGGCGGCTGTCGCCGGACTGCAGCCGCGTCCTGCTCGACGAGCTGCCGCAGCGCCGCGACGAGGCACGCCTGCTCAAGGCGATGGGCTGGGAGGCGGCCAACATCCACCTCGGGACGCGCGGCGCCGGGCGCGCGATCGCCATCGACCTCGCCCGGCGCAAGCAGGGCTGGCTGCGTGACGCGGCGACGCGGATGGCGCGCCGCCTGCGCGCCGACTGGAAGGATTGGCGCGCGGCCCGAGCCGGCTAGAGGACCTTGGAGAGGAAGAGTCTCGTCCTTTCGTGCTGAGGGTTGGCCAGCACCTCGCGCGGAGTGCCTGACTCGACGACGATCCCGCCGTCCATGAACACCAGCGTGTCGCCGACCTCGCGTGCGAAACCCATCTCGTGCGTCACGACGATCATCGTCATGCCGTCTTCCGCGAGCCCCCGCATGACGTCGAGCACGTCTCCGACGAGCTCGGGGTCGAGCGCGGACGTCGGCTCGTCGAACAGCATGAGCTTGGGCTGCATGGCAAGGGCGCGCGCGATCGCCACACGCTGCTGCTGCCCGCCGGAGAGCTGGTTGGGGTAGGCGTCGATCTTGTCCGCGAGCCCGACGCGCTCGAGCAGCTTGCGGGCGCGCGCCTCGGCGTGGTCGTGATTCTCCCCCTTCACGTGGAGCGGCGCCTCGACGACGTTCTGCAGGGCGGTCATGTGCGGGAAGAGGTTGAAGCGCTGGAAGACCATGCCGATCTCCGATCGCTTCCGGCACACCTCGCGGTCTGGCAGCTCGTAGAGCCTGTCGCCCCGCTGCCGGTAGCCGACCAGCTCGCCGTCCACATAGAGCTTTCCCGCGTCGATCTTCTCCAGGTGGTTGATGCACCGGAGAAAGGTGCTCTTGCCCGAGCCCGACGGACCGATGACGCACATCACCTCTTTCGGCTGGACCTCGAGGTTGATGCCGCGCAGCACCTCGAGCCGGCCGAAGCTCTTGTGCACCTCCTCTGCCTTGACCATCGGCCCCGCGGACATCAGCGGTGCTCGCCAAGCGAAGGCACTACGTCAGGCGGAAGAGGGGGCGCCGCGTGCCACGTGAACAAGAGGCGGCGAAACCGCTGCACCGGCGTGGGCGGGAGCTCACGCTGCGCACCGCGGGCGAAGTACCGCTCGAGGTAGTACTGGCCGACGGTCAGGATCGACGTGAGGAACAGGTACCAGATGCTGGCCACGAACAGCAGCTCGACGACCTCGAAGGTGGAGCTCGCGATCTGGTCCGCCCGGGTGAAAAGCTCCGGCACCGAGGCCACGAACGCGAGGGACGTGGTCTTGAGCATCGAGATCGTCTCGTTCCCGGTGGGCGGGAGGATGACGCGCATCGCCTGCGGCAGCACGATGCGCCGCATGACCTGGAGGCGGGTCATGCCGAGTGCTTGCGCTGCCTCGGTCTGGCCATGTTCGACCGAGATGATCCCCGCCCGCACGATCTCGGCCATGTAAGCGGCCTCGTTGAGGCCGAGGCCGAGGATAGCCGCCATCACCGGCGTGATCAGCTTGTTGGTGCTGGCGTTGATCCCGATGTGAGTGAACGGAATGCCGATCCCGAGGTAGGGCAGGATGATGGCCAGGTTGAACCAGAAAAAGATCTGGACCAGCACCGGCGTGCCGCGGAAGAACCAGATGTAGAACCAGCTGATCGTCGACGTCACCGGATTCGGCGATAGGCGCATCACCGCGAGCAGGACGCCGAGCGCGATCCCTATCACCATCGCGGCGACCGTCAGCTCGAGCGTGAGGGTGATCCCATCGAGGATCAGCGCCCCGAACAGGTACTTCGAGACGTACTGCCAGTGCATCTGCGGCGCCGTCGCGACGGTGTCGATGGCCGCAAACGCGATGAGCAGGACGATCACGCCCGAAACCCATCGCCAGTAGTGCCGGACCGGGACGGCCCTGATCGCCTCGGGCCGCCCGCCGGCGCGGGAGCTCGACGGCCCGGAGGCGATCTCGGTCACTTCAGATTGTTGCTTCTTACCTCAGGAAGGGACGCACGTCGCCCCGACCGCGTTGTTGTCGTTGAGCTTCACGTCGGAGCTCTTGATGGCGCCGTCGGCGACGCCCCACTTGTCGAGCGTCGTCTTGTAGAAGCCGTTGTCGATCAGGTACTTGACCGCGTCCTGGATTGCCGGCTCGAGCGTGCTGCCCTTGACGATCGCGATGCCGTATGGGGACACGCTGCATGGTTGGCCGGTCACCTTGAACTGGCCGTTCGACTGCTTGACCTGGTAGGCGGCCACGGGCTGGTCGAGGAATCCGACGTCGGCCTGTCCGGAGAGCAGCGCCGAGTTGGCCTGGGTCTGCTTCTCGAAGCTCAGGACCTTGATGTCCCCCTTGCCGGCCGTCTTGCAGCGGTTTGTCTGCCCTGACAGCGGTGCGCCGCCCACGTCCTGGCCCATGTAGTTCCACGAGTCGCCTTCCTCGGTGGTGCCCTTCTCGACCGCGACGGTCTTGCCGCAAAGGTCGGCGGTGGAGTTGATGGCCGGTCCCCCCGACGTCTTGACGATGAATGACTCACCCGCCCTGTAGTAGCTGATGAAGTCGATGCCGCCGTTCTCCCTGTCCTGCGTCGGGCTCCAGCTCGAGATGCTGAATTGATAGCGAGGGCTCGTGGCCTTGAGCTGGGCGATGATCGTGTCGAAGCTCACGTTCTGGAACTGGCACTGCACGCCCATGACCTTGCACACGTTCAGGCCGAAGTCGACGTCCCAGCCGGTGATGGCGCCCGAGCTCGGATCGACGAACTCGTT
>WNFB01006879.1_pt1 | contig 10442 bp, 14 predicted proteins | sample 5400501 | NCBI WGS metagenome assembly WNFB01 (sample SAMN13153341, study PRJNA577476) | soil metagenome | isolation source: 200 cm saprolite under Douglas fir tree site 2 hole 1 | place: USA:California | collected 2015-04-18 | reverse complement strand
ATGCCCGCGCGCTGGAAGGCGCGCTGCGCGATCTCGCGCCCGAGTACCGCGAGGTGTTCCTGCTGCGCGAGATCGAGGGCCTCGCTTACAAGGAGATCGCGGAGGTGGCCGGCGTCCCCATCGGCACGGTGATGTCGCGGCTGTCGCGCGCCCGCGCACAGCTGCGGGTGCTCATCGTCGCCGGCGAGAAGGAGACCGCATGACCTGCACCGAGGCAAACCGTCTGATCGGTCCCTGGGTGGACGACGAGCTCGACGTGCGTTCGGTGATCGAGCTCGAGGGCCACGTCGCCCGCTGCCCTACGTGTGGTCGGGAGAAGAACGAGCTTCTTGCGCTGAGGGAGACCGCGCGAGAGCGGCTCCCGCGCTTCGATCCGCCGCCCGGCCTCGAGGAACGGCTGTTGCGCACCGTGCGCGAGACCGCCGCGCCGCGCCGGCGTCCCGCACGTCGCTGGCTGCGCGAGGTCGCGATGATGGCCGCGGCCGCGGGCGTGGCCGTGGCGGCCACCTCGTCTCTCCAGCGCAGCACCGATCCGAGCGGCGAGATTGTCGATGCCCACCTGCGCTCGCTGCAGGCGGGGCACTTGACCGACGTGGCCTCCTCCGACCAGCACACGGTGAAGCCGTGGTTCCAGGGCAAGATCGACTTCGGCGTCCCGGCGCGCGACTTCGCCGCCGAGGGCTTTCCTCTAGTCGGCGGACGACTCGACATGGTGGGTGGGCGGCCGGTAGCCGCCCTGGTGTACGGCCGGCGCCAGCACCTGATCAACGTGTTCGTCGGGCCCGCCGCAGACCGCGACCAGCCGCTGCGCTCCATCTCCTCGCGCGGGTACCGCGTGTCGAGCTGGGCACAGGGCGGGCTCGAGTACCGGCTCGTCACGGACATCGCTGCGGCCGAGGCCGACCAGCTCGTTGCCCTGTTGCGCGCGGCCTGACTCCGCCTGGACCGATTCATTCCCGCAGGAATGCCCCTCCGCTGCGCGAAGTCCCGATGCCCAGCGGCACCCATTTCGGGGCCACGGCTAAGGAGACGGAATGAATCGCAAGCTGATGATGGCAGTCCTCGGGTGCGCGGCAGCTTTCGCATGTGCGGCGGTGGGCAGGGAGAGCCGACAGGCTCCCATCGAGCTGCTCGACGCAAAGGGCGTCAGCGCTCCGGCGCTCTCGATCGAGTCCGGCGGCGCGCTCACCTTCGTGAACGGGGACGTGAAACCGCACCAGATCTACTCTCCCGACTGCCCCGAGCTTGCCTCGACGGCGCTGCGTCCTGGGCAGCTGTACACGGTGACCCTCTCGGCGGGACCCAAGGTCTGCCACTTTCAGGACCTGCTCGCGCCGCTCGCGCCCACTTACTCAGGCACCGTCGACGTGCAGAAGCCGCCTCACAACCTGGCCGACGACTTCACTGGCACCTGGTGAAGCATCAAGGGAGTCCCGGGACAAACTGCTCGGCCGGGAATCCCTTCAATGAATAGCGTCTACGTGCACGGTGCCGTTCTGCGCGCGCGCGCCGTGGATGGAGCAGAAATACCTCGATGAACGCGGGCGGGTTGCTGCTCGAGGTGGGAATGGATGCGAGGTCGATCGAGTCGTTGGCAGCGAGAGATTCACTCGAAAGGAGGATCCCGTGCGCACTGCAATTCTGCTGATTCCGCTGGCCTTGGTGGCATGCGAAGGTTCTGGTTCCACATCCGCATCGTCGGTAGTCACCCTGCAGCCAGGGGGGGCCAACCCAACGGCGATCTCCGTGATGGGTGGAGCGCAGCTGGAGTTCGTCAACGCGGACTCGATGGACCATCAAATCGCCTCGAGCGATTGCCCGGAGCTGAACTCGCCCAGGCTCGTCGCCACAGCGGAAACACGGAGCACGTCCTCGTTCCTCGCGACGCTGGGTGCCGGACCCAAGACGTGCACTTTCACCGATGGCCTCCACCCGTCCCCGGCCGCCTTCCAGGGCACCGTGAACGTGGAGCAGTCCCCAGGCGGCAGCGGCGACTGAGGAACTGACCGCGCGCGCCACGTGGAGGTCCGGTTCCGCGAGGCGCAACGACAGCGCCAAAGGAGATCTCCGTGAAGAAAGGGATGCTGTTCGGATTGATGGCGATGGCAGCCGGCTGCGCCGGTCTGAGCCCGCGGGCGCAGGCCAGCAGCTCCGTTCGGAGCGCTGGCAGGGCTTCATGCTGCGGAACGGCCTGCAAGTTCCCATCGCCGTGGAGCTGGCCGAGGCGAGCGCGGACTGGACGGGCCGGCTCCGCGTGGGGAACAGCTCCGTACCACTCGAGCACGTGCGCGTGACCGGCCTCGGTGTTCACTTCGAGCTGCCGGGAGAAGGCGCCTTCGACGGCACGGTGGCGGGCAACTGGATGGCGGGGTCCGTGTCCAGCTCCGCGGCGCCGGGATCGTTTCGCGCTCACGCGCGAGGTGGAGCAGGCGTTCGCGGACCCGATCACTTCCTCGGGTCCGTAAGGATCGCCGAGAGCCACCGATGATCTCAGGCGTCATCACGACCAGGCACGTGATCAGGCATGCGGCGATCATCGTGCGGGAGTTCGGGGCGGCGGCGTACCTGCGCTGCTGCCTCGTCATCCTGCGCCGCCGGCGCGCGACATTCCTCGAGTGCGTTTTCGCCCGCTGAGTACCCTTGGCCCCGGGTGGTGACGAGTCGGTGGGCGATGAGCACCGCGCGTTCCGCGGGGGTGAGCGCTGGAGCCCGTAACGGACGCGCTTTCCCGTGTACGGAGTAGATCCCATGTTCGAGGTCCGGTTGGCCCAGAGGGCTGATACTGCCGTGCTGGTCGAGATGCTCGCGGCCCAGCTCCACGAGCACGGGCCCGCAGCCGGCCGGACGCAGGTCCAGCGCGGGATCGAGGCTGCGTTCGAGACCGGCGCGCCCCTGTTGGTCGCCCTGGAGGGGCCGCGCGCCGTCGGCGCCTGCCTGGCCAACCGCATCGCAAGCGTCGAGTACGGCGGCGCGGTGCTGTTCATCGAGGAGCTCTATGTGGTGCCGGACGTACGCCGGCGCGGCGTGGCCCGAGCACTCGTCAGCCGGCTTCTGGCCGACTGCCGCCTGTCCGGTGTGCGCGCCGTCGAATTGGAAGTCGACCCAGGCCACGAGCCCGCCCGCGCGCTGTACCGCAGCCTGGGCTTCACGCCGAACGCGCGAACGCCATGGGTCTTCGATCTGCGCCAGCCATTCCTGACGTGATTCCGGTGCCGGCGGGAAAGAGGATGTTGTAACGTCCGCGCCGCGGTGGAAATTCGGCGGTGTAATGATCACGGGTTCGACGAGACGAATGAGCGACCACGCCGGACCTGGAAGTGAGGATGAACAGGTTCGACGCAGGAGGGAAGTTGACGGCGACTACGGCGGGATGGACGACAAGATGTTTCATCACCGCTCCAGCGAGGGGTTACGGTCAGGGTCTTCCCTGCGAATCGTGCGCGATGGGGATCATGGCCAAGGTCCCGCGCAGCGGCTACGTCAAGACGCGCCTGGTGCCGCCGCTCACGCACGAGCAGGCGACCCTGCTCAGCCAGTGCTTCCTGCGCGACGTCGCCGCCTCCATCGCGCGCGCGGCCGATGCACATCCGGGCCGCATCCACGGGCTCGCCGTCTATCTCCCGCAGGGCGAGGAGCGGGCCTTCGACGGTCTGCTCCCGCAGGGTTTCCGGTTGCTCCTGCAGCGGGGTGAGGACCTGGGCGAGCGGCTCTTCCACGCCACCGAAGATCTGCTCTCCGCGGGCTTCCACTCGGTCTGCCTGGTCAATGCGGACAGCCCGACTCTTCCCACCTCGCTGCTGCGCGAGGCGGTTCTGGCTCTGCAGGCTCCAGGCGACCGCGTCGTGCTCGGCCCGGCCACCGACGGCGGCTACTACTTGATCGGCCTCAAGCGCGCCCACGGCCGGCTGTTCCAGGGGATCTCCTGGAGCACGCCAGAGGTGTTCGCCCAGACGCTCGAGCGGGCCCGCGAGCTGCAGCTCGAGGCGCATCTCTTGCCCGAGTGGTACGACGTGGACGATCAGCAGTCGCTGCGGCTGCTGTGCCGCGAGCTGTTCGGCGCGAGCTCTGCCGGCCCGCCCGACGGCCCGGGCGCGTCGACCCGCGCCTTGCTCGAGACGCTGCTCCCGCAGCTCGACTCGTTCGCCGTCGAATGAGCGCCGGGCGGCATCTGTTCCTGGCCGTCCCGGGCCTCGCACTGCTCGTGCTGGAGCTCGCCGGCCTGCATTTCCAGCGGAGCGATGCCTTCCCCTGGTTCATCGCCACGGCGCTCGCGCAAGGTGCCGTCTACTTCGTCGCGGCCTTCTGGGTCACCTCGCGGCGGCCTTCGCCGCTCTGGCTGGTCCTGCTCTTCGCGGTCCTGCTGCGGCTGCCGCCGCTCCTCTCGCCGCCCCACCTTTCGACGGACGCCTACCGATATGTCTGGGACGGGAGGGTCCAGGCGGCGGGAATCAATCCCTATCGATACGTCCCCGCCGCGCCCGAGCTGAAGGCCCTGCGCGACGAGCGCATCTATCCCCAGATCAACCGGCGCGAATACGCGGTGACGATCTATCCGCCCGCGGCCCAGCTCTTCTTTCTTGCCACGACCCGCCTCTCCGAGTCCGTGACGTGGATGAAGTCCGCGATCCTGGCCTGCGAGGGGCTCGCGATCTGGATGCTCCTGCTCCTCTTGCGGCGAGCAGGGCGGGCCGACGCCGAGGTGCTGCTCTACGCCTGGCACCCGCTGGCGATCTGGGAATTCGCCGGCAGCGGGCACGTCGACGCCGCGGCCATCGCTTGCGTCCTCGCGGCGCTCCTCGCGCGGGCGCGAGGCAGGAGCGCCCTGGCCGGAGCGGCTCTAGGACTGGGAGCTCTCTTCAAACTCTATCCGCTCGTACTGCTTCCTGCGCTCTGGCGACGCCGTGATTTCCGGATGCCCGCGGCGCTCGCGGCGACGATCGCGGTCGGTTATCTGCCCTACCTGGGCGTCGGGCCGGGCGTCCTCGGCTTCTTGCCCGCCTACGTCCGCGAGGAAGGCCTGCAGAGCGGCTCGCGCTATTACTTGCTGCAACTCGCAGAGAGGCTCTCGAGCGTCCATCTTCACCCGGCCGTCTACCTCGTCCCCGCCGGTCTGGTGCTGGCCGCGCTGTCGGTCTGGGTACTCTGTCGGCGCCAGCCCGAGGAAAGCCTCGCCCGCGACAGCCTGCTGCTCGCCACGGCTGCGGTGCTGGCGGTCTCGCCGCACTATGCCTGGTACTTCGCCTGGCTGTTGCCGCTGGCGACACTGACGAGTTGCACGCCAGTGCTGCTACTCGGGGTGAATTCGTTCGTGCTCTACTGGTTCCTCTTGGAAGAGAGCGCATCGACGACCCTGTACACGGGAACCTTGATAGTCCTACCCTTCGCCCTGCTCCTCCTCTACCGCGCGGCGCGAACCCGGCGAACCGTGCAAGGCATCATTCCTGTGTCCCGCGAGGCAGGACATGTCGACGCCGATCCCGCCCCCTGATCCACGCCGCTATTTCGAGGTCGCGGGCGATCTCGACGCGATCGTCGATCGGCCGCCGGTGTGCCTCTACCTGGAGGTCACGAACCGCTGCAACCTGCTGTGCACCACCTGCCCGCGCACCTTCGAGGACCTCGAGCCGCCGGCGGACATGAGCTGGGAGCTGTTCTCGAGCCTCGTCGACCAGGTGCCGGATCTCGGGAGGGCGGTGCTGCACGGCGTGGGCGAGCCGATGATGGTGCGCGACTTGCCGCGGATGGTGCGTCATCTCAAGAGCCGCGGGGTGCACGTGCTCTTCAACACCAACGGCACGCTGCTCGACGAGAAGAGGGGACGCGAGCTGATCGAGGCGGGCCTGGACGAGCTGCGCGTCTCGCTCGACGCGGCGGAGCCGCGCGCCTTCAAGCTGGTCCGCGGAGTCGACGCCTTCGAGCGCGTCGCCGCCAACGTCAAGGCATTCACGGCCCTGCAGCGCGGGCTGGGGGCGGAGCTGCCCCGCGTCTCGCTCTGGCTGACCGGGCTCAAGGAGACGCTCGACCAGCTCCAGCGCTTCGTCCAACTCGCGCACGAGCTCGGAGTCGGAGAAGTGTATCTGCAGCGGCTGGTCTACTTCCCCGAGGGCCAAGGGCTGGCGCGGCCCGAGTCGGCGCTCTTCGAGAACCTCGACGCCGAGGAGCAGCGCGTGCTTCGGCGCGCGGCGGAGGCGGCACAGGCGCTCGGAGTCAAGTTCAATGCCTCCGGGGCCGTCGAGCCCGAGGCCAGCATCAAGAAGCGCGGCGGGGACCAGCCTTGGTCGCTCTGCAGACGGCCCTGGACGCTGATGTACTTCACCGCCACCGGGCGCGCGCTCCCCTGCTGCATCGCCCCCTTCTCCCTGCGCGGCTACGAGAGCTTCACGCTCGGCGACGCGACCCAGCAGACGCTGCGAGAGATCTGGAACGGGCCTCGCTACCAGGAGTTCCGCCGCGCCCTCGCCAGCGACAAGCCGCCGAGCGCCTGCGCGAGCTGCGGCCTGCGCTGGAGCCTCTGAGGGCGCGTGCGCGTCTCGGCCGTCATCCCCGCGCTCGACGAGGAGGAGCCGATCGCGGCGGTGGTCCGCTCGATCCCGGCGCACCTCGTCTCCGAGGTCATCGTCGTCGACAACGGCTCGACCGACCGCACTGCGGCGCGCGCGCTGGCGGCCGGGGCCCGCGTCGTCCACCAGCCGCTGCGTGGCTACGGCCGCGCCTGCAAGGCCGGGGTCGAGGCCGTCTCGCCGCTCGCGGACGTCGTGGTCTTCCTCGACGGCGACGGCTCGGACCGCCCGGAGGCGATGGACCGGCTCCTCGCGCCGCTCGCTGCCGGGACCCACGACTTCGTCATCGGGTCGCGCGTCCGCGGCGAGCGCCAGCCCGGCAGCATGAGCGGCGCGCAGCTCTTCGCCGGCGCTCTGGCCTCTGCCTGCCTGCGGCTCTTGTATGACGTTCGCTACACGGACATGTGCCCGTTTCGCGCCATCCGGCGGGAGGCTCTCCTCGGCCTCGACATGCGCGAACCGACCTACGGCTGGAACCTCGAGATGCAGATGAAGGCCGCGCGCAGCGGGCTGCGCGTCCTCGAGGTCCCCGTCCCGCACCGCCGCCGCGCCGGAGGACGATCGAAGGTGTCGGGCGACTTGGTCGCGAGCGCGAGGGCGGGCGCGCGCATCCTCTGGACGATGGCGCGGCTGGCGCTGCGGCCCCGCCCTTGAACTGCCCAGCCTTGCCCGTCAGCGGGCGATCACGATCGTGGTGCACGCGCTGTCGACCTTCGGCAGATCGTGCCCCGCCGCCATCCGCACCTCGAGTCGACGCGTCTCCCCGCGCACGATGGGGCAGTAGCAGTCGGGCGCACCGAGCTTGCCCTGGAGTTGCCGGCGTCCCGCGCAGCCACCGTGGCACTCGTCGCGAAAGCTGCAGCTCTCGCAGGCCGCGGGGAGGCTGCGCGCCTCCTGGAACGGCTCGGTATCGAGGATTGCCGGACCCCGCTCGAGCAGCACCTCGAGCGGCGCTCCCGGCCCGGGCCAGTAGACGCACGGCTGCACCGTGCCGCGTGGCGTGACTCGCACCGTGCCCTGGCCGCAGCCGCCTGCGCGCGGGGGCAGCCCCGCCATCGCGCGCACGAGCGGCTCGCCGATGGCGATGGCGTCGCAGGCGGCGAAGAGCCGCTCGAAGCCCTCCCAGTACTCGTGGTAGCCGAGCGCGAACCGGTCGGTACGCACCGCCTGGTAGACGTTGATCCGCAGCGGCGCATCGAATCGCTTCGCCACCCTGGCCACCTCGGCGAGCCGGCGGAAGTTCGACTTCATCATCACCGCGATGAAAGTGACCGGCACACCCAGCCGGAGGCAGCGGGCGGCCTGCTCATGGACGAGCTTCCAATTTCCCGGGCCGCGCTGTGCGTCCTGCTCCTCCTGGGTCGGGTAGTCGAGCGAGAGCTCGACGTCGTGGAAGCGCCGCACCTCCTCGTCCGAGAGCACGGCGATGCTGTGGCCATTCGAGGTGATGGTCAGCTTCGTCGGCTGTGCGGAGAGCCACGCCAGCATGCGCCGGAAGTCCGGGTGCATCCCGGTCTCGCCAGTGCCCAGGTTCACTGAACGGGCAGGCAGGGAGGCCAGCACCGCCTGCACCTGCTCGAAAGACAGCCGATCGGAGCGGGTCGGATCGCGATAGCAGAACGAGCAGGCAAGGTTGCATTCGTTGGTCAGGCCGAGTCCGAGGGCGAATTGCCGTGAAGCGGAGCTTTCAGCCGTCACTTTGGACCCCGGGAATCCAGATCAGCTAGCGAGCTGCCAGAGACGCGCCTTCAGCCCGGTCGCGCCAGCATCGGAGCGGCGCGCAAGCAGCGCATCCAGTCCCAGCGAGCGACCGGCGCGGAAGACCGCGAAGGTGACGTTGATGACGACGAGGAAGAAATAGGTCCAGGGCCATTCGTAGGGTGCGCGGTAGAGGCCGAGCCAGAGGTTCACGGCCATCAGCGCCCCGAGCGTCGCCCCGAGCCGCGTGAAGAGGCCGAGCATCAAGGACAGCGCGATGGCGACCTCGACGAAGTAGACTTGGGGGGCGAAGAAGCGGAAGTGCTCGACCACCACGTTCTTGACGAAGCTCGACTGGACGCCGAACGCCGCGTACTTGGCCGTCTCTTCGACCCAGTAGCGGAGGCCGCCGGTGCCGTCGGGCCGGTCGGTATAGGTCGGGGGCAGCTTCCAGAGCGACTGTTGCCACCACATCGCGCCGATGATCAGGCGTGAGACGAACGTCCAGAGGTGGGGCAACGTGCGCTGCGCAGGGTCGCGGCGGAAGGCCCCAGCAGCGATGGCCGCGCTGGCGAGGAGCAACACCCAGAAGACGCCGGTCGTCCACCTCGGTTCGACGAGGAATTTGATCACGTCCCAGAACGGATTGGTGCGCACGGAACCGTCTCCTTCGGACAGCGGGCGGTGCCCCTCCGGTCACGTCTCGCGAGTGGGCTCGGCGTTACGTCGTCGGGAGCTCGCCCACGCACTTGCGGCGCTGACGATGAGAGCCTGGGCAGGAAAGCTCATTCGGTCGTCCGGGAAGTAGGGCCGGACGGCCAGCTCCAGTTCGGCCCTCGCTTCGCGGAGCTGCTCGGGCGAGAGCTGTGGCAGCACGGCGCGAAGCGTCTCGGACATCTCGAATCGGAGCGCCCAAAAGTCCTTCGCTCGGAGGGGGGCTTCGATGCGGAAGCCAACTACGCGCTCCCCGACCGCGGCCGCGCCAGCCAGCGCGAGCAGGCTGGCCAGCTTGCCCGGCTCGGCGTAACGGAACGCACCGGGGGCATCCGGCGCGATGGCAGGCAGTCGGACGTAACGCGCGATGACCTGATGGCTCACGCGGAAGAACGGGTTGAGCTCGGCGCCGTGCCAGACTGCAAGGGCGAGGCGCCCGCCGGGTTCCAGCACCCGGAGCATCTCGCGCAGCGAGGCGATCGGGTCGGCGGAGAACATGATCCCGAGCCGGCAGACCACCGCGTCGAACCAGCCCGCTCGGAACGGCAGCGCCTCGGCCGCGCATCGCGCGAACGTGACGTTGCGCAAGCTCCGCCGGCCCGCCTCGTGCTTCGCCGCGGCGACCATGTCCGCCACCGCGTCCGTGCACGTGACCGCGGCGGAGGCGCCGCACGCCTCGGCGATCCGGAGCGACGGCTCCCCGGTGCCGGCCGCCACGTCCAGCGTGGATTTTCCCGGCCCGATGGCGGCGTCCTGGATCAGGGCGTCCGAGAGGGGCTCGAACATCGCCCGGATCATCGCGGCGTGCTTGTGCCAGTAGGGCGCGGACTCGCTCCATGCCCGCAGGGCGGCGCTCTCTTGTTCCTTCGGCGAGATCATGAGTTGGATAAGGCCCCTCCTTTGCCATCGGCACCGGTCATGAGCCGGCTTACGGTCCAATGAGTCTCTCCGGCGGACATCTGTGTTCCTAGTCCACCAACGTGCCGCATGTGAGATTCACAACCGTTCCCGTCATTGCGCCAGCCTGAAGCAACGTCGTGTCGGCATGTCGCGCCAGCATCTGCTCGACCGTGATGCCGGCACGCTCGGCGAACGGGCGGAAGACGTCGCGGCTGTGGGAGCCCATCGCGGTCGCCTCCGGGATCGCGTGGGGCAGCAAGCAAATGACGCGGATACCACTGGGGCCGAGCTCGGCTGCCAGTAGCCGGGACATCGATTCGACCGCCCCACAGGCTGCGCCGTATCCGATGTATCCGGTGCCCGCTCGATGCAGATCCGCAGGCCGAGATGCCGGCCAGGACAGGCGGTCGTCGTCGTCACGGGCGAGGAAGTGATCACGCCACGCGGTCGATGCCATCCCGCAAGCAGCGCTCGAGGAACGGCAGGGCGTGCGCGACGAACTCTTCCGGATGATCCTCGTGCGCGAAGAGCTTCGCGCCGGGGATCTCGACGAGCTCGGCCCCGGCCGGG
>WNFB01006565.1_pt1 | contig 10442 bp, 9 predicted proteins | sample 5400501 | NCBI WGS metagenome assembly WNFB01 (sample SAMN13153341, study PRJNA577476) | soil metagenome | isolation source: 200 cm saprolite under Douglas fir tree site 2 hole 1 | place: USA:California | collected 2015-04-18 | reverse complement strand
AGGCCGTCCGGCAGGGGCCTGTCTCTCGTGTTGCTGTAGATGGACAGGGCAAGACCAAGGTCGGCGGCCGGCTCCGTGATGCGGATGCCGCCCGCCACGTTGACGAATATGTCCGACTGCCCGAGTTTGACCGATGCGCGTTTCTCGAGCACTGCGATGAGCATGTGCAAACGGTTGATGTCGAGGCCGCTGGCGATGCGCCGTGGCGGGTAGTTCGTGGTCACCGGGTTGACGAGGCTCTGAATCTCGATCAGCAGCGGGCGTGTCCCTTCGATGGCGACGACGACCGCGGTGCCAGGTGATGCGACGGCCGCGTTGCCGAGCAGCGCCGCCGAGGGGTCCGGGACCTCCTCGAGCCCGGCTTCGCCCATCGCGAAGACGCCGATCTCCTCGGCCGAGCCGAAGCGGTTCTTCATCGCGCGCAGTATGCGCAGCTCCTGCCGCCGGTCGCCTTCGAGATATAGCACGGTGTCAACGATATGCTCGAGGACCCTCGGTCCGGCGATCGCGCCGTCTTTCGTGACATGGCCGACCAGGAAGATCGGCACCCCGATCTCTTTGGCCAGCCGCATCAGGCGCGCCGCGGATTCGCGCACCTGGGTGACGCTGCCGGCGCCACCTTCGTAGCCGGCGTCAGTGACGGTCTGGATGGAGTCGACGATGACCAGCTGCGGCGCCTCGGCACGGATCGAGTCGCAGATGGCGTCGAGGTCGTTCTCGGCCAGGAGGAGGATTCCGGCCGAAAGCGAGCCGAGCCGCGACGCGCGCATCCGGATCTGCTGGGGTGATTCCTCACCCGACGCATACAGGACCGTCCCGCCGGTGGCGGCTATCTGCTGGGCGGCATGCATCAGGAGAGTCGACTTGCCGACGCCGGGCTCGCCTCCGACCAGGACGATGCTGCCGGGGACGATCCCGCCGCCAAGCACGCGGTTCAACTCGCCCCAGGCCAGTGACTGCCGCGGGGCGGCTTCGGATTCGATCTCGCTCAAGGGCACGGGCCGGCTCCCACGCGGCTCGGCAGCCTGGCTCCGGCCAGTCGAGCCACCCTGTGCGCGCCCGCTGCGTCGAGTCGGCGCTTTCCGCACCTGGAACTCCTGGAGCGTGTTCCACGCACGGCAATGCGGGCACTGGCCGGCCCAGCGCAGGCTTTCGCCCCCGCATTCGGAACACATGAAGGTCACTGTCGGCTTCGGCATCAGATTGACTCTCCACCCATCATGGGATTTTTACAACTGCCCACGTAGCCTTTTACGGGCTCAGCCGTTTTATTGAATGGAGTGCCGGGACCCCACCCCGGCTTCGTAAACGCAAGGCGCCGCCCTGACTACCCCCGGGGCGGTGCCTCAGCTTCGCATTCTGGTTGAAGAAGTCGTGCCAGTGTGACGGCTAGAGGCCCGCGTTCACGGCGAGAAGTCGATACCCGGCATTGATCAAACGGTTCTGGCGGCGGTTGTCTGCGGCGAGGCTCTCCCGATGCGTTGCTCCGTCGTACTCGATCGCGAGCCGAGCGTCGGGATAGTACAGGTCGGGGCGTGCCAGGAAGAGACCGAAATCATCGCGAAGGAAAACCTGCTCGGATGCGGGCAGCCAGAACCAGGAGGAGTCGTAGTCGCGTCTCCATCACGCTCTCGGCGGCTGGATCGGCCAGTTCGAGTGCGCGCTTCAGGCGCCGTACCCTCGGTAACCGGCGTGGGTAGTGGACCAATCACGAAGCCGGCCGCTGCTGACCAGACGAGCATGCAGCGCCGTATCCAACAACGCGACGGCGTCCGTCAAAGGAAGACTGCACGCAAGGTCTGCAATCGTTCGAACCGCGGACATGACGCGAACATCACGCCGGATCGACGTCTCGGCCGCGGGAATGCTGCACCGGCGGACGACCACCCCAACGAGCCTCGAAGTGCTGCTCGTACCGGGCACCGCGGCCTCGATCGGGCTGCATGGTGCGATGTCGAGACCGTGAAGTCAGGCGGCGGTGGATCCGGTGAAGACCGCCGCGTCAGGCAAACGGAGCTTTGCGGCGATCAACCGCGTCATCGGCTCCTCGACGATCTCATGCCAGGCATAGAAGCCACGACCAAGTCGCCGCTCTAGACACGCCATGTTAACGCCGAGTGTGGGGTGTGCGAGGTATCAGGGCGTTGTGATAGCCAACGGAGCGCACACTCGGCGATGCTGAGATGCTCCGAACCTGGCTTTACTGACCTTCCAGGTTGGCCAGCTGATCGAGGGCGGCCAGTGGGCCGCCCTGCGCGAACACATCGGGTAAAGCCGAGCGGAGGCTGGCTTGCACCGTGCTTGCGAGCTGAACCCGCATCTCCAGAGGGAGTTGCGGGCGGCGGCGAGCATACGCGCTTACGAAACGCCGGAGGTCGGGGTCGAGGCGGCGGAGGATGAGCTCCGCCTGGGACGCCGGCATGTACGGCGTCTGCCCATACGCATAACCGGGAGGGGGCGGTGGCGGCGGCGGTATTTGCGCCGGGTGCTGGGACGGGCCTCCCGGGGGTGGACCCGACGGTGGAGGCGGCGGCATCCGAAACGCCGGGCGCCCGAGCTGCCAGAGCCCCACGGAATCCGAGTCCTTGACCACGATGGTTCCGGCAGCGAGGTCTCCCAGCCGCTTGCCGCGGCCGTTGGCGAACAGGACGATCAGGCCCACGCCGTACCCGTAAGGCAGGAAGTCGACAATCCTGATCACGTTGCGGATGCCGGCCTGGACCCAGGTCAAAGGCTCGCCCCGGTCGCCTACGACTCGAAGCCGGAACGCCCGCTTGCCGAGCGTCTGGCCGGAGAACAGGGCCTCGCTGATCCAGAAATACCCGAACACGACCACGAAGCTCCCGAAGAGCTCGATCAGGATGGCGAGGGTGCTGGATTGGGTGTATGCGGCCACGCCCGATGCGAAAAAGAACACGGCGATCAGGAGGCCGGTGACGATCAGGAGGTCGAGGATCTGGGCGATGCCACGGGTGCCCAGCCCCGCCACCTGGTAGTCAAACTTGACTCGCTCCGGCGTCGCGACGACGAGGTCAGTGTCGGAGAGAGGCTGCTCCATTGGGTTATTTTGGTCCAGTGCTCCCCCGCCAGCGCTCGTTAGGAAAGTCGCGGCATCGGCGGCCGGAGCCAAGGAGACGACGAGCACGCGAGGGAACGCATCGCGTAGATGCGTGACCGAGCGCGCGCAGGAGGCGACGCCGGCTTCAGCGCCGAAGGCGCCCGGCCGCCTAGGCCGATGAATTTCCAACGAATGCCTGGCGGGGAGCACTAAATGCGGAGTGAGGAGTTCGTTTTGCGACGGCGGGACGACTGGAACCGACTCGAGGACCTGATTGCCCGCGCCGGCGCCGGCAACCTCAACAGCCTCGCCCCGGCGCAGGTCCTGACCATGACGGCGCTTTACCGGCGAGCCACGGCCGACCTCGCTCGCGCCCAAAGGGACTGGCCGGGCGAACCCGTGCACCGCTACCTCAATGGGCTAGTCGCTCGCGGCCATGGTGTCGTCTACCGCCGCGGAGGCAATGTCTGGCGCAGGATTCGCATCTTCTTCGCCGAGACCCTTCCACGTACATACCGCCAGGCGTGGCCGTTCCTGGTGGCATCGGCCTCACTCCTGTTCGTGCCTGCGATCATCAGCTATTTCGTGGTGCTTGCTTACCCCGATACCGCTTACGGGATCGCCCCCGCCCAGATCATCGACCAGGTCCATCACCACAAGCTTTGGACGGACATCCCGCCCGACGTTCGGATCGCAACGGCGGGCCTGATCATGGTCAACAACATCGGAGTTTCGATGCTGGCGATGGCGTTCGGGGTCGTCTTCGGCCTCCCGGTGATCTACGTCCTCATCACCAACGGGATCAGCCTGGGCGCGCTGTTCGGGCTCACACAGGCCTATGGCGTCAGCGGCGGACTCTTCGATTTCGTCATCGGCCACGGCATCCTGGAGCTCTCGATAGTCATCGCCCAGGGCGCGGGCGGGCTGATGATGGGCTGGGCGCTGATCTCCCCCGGCAACCACAAGCGGTCCGACGCCCTGGTCATCGCCACCAGGCGCGCGTTTACGCTGCTGATCGGCCTGGCGCCGCTTCTCGTGATCGCGGGCTCGATCGAAGGGAACATCTCCCCATCCGACGCTCCGTTCCCAGCCAAGGTGACGATCGGCCTGACCACCGGCATCCTTCTCTACACGTACCTGCTCTTCACCGCACGGCAGCCGCGACATGGGGCTGACCTCACTGCGCCGGCCCCCTCTACAGCAGCGCGCGCTCCTTCAGCTCCAGGTAGCGCTCGACCAGCGCGGGGCTGAGGTTGCCGGCGACGACGTCGAGTCCCAGCACGCCGCCACGACGGAGCAGCTCGAAGCTCTCGCGGCGGCTCGCCATGAACTCCTCCGCCGCGGCCCACTCGTAGGCGCGCGACGAGGTGGTGACGGGCGCCTGGCGTGCGTGCACGACGGAGGGGTCCGACATCGCCACGACCAGGACGAGGTGACGAGCCGCCAGCCGGAGGCAGTGCGCGACGAGCTCCTTCGAGGCCTCCGGGTCCTGGAGGTCAGTGAGGATCACGACCATCGATCGCCTACCGAGGCGAAGCGACAGGTGAGTGAATGCGTGACCGAAGTCTGGCTCCACGTACTCAGGCTTGACGGCGTACAGCTCCTCGGTGATCCGCCGTAGCTGCGCGCTGCCGCGCTCTGGCTTGATGAAGCTCGTGACCCGATCGTCGAATGTCATAAGGCCGACGCGGTCGCCGTAGGCCTGCGCGACCCACGCGAGCATGAGCGCCGCGTTGATGGCGTGGTCGAGCTTGTCGAGCTCCCCTGCCGGCGCGGTCATGAGACGACCGCAGTCGATGGCGATCATCACCTGCTGCCCGCGCTCGGCCTCGACCTCGACCACGACCGGGTGGTCACGTCGAGCCGTGGCCGTCCAGCTGACGCGCCGGATGTCGTCGCCGCGCACGTAGTCACGCAGGCCGGCGAAGGCGGTCGAGGCGCCGGGCGGCCGCGCCCTCCTCAAGCCGGCCATCACGCGCAGTCCGCGCCGCAGCGTGAGCTGCATACGCTTGATGGCGACCACGTTCGGAAAGACGGCCACCTCGTTTGGATGCTGCAGCCGCACTTGGCGTCGCCACCAGCCGTCACGCCTCGAGACCTGGAGGTCGACCGGGCCAAATCGGTATGCACCACGCCGGGGTGACGACGTGCCGTACGTCAGCTCCAGCCGGCCGTTGCGGTCAAATTTCCCCGCGACCTCGCGAGGCTGGGGCGTGAGGTCGGAGGGCGCGTGGTCGGCGATCGTGGCCAGCAAGCCCGCGGCGGCTGAATTCTCGATCACCACCCTCACCTCTTCGTGCTCGCCGAGCGAGAAGGGTTCCGGCATGAGCCGGCGCACGCGATAGCCCGATCGACCGGGCAGCAGGGCGATGTCCCGGGCGAGCACGAGCACCAGGCCCACGTGGTACGCGACCGCGACCACCACCAGCAGCGGCGAGACGATCGTGAGCACGATCAGCGCCGCGCCGATCGCGATCGCCCAGAGCAGTCGGGGCTGAGGCGCGAGCCCGCGAGCAAGACTGAAGCGCATCAGCGGGGTGGAACGACCCGGCTCGCCACCGCCTCGAGCACGCTATCCGGTGTCTGGCCGCCGACCTCGGCCTCCGGCCGCAGCACCAGGCGGTGCCGGAACGCTGGCGCGAGCAGCGTCTTGACGTGGTCCGGGGTCACGAACTCCGAGCCGTCGAACGCGGCCAGCGCGCGCGCCGCCAGCATCAGTAGAACCTCGGCGCGCGTGCTCGCTCCGAGTGCGATCTCGGGCGCGTTTCGGGTCGCCAGAGCGAGGTCGACGATGTAGCGGCGGATCTTCTCGTCCAGCACCACCTTCGCGACCTGGGCGCGGCAGGCCTCGATGTCGCCGGCGCCGAGCACCGGCTCGACCCCGGCCTTGATCGGGTCGCGTAGCTCGATGCCGGCCTCCCAGCGTTTCAACACCTCCATCTCGTCGTCCGGCAGCGGGTAGTCGAGCCGGACCTTGAAAAGGAAGCGGTCCTGCTGCGCCTCCGGCAGCGGATACGTGCCCTCGTACTCGATCGGGTTCTGCGTGGCGAGAACGAAGAACGGAGCGGGCAGTGGCTGCTGCTCGCCCTCGAGGGTCACGCCGCGCTCCTCCATCGCTTCCAGCAGCGCGGACTGCACTTTGGCGGGAGCGCGGTTGACCTCGTCGGCCAGAAGGACGTTGGTGAAGATCGGGCCCTTGCGCAAAGTAAAGGTGCGATTGACAAGGTCGTAGACGGCAGTGCCCACGATGTCCGCCGGCATGAGGTCGGGGGTGAACTGCACTCGGCCGTACTCCAGCGTCAGCGTGCGCGCGATGGCCTTGGCGAGCAACGTCTTGCCGGTGCCCGGCACACCTTCGAGAAGGATGTGGCCCTGCGCAACCAGCGCCACCGCGCACAGCCGGATCGCTTCCTCCTGCCCCACCACGGCTTTGACCAGCTGTTCACGAAAACGGGCGTAGAAATCTGGAGCGGTCGTCGAGGTGGAACCGGTCATCGAGCCTCCTAGGTCTTTGATTGCTGGCGGCGCGGGGGCGCCGGGGGGTAAGCGAGTCCATGCAGGCGCTGTGCGGCGCTCAACAGCTCGGCGTCGCCGCCGGCGGGGCCGTACAGCGCCCGCTCCGCCTCAGCCAGCTCGCCGGCCAGCTCAGGCGCGCGCGCGTACAAGGCATTCCAGAATCGGTCCCGCGGCTGGGCGGGCAGCCCCGTCCGCACCGCCACCGCACGCTCGCTCGCCATGGCGAGCATTCCGAGAGTGAGGGCGCGAGCGCCTGAGCGTCGCAGCAGCTCGCCGACGGCGATGGCCCACTCGGCGTCGGCACGCGCCACCTCGGCGGGCCGTTGAATCAAGGGCCCGAAGCGGCGGCCGCGAAGCAGCAGCCCGACGAACACGGCCACGAGGAACCAAAGGATGGCCGCGCCCCATGGAGTCGTGACCCATGCCTGAGGAGCGAGGTCGCTGAGGATGAGGCCATGGTGGTATTCGTCAAAGCCCACGGCGGAGCCGGCGTGGACCAGGCCGAGCAGGTCCGAGAGGAACCGTCCGTTGTCGGCCTTGTCGAGATATCCGTTGCACAGCACAAGGGGGTCGGCCAGGACGACGACGGTTCCTGAGCCCAACTTCTGGATAAAGCCCAATGGAAAGCCGTCGTCGCTGCGCAGGATCGGCACCTGCGCCGAGGAGGCGAGGAAGGGGACGGCGAGGTCGGCGCCCGACACGGTAGTCACCCCGTCGAGGACGGGGTTTCCGAATTCGGTCTGGCTCGACGCGAACCCGCTGAGCCTGGTGACTGAGAATGCCCGGTCGAGCTCCGAGTCCCCCTGCTCCGACGCGTACACGAGCACGCCACCCTGACGCACCCAATTGGCAGTCTGGTCGGCGTCGTCAGCCGTATATGGGCTGGTCGGGGTGAAGACGAACATCAGACCGTTCTGCGAGGGCGGGGAGAAGGTGCCCTCGATCTGGCTCGTCGGATGGCCCATGGCCTGGGCGAAAAGCCGCGCGGCAGAGGTGCCGTTGGCCGCATCGCTGTTGGAGTTGTGCTCCGGCGAATCCTGCTTCGGCTGTCCGAGATAGGCGACGCCCCCGATGAGCAGCGCCAGCACGAAGGCGATGACCCACCCGCGCAGGTTCTTCATGCTGCCGCCTCCTGGAGCGGCTTCCGAAAGGGCGCTGCCGCAAGCTCTGCTCGCGCATAGGTCTCGGGGTCGACGCCCCGGCCGCCATAAACGGCCGCCTCGAATGGAAGTAGGAGCGGCCGCAGTCGGGTCGAGTTGCCGGCATGTTGAAAGATCTCGCGCACGGTGAGCGGGCTGCCCGCCCACGTGTGCTCGCCGGCGATCGTCCCCGCGACCCCGGCGCACAGCGCTCGGATCGCGCCCACCCGATCTCCTGCCGCCGCGAGGCGATCGGCCTCGGCGAAGAAGTCGGCCGGCGCACGCGGCCCAAATGAGGGGCCCGCCGAGGCTGCCTCAGCCAGGCGTCCGCGCGTGGAGCGAAAGATGATCACCGCCGCCCCGACGACCGCGATCGCGCCGAGGATGTAGAAGTAGACAAACGGGATGGCCGGGCCTTTGTTTCCGTTCCCGCCAGACAGGAAGCTGAGGAAATCCCTGATCCGGTCGCCGATCCACTGGCCCAGGCGGTCGAGGGGGCCTGGCGGCTGATGCAGTGGCTTGTAGCGCTGCATCGTGAGCACCTGGTGGAGCTGTTGCTGCGCCTGGGCTGGGTCGGCCGTGCCGGCCGGAGCGGCCAATGCGTCCCGCAGAAGGTTCAGGCGAGTGCCTGCGTCCTTGAAATCGGGCGGGCGCAGTTGCAGGTCCGAGATGATTTCCACCTGTGTGTGACCGGTGCCGGCTTCCAGGACGGCCACGGCCTTGTTTGCGGCAGCGACGTCGCGGGGCTGTGCGCTGCTGACGATAGCGATGGTGTCCTCGACGGCCTGAAGGTACGTCGATGTATCGGCGTTCGCCGTCACCGGCCACGCAAGGCCGGCCGCGAGCAGCAACGGTGCCAGCGCTTTGAGGGCGGCGCGCGTCTTCAGGTCGTTCTCACGCCGGCTGTGTGGTGGCCACGCTCTGGGCGAGCTGAAACAAATCGAGGGCTTCGCGCCGAACGCGGAGGTCGAAGTAGATGAGCACGATTGCGATCTGGAACACGGGAATCGCGAGCGCGCTGACGAGCACCGCAATAGCCTGCGAAATCGCCAGCGCGACGTATTGGGATACGACGATGCCCAGCAAGCCACTGGCCAGTGACAGGAACCCTCCCAGAGCAACCTGGACGACGTACCAGATCAGCAGAACCAGGAACAGGATCAGGAACGTGCGCCACCAGCGTCCCTCGACGAGGCGCCAGCTGCGGCCCATGGCGGCGATCAGACCGGAGTTCTCGACGAACATCACCGGCAGCACGGTCACCCAGCCCACCCAGATCCATATCCACAGCGGGAGCAAGCAGAACATCAAGGCCATCAACCCGATCAGGAGCAGGTACCCGAGGATCGCGAAGTATCGGCGCAGGACTCCGCGCAGCGCGCCCCAGATGGTCACGGGGTGCCCCTGGGCGGATTCGCACGCCGCGTAGATCACGGCTGCGGACGTGAAGGGTGACAGCAATAAGCTGACCAGGTATCCGATCACAAGCACCGCCATGGAAGACACCAGGCCGTTGAAGTCGGGAGCAGTCGAGTTCGCGCTTTGGACGAAGCTTGAAAACAGCGAAAAGATGCTGTAGCCCGTGAGCCCGGCGGAAGGGATCGCGAGGATCACGGAGATGCCCGCGATGAGCAGGAAGTGGCGGCGATATATACGAAAGGTCTCGTCGAGAAGATCGCCGATCTCGAGCGGGCGCAGCCTGAGAGGTGCCGGGGCGCTCACTTTGGGCTCCATTGTGGCGTGGGCGCACGCCTGATTGCCGATCAGGCGTACCCTCAGGTTGGGGTGTGACGTGGTCGAAGAATCTCGCGCCAGCCGTGATCGGATGCGCGTCCTGTTCGTGGAAGACGATCCGTCAGTGGCGCAAATGTACAAGCTGAAGCTCGAGTTGGACGGCTACGACGTAGAGGTGGCGTCCGACGGAGAGCAGGCCCTGGAGGTCGCGCGGAGAGAGGCGCCGGACATCATCTTTCTCGACATCCGCCTGCCCAAGCTGGACGGGTTTGGAGTCCTGGAGGCGTTACGGAAAGATCCGAAGACCGAGAATCTGCCGGTCGTAATTCTGTCGAACCACAGCGAGAAGCAGCTCGTAGAGCGCGGCCTCCGGCTGGGCGCGCTGGATTATTTGATCAAGACCCAGACCACGCCGGCTCGTCTTTCGAGCGGCCTCGAAACCTGGCTGAAGGAGTAGGCGCGGGGTAACGAGCGGTTGGACCCAAACGTGCGGAATCAGCCGCGCGCACGGGCGCGTCTTGATCCAAACGCGCGAAAAGGCGAATGATCAACGGCGTTAAGGCTTGGCGGCGGCCCCGGTGCCGGCGGGCTCCTTGTGGCGATGCTTTGTGGGCGTGAACTTGAGCCCGTCTTCGCCCTCGACGTCGATCTGCACCGTGTCGCCGCGGGAGATCTTCCCGCGCAGCAGGTGCTCCGACAGCTGGTCTTCGATCCGGTTCGTGATCACGCGCCGCAGAGGACGCGCGCCGTAGATCCGGTCGTATCCCTCTTTGGCCAGTAGGTCCTTGGCCGCGTCGGTGACCTCGATCGTTATCTGCATCTCAACCAGGTGCTTGCCAAGCTTGGCCAGCTGCAGATCGACGATCTGCCGGATCTGCCCCGTGGTCAGGCTCTTGAAGACGACCACGGCGTCGACGCGGTTGAGGAACTCGGGCCGGAACATCCGCTTGAGCTCTTCGTCGATCTTTTCCTTGGTGTTCTTGTGGCGCCGTTCG
>WNFB01008540.1_pt1 | contig 10443 bp, 8 predicted proteins | sample 5400501 | NCBI WGS metagenome assembly WNFB01 (sample SAMN13153341, study PRJNA577476) | soil metagenome | isolation source: 200 cm saprolite under Douglas fir tree site 2 hole 1 | place: USA:California | collected 2015-04-18 | reverse complement strand
TGATCGAACCGAAGACAGATGATATCAAAATCATCTGCGCCGGAGGAACCCACGTTCCATCCGAACCCGACTTTATCAAGAAAGTAGTCGGGGAAGACATCTACAAACGCTACCAGAAAAGCATCAGAGTCAGCTCGGTCAAGAACCCCACGAGCAAGTACGAGTGGATCGGGGTCACGAGCAGAGGCACGCCCGTCGAACTGAACAAGGAACTCTTCGACAGAGATCTACTCATCTCAACCCTCAACGTTCAACCACACTACTTCGCCGGTTACGAGGGAGGCGCCAAAGCTCTTCTCCCTGGTTGTTCGGGCCTCAAGACGATAACCACCAACCATGGATACGTAATCGGAAACCCGAGCTGCAAAGAGCTCGCGATCAAAGGCAACCCCACCAGAGAGGACATGAACGAAGTTCCTAATGTCCTCCGCGAGTTCATGAAGATAGAGCATCGAATCCTAGACTTCGTCCTCAACCAGGACGGCAGCCTGGTCAAAGCTACTTATGGAGATCCCAACCTTGCACACCAGCAGCTCGCGGAGAACTATTCCCGTAGAGCCCACTCCGTGACATCGCGCCCAACAGCCCTCGTAGTCACCGTTGCCGATGGTCCCACGGGGACGAACCTGTATCAGGCTCTCAAGGCCGCAACCTTTGGTGCTGGCCTCGTGATTCCGTCACACCGGCCGAAATCTACCGTAATATTACTCGCATCGCTTGAAACAGGGATAGGAGGAGACGCGTTCAAGGCCGAGATGGAAACCTATGGCAAGACGGAGCCTGAGATGGTTGTCGAGGACTTGAAGAAACGGGCCAAGCTTGGAAAGGTTACGGAGGCCTCTCAGAAGCCGAACCGGTTCTCCCTAGATGCCAAGAAGACCGAGTTCGTCGTGGTCTCGCCCAATGCACCTGCGCCCGTTGAAGAGCTCCTGAACAAGACGAGGATCAAGTTCTTCCGATCAATAGATGACGCGCTGAGAACCCTCGACCATACCCTATACGAAGAGGATGTCGCGGTGATTCCTTACGGCTCCTCCACCGTTCCAGTAGCCGCATAGAACATGCAGGACCCGGTCATCGAGCAAATCAACTACGTTTAACCAGAACCAATCCAACCAGCTCTTTCATGATCTACACCCAATTGGGAACCGACAAGTACGTCCTAAGGCTCGAATCCGGAGATGATATTCTCCAATCCCTTCGACAATTCGCCACAACAAAGAGGATCGGCGCAAGTCTACTCGAAGGCATCGGTTCCCTTAGAAAGGTCAAACTTGGCCACTACGACTTCAAGACGAAACAATACAAGTTCGAAATATTCGAAGATGATCTGGAAATCCTAACCCTCTCAGGCAACATCGCCAGCATGAACCGCGAGCCCCTCCCTCACGTTCATGTAACCCTAGGTCGCAGAGACTTTTCGGTAATTGGAGGACACTTGGACGAGGAGTCATCGGCCAACATGGTAGAAATCGGCCTCTGGAAGCTCCCGGGAAAACTAGTCAAAGCCAAGGATGCAGAGATCGGGCTGAACGTGCTACAATTAAGACGAAGAATATAGCCCAGCTATTCTCCGGCGACACTCGCAGAGTTTTCATCCTAGTTTCCTCAAAATCGCACCGAGAGGACCAGTTAGCCTATTACACGCTCAACATAGTCCCGAACCAAAGATAGGTGCCTCATTGCCGCGTAAGGTCGGGCTGCGAATGGTACTATACTTGTACGTGGCCGTATTTCTAACAAGAATTGGATTCGGATCGATAACAATCCTATTTCCCCTCTATCTTCAGGCACCTAGTTACATAATCGGGCTCATACTCGCACTCTACCCCATGTCCGAGGCAGGTTCGGCATTGCCTATAGGCCGCCTCGCTGACCGATTCAGCCGAAAGAGACTTCACATTATTGGAATGATAATGATCACGATTCTAACCGCAGCGATCGGCTTCACCCGAAACCTGCTAAACGTCTCCATCCTCCATGCACTGATGGGGATCTCAGCAGCAACCGCAGCAGTAACGTCGCTGACACTATTGGGCGATGCAACGAAACTGACTAATCGCGGGAAAAGCATGGGAGGATTCGATCTCGCAAACCTAGGAGGCTATGGACTCGGATTCGGAGTCGGAGGACTACTCGTAAACGTTTTCGCTGATGAGTTGTCATATGCTTTCTGGGTGACTGCAGGGGTCTTCCTCTTCGCGGGACTAATGGCAGCGAAGTTTCTCGTAGAACCGGTAAGAGTCTGGGAGCTAAAGCAACCGAAGATTCGACAGAGAAGAATCGGAAGCAAGATACGTCCAGTGATCCCTGTCTGGATCGCCCAGACTATTATCCTAGGAATGTACTTTCTTTTGCCGAAGGCTTTCAGGGACTCCAATATCGCTCTTACCAGAGATACTCTGATCTTCCTCGGAGTTCTCGGTGGCATCTTCGCGCTCGGGGCCATCGTGTTCGGCCACGTGTCAGATAAGATCGGTCGGACAAGGGTAATGGTCCTAGGCGCCTTTGGCGAGTTGGGATTCCTGCTCCTCTTCGGATGGTCCCTTCCTAGAAACGATTTCGTGAGGTATGAGTTCCTCCTCTGGCCGATGTTCTTTCTCGCATCAGGGGTCGCCCCGACTATACTAGCCTACGTAGCGGATATCTCAGGCAAAGCTAAGAGGGGTTCTGCAAATGCCCTCTACAGTATAGTCCTGAGCATCGGTCTCGCCATCGGAAACATTATCGGCGGTTTCGTTGCTGATCTCGGGATCCAGTGGATCTTCTACGCTGGGGCAGGAATACTATTCCCTTCGATTCTCGTGACATCAACTCTTCTCCGCCGACGCTAGTGCTCTATCGGAAGAAGATTCTAAATTGGTCCGCTCCCATTGGCTGGGACAAGCTGGACCAAACAATGCCGCTTGAATATGCATGCATAATGCCCCATGGGAGCGACATAATACCGCAGCTTGCGGTTCGGAAAACCGAGCACTTGTTCGAACAGACTAGGGAATCAGTCCGGAGAATTGCGAGAGACATTCGAGGCATTCGGCCGGATTTGATCATTATAGCAACCCCGCATAATCTCAGGCTTCAAAGCAAGATCGCGATAGTGACCGCCGAGAACTCTACGGGCCAACTGAGTGGTCCCGGAGGAAGAAAAGTGAAGCTGAGTTTGAAGTGCGACAGAGAAGCCGCCAAAAACCTCCTCGAAGAGGCAACTCGAAAACACCTCCCCGTTGTAGGTGCTAATTACGGAACTGCTGAAGGGCCTGGCTCAGATATGCCAATGGATTGGGGAGTCCTCGTCCCGATGTGGTTTGTTTCCAGGGAAGAACGTGTCAAAGCTAAGACCGTAATAGTCGCGCCTTCCAGAGAGATTCCACTAAGGCAAAATATCGCATTTGGGGTGGCAATTGCGGATATGGCTGAGAAGACCAAGAAGCATGTCGCGTTCATTGCAAGTGCTGATCAGGCGCATGCACACAAAAAATCTGGGCCCTACGGGTATCATCGGAGTGCCGCCAAGTACGACGGGTTTGTTTCACAGGCAATCGAGAAGAATCGCATCCAGTCAATTTCTAAGCTGAGCAAAAGATTCGTCGAGGAAGCGAAGCCTGACAGTCTCTGGCAGATGGGGATACTGGCTGGACTAGCACGGGTCGTCAAGATGAGAGGGAACCTGTTGTCATACGCTATACCCACGTACTATGGAATGATCTGCGCGAGCTTCGTTCGGGTCTGAAGCGGTGATTGCCATTGAAGGGACCCTACTCTTCGGTCATTCGGTCAACCATCTTTCTAACTTCCCCTTTTGTATCCGGGGAGGCAGTTACGAGGACAATTCCCTGTGAGGGTTGTCCGTAAACAATAATGGCGTTATCCGGAGACTCCAGGATGGCGGGAATCGCGAGTAAGTCCTCTTCCCCGTCCACATAGATTACCGCCTCTCTATCTCGCACAGCCTTTCTGACAGCGTCCCAGGCTTCGATTGTTATGACACCCGCTGGGTTGCTTACTCTGTAGGTCTGCTCCGCTTTGATTTCAACTTGGCTGATCCGTTTTCTGAGCGTCATCTGGTCTACTATTCTCAGATTGACGGGAATTCCGGCCGCTAGTGTCTCTCGGGAAACAACGTCGCCAACCGTCGTGACCTTGGGTGGTTTGATTTTCTGAACCTGTAGTTTCAGCTTCGGCATCGTTTCAACCGGAGCACCCGTGAGTAGCTTTCCAAGCGGCGTCTTGAGCCGAACAAGGTCCGATTGAGATGGTCTGAAGCTGGTCAAGGCCCCGACCATGAGTATCTATCCTTCTAAACTTGCGTCTGGCGCTTGGTTGCTGAGACGGAGAAAGTCGTTGGTTGAAAAATAAATATCTGATGGAAAAGTTGACGGGAGTCTGCTATGGCCTTACAGCCTCTTCGGCTAGCTTTCTTATGGTGAACTCGAGCCTCTCTACTTCGGTCAGCACTGAGGATCCGTGAGTTCCATATTGCGGGTCCCTAGAAACTTCTCCGATGAACTCCCGAATGTGGTTAAGCAGCTCCATAGCTCCTTCTCCTCTTGTCAAGGTCATGGATTCGCCGCAAGCAGGACAGGAAAATGTGGCGACCACGTTCGCAGCGCTTTCGTTAGATCCGGTTGGAGGAGCGAAGAAGTTCCCTTCGAAGACATGCCCGGAAACGCATTCCCATCGACTCAACGACGAGTCCTCTTCAAACAATGAAGACAACTTTGAGCTAGCTTGGACATCGGAACAACCTCGTCACTGAGTGATACTCGACCCTCGTTGACGCGGTGATCATTGTCGATTTAAGCGTCACGTACTTTTTTTGTGAAACAGAGGAAAGGACAACGCTGGCTTCAAATGTTGGTCCTCTAATAATTAGTTGGCCATCGCGTTTTGCGAGAGTAAAAATATCGAGGCAGAGTGTTACCCTTGGCGGGTTTCTCAGGTGTTTCCAGACGGTATCGGCGCGATGATGTCAGAACGATTGATTTGTTGTAATGTCTCGATCAAGCGCATCGAGTATGCCCATTCATTGTCATACCAGGCCAACACGCGAACCATTGAACCGTTCGTCCCGGTAGAGAGCCCATCTATGATTGCTGAATGCGGGTTCTTCTTGTAATCAACCGAGACCAGTGGCTCGTCAGAGATCGCGAGGATTCCTTTCAGTTTTCCAGTTGATGCCAGGTGGAAGACACTGTTGACCTCGTTCCTGTTCACTTCTCTTTTGCATTGGACGACTAGATCGAGAAGCGAGACTGTCGCTGTAGGTGCTCTTATCGCTGAACAGGTAATTTTTCCTTTGAGACGCGGAAGGACTTTTCCAATAGTTTGAGTGGCACCGGTTCGGGTTGGTATGAGGGATTGGCCTGCCGCTCTGGCCCTTCGAAGATCCTCATGAGACCCATCGAGCAATCTTTGGTCGCTGGTGTACGAATGGATGGTTGTAGCAAATCCGTGTGTGACCTCGAAAGCACGGTCTAGGACGTCAAGACAGAGTGCAAGACAGTTCGTAGTGCATGACCCCATGGAGATGATCCTGTGGAAATTTGGATCGTATGTTTGCAGATTACAGCCAGGGATGAGGATGACATCAGCGTCTTCGAAGGGAGCGGTGATCAGGACCCTTCTGGCCCCGTTGCTGATTTGCGTTTTGAGGTCCTCTCGTTGGAGAGGTCGTCCCGTGCTCTCGAGCACTGTGTCGACTTCGAAGCTTTTCCAGTCTATTGATGACGGGTCCGTTTGGCTGAGGCAAGGTATCTTCTTTCCCGCAGCGGTGATGGCTTCCGCGTCCCAGCTAATGTCCGAAAGAAGAGTTCCATAGGACGAGTCATACTTCAGGAGGTGTGCGAGTGTGCGAGGAGGAGAAGTCGAATTTATCAAAGCTACCTCGATGTCCGGGTATTTGTTCTCCAGGATCGCACGATGGAAACATCTTCCGATGCGGCCGAATCCGTTGATGGCTATTCGCAGTTCGTCCGGACCTCCAGAACTAGTTCCTCTCGCGAACGTTGAGTTGAATGCTGCCTTGTCGGAGAGGGGTCATATTCCTAGGCATACTCAATTTGCGATGACCTGATCGAGGACTCGACCGTCAAAGTCGGATGTAGCTTCGACATTCAGCAATCTCAGTAGCGTTGGAGCTAAGTCCAGAAGGTTCGCATCCAGCTTGACTCCGCGTGTGATATTCGGCCCTGTTATTCCATAGAACCCCTCCCGTTTGTGTATTGATGAGAAGTGTGGAGTAGAACTCCAGAGTTCTTTGGTTCCCAGCCTCGGGTTGACCTGGATCTTCTCGTTCTTTGTGTAGAATTCGACACAAAGGTCAGGTGCGTCGTACTCGAACGGTCCCTTGAACGTTTCCTCCTTGAAGTGAAATATGGGGGACAGTTTTTCCCCAGTCTTTGGATCTGTCAGCTCATTCATCAAGCTGCAGAGCTTCTCAACGACACTTGACTTAGTTTGAGAATTTTTTCCATCTTGGAGCTTATCCACCAAGTCATATGTGACGTAAATGTGCGCCTGGTGCCCTCCTGTTGAGAAAGCCAGTGTCTTGTTCCAGTCGATATTGTCAATCAGGCTCTGGAGTGTTCGTTCTATCGCGGCTGATTCAGTGAGTCTGTGGCCAATGAAATCGGGAGTCATTTTGTAGATAGTTGCGATCGCACCAGGAGGGAGAGTTTTCAAGACCCACTTTCTAAGCGACGTGTAGGTTTCGCCCTTACGCTTCACAGGACCTTTGAGTGTAAGAAGGCCGTTAGATTCCAGGTACTGGTTGATGAATAACGCGGATGAAACAGGTGCCGAACCGTGGTCCGAGAGGACCAGTACGTGTGTCTCTGTACCTGCTAGTCCACGGAGTTCTCCGATCGCAGTGTCCATAGCGATGTACCAATCGTGCAACACGTTGGAAAAGGGAGACTCTGGGGTGTCCATGTATTTCCAAAAGTCGTGATGCACGAGGTCGATGGCTTGGAATGTCATTAGGAAGAGGTCAGGGTTGTACCATTCCATGAGTAGTTTTGCGGCACGGAGAGTTTTGTCGTGCAACCGCTGAACTTGTGGAAGGTAGGCTTTTTCTCCCCCTTTCATGTTTGTAGGCTTCGTTAGCGGAACATCGATCTCATAACCACCTACGGCAGAGTCGAGTCTCTTCTTCAGATCATAAGGGTATGACCAAATCTTATGGGGTGGAACTGGAAAACCCGAGATCATGAAGCCGTTTACGGGGTAGGGCGGGTACGTTCCTGGAACGTTGAAGACTCCTACCGTGATTCCTTTCTGGGAGCAGATGTCCCATATGCACCCGAGTTCTGGGGTGGTCTTGCCGAATTTTAGCTGCCGGTCTCTTCCTATGTATGTGAACCCATAGACTCCAATCTTGGCAGGGTTCTTCCCGGTTGCGAAGCATTGCCATGCGGGGACGCTTTCAGGGGGCACGACTGATTTCAGGACTCCATGCGCCCCGGTTTCGAAGATGGATCGAAGGTTCGGAAGCTCGTCCATCCATTTTTGGATCAGATCGGGAGAAGCGGAGTCTATGCCTATCACGAGGGTCTTCATTGTTGGATAACCGCTTGAACTGCGATTTCTTTCGTCGAACGTTCTTCGTCGAGGGCGCTCTTGACGTGTGCTATTATCTTGCTCCAAACGGTCGAGGGAGGGTCGCTGGTGTTGATCTTGATTAGGTTGAAGTCGTCCACGAGTTTCAAATAGAGTCGCTTTTCTTTGCGGATGAACTCAGCCGTGTGCTCTGGGCGATCCACCAGAATCCGTTGTTCGGGCCCGTCCATCACAAATGACACATCGGGGGGAGGGATCAGTCTGAGGAGCAAGGACTCCAGAGGGACGCGACTATCATAATCTCCGAAAGCTACAATGAGATCGTAAACGTATCTGTCGCACACCGTGCTATAGTTTAGCAGTTTCCGGAGTCTTATTCCTCCGATGAGAACTGGACAATATACGAAGAGTAGGTAGAGTGACCAGAGGACTCTGGTCGGCCGTCGCTTCTCCACTTCGGTTGGGTCGGTGTGGAGCACCCTGGCAACTCGCCTGATAATGAAACCGAATGGGTCGAGTAAGTCTTGGTTTCTTAGATAGGAGAATCTGTAGCCGGCCTTGTTGAGGAGATAGTAGCACTTCGCAGCGTTGGTGGATTTTCCAGAACCGTGGGTTCCGCTAAATGTTACTAGGATTTTTTTCATTTACCAGATTCCCCCTCTTCCGCCTGCTCTGAATGCGGCGCTTATGAAATCGAGAATTATGAGGGGAGGAGCAGCCAGGCAGGAAATTGCGCTCTTCCATCTCGCACTTGCGGCCTCTCTTGCCGCTTTGATCAAGAATAGCATAACAATTGCTGCGGTGGGGATTCTGTAGGGAAGAACGAGCCTGTCGCGTCTGAGGAATCCCAATCTGTCGTTGCCGAACCTTTCCTGGGCAATCTTCTTCATTTCTTGAAAGCTTCCGTTCTCGACTCGGCAGGCTTTCAGGAAGCGCTCTATTGATGCCAAGTAAAAGATGAAGGCGTCACCAATTCGGGCATTGTCAATCTTCTCTATCACCTCCTGCGTGTTCGCGGTCTCTATCAGCTTCAAGAAGTCCAATATGTCCGAGAGCTTGAGAAAATTGTGTCGGAACATCGCATGAATTACGCGTATTAGTACTCTATCCGAATCTGAAGTCATCCACACAACGTGTCCTTCGAGTGTCACTCTCTTACGATGAAGGAGGACCTGGTTTGGGTCCAAGTGCGTCTCGCCGAGTTGGCTAATCGTTGGGTAGAGCTCAAAATCGTGTTTGTATCCCGGCAGAAAACAGCTGAATTTTCCGAGCAGCCTGTCGCAGTGAGTGAGACCCTGAGCGCGGACTCTATATTCATTCACCAATAATTTCTCTGCTAACAGGAGTTCTACGGGCGAGGGAACAAGGAGGTCAATATCGTGACCGATGTCCGGTAGAGAGTCAAAGGATTTTATCGCAACGAAAGAAACTCCACGCTTGGCCGCTCGCAAGAGCACCTTGTTCTTCCTAGCAAGTTTCAACATCCTTTCTCCGTCTTTCAACATCAGCTTGTCGTTTCTCAGCAATGCACCAGCCAGGAGAAGCGACTCCGCTTCTCTCCGAGCCGTCTTCACGCCCCCTATTTCTTCGAGAAAATTTAGCTTCATAAAATGACAGGCTCCTAGACTAATTGAAAAGAATTGAGTAGTATTCTTTTAACAATGGATTGAATTTCACAATAAGGTTTCTCGGAATGGTCCAGGAATGCGGATTACAGGCAAGCCTTCGAAGAAACCTACTGGAATCATCTTGAATGCTCACTTGGCCCATGTTTCCCGCGTAACAGTTTTGAACACAATTTCGGTCACGTGGTATTTATCCAATTCCAGTCTCGTCTAGTTTGTAGAGCAATACGATATCTTCGGATTGCTTTGTCATTAAGGCGATTGAAACCGAGGATTTTGTCTAGGAAGGGTTAAAACTCGCGGGTCGCAAATGCAGTCGCTAGGTGGGCTGAAGAACGAGCAAGGAAACAGTCCTCACAACAGATACCTCTGGTGGGGCTGAAACTGTAATGCAGGCAAGACACACATTCAGTATTCCCTTGATGAGGCCAATTGTAGACGAGGAGATGCTTCAAGCGGCGCTTTTCTCTCTGCAAAATGAGAAGCTTGTCATGGGAGAGAGTGTCTACAAGTTCGAGGAGGAATTTGCCCGTTACTGTGGCGTTCGACAGGCAGTCTCAACAGCTTCCGGCACGGCCGCGCTTCAAATCGCCCTGCAATCGATGGGAATCGAGGGAAACGATGAAGTCATAACCACCCCGTTCTCGTTTTTCGCGACATCCAACGCCGTAATTCACGCTGGCGCCGAGCCGAGATTTGCCGACGTGGAGAACGATGGGTTCAACCTTGACCCTCATAAGGTAGAGGCAAGACTCACCCCAAAAACTCGTGCAATTATTCCGGTTCACCTGTACGGACACCCGGCAAGAATGGATGAGTTCCGAGACCTTGCGGACGACAAGGGAGTCAGCATCATTGAAGACGCCTGTCAAGCTCACGGAGCAGAGTTTAACGGAAAACGACTAGGCTCCCTCGGACATGTGGGCTGTTTCTCTTTCTACACGAGCAAGAACATGACGGTTTGCGGGGACGGCGGCATGATTGTAACCAACGACGAGCAAGTTGCTGATGCGGCTCGCAGCTTCAGAGATTGTGGTCGCACGTCAAGATATACAATGCAACGGATTGGCTACACTTCGAGGCTCAACACAGTAAACGCCGCGATTGGGAGGGTCCAGTTGAGAAGATTGGACAAGTGGAACGAAGCTCGAAGAAAAACAGCAAAAATTTACAGAACAGAGCTGGAGGGTGCCGGCGGCGTGGAATTACCGCCCACAGAGACGCCAGGCGGGACCCCTGTGTATCACCTGTTCGTGGTTCG
>WNFB01006563.1_pt1 | contig 10444 bp, 5 predicted proteins | sample 5400501 | NCBI WGS metagenome assembly WNFB01 (sample SAMN13153341, study PRJNA577476) | soil metagenome | isolation source: 200 cm saprolite under Douglas fir tree site 2 hole 1 | place: USA:California | collected 2015-04-18 | reverse complement strand
CTATTTCTGGTGGAGCGCTTCGTCAATCGGGACGGTGCCACCTTCGCTTACTTGGAACGTCCTCTTGGCCGACTGAAATCCATTGAGCCGCAGCGTTATCGTGTGGACCCCGGTAGGAACCTGCACGCGAGCCGGTGTGAACTCTCCGGTGGAGGTTCCGTCCACGATGATTTCCGCGCCCTTTGGAACGGAGTTCACTTGCGCCCAGGCGACGCGGCTTGCGGATTTTTCACTAAGCGGCACGTTGAGCTGCGTCTGGATATTGTCCTTGACCTGAATACCCCCGGCGTAAGGTTCGTAACCCTGCAGCCGTAAGACCAGGTTGTACTGTCCGGGCGCGAGCGGCAGCGTTACCGGCGTCTGACCCGATTGTTTCGCTCCGTTGATGAAGACATCTGCACCCCGCGGCTGACTGCTGATGAAAATGCCTTTGGCCAGCGATTCGAGCTTGATCCTCTGGTCCTGGGCGTCGCCAGTCTTTACCTGCAACGCGGTTTGCACGGATTGATAGCCTTCCTTTTGCACCTCAAGGCTGTACTGCGCGGGATTCAAATTGTTAAAGCTGCAGGGCGTTTCGCACTTGTTCAGGATGTGGCCCGCGGGACCGCGGAGCACCGCGGTAGCGCCGATCACGTCGGTCACGACATGAATCGCTCCGTACCCCGACGCAGGAATCGGGTGCGAGCCCTCGTCCGGGCTCCCGGTGGCTGCCACCGGTGTGTCGTCGTACTCGAGATGATCGATCACGCGGACGTCCGAAGGCGCGTTCCGCAATAATTTTAAGAGTGCGCCATGTTCAGCCGGACGGAGCTTTCCCGCGAGCGTCAGCGTGTTGCCTGCGGCCTGAACTTTCACGTGGCCGTTTAATCCTTTTTCTGAAATCGCTTCTTCGATGCGGCCTTTGTATTCCGCCGCTTTGGGGCTAATCGAATTTTCTGGTTTCCTGGGCGCCACTTTTTGCGCGACGACTTCCGCGGGCTTGGACTCGGCTGGTTTCGGCTCCGCACTCGCTCCAGCCGCCGCATCCTTCGGTTGAGGAGAAGTCTCGGTCCCGGCAGGCGTGGCCGCCGAGTTGTCCGGAGCGGTTGCTGATGCCGTTGGCACCGCGGCAGGCAAGCTTCCCTCTTTCTTCTGCGCATCATGAAGTTCGCGTGCGGCTTCGAAAACCGGTTTTATTTTGTTCGCTCCGTAAGCAATCACACCCAGGAGCAGCAACGCCGCGAATATCGTTCCAACGACACTTTTCTTTTTCGGGGGCTCCGGAGCGGGCGCGATTGTTCCCGTTCGCCGCACGAGAGGAGTTTGCCCCGGAGCCGATGCCCGCGCGTTCAGGGAACGCGCCGTCGCGACGACGGATTGATCTTCGGCGGTGAGACCACGGCCGCCCGCATTTCCGGAAACCACAGTCGCGGCAGGCGAGCCCCCGCCCATGACCATCGTCGATTGCGGGTTGCCGCCAGTCGGTGTGAGTGTCCGGTAATTGCGCAGCTCCTCGAGCATTTCGCGGCAACTTTGGTATCGCTGGTCGGGCTCCTTCTCCAGCGCCCTCATGACCACCGCACTGATTCCCGGATGGATCGACGGATCAATCTGCCGCGGCGGAACGGGATCTTCGTTAACGATCTTATAGATCACCGTGGTGATGTTTTGCCCCGGGAAAGGTTTTTCGCCGGTCACCATTTCATAGAGCATGACGCCCAGCGAAAAGATGTCGCTGCGGCCATCCACGGCGCGGCCCTTCACCTGTTCCGGAGACATGTAGCTGGGAGTGCCCATGACGTGCGCGGTTTGCTGGACGGTGCCGAACTGCAGAATCTTCGCCGTGCCGAAGTCCGTGACCTTGACGGTATCGTCGGCGGTGAGCATGAGGTTCGCCGGCTTGATGTCGCGGTGAATGACGTTGCGTTCGTGCGCGAATTGCAGCGCGCTGCAAGTCTGCTCCATGATGCGCAGCGTGCGCGGCAGGGGAAACGCGTGGCCGCCGTCGAGCAGCGCCTGCAGGCTCTTCCCCTCAACCAATTCCATGGTGATGTAATAGAGGCCGTCTTCTTCGCCGGCGTCGAATACCACCACAATGTTCGGGTGCGTCAGCAAACCTGCGGCGCGCGCTTCGGTTTGGAATCGCGTCAGGAGCTCGGGGCGCGAGAGCCCCGTGCCTTCTTCGCTCAGCCGGATAGTCTTGACCGCCACGGTGCGCCCGATCACCGGATCCATGGCTTTGTAAACGACGCCCATGGCGCCGCGGCCCAGTTCTCCAACAATCTCGTATCTTCCGGCTTTGGTTACAGTTAGCATCATTCAATCGATCTGTCGCCCAGCGAGGACGGCACTGCCAATACAAACCCCATGGAGCGAACTGGTCTTACTCTCTTGAAGGAAAGCAACCTGGCAATACTCCCAGACCTTCCATCGTCCATTTCCTGATCTAGATCAGCGGAAATGCCTCCGCCGACACCCGGGCGCCCTATCCTGCACAGTACCCATTGGATTTTCCGTTGGTCAACGCTACTGGCGTACCAGTGTTTCGCACTCGATACGGTCGGGTGCACTACCTGCTCCAGGGCTTTTCTAAGGGACTTAGAATGAATGATTTATGGGTACACGCCGAGCGTTGAATTCATCCAGTGCGCAGGTGGAGCGGCTTCCCGATCAGCGGGGAGCAAAGGAAAGACAACGCCGCGTTTCTACGGTTGGAAATCAACGCTCTTCCAGAGCGAAGCGCAATCATAGAAGACGCCGGCCTGCATGACTCGCTCGGTCTTGCGAATATTCGAAATGTTGTCGAGTGGATTTGCGCCGAGAACCACCAGATCGGCGCGCTTGCCGGGTTCGAGGGTACCAACTTCTTTATCCATCCGCATGGCGCGCGCGGGGATGAGCGTTGCGGCCTGCAATGCTTCCATGGGCGTGAAACCGGCTTCGACGTAGAGTTCCATTTCGCGATGCACGCTGTGCCCGGGCACCGTCTGGTCGGTGCCAACCACAACTGGAATGCCCGCGCGATGCAGCGCTGCCACCGTCTTGAGGGAGACTGCAAACCGAGCTTCGCCCATCTCCGCTCCTGCCGCGCCCGGACCGACGTTTCGAAGCTGAGTCGAGAGGGCCGGCGCCACCTTCGCCACTCCCGGCTCAAAACTTTCAAATGGCCTTTTACCAGTCCTCATAAACATCTCAAAGACCGTCAGAGTCGGATCGAGCACGGTGTTGTGGGCCTTCAGAAACTGAAGCGCTTTCCGGGACTCTTCGGAATCCGGGTCGAAGCCCCGCAGAGCCGCTAATCTTTTCTGACGATCTTCCCCCACGTCACGACCGGAAATCGCAGGGTCCATCATCCAGGCCACATAGGTAATGTGATTGATCTGGTCCATCCCCGCATTGACGGCATCAAAGCCCGTCATGCCTTCGGGTACGTGGCCTGTGACGGTCATCCCGAGTTTGTGGGCCTCAGCGGCGACGGCCTCGAGATTCTCCTTTTTCACGGAACTGTAAATTTTTATCTGCGCGAAACCGGCATCGTGGTATCGGTGAACCCACTCGCGAGCTTGTTCCGGAGTGTCGACGCGCGCCACACCAAGAGCCCGTGGACCGGAACCATCGACGATGCCTGCGAGGAGCAATCGCGGCCCAACGCCGTGCCCCGAATTGATGGCATCGCGCACGGCGGTGATGAACTCGAATTCATTGCCGCAGTCCCGGACCGTGGTAACGCCCGCGGCAAGATACACAGGTCCCCATTCCACTTGTTCGAAATGCGCATGCATGTCCCAGAGGCCGGGAACGATCGTTTTGCCGGTGAGATCCAGGATCTTCGCATCTTTGGGTAATTTCGCCTGCCTGCGTGGTCCCGAAGAAACAATTCTTCCGCCCTGAATCACTACCGCGGAATCATTGAGCGCTGGAGCCCCTGTGCCATCAATCAGAGTGGCTCCTACCAGTGCGAGCGTTCCTTGTGAGTTATCGCGGCGAAAGTCTTTGGAGATCGCGGCCAGAGCTGCCATCTCATCTGTCGCGGCACGCTGCACGAAGTTTCCCAGGTTTTCTTCGTACTCAGGCCGGATTGCCTCGAAATGGTCGTACTCTCCATCCACGGTGATGAGGGCCACCAGTTGGCTCTGCGCATCCAACCACAATGTCTCGCGTCCCCAGGCAAGATCCGAGATACTGAATCGTTCGAAAGCTATCTTTGTGCCTTTAACTGAAAAGTAATCCGCCCCTCGGTCTTCAATTGTCAAGACGCCCGCAGGGAAGGTTTGCATCTTTTTCGGCCGCCCGGCAGCTTGCCACTTGCGGACGAGCATCATTTGCAGTGCCACGGGTGCGTAGGTGGAGATCCCAAAAAATTGTTCAGGCCGCTCGAACTTTTGCCATTTTTCATTCTTGCGAGCCAGAATCCTGTCTTTTTCCACCAGAACGGTATCGTCGATGGGCGTACCCCGTGCCATGTCGCCATGGATCTCCATTGAGCGTGGCGAAAGGTCTCTGCTCAAGCGTACGAACGCGCTGAGTGGGACATCCTGACCGCGGTCATTGAAATGGAAGGAGACGGAGAGTTGCAGTTCATCCCCATCCTTCTTCATTGCGTAACTTTCTTGCCCGATGGGTTGTTCGAACTTATGCAAACGGAAGGTGCCTTGTTCTGCTGTTTCATCGGCACGCGCACGGGCGTCCGGAAAAATCGAACCAGACACGATGAACGCGGCAACAAAGGCAGCAGAGAATAAAGCCAGCACCGCAAGTGTACCCCTGCGACTGACGTGCATTTTTTCACCTCCATGCTTTGCTACCTTGCTTGGGCGGAAGCAGAGAGTCAAGGATTTCTCTTCACGGTCTCGCCCGGCGACATGGTGCGTTCCGGCATGGGCACGTTGGTTTCGCGGACGGGGCGGTCCATTTCGCCGGGCCGAGCGGGGGCTTCGAGCCCATCCGTGAGCAGATATCCTTGCAGGGCGATGCCGTTGGTCCAAACGCTCTCGAGCGCAGCGATGTACTCGATCTGTAATTCGTATAGTTTTCGTTGCGCATCCAGGACGCGCGGATAAGACGCCAGCATCTGGCCATATCTCTCCACCATCAGGCCGTACGCTTTCTTCGCGCGGGGAAGCATCTCGTCGCGATACTCCACGGCCATCAGACGCGCGTTCGCGTATTGATCGACGGCCGATGCCGCGCGTTCGCGTAGCGTCAGCGCGATGCGCTTCTTCTCCTGCCCGGCGCGATCGATATCAGCCCGGGCCGCCGCCACATTTCCCTGGTTCCGATTGAAGAGCGGAATCTGCACCGCCACTTCCGCGATTCCTTCCCAGCCCTTTGCGAAAGGAGCGCTGCCGAGCAGTTCGTGGTTGTATTCCATTCCGCCGCGCACCTGGATATCGGGAATCGCCTCGCGCCTCGCGCGGCCCAGAACGGTTTGTGCTCGCGTTTCCGCCGCATCGGCGATTCGAACGGCAGGGCTTTGTTTCGCGATTGTCTCCACGGCCTCTTCCTCGTTCACTTCCGGCCAGCCTTTTTCCAGTTCGCCTGCCACCGTCGTCAATGGCAGATCCGGCTGCCCGATCACTGCCGCGAGAGAACGCCATTCTTCGCGCAGTGTGTTCTCCTGCATCCGCGCGCTCATGCGCATCCTTTGTGCTTCCACTTCCTCATCGAGTACTTCGGTTTCGTCGGCCTGGCCGGTATTCATCAGGCGGCGGTGCGTCTCCGCGGCATCTTGCCCAATCACTGCCATGTCGCGCCGGGCATCGAGCAGTTCCTGAGCGGCCAACACCCGCAGAAAGGCCATTTTCACGGCGCTTTGCACGCGTATTTTCTGTTCTTCAGCTTCGATCTCCGCCAGCTTCACTTCTCTTCCAAAAACTTCGCGGCTCAAGCTGAGTTTTCCGCCCGTGACGATCGTATGCTGCACGAAAAAGCCTTGCTTCCCGCCGCCGACCGACCCGCCGCGGATTTCATCGCCCGTGTAAGCCACCGTTGGATTCGGATAAAGGCCCGACTGTTGCTGGCGGGCTTTGGCGGCGCGAATCTCCACCTCCGCTTGCCGCAACGTGGGATTCGAATCAGCGGCGATCTTCTGCACTTGCTCGAGCGTGATCAGCGCGCTCTTCGCATTTTCTTGCGCTCTTCCCATCCGCGGATATTCCGGTTTCACCAGCGCCATCTCCATCCGATGGTGCTGTTCCTGCGCAGGCATCGGCATCTCCTGCGCCTGCGCAGCCCCAGCTGCCGCCAGCACACTTGCAGTCATCATCGTTCCGAATTTCCTTGTAACTCGCATGTAGTTTCCTTTTCTTCTCTGTGGACTCTGCGTTCTCTGTGCCCTCTGCGTTAAATCTTTTCTCTTTCTTTTACGTTCCATGATGATGCTCATCTGCCGTGGAAGGGCCTCCCAGCTTTTTCTTCGAAAGGATGGCGTCATATTCTTTGTCCGGCAACACGCGGATCATCGTCATCATTCCCATCATTCCCGCGCTCCAATTTTTTGGCAGCCCGTACGTCTCCGGCTTTTCCACCACCTCGTCCATCCCCATTTCCATGAAGGCATCCTGGGGGAAACCCGGCACTTTCTCAGCATCGGGCGCGATCGGCGCGTGGTGGACGTGCTGGAACGGCACGCTTCTTGCCAGCGACTCCATCTGGCTCGTGGCCTTTGTTTCGGTCTGATCCGCTGTCTCGATCTGCCGGTCGCGCAGCAAGTCCATCATGCTGTTCATCATGTGGTGCGGCAGGTGGCAGTGAATCATCCACGCGCCGGGGTATTTCGCTTCGAACTCGACGACACGCGCCTGCGCCACGCCCACCAGCACGGTGTTCATCGGACACCACGTCGACTCCGGCGCGCGTCCGCCTTCTGTGCCCGTGACGACGAACTGATGCCCGTGCAGGTGCACCGGATGATGGTCCATCCCGAGATTCAGGATGCGGAGCCGCACCCGGCTCCCCAGCCGCGCGAGCAACGGCGTCGTCATTGGCGCGGAAACGCCGTTGAACGCCAGCCAGTTGAATTCCATCGCCGCCGTGTTCGGAACGGTGTTGCTCGGCAGGACTGCCCATTCCTGGAGGATCAATCCGTAGTCGTGATCGACGCGCGGCTTGTAATCTTTTTGCGGATGCGCTACGAAAAATCCGATCTGCCCCATCATTTCCTGCATGGCGCTGTGCGCGTGATAGAAAAACGTTCCTTCCTGATGCACCGTGAATTCGTAAACGTACTTTTCGCCAGGCGCGACCGGCTTCTGGCTGATGTACGGAACGCCGTCCTGTTCGATGGGGATTTCCAGGCCATGCCAGTGCAGCGAAGTGGATTCCGGGAGTCGGTTCTCAAATATCACACGCACGCGGTCGCCCTGCTGCACCTGAATCGTCGGACCGGGGCAGCTTCCGTTGTAGCCCCACGCGTCGATGGTCTTGAACGGCGCGATTTTTCTCTTCACCGGCTCACCGACAAGGTGGAAGACCTTCACGCCGCCATCCAGTTCGTGCGGCTGGTCCGCCAAGTCCGGCGTCACCATCGGCAAAAAAGCGCCCCTCGCCTGGGCGTGTCCATGATTCACCTCTCGCGGACGCATCGCCATGGGTTTTTCTTCCTGAGCTTGCAGACTCTTGCTCAGTCCAACGAGTCCCGCGCCAAAAACCGCCGCGTCCTGAAAAAATCTTCTTCGTGTGCCGCTCATACGCGCCTCCTGAATTTCTTTTTGCGGCAAGCCGCATGCCTCGCTGAATTGAAACGGGAATTATCCCGGCATTTCATCTTTTCGAAAACCAAATGGTTGGGAAAGCGGGCAAAGCTCCCGCTGGTCGCGAGGCCGCCTGCTCTTAATTTGTCAGGAGAGACAATTCAGATTCGAAGGACACTCGAGGGTACAGGCGCAAATCTAGTAGAGAAGTCGTGAGGTGGGCCAAAATAAAAGTCGGAAAACGTCGCTGCCGGTGCGGAATTCGCCTGTTCAATCACGAGAAATTTTCCATTGGGCGCGCTCGACCGGGATTCGCCGAAGGCATCTCCGAGAGGAGTGCGAGCCAGAACTACCGCAGCCAATTCCGTCGAACCGCAATTCAGAGACGCGTGTGCCCGAGGAGCCTCGCGGGGTGTGGTAGCGGAACCGTGACAATTCCCATGGGAAGTGGCCGATGCGTTCGCTCTCTGGCAATTCTGAACGGCGCAAAGAGGCGCACAGGCCGGTGCCACCACGAGAGCCACGAGCGTCACTAGACTCAGAGCCCGTAGCGTCCAGCTCGCGTTTCGAATTCGCATCGCTGTCGCCATCCTTTATTACGCTACGCCGGCCATCGGCCCGCGTCAACCTCACCGGCGCGTTTTTGTGGCCAGCTGGTTCTCCGGTTCATTTCTTCAATCCTCATCCACTTCTGCGGCATCCGATGTATTGTCTTGGCGCGATATTCCAGCGGAGGACTCCCATGAAATACGACGCCATCATCATCGGCTCCGGCCAGGCCGGCAATCCTCTCGCCTATCGTCTGGCCGATCTCGGTCGGTCCGTGGCGCTCATTGAGAGGAAGGACCTCGGCGGCACGTGCATCAACGTTGGCTGCACGCCTACCAAGACGATGGTCCATCGCGCGCAGGTCGCTCACTACGCGCGAAACGCCGCCCGCTGGGGCGTCAACGCCTCCAACGTCAGCGTCGATCTCGCCAAAATCGTCGCCCAAAAAGACGAAGTCGTTCTCAGTTTTCGCGGCGGCCAGCAGAAACAGGTCGACAAGCGCGCCAACCTTCGTCTCCATCGCGGCCAGGCCCGTTTTGTTGGCCCGCATCAACTCAAAGTTGGCGGTGATTTGCTCGAAAGCGAAAAGATTTTCATCAACACCGGCGGCCGCCCGAACATTCCCGCGATCCCCGGCCTGGATACCGTCTCGTACCTCACCAACGAATCGGTCATGCAGCTCACAAATCTTCCCGAACACCTGCTCATTCTCGGAGGTGGCTACATTGGCCTGGAATTTGGACAAATGTTTCGCCGTTACGGAAGCCGCGTCACCGTTCTCCACACCGGCAAGCAAATTGTTCCTCGCGAAGATCCCGAGATTGCCGCCGAATTGCAGAAAGCACTTGAAGCCGAAGGAATACAATTCCTACTCAACGCACATACCACAAGCGTCGAAGACAAAAACAGTGCCGTCACTATCTCATTCGAATCGTCTGCGGGCGGTTCGAACGTCACCGGCTCGCATTTGTTGGTTGCCACCGGGCGCGGTCCAAATACAGACGATTTCGGTCTCGATAAAGCCGGCATCGAAACCGACAAGAATGGCTTTATTAAAGTGAACGCCCGCCTCGAGACAAACGTTCCCGGCATTTGGGCCCTCGGCGATTGCAAGGGTGGCCCGGCTTTCACGCACATCTCTTATAACGATTTCCAGATTGTTTACGGCAATTTGGTGGAAGGGAAGAAACTCACCACCGAAAATCGGCCTGTGCCGTACTGCGTCTTCACCGATCCCCAACTCGGCGGCGTCGGCATGACCGAAAAAGAAGCTCGCGCCAAAGGCTTCAAGCTAAAAATCGGAAGATGCCCGATGAGTTATGTAGCGCGCGCCATCGAGCGCGGCGAAACCGCCGGCCTCATGAAGCTCGTCGTTGATGCTTCGAATGACCGCATCCTTGGCGCTTCCATCCTTGCATCTGAGGGCGGCGAGCTGGTGCAAATCCTCGGCACTCTCATGCTCGCGAATCAACCGTACACACTCTTGAAGGGTGCCGTCTACATCCACCCCACGCTCGCCGAGGGCTTCTTCTCTCTCATGGAAGACGTCAAACCAGTCGACTAACGCGCAATCAGCTGGGCTCTGGTTGATGATTTCAAACGGAGAGCGAGATTTCGAGGTCTTGTTTTTTTCTAACCTCGAACCGCTAACTTCTTGCCTCCGGAATCTGGTGGGGCTGGGCGGATTCGAACCGCCGACAAGCAGTTTAGGAAACTGCTGCTCTATCCATCTGAGCTACAGCCCCACATCTCCATTGTAATACTTCTCCGGCTTTTCGGTTCCGTCTGTCTTCATCACGGAGATGGTCGCGTAGCCGCCGGCGTCGCCGGATCCGACTTCGACCCTGGCGCGATCTTGGTGAGGCGCAGACTGCGAAAGATCGTCGGCCAGTATTCCCGGAGGGCGTTGCTGGCAGTGTTCAGTCCGATTCGAATTCCGTAGCGCTGGAACGTCCGGCCCTCCGTTTGTTCTTTCACCGGCAGATAGCTGTTTGCGAGGCTCTCCGCCAGCAACGGGCCGAACATCCCCGCCCAGTTCGCCGCATCTTTTCCTTCATCCGTCCGCGCCACCACGATGCGGCTCAGCGCGTAACCGATGCGGTGTCCCGCGCCTCCGTGCAGGGTCACGAAGTAGCGCGGATCGCGGTGCAGCACCGACGAAATCAGAAACGTTCCGAAAAAATTGTTCGATGCTGCCGTGGCCATCGAAGAACCGAAACGCTTCC
>WNFB01006561.1_pt1 | contig 10445 bp, 7 predicted proteins | sample 5400501 | NCBI WGS metagenome assembly WNFB01 (sample SAMN13153341, study PRJNA577476) | soil metagenome | isolation source: 200 cm saprolite under Douglas fir tree site 2 hole 1 | place: USA:California | collected 2015-04-18 | reverse complement strand
TCAAGAATCAAACGGAGGCTGCCGTGCGTATGGGGATCGACCAACCGCGAGTCTCCAAACTTATCCGAGGGCACTTTGACGAATATTCCGTGGAGAAGTTGCTGGAGTTCCTCGCCGCGCTCGGCAACGACGTCGAGATCCGTGTGAGCCGACATGCCAAGGCGAAGCGGGGGCACATTCGCGTTCGGGCGGCGTGATTGATGACGACCGTCGGACCTCCACCCCCAAGTCCCAGGGCTGGCCGTCGAGTGTTGCGGCCATGGCTTCGCCAGTCTCAACGCGCGTGGAATTGTCTCGTACCGCCCCTTGCGAAGCTCGCGCAAGAGGAGTTCAAAATCGTCCGCGGAGTCCTCTGCGACGAGAACACGCAATGACCGAGTCATTTCTGTGCCCCGTCTTTTGTCGTGATGAGAAGCGATTCGATCGCCTGTCCGAACTCTCGAGTATCGATCGGCTTGCTCAGATACCCGTCAAACCCAGCGGCCAGCAATCGCTCGCGGTCACCATGCATCGCGTGCGCTGCGGTGGCGAGTACAGGAAGATGTTTGAGCGATGGGTGTTGCCGGATCTCCCGAAGAAGTTGTTCTCCGCCGCCATTGGGAATTCGAATATCGGTGACAACCAATTGGGGATCTCTTTCGACAAGTAGGATCTTGGCCTCGTCGAAAGTAGCTGCCTCGAGAATCTCGTGCCCCTGATGTTTCAAGATCTCCCGAATCAGGTGTCGGCTAGGAGGATCATCCTCGACCACCAGAATGCGGGCTCCACCTGAAGCGACTCCGGTCGAGGTTTCGACGTGGCGAGATAATTCGTTCTGGTGCCCATCTATTGTCGATGCGGTCGACTCCAACGGAAGGAGCACAGTGAATGTCGAGCCCTGGCCAAGCTGACTCGCGACAGCAATCGATCCGCCGTGCAGCTCCACCAGCCTTTTCGTGAGTACCAAGCCCAAGCCAGTCCCCTCCATTCCGTCTCTTTGGACTGGGTTGAGCTGCTCAAACTCGCGGAACAGCAGCGGCAGGTCTTCTGGCCGGACGCCGATCCCGGTGTCGCGAACCGTGACCTCGAGTTGGCCCCCAATCACCTGCGCTTCCAAGCGGACTGCGCCGCCGCCGGGCGTGAACTTGATCCCGTTTGAAAGCAAGTTGTAGAGGATCTGCTTTAGCCGCACAGGATCGGCAGAGAGATCCGGAAGGTCCTCCGGGATCGACGCAACGAATGTTAAGCCTCGCTTCTCCACCAGCGGCCTGAGCACGGCCTCTACTTGTCCGGCGATAGCCACGAAAGACGTGGGTTCCCGAGCGAGCTCCATGCGCCCTGCCTCGATCTTCGATAGGTCCAGCATGTCGTTGATAAGCTTGAGGAGGTGCCGGCCGCTCTGCTGAACACATTGAACACAGCTCTTCTGAGATGGCGTGAGGTTGCCGACTTTCTCGTCCTCTAGCAATTCGGAGAATCCGATGATCGCGTTCAACGGTGTGCGAAGTTCATGGCTCATGTTGGCGATAAACTGGCTCTTCACCCGACTTGCAGCCTCCAGGTCGCCCATCGTCTTTTTGTGCGCTTCAATCTCATCCGTCAGCCGCTGCCGGCCGAGGTAGAGGTCCAGGAAAACCTGCACTTTGCTTCGGAGGATGCTCGGATTGATCGGCTTGAAGAGGTAGTCGACCGCGCCGCTTCCGTATCCGCGTAACAGATGCTCTTCGGTATCCAAGGCGGTGACGAAGATGATGGGAACGTCCCGGGTCGAAGGATGGTTGCGAGCATGGCGCGCCACTTCATAACCATCCATCTGCGGCATCTGCACATCGAGCAGCATCACCGCGAAGTTGCGGCTGAGAAGCTGCCGGAGCGCTTCATTGCCGCTGTTCACTCGCACCAGGTCACAGTTAAGTCTAGCGAGCTGCGCCTCGATGGCGAGCAGGTTTGCCTCCAGGTCGTCGACAAGAAGAACGCTCGGGCGGAAGTCTGTCATCGGCGCTCCGTCTTAACCCTCGTATCGATAGATGCGCTCCTCCGCCGAGAAGGCGGTGAACGCGCGGAGCCCACCCGCCTTCGATAGCTGCTCGCTCGAGCCGAGGCAGAGAAACCCGCCTGGGCACAGGCTACGCGCGAACTTGTCCAGTACCGCTTCCCGCAGGTTCTGGGCGAAGTAAATGAGGACGTTTCGGCAGAAGATCACCTGCATCTCGCCGAACACGTCGTCGGAGACGAGGTTGTGCTGAAAGAAGGAAACATTGCGACTCAGGGAGTCTCTCATCGCCAGCCGCTCGTAGGCCACGGTGAAGTAGCTCGTGAATTCGGACGCGCCGCCCGATTGCCGATGGTTTTCGGCGAAGCTGCCGAGATGCTCGGCGGCATAGATTCCCTGCTTGGCCTGGTCGAGCGCCTGCCGGCTCAAGTCCGTGGCGTAGACGTGCGAGCGTTCGTAGAGCCCTTCTTCGCTGAGAAGGATGGCGCTGGAGTAGGCCTCTTCTCCGCTGGCACACCCCGCGTGCCAGATTCTGATCAGAGGATACGTACGCAGGATGGGGACGACGCGCTCGCGAAACGCCCGATAGAAGCTCGGGTCGCGAAACATTTCGCTCACCTGGACGGTCAAGCTGTCGAGGACTTCGGCGAACAACCGTGGGTCGCCGAGTATTTGGTGCTGCAGCTCGCCGAGGTGGCTCAGCCCGGACTTGGCGAGCGCGGCGAGGACGCGGCGCCGCATCGTGGTTTTCGCATAGTCACGCAAGTCGTACCCGTATTCCGCGTGGATCGCCTCGAGGAGGAGGCGAATTTCGATCGCCTCCTGGTTACCGTCACTCTGCATGGGGCGCCTTTTCCGACAAGCAGGCGTGCAGCATCGTCATCAGGCGATCCGAGTCGACTGGCTTGGGCAGATAGTCCGTCGCCCCCGCTTCCAGACACTTTTCCCGGTCTCCCTTCATCGCCTTGGCTGTGAGGGCGATGATCGGCAGGCTGGCGGGAGGCTTGTCCTGTCGAATGCGCCGGATCGTCTCGTACCCATCCATCTCCGGCAACATGATGTCCATCAGCACCACCTCCACGTCGAGGTGCTCAGCGAGAACGTCGAGGGCAGCCCGGCCGTTATCGGCGACGAGCACGTTGATCCCTTTGGCCCGCAGCGTTGCGGAAAGCGCGTAGAGCGTCCGCATGTCGTCTTCGACGATCAGGACCTTGTGCCCGCGCAAGTGGACGTCGGATGACTGACGCAGAACAACCGGCCGTTGCCTCGGTCCGCGGCCCTCCTTGAGCCGCCGGACGAAAAGCCGGATTTCGTTCATCAGGCGATCGCGGGAAGGGCCCTCCTTAATCACCACCGCTTCGGTGTACGCCTCCAAGCGCTTCGCCTCTCCTTTGCTGAGCGCTCGGCCGGTGTAGACCACCACCGAGGGCATTTCTGTAGCGCATTGCTCCTCAATCGCCCGGAGCAGATCGAGGCCATCCATGTCGGGGAGAGAGAGATCGAGGATCATGCAGCCGAAAGGCTGCTGCTGCAGGGCTTTTAACGCCTCGCGCGCGGTGGTAACGCGACACAGCTCGATGTTCTCCCCCGCGAGCTGCTCGATGAGCGAGCCCTCCGGGTTCTCGTCGCTCTCAACCACCAGCACTTGGGTGGCGCGCGAGGTCCGATGGGGCACGAGCGCGTCAACGACCCGAATCAGGTCCCGCTTGGTCGCGGGCTTATTGAGGTAGCCTACCGCTCCCATCGCCATCCCCCGCTCGCCGGCATCCGCTGCTGTCAAGAAGTGAACGGGGATGGCCGCGACGACCGGGTCTGACTGCAGCTCCTTCATCACTTGCCAGCCGTCGATATCCGGGAGGCTGACGTCGAGAATGATGCCGCTCGGTTTTCGCTCTTTGGCCAGCTGTAGCCCGGCACGACCATCTGGCGCAAAGAGGTACTTGAACCCTTGCCCGTGGATCACCTCTCCAAATATTGCTGCGAAAACCGGGTCATCCTCGATGATCAGAAGTACCGTATCTCCAGGGGCTATCGCGTCGCGGTCGTCTTCTCCCACCGGGGCGATCGGCCCGCTCGCCATCGCGCTCGCGGCAGCCCCCGATGCGCCCCGAGTTAGGGCGGATGTTTGATGAACGGCGGCTGCCAGGTCCTGCACTGGTGCGGAAGGGCGCTCGTAGGGCAAATAGCAAACGAAAGTGCTCCCCTCGCCGGGACTGCTGCGCAGCTGTAGCTCGCCACCGAGCAGGAAAGCGGACTCGCGGGCGATGGTTAGGCCAAGACCGGTTCCGCCGTAGCGCCCGTTTGTGGAGGCCTGAACCTGCTCGAACGGAGCGAAAATGCGCTCTTGGTCCTGCTGAGCGATGCCGATCCCAGTGTCCGAAACGCTGAGGGCCACGGCGCGATCCACCTTCAACTCGTGGCGGGAGGGCCGAAATTCGGGCTGTGGCTTGTGGATGCGCAACGCCACCTCGCCCTGATCGCTGAACTTGATCGCATTGGCGAGCAAGTTGTTGAGGATTTGTTGCACGCGGTCACCGTCGGTCGAAATGCTGGCGGGAAGCCCGGGTTCGATTTCGATCACCAGCCGCAGCCCCTTCTCCTTCGCGAGCGCATCAAAGGTGCGCCGAGCGTGGTCGCCAAGCTGAGCCAGGGCCACGGAGGCCACCCGGACTTCCTGCTTCCCCGCCTCGACTTTCGCCAGATCGAGAACCTGGTTGATCAGCAAAAGCAGGTCTTTTCCTGCCGAGTAGATGGTTTTCGCGAATTCGATCTGCTTCTCGGTAAGGCTCCCGGTCTCATTCTCCGCGAGCAGATTGGAGAGGAGGAGCATGCTGTTGAGCGGCGTGCGTAGCTCGTGTGACATGTTGGCGACAAACTGTGACTTGTAGGCGCTCACCGTGGTGATCTCCTCGGTCTTTCGCTCCAAACTGCGACGCGTCAGCTCGAGTTCCACGTTCTTCTCTTCGAGGACCCGGCGCTGCGCTTCGAGATCCTCGGCCTGCCGCCTCAGCTCTTCGTTCGTTTGTTCTAGCTCCTCTTGCTGCGCTTGCAGCTCCTCGTTGCTGGAGCGCAGCTCCTCTTCCTGGGTTGCCAGGCGTTCCGCTTGGCGTCGAGTTTCGGCCAGAAGCTCTCGCGCTTCCGACCGGGCGAGTGCAATTTCCATCGCGATCGCTAGGCTCTCCCGCACCGAGAGGAGAAGCTCGGTCGAAAGCTGCGACCATGGCTTGAAGAGGGCCAGCTCGATCACGCCCCGTACCCGCCCATTGTGAAGAAGAGGAAGGAAAACGAGCGCCCGCGGTGGGCCCTCGCCGAGGCCCGAGCGGACGCGCAGATAGTTGGCCGGGGGGTCGGCGATCACCACCACGTCTTGCTGGAGCGCCGCTTGACCCAGCAGCCCCTCTCCGGGGCGGAAGCTCGGCGCCGATTCGGGCGATGCCCCGGGCAAATGCGCATACTGTCCAACCAGCCGGAGCACGCGCTCCTTGTCGAAGTAGTAGATGGCCGCCAGGGGAGCCTCTAGGTAACGGGCAAGGAGACGGATGGCGCGATCGGCAAGTTCCTGGGGCTCCAGCTCGCCCCGGATCTCCGCCCCCAGCGCGCCAAGCCCGTCTTTGAGCCAATCCGTGCGATCGCGCTCTTCGTCGAGCCGCTTGAGGCTCTCCGCCATTTGATTGGCGTGCTGTGCTAGATCGCCCAGCTCGTCTCGACTCATGCCACGGATTGGTTGGCCAAAGTCCCCTTGGCCAAAACGCGTCAGCCCCGCGGTGAGCTCCCGCAGCGAGCGAAGGACGCCCCGGCTCAAACTCACGGAGAGGAGCATCACTAGTGTGAGACAGACGATGCTGATCCAGAGGCTGACTTGACCGCTCGATCGCAGAGCCTGCGACACCGCGGCAAAGGCGTCGCCGAGCTGCCCTTTGTCGAACGTAGTCACATTCTTAAGGGCCTGGTCAGCACGGGTCTGCTTGGTCTGCATCGCGCTCATTGCTTCCACGAGGGGCTCCCCCGTCTCGCCAGCGATCAGCCGGCGCGAAACCTCGTAAGCTGCCAAGTGGTATTCCTCGAGCGCGTTCCTCAGCGCGGTGGCTTTGGCTGGGTCCACGGCGTCGCGCGCGGCGGTGACCTGTTCGAGAAACCCGCGGAGGAGCCCGCGCGTCCTCGCCAGCGCATCGAGGTCGCGCGCGGCGACGGCGTCTTGAAAGCTCCGGCGAAGGCGCTCGAAGTGGGTATCGAGTTTGGGCCCCAGCTCAACGCGGGGGAGGTAGCGCTCCTCAATGGTGATCAGTTCTTGCGCTGCGCGGCGGGAAAGAAGGGTGCTGGCCAAGATCAGCACAAGGAAGGCGACCGCGGAGGCGCCCACGATCGTCGTCAGCTTGGCGCGGAAGGACAGACGCATGGCGGCGCTATTGCACGGTGACGACCTTGGCGCCGTTCAGGTTCGCGCCGCCTGACACGTAGCCGAGCGCGCCGTGGTGCTTGAGCACGTACTTGACGACCTCTTCATCGGAGTCGAGCTCCGGAGGAGGGACATCGCGCCCAGAGAAGATGATCTGCTGCCAATAGTTCCTTACCGCGTCCACGGAGCGGCGCAAAACTTCCTCGGAGAACCTGTTCCGCGCGGCCGAATCTGATCTCTGGTCCACGGGGCGAATCACCTCGTCGTGGCTCCAACGGGTCGTCTTTTTGAAAAACGCATCAGCGAGGAACTTGCGATCGACGCTGGCGACTGGGTTGCTGGGATGGACGATGACGCGAAATGCCGGCAGCCCCGGGCGCGGCTGCGCCAAAGCCGCAAGGGATAGCGCGGTCGGAGCCAAGAGCAGCGCAAATGCTTGAATCGCGCGCACGGGTTTCAAAAATAGGCCGTCGTCTTGACGAGCAGGACGCCCCAGTTCGTCGCCAGGTCGCTGAGCCGGCGGCCGTCGTTGAGACTGGAATCGAGCGCGGCGGTTCCGTGCATGAAGTGCCCCTCCAACTTGAGAAGCCAATATTCGTTGATGTCGAAGCGGAGCGTGGCTGCCACGTCGTGTTGCATGTTGTCTCGGCCGCTGCGGTTGCCCACGTTGGTGTAGTAGCCGGCGTAGTAGAGCCCCGGGTACAGCCATTGCTTCACGCGGTACGTGAGCATTCCGTAAAACCGCTCGCTTACCATGGTCGAAATGTTGGGAAAGAGAATGGGCTGGCTGCTGGTGACCTGGACGTACCAACGGCTGTATTCCGCGGCGAGGAGGAGAGCGCCGGCGGAGTATTCGGCAGAGCCGACCCAGAGAATCGCCGGGATCTTCGCGCTGACCTTGCCGGTGAAATCGGGCGGCAGCCCCCCCGCCATCTGTAGCGGCCCATAGATGGACTGGTTGAAGAAAAAGTCCGCGTCCAACCGGAGCGCCTGCAGGCTTCCTCCCACGCGCAGCCCTTCGAGGGGCGTCTCCCAGAGGATCCGGCCGCCGACCACGTAGGGCGCGTTCAACTTCCCCAGTTGGTACGGGCTGTTCGGCGGCGTTGTCGATGGAAGGAAGATCGTTCCCGCGTAGGCCCGATACTCGAGCGCTCCCGCCAAGGACAAGCTGACCCGGCCATAAATTTCACCGCCGGTTTGGGCCAAAAGAAAGTCGCGATTGGAGGTTGGATAAATGGATTGTGGAAGCAGGATGGGCACGCGGGCGGAGTCGATGTCGTTGATATCGTTGTAAAGACCGAAGGGAAGCTTCACCCGTCCTGCGCGAACGCCCAGCCAATCCGCCCAGTGGTAGTCGAGGTAAAACCAATCGAACTTTGCGTCGAAACCATCGAGCGGACCAAGCCGGCGGGCAAAGAGCTGGACTCCCAGCCGGAGCTTGTCGGTGAGCGCTTTGGTGAAGTTGAGGCCGACTTCGGTGAACTCGAAGCTGCCCCGCTTCGACTCAGCCAAGTAGTTGTTATCGGTCGTCTTGATGAAGCCCTGGCTGGCGAAGCCGTGCACCTGGATCGGCTCCCCGATCAAGCTCAGCTCGAGGGCACCTGCCGGAGCTTGAAAGGCGAGCGCGCACAGGGCAGTAATGTGGAGGCGAGGGAGGGTGCCTGGTGTCATTTCACCGTTCCTCCTGCGTGAACCGCTAATTATCGAAGCGTGGATGCATGTTCGCGAGAGCCGCTTACCCTGTCAAATAGCCACCTGGGTTGTCTGAAGGTCAACGTGGTGAAGGAACGCACGCGTCGGTGAGATTCCAAAGTGTGTATCAAAGCTAGAAACCTTCCCGATTTCTTTTTTTCGCATGAGAGCGAAGCTTGGGTGCGCCAGTACGCGCGGAGGATCCCCAGCGCAGTACGAGGGACGAGATCAGGAAACACCGGTCGATCGATAATCAGCTTTCCGCGCTACGCCATGATCGCCGACATTGGCACCACCGAGCTGAGGGCCCTCCACTTATGAACGTTGAGGTAAAACCTGAATGACCATAGCGAAGGTTCGGCGACTGGCTCATATCGCTTCTTTGAGCCCGGCTGCAGCAAGAGCCCTTCGGGCCCGGTCGGCGTAGACTTCGAAAACCGGAATCAGCGGTGCGATGTCTGGTATCGGCGGCACAGCCAGTTTTGCAGCCAGTAGCTGCTTCCGCATCGCTTCCATCGCTAGGGAAGCGGCGCGAAGAAAGTCATCGACGGCAATGAGTTGCTCACCGCGCACGGCGACTCGGCCGGGCCTTAGACGTTCCTCCGCACTACTAGCGGCCGGAATGGTTGCGCTTGGATGCGCGAGCGGTTGTTTCAGGCCAGCGTCAGCGCGTCCATCATTGGGTTGCAAACCATGAATCTTGCTGTACAGCTCCGCGCGTGCCTCACCGAGAGTCACCGCCCGGACAACTATTTGCTCTCCTCCGCGACCGAATTTCCACTTCTCGTAGGCTTTGTTGATGGAATCCCGGCGGTGTGCGCCCAGAGTGACGAAGAGCACTTCCGCCGGCCAGTGGTCGGGGAACGCGCGCGAATAGAACGTGCTGGAGTCTCCATGGTGTACCTTGCCCGCGTAGCCTCTGAGGAAGAGTGAATACCGGTTCAGCTTGGCCAGCGTGGAGGTCAGCTTCTCCTGGTCCCAGATGGTCGCCGACCCGGTTTCGATTTCGGCAAAGTAACGTTTGCGCAGGAAGGGGACTTCAAGCACCGCGTCCGGCTGGAGACGTCTTTTCTCCCTTCGATGCAGAAGCGTGAATTCCGAGAACGGCAGGTCGAGGTATTCGCCGGGAGTCCATCGAAAGCAGGTCGGTATTTTCGCGGGATGTTTGCCGTCCTGCGGCACCAGGCCCAAGAAGAATTCGGAGAGCAGAACGGAATGGCTCAAAAACTGCGGGCTTACGTCGTGGCGTGGAACCTTGAGAAGCTCCTTGCCGAGCCGCTCCTGCGCGACGATGTACCCATAACCCGTCAAACCGAAGACGTTCTTCCAGCCTTGATTCGTTGCATACCCGAGCTCTTTCAGAATTGCCGGCTGACCCCCAACCGCCTTTGTCAGCTGCCCTAGCCGTATCGACGACCGCGACTTCACCCTTCCCGGAAACATCAGTCGCTCGATTTGCTCTCTGCTCAAATACCTGGTTATGCCCAGAAACCCCACCAGGTCCCCGTCCCTCTCCGTCAACCTCCGCCCCGCTCCTCTTTTCCCTTTGCTTCGCTGACTTCCTCCAGCCGTAGCGATTTCCCGGCCACCCGATCTGGTTGTTGGGAGCGGGTGGCCGGGAAATTGCGCAGGTGCTCCGGCGTTGCCCGAAGCTCCACCTCCCTCTTCGGAAAAGCCCTGTCCTTGCGGGGCGGAGGCAGGTTCGCCCTGGAAAGGGCCCTGTGAAGCGGCCCCTGGCGCTTTGCCGTGAAGCTCCTGCTTGGGAGAGCTTTCCAGCGACTTTTCGCTCGCGTTTGCCGCCAGCCTTGCTTCCCTGAGTCTGATTTCCCGTTGAATCGCTTCTCGAAGCGGCGTGTTCATCGGCGTCTCCGACTGGTCGATCCTGGATGGCACCTAAAGTAACACTAAAGATAGTGCAAACCAAGCCGAACTGTGGTACTCAACTCATAAGGGAGAAAACCAATGCCCAAAACGCCAGCCAGGGATGACTACTTCACGCAATCGTTCCGGTTCACGCCGGAGCAAACCGCCTTCTTAAAGGAGGGAGCCAAGCGCCTCGGAAGTACAACAGCAGTCGTCCGCGAGGCGCTGGACGATGTGCGCACCATGTACGGCCTGCCAATGGTGATGATCGAGTCGCTTGAAAAAGACCGTAAGGCCCTCGGTCTCTCTCAGCGCGAATATGTCCTGCACCTTCTGGCTCGTCGGTACGAGCGGGTCTTGAGCGATGGGCCAGGCTTCGACATCAAGAAAAGCAAGAGATAGACAGGAGGAAACCGATGGAACATCAGGGACGAACTCGGCTGGGCAATTCAAGCGGCATCTTCGCCCTTCGCGACGTGGCCTGGATGGCGGAATTCTTGGGCGTCTCGAAATCTTGGGTCT
>WNFB01006560.1_pt1 | contig 10446 bp, 7 predicted proteins | sample 5400501 | NCBI WGS metagenome assembly WNFB01 (sample SAMN13153341, study PRJNA577476) | soil metagenome | isolation source: 200 cm saprolite under Douglas fir tree site 2 hole 1 | place: USA:California | collected 2015-04-18 | reverse complement strand
GATCCCTTCCTGGTTAACATCTCTAGACAAAGCCGACATGCTTCCAGGCGCGACCCCTCCGACGTCAGAATGGTGAGCGCGGTTCGCTGCAAACCCGACCAATCTTTCTTTGAAGAAGATTGGTGAGACCATGGTAATGTCTGGAAGATGTGTCCCGCCGCGGTATGGGTCGTTGAGGATGATGTCGTCACCTTCGGAAAGATCATCTTCGAACTCTTTCAGAACAGCCTGCACTGAATAGGGCATGGCGCCGAGATGGACGGGTATGTGCTCTGCTTGGGCTACTAGTTGTCCTTGAGCGGTGAAGAGGGCGCAGGAGAAGTCTCTTCTCTCCTTGATGTTTGGGGAGAAACTCGATCTGCGAAGGACGACTCCCATTTCTTCTGCGATCGAGATGAGTGAGTTCTTGAGAATCTCGAATGAAACGGGGTCAAGCAATTCCGGTCTTGTCTCGTAGCGTGACTTTCACGCCATGTTTCTCTTGGGCTTCCATAGTCGTTGGTATGCCTGGCGTATTTTTTCTGCTGTTTTGTCAAGCTCCTCTCGCGAGGGTTTGGAGCGATGCTCGGCTGGTATCCGAAAACTGTCTCCTTGGAATCTTGGAATTACGTGCATATGGAGGTGAAGAATTTCTTGTTGAGGTTCGCCATCAGCCAGGAAAAGGTTGATTCCTTCACATCTCACGCTCGACTTGCGGACTGCGTGTGCTACGCGCGCGGTGATCTTGAAGAGATTCATGCCAGCTTTCTCCTCGATATCCGCTAGTGAAGTAAGGTGTTTCTTCGGAATGACTAGAGCATGACCCGGGTTTACTGGGGCTATAGTCATCAATGCCATATTCTTCTTGTCTTCGTAGATTACACTCGCTGGCGCTCTGCCGCTCACTATTTCGCAGAATGTGCAATTCTTCATGGGCGGAAGATCTGATTTCTGGGCTCGGCGGCATCGAGCTTATATGGTACAGGAGCGTAGAGCGGGTAACTTTGCCCGCTTCAAGAGCTCTTGTAGTTTTGACCCTAATCGTGATTCTAGCCGCCGCAGTGATCACGTTTCCTAATCATCTGACGCTGACCAGGTATCAACCGATTGTACGTCTTGCTCCCTCAACCCTTTCATCCGCATTAAATTCTGCACTTTCGTGGCTGGCTCACAATCAGTCTGCGAGTGGCTCATATGGGTTGTATCGGGAGCACTGGGCTGCGGCTGCGGCCAACGCTCTCTGGCTGAACAGTTCTACCTCAGCAAAGGCCGCTCTTTCCTATTCATGGCTGGCACATCAGCTCAACAGTTCGTCAGCCTGGTTCTGGGGTCAGTATGGAGAGGCAGATGTGCCCGGAACGTTGTTGTTTAGTCTGGATTCGAGCTCGAACCTAGCTCTCATCAACACCACGTTCGTAGCGGACAATCTTCTTCAACTCCAGAGTCCTGGCAGTGGTTTCACTGGATATTTCCAAGGAACCGGGTCAGTAGCTAGCAGCGTCGACACTGACATGGCTCTCCTCGGCCTCGTAAATGCAAAAGCGATCCCTCTCTCGAGTCAGATTAGTGCGACTAACTATGTTCTCTCGCTTCAGAATCTAGACGGCAGTTTCAACCTCACTAGCGCTACTCGGTTCGACGCATTTTATTCCCTCGGTCCGGACCCAATCAGTATCACCGCGTTGACGCTTCTCACCCTGAAGAGTATAGGGATGTCGAATAATGACCCCCGCGTATCTAGCGCCCTAGCATTTTTGAATTCAGTGGCTTCTTCGGACTTTTACGGACATGTGTATGCGGCTGCGATTTCCGCTCTAGCGCTCAAGGCCTACGATGAACCTGCTAATGTGGTTGCGGCGGTTACGTACATGCTTTCCCAACAGAACAGTGATGGCGGGTTTAGTGATCGCAGTCGTTCTTCTCCTTCTAAGTCGAACGCCCTTGATACAGGATGGGTCGCATTTGCCATGGAGGCGAATTTCTCGGAGGAAATCCCTATCGCTACGATAAACAGTCCACCCACGTCTGCTTTCGTCTACAATCCTGCATCCCCAAGTGCTGGCGAAACGGTTCATTTCAACGCGAGTTCCTCGCGTGACTTGGATCGAGATCAACTGTCGTATCTGTGGACCTTCGGTGAGGGTTCCTCTGCCACAGGCATGACTCCAAGTCACAGCTATTCCCAATCGGGCAACTTCACCGTCACCCTGACCGTAACGGATTCAGGCACGAACCCCGCGGCTCTGTCCAACACCAAATCGCTGACCGTATCAGTACAGCCCGCGAATATACAGAACACCTCAGGGCTACCTTTCTCGGCGGTAGGATGGGCAATCTTGTTTGGGGTCGTAGGACTAGCCGTAGTCTCCGGGGTTGCAGTCTATTTGGTCCGCAGGAAGTCAAGACGATCGGCTATTTCTTAGCCGGCAAACCGATTCTACCCATTAGAGTAGAAAACAGGGAATCACAGAATCGCCCATTATCAGCCCTATTCTCGAATCTGGGACCGGGGGCCAAACTTGCCCTAGAATCGTTCGGGAATCGACCTAGATTACACGTTAACTTGCTTTGTGATCAAAGGCCAGACCCTGCCCTGAATTGCAATATTCGCCCATTATCAATGCCAAACAGAATTTCTTCTCTAGAAAAGAGGGGGGGTATTGCACAGAGCACCTCGCAACGCAAGAGTGGTTGAGAGTTAACACGACTATGTGAAATCCCCCATTTTCAGCCCCGATGTTGATTCTGGAAAGCCTCTAGTGACTCTCCCGAAATTCGTTCGGAATTTTCGTCTTCTTTGCCAGGTCGTCCGAACCAGAATTACGCCCTGATCAGCCAGACTCGCCTGTTATCAGTACCGGACAGAAAATTGTTTTTGAAAAATAGGGGGTCTTAGCGACCGACCCTCGCGTCACAAGAGAGGCGAGTTCAGACTGGCCGCTGAAAGTGGTTTCTCAGGGGACTCCCTTCTGAATATTTCTTAGTCGAGTCGGAAGGACAAAAGCAAAGTTGTCTAGGTCCCAAAAAAGCGGGGAGTGGATCTCCAGAGCCCTGAGGCTCTGCGGTTTGCTTCCAGCTCGTGTTCAGCTTAGTTGTTCTGGGCGTGCTTCTGTGTCGATGAGCCTTCGAGCGCGTGCACAATGTTGACAACTACTTTCAGCGTTGGTATCAGCGCGATCAAGAGGAAGATCAGTGGATAAGCCCAAGGTTCAGCAGCAAAGGATGGACTTGCAATACCGTTGCTTACGCTGTAGAGTATGACGATAGCGATGATCTGGAAGATGTATGCTAGCAATGGAACCCAAGTCTGGTAGTTCTTGTACGCGTCTGAGACCGCTTTCGAGAGTTGTGTTCCGAACTTGAACACGATCAAGGCCACGACTAGCCCGATCATGAAGACCGCAATGTTAGCGATGGATATGGTGCTGCCTGAGATATTCTGTCCGATTCCTGGAAAGCCGAGCACAACCGCCTCGATGATCACGAGCACTATGACACCTGCGATCAATCGTATGAACGCTGGCATTACTGGAGTAAACGCTCCCCAAGTGCTGTTCGAGCCGCTTGACGTATTGGTCATTTTATTTCCCTATTAGAGAAGCTATCCACAGCAGGACTGGATATTGCAGTGTTGAAACCTGCCCCCTCGCCTGCGAGTAACAGGTTCTCTCATCCACTCACATCCTAATGGACACCGACCCATTCCGCTCAATCAAGTATCTTGCTTTGGGCGGAACGACCAGGGTCGAATCGTAATCCTCTATCACACACGGTCCCCTTCCCTTCCTCCCAGGAAACAAGCTGTTCCGTTGGAAAACCTGACACTCGATACCGTGCCCATCCTTGAACCAGACTCTCCTCCTCTCCGGTAGGCCTTTCTCGCGTGAGAACGTACCTGTTACTCTAGGAATCGTTCCAGCCTTCCCCCGACAATAGCTGCGAACGTTCACGATCTCAAGAGGCCTATCAGGTTGAGAATAGCCATATTTCGCTTGATGCATCCGGTGAAAGTCTCGAACAGCAGAACGAACCACGCTTCTATTAACAATCCTCCCCAGTAGAGGAACCGATAACTCGTAAGATTGACCGACATAGCGCATGTCCACGAATCTCTGATTCCTGACATCCCTCTCTTCCACCCCTTCTACTCGCAGGAGATTCGCACTTCTTCCTTCCATCTTGCCAAAAATCCGTTCCAACTCTCTTGGACTCACATTTTCCGCACCCTTCAGAATCGTCTTCACCGAATCATGCAATGGCTCTGCAAGCAAAAGACCCAGGCTCGACAGCAATCCCGCGGCCGGAGGCACAACTATCTTCCCTATCTCCAGTTGTCTCGCAACCTCACAGGCAAACATCGGTCCTGCCCCGCCAAAAGCCACAAGAACCATTTCACGTGGGTCGAGACCCTTTTCCACCGTCGCCGCACGCAAAGCCTCCGCAATCCTAGCAACGGCAATTCTCAGAACACCGACTGCACCATTGACCACAGACATTCGAAGTGGCTTTGCGACCCGCTCAGCAATTGCCATGTAGGCAAGCTGCGGTTTCAATAGCAGATCTCCCCCAAGCAGGAAGCTTGGGCTCAAACGGCCAAGAACAAGAGACGCATCCGTTAGCGTCGGCGATCTTCCGCCCTTTCCGTAGCAAGCCGGACCCGGCGATGCTCCAGCGCTCTGAGGCCCAACATGAAGAACGCGAGCATCATCAGTCCAGGCAATGCTTCCTCCACCAATTCCAACCTCGACAAGATCTACGACCGGAAATCTGACAGGATATCCGGATCCTTCCACTCGCCTGCTTCCATGCAAACGGCCACCAACCTCATACTCGCAGGTCACCTCGAACCCACGAACAGACCAGACTCCCGCTTTCGACGTGGTCCCGCCGACATCAAGAGAGAGAATGCTTTCAGATCCGTTAGAATAGAACTTGGACGCGACCGCGCCAGCAACAGGTCCCGACTCTATCAGCCGCGCTGGCTCCAATGAAGCTTGGCGAGAAAGCACCGTTCCACTATTCGATTGCATCACAAAAAGAGGCGCGCGAACACGAAGGTCGGCCAATCCACGTTCGAGTCTTTCCAGATAATTAGCGAATAACGGCTGAAGACAAGCATTGACGACAGCCGTGCTCGTTCTCTCATACTCCCGGAACTCGGGAAGAAGCTCCGAAGACAAGGACAACCTCGCACCAGGATGTTCTCTCCTGAAAATCTCGTCCATTTTCTTCTCATGTTTCGGATTGGCGTAGGAGTGAAGGAAACAGATAGCAACCGTTCCAATCCCGAGTCTCCGTATCCTTCTCGCAACCCGGACAGCCTGCGAAGTGTCAAGCGGTTCCAAGATCCTCCCATCATACGCGATCCTCTCCCGGACCTCAAACCTGAATCGTCTCCGGATCAAAGGAGGCAGACGCTCAACTTGTAGATTGTAGAGTTCAGGTCTGTTCTGACGCCCGATCTCAAGCACGTCCCGAAAGCCCGAGGTTGTAACGAGGGCAGTCTTTGGGATGTTTCCGGTCAGAAGAGCGTTCGAGGCAAGCGTCGTAGCGTGAATAACAACCCTAACAAGACGAGGATCAACACCTTCCTTCTCCAACAGCGTTCGAACCGCATACAATGCTCCAGTCGACGGATCCGTTGGCGTGGTCAGGACTTTGATCTTCCAGACCCTGCGCCTCTCGCCCGTAGCAACAAGATCGGTGAACGTCCCGCCGATGTCAATGCCTACTCTAACGAACTCTTCCCTCGCCGCATCTTTTCCGGGGTTCACGCGAACACCATCTTTCCGATCATCGTATGGCTTGAAGGCTTAGGTTCAGCCCTCTCCAACTCTTAATATCGTTCGAGTTCACCGAAGGAATTCCGGTTGACCTCGGTAGCTAGAGTACTATGACAATTCACGTTCTCCTAACCGCCGACAACCACCTAGACCCTTCAGCAGTCCAGTATGGACCCAGACGGTTCGAACGTAAGCGCGACTTTCAGCGTTGCTTCGAGATCCTCGTCAACTTCTCCTTGGAGAACAAGCCCGACATTCTACTAATCGGCGGAGACTTCTACGATGGCATTCTTCCCGGCAATCCCGCCAGAGCGTTCGTGGCGGAACAGTTCAAGCGTCTACATGAGAAGAACATCAAAACCATTATCGTCAGTGGCCACCACGATACTCCACGCAGCGCCGAGCAAGGCGCCTCCCCCCTCGCCGTTCACGCAAGATCTGGACACATCTACTTCCTGCAAGAGCAACATCCAACGAGCAAGAAGTTCAACTTCGCAAGTGAAACTGTGAACGTGATAGGCATGAGCCTCAATCCTTCCCTGCCGGCCGATGCGGATCCTCTTGCCGGTCAAGAGGTCAACCCAGACGGAGACGTTAACATTTTCCTGACACATTATCCTATAGAAGGCTTCGACGGCTACTTCGGCCAAGAAACCCATATACAGAAATCATCTATCCCGAGAAACCTCCAGCTCTTCGCCTCAGGCCACCTACATAATCACCAAAGAAAAATGATCAACGGAACCCAAGTCATCTATCCTGGAAGTACAGAGCGAGTTTCCTTCAATGAAGAAGGCGAGAAGAAAGGATTCGTCTGGCTAGAGCTGGATAAGACGGGAATAGTCCAGCAAGAGTTCCATCTTACCCCCGCTCGACCCATGGAAACCCTTGAATTCCGCATCGTCGGTGAAGGAAGCCTCACGCGACAAATAGAAGCAGCACTAGAGAAGAGAATTGACGACGAGAAGATACTTCGCGTAAGAGTTCAAGGAAAAGTCACGCTGGATCAGCTCTCAACCTACAAACGATCCGCACTCTACACCTACGCACAGGACAAGTTCTTCCACATCGAATTCGACGAGGAACAACTGAACGTCCTCACGATGGTCCCGTTGGAATCGCTTCCAAAGACCACCCCGCTCCAAGAACTAGACCGGACATTCCAGAACCTACTAGAAAAAGCGGGAGACCAAGAGAGACCCTTGGTCCAAGAGGCCTGGAAGCTCACAGTTGCAAAGCTTCAGGAGGAAGGCGTCGACTGAAACTTCTAAGCCTCTACGCTCACAACTTCAAGAAACTCAAATTCTCCCAGCCGTTACCCTTCTCAGAAGGCATCTCGCTAATCACCGGACTGAATGAAAGCGGAAAGTCCACAATCCTCGACGCCATCCTCTTCGCCCTTTTCGGGCGCATGATCCGCCCTAGCCAGAAACCGAGCAACGAAGAAATCCTAACCTACGGAACGGGAGAAGCCCAAGTGAGACTCGAATTCGCCATAGGCGACCTCAGATACCGAGTGATAAGAGAGGTTCACAAGACGAGACCGAATCGGGCACAGCTCTACGAGCTCGGCAGCGACGGTCGACAGAAAACCCTAGCCACGACCGTGAATGATACAACGAGTGAAATCGAACGACTCCTAGGAGGCATCACCTACAACGAAATTGTGGCAAGTAGCGTTGTCGCTCAGAAGGATCTCGAACGACTAATCAGGCAGAGACTCGACGATCGAAGGAAGGTTGTCAACGTATTCCTGAACCTAGACAGCTTCAACAAGGTCCAGGACCAGCTCGACGCTGAGAGGGCCCGCATCGAGGGCACGACCCGAAATCCGGGCCTACTAACGATTGAACGTGAGCGCCTCCAATCGCTTCAAGATCAGTTGAAGAGATACAGGGAAGCTGAGACCCAGCTCTCAACACTGGCTGAGAAGATTCAGAAGCTCAAGATAGAACTTGTAGGTGTAGAACAAAGGTTCGCAACTACCGACTATCTTCACAAGACTCTCAAACAATATGACGAGGCCGTGAAGCTTCAACAATCTCTTCACCAAGAAATTCAAGACAAGTCGCGTCTAGCGGAGACCCTCCAGCGTCAACTTGCAGGGATTTCTGCCCAGAGAGAAGAACTAGAGAGAGCTCAATCAGAGATCAATCAGTTCTCTGGACTTCACGAAATAGAATCTCAGCTTGCTCAAGCATCGAATCTGCTTGAAGAATTTCAGTCCGCCGAAATCCGCAGAGATCAGCTGAAGAAGTCCATAGATAACCTACAGACCAAAATTGCCGAGAAGACAAAGGAAGCTTCGGTTCTTGGAAGTCCCAAAACGTTCGAGTCCAAGCCGAGAAGGGTCTGGACATATTTCATTTCCACTTCGGCGTTAGGCGCTGGAGCTATACTTTCCTTCTTTCTAGGACTCCCCCAAGTCGCAGTTGCCTTCGGATCTTTAGCTATCGCCTCCCTCCTCTTACTGTCGCGACAGATCGTTTCTCTCTCGCAACAAGCTAGCAGCTCGAGACTTGAGCAAGAACAGATGGCCGGCCAACAGTTAATCCGTTCATGGGAGAACGAGCTTGTGGAGACCCAACAGAGTCTGACGGCAATCCAGAAGGACGTTGCTGGACGGTCCGAAAATCTTCTGGGAAGACTGAGCTCTATCTCGCGATACTCTGCAACGCTCGGAGAGACGAAAGACCCTAGGGCAGTCTTCGAGACTGTCTCCGCACTATTCAACAACGATAGACTATTACTGCAGTCTCTCGATGCTAAGGTCAAATTACTTCGCCAGCAATTGGGAGACGAGCTCCAAATCAAAGAACGGCTCGACATTATACAGGGCGAGATCAAACAGGTCGAGAAGAAACTCGGCTCAGCTCGGCTTCCCAATCTCCCAGAAGGCCTGACTTTCTCCGAGTCTCTCCTTGAAGAGACCGCCGAGGCTAGAGATACGCTAAAGGAATCCGTTTCAAGAAACAGGGCTCAGATCGAAGACTCGATCTCCCGACAACTAGAACTACGCCAGTTACTGGAGGAAAACATCGGTCTTGACAACCAAGTTCAGACCCAGATGAAGAGAGTGATGCTTCTGGAGAAGGACTGTGCGGTCGTCAAGCTTTCTGTCAAGGGACTGGAGCAAACATCAGAGTCGTTGCGAAACCGTGTCAAACCACAAGTCGAACGCTACATGGGACTAATTCTCCCAGTGATAACCTCGGGAAAATACAAAGCTGTACAGCTCGATGAGGACTATACTGTCAGAGTCTTTGACCCTGAGGCTGGAGAGTTCAAGCCCAAGGAGGTCTTCTCAGGAGGCACAGAAGACCAGCTATTACTGGCAATGAGGCTAGCCTTTGCCCTCGCCTTGATTCCTCAGGCCAAGGGCCATAATCCTGAATTTCTATTCCTCGACGAGCCTCTAGGCAGTTCGGACAGAGTCCGCCGAGAAGGCATCCTCGCACTGCTCCATCAAGAACTGTCACAGAACTTCAAACAGATCTTTCTCATTAGCCACGTTGGAGATCTTGAAGCAGAGGCCGACACGATAATCCAGATGGATAATGGAGCGATCCGTGAAGTTATCGGGAGAAAATCGCCACCGCGGCAACCAGTCGCGGTTCCCGCGTAACACTTCAAGATCGTTTGACTAGCTGATATACAGTGAAATGGCGGGTGCTTGAAGAGCCTTCAAAGCTTGCAAGAGAGTCTGTTCAGCAACAATCCGAGCATCACCGACTTCAGAGAGGAGAGACGTCCAGAGCATGTACATGCTACCTTCGTTCTCTGTTGCATGAAAAAAACCCAGTCTTTCGAGAAAGGACATTGATTGATGGAAGCGGTCTGATCTTGATGAGAGGCCAACCGTTATAGTCCAGTCGCCTAGTTTGTCAAGGCTGACGCCTACAGTTGCATCCGAGAGCGTAATCGACAGACCAGACCCGCGCTTCAATGAAGCATCAACTATTGTTGCCAATGACCTTTGGTCAGCAAGACCAAGGTCGAGCCTGGACTCCGGCTTCTGGTTCTCTGTCATAGTCTCAGTCCATCCCAAACACCGGGCTTAACAATCGTGTTACCTAACACGCTACCACGAAGGAAATCGCCCGAGTTTCTCGGGTGTTTATATTGGGCTCCACCCTTTTGATAAGTTCTCCCCGGCGAAATTGACATGTCGATGTTCGACCTTGAAGAGGGCAAGCTCCTAGCTGAGATAACCGGGAGAGGTGCCCGAAGGATACTGATCCAGTTACCAGACGGTCTGAAAAACGAGGGCACCCGGCTTGCGGGGCTGGTTCGAGAGAAAACAGGAGCAGACGTGTTCATTTCAGCTGTGCCTGCCTGGGGCGCATGTGACCTCTCCTTAGACGCCGCCATCCGTCTGAAAGCTGACCTGCTCATACATTATGGGCATAACGAATTCCTTCGTGACGCTTCCAACGGAATCCCAGTCGTGTACATTCCTGCAAAAAGCAATCATGAAATTATTCCAGTCGTGGAGCAAGCTGTGTTTCTTCTCCAAGGCAAGAGCATTGGCCTCGCCACTACAATTCAGCACCTCCACAAGCTTCCTGAAGCGACAGAACTCTTGGAAACGAAAGGCTTCAAGGTTCACATGCCCGGACGAGGTCCCTGGGCCCACGAGACGGGACAAGTTCTAGGCTGCGACTACTTCGGACTTAGAAGGATT
>WNFB01006557.1_pt1 | contig 10446 bp, 8 predicted proteins | sample 5400501 | NCBI WGS metagenome assembly WNFB01 (sample SAMN13153341, study PRJNA577476) | soil metagenome | isolation source: 200 cm saprolite under Douglas fir tree site 2 hole 1 | place: USA:California | collected 2015-04-18 | reverse complement strand
GGACCTACCGGAAATCTTTTCCAGCGTTGTCACGGCGGCCAAGATCTAGGGGTGATCGCTTCTTGCTCTCACGCAGTGAAAACAGGAGTTCGATTCCGTTCAGGCATTACAGACTCTCGGGTCATCGGTGGATATGACCAACAAATCGTCAGGCTCATAACCTGAAGGTCATAGGTTCAAATCCTATCCCCGCAACCACTTTTGTTATAACTTACTCACCGTCCCGGTCTAACCACCGGGACGGCTTTGGCTTTTCTGCGGAACGCAGGGGTCGGGCGACGGAGTAGGTCCAGCTGCGGCCCAAGTGTGGCCGGATCCATCGAAAATGATGGGCGGGTATTTGCTCTCGACAAAGCATGCGGCGACGCCACTCGCGCGCGCTCATTTGGTTAAGGAGCGGGGAGGCAAACTAACATCGAAGCGAAAATCGCCGCTTTGCGAAAAATCTGGGATTGGACGTTCGAATCTCTTCGGGGGCGCCAAATCACGATTTCGCGCGACATCGTTGTCGATCAGTGCGCAAGCGCCCAAATTAAGCCGCCGATAGCCGTACGTGGAACTTGCTGCCGGTCGCTTCGGCATAGCGTAGAAGCGCCTTTGTGCTCGGCAGCGTCTGGCCACTTTCAAGTCGAGCGATCGTGGACTGGCTGGTACCCATTCGGGCTGCAGGGAACGGTGTCGTTCGTTATCAGTGGTGAGCGCCGTCGCGACGATTTCTCCGCGCGATAAGAGGCACTCCGGCCGTCACGTTCCGTTATCGCCGCGGGCTCAGGCGTTCGCCGAGCCAATCCAGATCCGTCAGCGCACGTACCGCGACAGGCCGGTCAGCCGCTCCATCAGCACAACCAGGGTGACGGTGGTTGCGATCAGGACGCCGGAGGCCGCCGCGGCACGGACGTCGAGCAGGTTCTCGATCAGGTCCCACAGGCGGATCGGCAACACCTCGGAGTGAGCGTCGGCGAGAAACAGCGAGATCGCGACGTTGTCGAACGACGCCATGAAACCGATGAAGGCGCCCGCCGCGATGCCTCCCCGGGCCAGCGGGAAAATTACCCTGGTAAAGGTGAACCAGGCACCGGCCCCCAGGCTGCGCGAGCATTCCTCAAAAGCCGGATCGATCTGGGCGAGGCTGGCGAGCGTGGTGCGCAGCACGAAGGGAAAGCAGATCACGGTATGCCCGATGATCAGCGTCAGCATCGATACGCCGACATTCAACAGGTTGAAGGTGAGCAGAAGGCCGAGGCCGAGCGCCAGGGCGGGCAGCAGCAGCGGCGACATCAGCATCGTGTCGGCAGCGCGGGCCCAGCCTGCCTTGCTGGCTGTGATGGCAATCGCCGCGGCGGCCGCCAGCACCGTGCTTGACAATGTGGCGGCAACCGCGACCTTCAGGCTGACCAGGGTGGCGTGGACGATCTCGGGCGAAGCGAACCAAAGGGCCTGATACCATTGGGTCGACAGGCCCGGCGGCGGAAAACGCAAGGTCGCCGCCGAGGTGAAGGATGTGATCAGCACGATCGCCGTCGGCGAAACCAGCAGCACCATGGCTGCTCTGCCGAGGCCGCCCACTATGAGAGCATAGCTCCATCGATCGAGCTGGCGCCACAGCTTGGCGCCCGCGGTGCGGTCGGATATTCCGGTCAGGTCAGACATGGAGATGCCGCGTCGCCAGTCGGCCGAGCATGTTCAGCATGGCCACGACGGCGAGAACCGACATGAGCAGTATGATCGAGATCGCAGCAGCAAAGGGCCAGTTCTGTCCCTGGATGCCCTGCTGGTAGATATAGAGCGGCATGAACAACAGCCGGCCACCACCGACGATGGACTGCGTCACCAGCGCGCTGCATGCCGCCGCAAAAACCAGCAGCAGCCCGGCGATGACACCCGGCAGACTGAGCGGCAACACGACCTGGAACAGGGTTCTCCAGCGGCCGGCCTCGAGCGCGGCCGAAGCTTCCCGCAACGCCGGATCGATCGCGGCGAGCGCCGAGATGATCGGGAGTGTCATGATCGGCAGTTCGATCTGCGCAAGGGTCACGACCAGCATCGGCTCGGTGTAGAGCAGCGCAATCGGGCCCTTCGTCAGGCCGAGCACCAGCAGCGTCTCATTGATGAGCCCCTGTCGGCCAAGGATCACCACCCAGGCAAAGGTGCGCACCACCGCACTGGTCAAGAGCGGCTGGATGATCAGCAGGATGAGGAGCTTCTGGAATCCGGGCGACGCACCGACGAACAGCAGCGCCAACGGGTAGCCAAGCATCAGCGTGACAGCAGCGGTTTCTAGCCCGAGCAGAAGCGTGCGGCCAAGGACCGGGACGCTCAAGCCGTCAGATAAGAAGCGTTCAAAATTCGAAAGGGTGAAAGCGCCATGGTCGCTCACGCTGGCGGCCAGCAGCATGACGACAGGCAGCGCCACGAACATGAGGAAGAAAGCGACCAACGGAAGCGCGAGCCACGATTTGCCGAGCCGCAACGGAGTCGCGGTCCAGCGCTGGCTTCCGCTTCCGCCCCTGCTGGACTCAGCCGCCCTGCCTGCATGCCGAGTGTCAGATCCGGATCTCCTTGTTGAAGCGCTCGATCAACGCAATGCGCTGCGGATTGAGCGTCTTCGCCATGCAATCGGGAGCGAACTATCTCATTACGGTGACGCCGACGGCATCGTCGATCACCAGCGTGTCCGGGACAGCCACGCTCGGCGGCACAGTGTTTGCGACATTTGCGTCGGGTATCTATGCGCCAAAATCCTATGACATCCTGCACGCGTCAGCGATCAGCGGAACCTTCCAGGGTCTGACGGCGTCGGGCATCTACAACTTCACGACCACGTTGCAATACACCGCGACCGATGTGTTCCTCGACATGCGCGCCGCATTGGGAGCCGGTACGTCGTTGAACCAGAACCAGCAGAAGGTGGCTGATTCAATCAACGAAGCCTTCAATTCCGCCGGCACTTTGCCGCCAGCAATCCTGCGCCTGTTCGGTCTGACCGGAAGCGATCTGGGGAAGGCTCTTTCCAGCGGGTCCGGCGAACCGGCGACGACCTCGGAGCAAACGGCGTTTAGCGCGATGAGTCAGTTCATAGGCCTGCTTACCGATCCCTTTACGGCGAGCGGCGGCGCGTCGGACTCGAGCGGGAGTGCGCCTGCCTTCGCTGATGAAACTGGCGCGCTCGCCTATGTCAGCAACGATCGCAAGAAACTGCCCGCCGAGCGCGACGCCTTTGCGATGTTCACCAAGGCCCCGTCGCCCACATTCGAGCAACGTTGGAGCGTCTGGGCCTCAGCCTTCGGCGGATCGCAGACGACGAACGGCAACCTCGCGGCCGGGTCGAACGACACCACGAGCCGGATCTTTGGCACGGCTGTTGGCGCCGACTATCTGTTTTCGCCGCGCACCATCGGTGGTTTTGCGCTCGCGGGCGGCGGCACCTTCAGCGTCAATGGTCTGGGCTACGGTCGCTCCGATCTGTTCCAGGCAGGAGCATACGTCCGGCACAGCAATGGACCGGGCCTACATGTCGGCAGCATTGGCCTATGGCTGGCAGGATGTCACCACCGATCGCACGGTGACCATTGCGGGCGTCGATCGCCTGCGCGCAGAGCTCAATGCCAATGCGTTTTCCGGACGCGTTGAAGGCGGTTATCGCTTCGTGGCACGGTGGCTGAACGGCAGCATCGGCATCACGCCCTATGCGGCCGGCCAGTTCACCACCTTCGATCTGCCGGCCTATTTAAGTTCGCCACGGTGACCCATGTCTGGGGCGAGGTGTGCCCCTGCAGATATAGCGTCACCGTAGAGTGAGTTGGGGGTCTCAAATGAGTTCTCTTCAGCAGCGCCTTGCAACAGTCACCGACAAGGCAGCCAATCTCATTGCTCAGTTATGCGGATTGAATCAGCTCCGCGAGCGCGTCAGGAAAGCGCAGCTATCTGCCAGGCGATCACGGCGGAAGGACCGTCGAAAAAGAATGCGCACCTAGAACAATAGAGCCGCCTCAGTTGGCGGCCGCCATCTACGGTAAATCAAAAAAATTGGACAGGCCCCCTTACTCCACCCGCTCCCCACTGCCCCGGTCGAACAGGTGGATGGCCTTCGGCTGGAAGCTGACGCCAATCGCTTGGCCGATGCGATGATCACATTCCTTGTCCGCCTTGACCGTCACCATCTCGGCGCCGCAGCGGCAGGTGACGAGCGTGTGGTCGCCGATGAGTTCGATGGCGTAGACCTCGCCCACGATCTTGCCTTCGTTCGATGCCGTCACGCGGCAATCCTCCGGCCGGATGCCGGCGACGGCTGCGTTGCGCGAGGCACGGCTCGATGTGCCGAAGCTGCCGGCTCCCGCCACGAACTGGCCATTCACGAGTTCGCCTGCGAGGAAATTCATCGGAGGCGATCCGATGAAGCCGGCGACAAACAGATTGGCCGGCCGATTGTAGATATTCGCCGGCGTGTCGAGCTGCTGCAGCACGCCTCTTTCCAAGAGCGCCACGCGGTGCGCGAGGGTCATCGCCTCGATCTGGTCGTGCGTCACGTAGATCGTCGTGATGCCGAGCTCGTGCTGCATGTGCTTGAGTTCGGCGCGCATATGGCCGCGCAACTTGGCATCGAGATTGGAGAGCGGCTCGTCCATGAGGAACGCCGCGGGTCGCCGGATGATGGCGCGCGCGAGCGCGACGCGCTGGCGCTGCCCGCCCGAGAGCTGGCGCGGATAGCGCTCGAGCAGGCCATCGAGCTGCACCTGGCGGGCGATATCCTTGACGGCCGCCTCGATCTCTCCCCGCGGACGCTTACGCACGGTCAGCGGATAGGCGATGTTGGCGAAGACCGTCTTGTGCGGATAGAGCGCGTAGGACTGGAACACCATCGCCAGGTCGCGATACTTCGGCAGCACGTCGGTCACGTCCCGGCCGCCGATCGCAATGCGCCCGGCGCTGACGGTTTCGAGCCCGGCAATCATGCGCAGCGCCGTCGTCTTGCCGGAGCCCGACGCACCGAGCAGCACGAGGAACTCGCCGTCCTCGACGTCGAGGTTCAGACCCTTCACGACTTCGACGCTGCCGAAGGATTTATGGATGTCGGTGAGGCTGATACGCAACGTGCTATCCCTTGACGGCGCCGATCAACAGACCGCGCGCGATGTGTTTCTGCAGGAAGATGGCGATGACGACGACGGGGGCGACCATGATCACGATCAGCACCGACATGTACCACCATTGCGGGCCACGCGTGCCGTTTTGAGCCGACACCAGCAGCGGCATGGTCTGCGCATTGGCGTTGGAGAGGAACAGCGCGAGCAAATACTCGTTCCAGGCCAGGATCAGCACGAGCATGAAGGTCGCGACCAGGCCGGAGCGGACAAGCGGCAGGGCGATCGTGAAGAACACGCGAAATTTCGAGGCGCCGTCCATCTCGGCGCTCTCCTCCAGATCGATCGGCACGCCGGCGAAGAAATCGCGCGTGAGCCACACGACGATCGGCAGGTTCACCGCCGTATAGGTCGCGATCAGCGCCACATGCGTATCGAGCAAATGCAATTGCTGGAACATGATGTAGATCGGAAGCACCGCCACGACCGGGGGCATGATCCGGTTTGAAATGATCCAAAATTCGATGTCGCTGTTGCCGACGCCGGCGCGAAAGCGCCGGGAGAGCGTGCCGAGAAACAAGAGAAATAGGGCACCCGCGACGGCCACAGCCAATTGCCAGGCGAGGTGCACATAGGCGACGGCCACGATGACGCAGACGAGGAGCCCGATGAACACGAGAATCGAGGCGAGCATGACTTTGAAGCGGATCCTGACGAGCGCGTAGGCCGCGAGCGATCCGATCAGGATCGCGAGCGTCGTGCTCGCCAGCGCCACCACGACGGAATTGAAATACGGCCGCAGCGTGTCGTTGCCGAGGTCGACGAAGATATAGTGCCACGCGTCGAGCGACGGCTGAAAGTCGATAAACGGCAAATAGTAAGGGCCGGTGTCGACATCTACCGGAACCTTGAAGGACGTGATGACGACCCAATAGAGCGGCATCAGCACGATCAGGCTCCAGGCGATCAAGGCTGCATAGGTTGCGATCCTGGGCAGCGGCGCCAGGGTCTCGAGGTTCGGCGGCTCGATCAGCCTCACGATCAGTCTGCGGAGCCATGGCTGCTTGTCGGGCGTCATTGCTGGTACCTCCGCGCCCTGCGCACGACATAGTTGAAAAAGGAAACGCAGGTCACCGTCGAGATGAAAAGCAGGATGTAGCCGATCGCGGCGGAGCCGCCGAGGTCCTGGGTGCGCCAGGCGATGAATGCGTGCAGCGTCATGGATTCGGTCGCAAGGCCCGGCCCGCCGTTGGTCAATACGTTGGGGAGATCGATGATCTTGAAAGCCTCGATGAGGCGGATCAGGACGATCGTCGCTGCGATGGGGGCGATGGCGGGCCAGGTGACGTCGCGGAAGATCTGCAGGCCGCCGGCGCCATCGAGCCGCGCGGCTTCGATCTGGTCGCGCGACTGGTTCTCGATTGCCGCGAGCAGCACGATGAACATGAACGGCGTCCACTGCCAGGTGTCGCCGAGCAGGATGATCGCGCGCGCCGACCAGGGCTGCGTCGCCCACGACCATTCACCCAATCCGAACCATCCGCTGACGGGAGCGAACGGACCTTTTTGCATGTCGGCCAGCATGCGAAAGGTGTAGGCAATACCGACCGGCGTCACCGTCAGCGGAATGAAGAAGATAACGCGGAACCAGTTGCGAGCGCGGATCGGCTGCGCGCACAGGAGCGCGAGCCCGAGCCCGAGCAGAAATTGAACGAGGACACCGGCAACGACATAGAACAACGTGGTGACGAACGAGCCGGGAAAGCCGCCGGCAAAGACCGTCGCGAGCATCGCCAGCACGACGGCGACGGCGACGCTCGCCGAGATCAGCCGCCCGACGAAACCGAGGATCGTTGCCTGGCCGGAAAGGACATAGCGCGCGAACCAGAACAGGAGGCCCGCGAGGACGGCAACGAGAGCGATCCACCCGATGGGGCTGAACGGTTTGAACGTGCCGACGAAGTGGTATTGCTGCGCGCCGAACAGGAGCCGGTCGAAATTGAAGAAACCGACGAAGGTGAGACGGTAGCCGCCGGGCGCAAGGGCAAATCGCGACACCGACAGGTAGGCCGAGATGATCAGCGGAAAAACGGCGAAGGAAAGGATGAGCAGCACGGCCGGCAGGACCATGATCCGGCCGGACTGACGATCGAGCCACTCGCCAAAACCGGCGGACGTTACGGCCGAACTCTTTGTGTCGACGGCGATCGTCATTCGTGTCCGTTACTTTGCGATGTTTTCCCCGCTAGTGGTCCGACTCTGACAGTTCGTACCCGAACTGTCAGCCCGGACCACCAGCAAACTCAATATTTTGTGGCACGACGCCAACACAATGATTGGGAATCAAGCGTTGGCGTCGCACCACTGGGGGCTATGAAAGAGCGGTGCGAGGCACCGCGTCTTCCTGCATATGCTAAAGCGCTCGCATTGAATCGAACCGTGCTCTAGCTCCCGTCCTGCTCGTCCTTAATCCTCATGGTGAGGAGCGGCCTTTTGGCCGCGTCTCGAACCATGAGGCCAAAGACTCAATTGGCCACATCCTTCGAGACGCACGCTGCGCGCGTGCTCCTCAGGATGAGGAATTAAGATCCTCTATGACACAGAAAGACTAGCGCTGTACGCCGAGCGAACTCTTATACGCTTCGAGTTGCTTGTCCTTCCCTATCTGAGCGTTGAGGTCGTTCCAGCCATCGACAATCGCCTTGATGGCGGCGTCCTTGTCGATCTGACCCGACACGAAACGCGAGACGGCCTCGTCGAGCACCACTTGCTGATATTTCTGGTTCTGCGGGATGCGCAGATCCAGGATCATGTTCGGGCTGTTCAAGCTGCCCTCGATAGCGCCGAGATAGTCTTTCGCCGCCTTTTCGCTCATACCGGATTTGAGCCAGGGGCCAAGTTCCTTGAAGTGCACAAGACGATAGGGATTGAAGCCCGTGGCGCCGATCGTGACGTCGACGCTCGATTGGGCCGGCTGCGACATGTAGGAGAGGAAGGCGTAAGCCGCATCCTTGACCTTGTCCTTCGCATGCACATTGATGCCGCCGCTCCAACCGCCGAACGCCGCGTATGGCGCGTGGTTGATACCGTTGATTGCATAAGGACAGCTATCCTTCGTGCAGGCCTCGAGCTTGCCGGTGTCGCGGTTGATGACTTCCTTCGCGCCCGGCAAGATGGCGGATCCGACCTTGTCCTGGACTTTCGAGGTCTTCGGATCGACAGCGAGCGGGCCGATATCGCCCCAATCGATCGATAGCGCACAACGCCCGGCGGTGAACAGGCTGCGCGTATCGCCGACATCGAGATTGATCTCGTTCGGCGGCCCGTACTTCGTCGTTTCGGCATAGAAGTCGAGCGCCTTGCGGAAGCCCTCATTGTCGATGAGCGGCTTCATGTCCCTCGTATCGAAGAAAGCGCCCTGATTGGTGCCCTTCGACTGGATGTAAGCGCCGGCAATGGACGTAATGAACCAATAGGCTTGCGCGTTCCGCTTCTTGCTGATGCAGGAGCCATAATCCGGCTTGCCGTCACCGAAATCCTTGCCGTTCAGCGCTTTGGCGTTGGCGAGGTAGTCGTCCCATGTTGCCGGGGGTTTGAGCCCGTTCTTCTCGAACACATCGGTACGGTAGTAGATCATGTGGAAGTCGCCATCGAGCGGGATGAGATATGTCTTCTCGTTGAACTTGGCGGAGAAGTCCCTGAAGAACGGTGCGATACCATCCCAACCAAGAGCTTTGTCCCGAGCGACACGACCGCTGAGCTCCTCGAGCAGGCCGGCAGCGGCATAGTCACCCATCCACTGCGGCGCAAAGACTGCAGCGTCGATCGAATTGGTGCTGCTCGCCCAGTCGGTCAGCAGCTTGGTGTAAAGATCCGAGAACGGAACGGTGATGACGTTGATCTTCGCGCCGGTGAGCTTTTCGAAATCGGGCGCGCGCCGCTGCAGCGGCTCCGCGATCTGGGGACCGGTGAAGGTCATGATGTTCACGGTGACGCCGTCGAATTGCCCGGCGGCTTGGGCCGCGCTTGCCGCGCCGAACGCCAATAAGACAGCAAGCCGGCGAGCGATCTTGTCCAATCTCATCTGATGTCCTCCCTGCTGAGGCGACCGATGTGTTCGGCCGCCCGGATTTGCCCGTTGAGGGCCGTTGAGCGGCTCCGATGGTCCGAGAACCCGGGCCACGCCATCCTTCATTATTGCATGCAACCACCTCCCCGACGCCTATCTCGCAACGCACCGACGTCGATGCCGAGACGTTGCTCCGCACCAAACGCCCCGAACATTCTCGCGGCAAGTGACGACAAGTAGATATCGTACGGGCTTGGCTTTTGGGCCGTCTGAGCGCGGCTATTCCACCGTCGATGACTGGCGCCTATCAGCAAGAGGCCGCAACTCGCCGACCTTTCCGAGAGCAAGGCCGCCGCCTTTGACAATATACTCCATACTCCGCGCAGTCCGATATGGAGCACATTTCATCGCCGTATTTATTCTGCGGCAGTGGACGATTGTCTGCGAGACATCGTGGCGCACGCCCGTCCTGATTGGACAGAATGACTGTCCTAATTTGGACGGCATCGGGAATTTGGGTCGTGTTTCAGTTTGAATGCTGAAATTTTTGCTTAGCATTACAGTTGCCTTTTTGTTTTGAGGTGAGCGCGCTGTGCGACGGCCTGGTGTGCCCTACGCCAGAGCATGGTTGAGGTGCGCGGCTGCGCCGACACCGTCGAGATTTACCGCCGCTGTGAGCTGCTTGCGCACTTCCCGCGGCGGACACAGTGCCGGCTTCTGGTCGACCAGGCGCATTACGACGGCCCGTCCGATACGCGGGTGACCGCACCGGTTCCGCTTGGTCGACTTGCGCGCGCGATCGTTGAACCGCGCAGCTGGGAGCTCTCCAGGGCTGCTGCGACGCCAACGCGATCGATCGGCGCATATGCCCGGCTCGTGGAAGCGCTGTCGTGAGCCGAAGACCCTTTCCGGCATGACCAGAGGACTCTGGGAGAGCCGTGTTTTCGCAATCCACTCGCACCCAACACCGGCGGGACCACAAAGGCCTCCAGTGACTCTCCAGACTCGTTTAAACGGCGTGAGTCATCCGGTCGCAGCGGGTGCGCGCCAGCGGTCTCGGGCGGGTCGGAGCGAACGTCCGCTTGTGGGGGGATGCTCCGGCTCGAAAAACTCACCAATGACGCTCCCAGAGGCTCTACAAGGTGCCCTCTTTATCCACTACGGATGGGCATGCACACGTCCCAACAGCGCGATCAACTCCCCGAGAAGAACATGCAAGTGTGTACCAACGATACCCTAGCGGGACTACCACTAATCAATATTCGCGACTTCCTTCGCCATTACCCGCAGGGCCGA
>WNFB01006556.1_pt1 | contig 10447 bp, 8 predicted proteins | sample 5400501 | NCBI WGS metagenome assembly WNFB01 (sample SAMN13153341, study PRJNA577476) | soil metagenome | isolation source: 200 cm saprolite under Douglas fir tree site 2 hole 1 | place: USA:California | collected 2015-04-18 | reverse complement strand
AAGAAGCGGCGATGACCGACATCCTGTTCCAACTCTACCCGATGAAGTTCAACGTCCTGGGTGTGGACAAAGTCCCCTTCGCTTGGGAAATCAAAGAGGACATGGCCCACGCCCGGCTTGAGAACGGGAAAGGTGAGGTCATCCTGGAGCGCGTCAAAGGAGACAACCCCAACAAGGAAATCGTGATGCACAACCTGAAGTATTGGGCGTCGCAGTCCAATACCGGCTTCCGGATGTGGAAGAACAAGCGCCACTCCTACGAGGGCCACGGACAGAAGTTCGACTTCAGCGGCACAAACGGCTTCCTGATCACGATTCACTTCTCCGGCCAGGCCAAGCCACCCAGCGCCGATTAGCACCTGACCTTACATGTGCGGGGGCTTGCACCGCTTTCGGTCTGGTGATTCATAGGGGCGTTCGCCGCGGCTGACGCCCCTGCACCTGTCTATCTGTCGTCACCAATTCTTCGGTTCTTCCGTTGTAGGGGAAGCCGCCAAGAAGAATGGAGCACCGTGCGCTGATCTCCTTCGCCGCGCAACTTTCAATCCCAAGTGCCTTGCCCCTACAACTCTTCGTCTTCGATTTCCTTCAGGCGGGTAATTTTCATCGTAATGCGGAAGCCGCGCGAGCGCACATCGGCGAGTATCGCCTGGCGCGTTTCAGCGGGCAAAGCCTCGGGCGGGTACACGCCGGCCAGGTCGCGTGGAAAATGTTTGATGAACAGCGCGGCGAGATGCGCCGTGGCATAGGCGATAGGCGTGGTCAGCATTCCGCGCCGGCGAATTTGGTAGAGCGTGGGGAAGCTGGCATCCCAGCGGATGAGCATCGGCTGGTCGTTCTTCACCCCACGCACCAGCACCGCCAAGGCGAAGCGCGCGTTTTGCAGCACTCCGCGGCGGATCAGTTTGGCCACCAGCCGTGGCGTCGGCGTTTTCGGAAATAGTTTTCTCACCAGGCCGCGCGAGCGGCTCAACTTGCCCTGGCGGTACCATCGCCGAAGGCGGTCGATTTCGTTTCCGCCGATCTTCACATCTATCTCGCGCATGGGGAGGAAGTAGGGCAGCGTGGCTACCTCGTCCTGGGCCGCCAGGACCACAGTGGTTTCGCCGATGGGCGGAGGAAAGCGGAAGCGCTCTGGCTCGCCGAATCGTTTTGCCAGTCGAAAGCGGCCCTCGCGATAGACCGGGGGGCGCGAGACGGCCTCGTCAAAGGAACCTTCAGCAGACCATTGCGAGATCGGGTCCTCGCTTTCGGTGCTTTCATAGAGCCGGATGTGGACTGCCTCAACGGTGTCCAGCATTTCGCCAGCGCGCTTGGCGAGCAGATTCGTCAGGCCTGGAGCAACCCCGGCGGTAATCACGACTGTGCGGTTCTTTTCTTGGAAGCGCTTGTGGAAGCGAAGCTGTTCAGCCTTGAAAATGTGGCGGGTTAAGTGCGCGCTCATGTCCAGGTAGTGCGCGCGCAGTCGCAGCGCCGCCCGCAAAACGATTTCGTTAAAGACCGCAGGCCCGGCGTTGACCAGCAAATGGCATCCCCGCGCCGCGCGGACGATGCCCCAGAGGTTGCGCGCGTTCACCTCGGAAACAGGTATGGGGCTTTTCTTTCCGAGGAAGCGGCGGGCACGTTCCGGGTCTCGGTCGCCACAGGTGACGATGTGGCCCTGGCGCGCAAGCAGTTGCGCGAGCAGCGAGCCGGTGGCCCCGGCCCCGAGAACGAAGATGCGCATCGGCCCGAAACTCTACCATATCCGCAGGTTACGCGGCGTGCTAGGCGCGGAACACCTAGCCTCACAGTAAGCCAATTGGCGTTGGCGGACATGGACTGGAAAATAGCAAGCAGAAGGGAGACAATATAGGCAAGGGCTGCGGAGAGGGCGGATGGGAACCCTGGTAGAAATTGCGAAGACAGCGACGCTGGCGGGAGCGCCACAGCCGGCCACGGTTCGCGCGCCGGAAATCGAGCCGGGCGTGGGCTGCGATTTCGACAGCTATCTCCTGACCCCCGACCATGCGCTAGACGAGCGCATTGCCCGTGCCAAGGCACAGCTCGGCCGCGACGCCGTCATTCTCGGCCACCACTACCAGCGCGATGAGGTCGTCAAGTTTGCCGACTTTCGCGGCGACTCCCTGAAGCTTTCCCAACAGGCTGCTGCCACCGATGCGCGCTTCATTGTTTTCTGTGGCGTTCACTTCATGGCCGAAAGCGCCGACATACTCCGCCAGCCACACCAGCAGGTGATCCTGCCAGACCTGGCCGCCGGCTGCTCGATGGCCGACATGGCCGAAATCGGCCAGGTGGAGACCTGCTGGGCGGAATTGGAATCGGTGGGCAACCTCCAAGTGGTGCCCATCACCTATATGAACTCGACCGCCGCGATCAAAGCCTTCACCGGCGAGCACGGCGGCTCGGTCTGCACCAGCTCGAACGCTGCCGCGGTAATGCGGTGGGCATTCGAGCGAGGCGAACGTGTACTCTTCCTCCCCGATGAGCACTTGGCTCGCAACACAGCCTACAAGATGGGCATTCCACTCGATCGGATGATTGTCTGGGATCCCGACAAGGACTTGGGCGGCAACACCGCTGACGCCATTCGCGCGGCGCGCGTCATTCTATGGAAGGGCTACTGTTCGGTCCACCAGCGTTTTCTGCCCGCGCATGTCGAGCGGGTGCGGCGCGCCTATCCGGGCATTCGCGTGATCGCTCATCCCGAGTGCCGCTGGGAAGTGGTGCAAATGGCCGACGATGTTGGCTCGACTGAGCAGATCATCCACACCGTCACCGCGGCCGAGCCGGGATCTACTTGGGCCGTGGGCACTGAGATTCACCTGGTTAATCGCCTGGCCAAGCAGCTGATGGACCGCCGCGTGATGTCGCTCGACACCAGCGTGTGCGTGTGCACGACGATGTTTCGCATTACGCCGCAGCACTTGCTGTGGGTCCTGGAGAACCTGGCCGCAGGTCGCGTGGTCAACCGGATTGCGGTGGACGATCAAACTCGGCAATGGGCCAAGGTGGCGCTCGAGCGCATGTTGAGTTTGCGATGATGTATAGCCCGCGTTTTTTAGAGGCAGGGGGTTCTTGAAGAGGTTTCATCGGCCCCAAGCCCCGCGTCTGAAGACGCGGGCTATAGAGTTTGCGATGAGAAAGTTGCGGGGGCACGGCATGCCGTGCCCCCTGTTTATAACGATCATGAGTGACGAAGAACGCGAGCCGAGACTATTCACTCTGACCGAGGCCGAGCGCGCTCGGCAGGAGCTCGAACCCATCCTGCTCGAGGCCATGGACTGCCGGCGGAAAATGGCGGAGCTCGACCACAGCCTCCTGGAAGTGGCCAACCGCATTATGTTGATGGGCGGGATTGTGGTCCCCTATGAGAAGACCGCCCAGTTGCGATTCGAGCGGGACCACTTGGCCACCTCGATCAAGACGGCGCTCGAGCGGATCCAGGCTACGGGTTGCGTAGTGAAAGATCTAGACGTGGGCCTGCTCGATTTTCCTGCACTGATCGACAACGAGGAAGTCTACCTCTGCTGGCGGTTGGGCGAAGATCGCATCCGCTTCTGGCACCGCCAGGACGAAGGGTTTGCCGGCCGCAAGCCGCTTGATCCACGCGACGCCGGCTCAGAGCCATCCGTCCACTAGCGCCTGCGCCACGCACTCGAAAGGGCCGCCGACCTTCCCACGCGGCCATCGGCGCTGTGCTAAACGAAAGGAATCTTGTGACCGACCAAACTGAAAGCCGCCTGAAGAAGTCCGCAAGTCCGTACTTGCGCTCGGCCGCACATCAGCCTGTGGCCTGGTATGAGTGGGGCGAAGAAGCCTTTTCCCGTGCGCGCGCCGAAGACAAGCCCATCTTGCTCGACATCGGCGCGGTGTGGTGCCACTGGTGCCACGTGATCGACCGCGAAAGCTATGAGAACACTGAAATCGCGGCGCTCATCAATCAGCTTTTCGTGCCGGTGAAGGTGGACCGCGACGAGCGCCCTGACGTGGATGCCCGCTATCAAGCCGCGATCAGCGCTATCTCCGGGCAGGGCGGCTGGCCGCTGACTGGCTTCCTCACCCCGGACGGGAACCCTTTCTTCGGAGGAACCTACTTCCCGCCGGAGGACGCCATGGGCCGGCCGGGATTCAAGCGCATCTTGCTGACGGTTGCTGACACCTACAAGAATCGCCGCCCCGAGGTGGATAAGGCCGCCAATGCCCTGGCTGAGGCCGTAGCGCAAGCAGAAAGCTTCACAGGGGCGCGGGCCCGCTTCGATGCCGGCGCGGTAGCCGAGCTGGAGGATTCCCTCGTGCGCGTGTTCGACCTGCGCAACGGGGGTTTCGGGCAGGCGCCCAAGTTCCCGCACGCTTCGGCGCTGGAGCTGCTGCTCGAACGCTATCAGACCAGCCGGGAAAAACATTTGCTTGCCGTGGTCGAGAGCACGCTGGAAAAGATGGGCCGCGGCGGCGTCTACGACCAGCTCGCTGGCGGATTCCACCGTTACGCGGTGGACGAGCGGTGGATTGTGCCGCACTTTGAGAAGATGTCGTACGACAACTCAGAGCTGCTCAAGAATTACCTGCACGGCTATCAGGTCACGCAGAAGCCGTTCTTCCGGGGGGTGGCCGAGGGCATCATCGGCTGGGTGAACCAGACACTCTCCGACCAACAGCGCGGCGGCTTCTACGCCAGCCAGGACGCCGACTACTCGCTTGAGGACGACGGCGACTACTTCACCTGGACTCTCGACGAGCTTCGCGGCGCGCTCACGCCTGAAGAGGCGCGCGTGATGGAGCTCTACTACGATGTCGGAGAGCGCGGCGAGATGCACCACAACCCGGCGAAAAACGTCTTGTGGATGGCGCGCGACCCCGGCGAAATCGCCGCTAAGCTGGGGATGCCCGAGGCGGACGTCCGGCTCCTCGTGGCGCGCGCGAAGGGCCAGATGCTTACGGTGCGCCTCACGCGGCCCGCCCCATACGTGGATACCACGCTCTACGTGGCGTGGAACGCCATGTTCGCGTCGGCGTATTTGGAAGCGTTTCGCGCGCTCGGCCGCACAGATTGCAGGGACTTCGCGCTCACGACGCTCGATCGCATCTTGGCCGAAGCCTGGAACGACGGCAGAGGCTTTGCTCACCGCATCGGTCCCGCAGAGGCGGGATGGCTTGATGGCGTGCTCGACGATCAGGTGTTTACCGCGGGCGCGTTGCTCGACGCTTACGAGGTCACGCTCGATCGGCGGTACTTCGAGGCCGCCGAGCGCGCGATCGAGCACACTCTCGCCACGCACTGGGACGCCGAAGGCGGCGGCTTCTTCGACCGCTCAGCCGACGCCCGGCCGATGGGCGGCCTCGACGTGCGCCGCAAGCCGATGCAAGATTCCCCCACCCCGGGCTCGAACGCCATCGCAGCCATCGCGCTCGACCGGCTCTACAGCTATACCGGAAAGACCCTCTACCGCGAGCGTGCCGAGCAAGCGCTGGAAACCTTCGCAGGCATCGCTCCGCAGTATGGTTTGTTCGGCGCCACCTATGGCCTGGCAACCCTATTGCACGCGCGGCATGTGCTCCAGGTGGTCATTACCGGCAAGGGAGACGACCCCGTTGCTGCAAGGCTCGAGCAAGCGGCGACCAGCACCTACCGATTCGGCAAGGCCGTGCTGCGAGTCACACCGGAACGCATTTCAGCCGACGGACTGGCGCCCGCGCTGAAACAAACGATCCCGCACCTGCGCGCCGACACGGCGCAGGCGCTGGTCTGCGTGGAGACCACCTGCCAGTCCCCGGTCACCGAACCGGAGAAACTAACCGCGTTGTTGTTGGAAATCCCCGCCAGCGCTGCGGCTGGCTAGCCACGTGGACTGCTACTTCAGGGGCCGCGACGCCGGCGGCACGATTCCGTTCAGCCGGTAATACACCACCAGTTGGCCGTAGTGCTCACCCGCATGTTCCGCTGTTTCCATCCAAATAAAAGAGCAGGTCACCATGCGATTGCCGTAGGGGTACTTCACCGTCTGGGCCAACCCCGCGGCGCCCTTTTCCTTGATGAGCGCGGCGCCGTCTTCCACGGATTTCTTCAGTAGCGCGACCACGTCGGCTTTGGTCTTGTAGGTTTGCCGGGGAGGATCTTCAGTGCCGGGGCCGACCTTCGGGCCCTTGACCGCGCTGATGAGCTCGTAGTTAGTGCCGGCGATGTGGAGGAGTTGCTCGGCGAACGTGCGCACATCCTTGTTCGGCCTGAAATCGTACTTGTCCTCCGGAAAATCCTCAGCCATGGTGATGAGCTTGCGACCGATGTCGTTCCACAACGTCAGGGTCTCCACCGCGGCCCCGGCAGCAGGTTCCGGCGGCTGCTTCGATGGCTTGTCTTGCGCGAGTGCCGGCACTCCGGTGAATGACAACAGCACAATCGCGACCAGTGGTACGCTTGCCAGAATCCGGTTCATTTTTCCAACTCCTAGGAAGGGATTTCGATCCATTTGTGGCTCCGATCTTCTTGCGCAAAGAGCCAGCAAGAAGCAGCCTTGCCTTGAAATGGAGGAAAGTGGCGACGTATTGTGCCAGCACTGCCCTGTGGAGTCCAGTCGAAAAGCGGGCGCGCTGAAGCCCGGCGCTACGTCACCAAGCGCAGGGAGAGATGGGCTGGGAATGTTCGCCGCGTCGCAGAGCTATTTTCGCCTCCGAAGAAGAGCAAAACGTAACGCAGAGGACACGGAGTAGCAGAGAACGCAGAGAACATCGAGAGAGCAGAGCGACGAGCGTGATAAGATTCTAGCCGGCTTACAGGAGGAGATGCGATTTGGGATCCAACTGGGGCTTTCTCATATCTCGTACGATAATTGTTGCGGTCATTCTGTTTTTCTTTTATCTCTCGCAGCGCTTCTGGTTCGTTCGGGCGTGGCGGCTGACCGACCGCGTCCGCCGGGAGGGCTGGCGCTGGATGCTGCGCAGCGCGTGGACAGCGGCGGCGCTGCTGATTGTGCTCGCAATTGTTGACGGAATGCCTCAGGCGACGCACCGCATCGTCATGCGCGGCACTTGGGTGACGCGCTTCAAGGAGCTGGTGGGTCTCTGGCTCTTGAGCGCGTTCCTAGCCTTCCTTGCGGTGCAGTTCGTGGCGAGTATCGAGTGGCTCTGGCGGCGAGCGCGGCCGCGCAAGGCCAGCGGGGTAGCGCCTCCTGCAGTGGAAGGGGCGCCGGGCGAGCTACCTAACCCTTCGCGGCGGTACTTCTTCCAGACAGCCACGTACCTGGCCGGTGCCGTGCCGTTCGTCGGTGCCGTTTACGGATTTGCGGCCGAGCGGCTGCGCTTCCGCATTGAGAAAGTCGCGGTTCCCATCGCTCATTTGCCGGCGGCGCTCGATGGCTTGCGCATCGCCCAGTTGAGCGACATCCACATCGGCGGCTACATGCCGGGCAGTCAGGTGCGGCGCGCCGTTGAAATGGCCAATGAGCTCGGAGCCGAGCTCGCGGTGGTGACCGGCGACTTCATCACCGGCGCAACCGATCCCCTCGAAGAGTGTATCGAAGAGCTTGCCCGGCTGCGCGCGCCGCTGGGCGTCTGGGGCTGCAACGGCAACCATGAAATTTACGCCGACGCGGAGGATTATGCCGCCGAGCTGTTTCGCCGCGCCGGCATGCGCTTGCTGCGCAGCGAAAACGCACAACTGGTGTGGCGCGGCCAGTCCATCAATTTGATAGGGGTGGATTATCAGCGCGAGCGGACGCACTCAGGCCGGCGTCAGCCGAAGCTGATGGGCGTTGAGAGGTTGGTGCGGCGCGACACCCCCAACGTACTGCTCTCGCACAATCCCAACGCGTTTCCGCGCGCCGCCGAGCTCGGCATCGAATTGACCCTCGCGGGTCACACCCACGGGGGCCAGGTGCAAGTGGAGATCCTCGACCGCAGGTGGAGTCCGGCACGTTTTATCACCAACTATGTCGCTGGCCTGTACCATCGACCCTTTGGCGCCGCGCCGCCTGGGGCAAATTCCGATTTCTCCGTGTCCCCAACCAGCTCCAAGTCCTTAGCCCCCAGCTTCTTGTACGTCAATCGAGGTCTCGGCACCATCGGCGCACCGGTCCGCATCGGTGTCCCGCCCGAGATTACGCTGCTCACCCTGCGCCGCACCTAACTCTTAGACATCGAACGCCTACAAGCGCTACAGGCGGGCAGGTAGGAGCCTGCCTCGAGAGGACTAGGGGCAACGCAGCCCGCGGGTTGCCGGGCGGTGGTGGCGGTGCGATAATCACACTTCGCACACGACCCGGCCGTGTGTGCGTTGGGAGGAAGCCATGGCTTTGAGAGATGCGTGGGTCGAGAAGCGGCTGGCGACGGCCGGCGCAAACGGTGCCGGGCGAAATGTTTCGCAAATGCACTACGCTCGAAAAGGCATCATCACCGAAGAGATGAATTACGTCGCCAAGCGCGAGAAACTCGAACCCGAGCTGGTCCGCAGCGAGGTTGCCCGCGGCCGCGCCATTATTCCGGCCAACATCCATCATCGCAACCTTGAGCCGATGGGCATCGGCATCGCCTTCAAGTGCAAAATCAACGCCAACATCGGCAACTCGGCCGTCACCTCCGAGGTCAACGAAGAGCTGAAGAAGCTGCACAACGCTGTGCACCATGGCGCCGACACGGTGATGGACCTCTCCACCGGCGGCGACATCCCCGGCATCCGCAAGGGCATCATTGAGGCCTCCCCCGTGCCCATCGGCACGGTGCCTATCTACGAGGCCATCATGCGCGTCAGGCGCACCGAGGACTTGACGCCGCAGTTGATGCTCGAGGTGATCGAAGAGCAGGCCGAGCAAGGCGTGGACTATATGACCATCCACGCCGGGGTGTTGCGAGAGTTTGTGCCGCTGGTGCGCAACCGCATCACCGGGATCGTCAGTCGCGGTGGCGCGCTGATGGCGCAATGGATGAGCGCCCACAAGAAGCAGAATTTCCTGTACGAGCACTTCGACGAGATCTGCAAGATCTTCCAGAAGTATGACGTCAGTTTCTCGCTGGGCGACGGCCTGCGCCCCGGCTGCCTGGCCGACGCCAGCGACGAAGCGCAGTTCTCCGAGCTGAAGGTCTTGGGCGAGCTGACCAAGAAAGCCTGGGAATACGACGTTCAAGTGATGATCGAAGGCCCGGGGCACATCCCGATGGATCAGATCGAGCTCCAGGTGAAGAAGGAAATGGAGCTGTGCCACGAGGCGCCGTTCTATACCCTCGGGCCGCTGGTAATTGATATCGCGCCGGGCTACGACCACATCACCAGCGCCATCGGCGCGGCGATGATTGGCTGGCACGGCGCATCGATGCTGTGCTACGTCACGCCGAAGGAGCACCTGGGTTTGCCCAACGCCGAGGACGTCAAGCAGGGAGTGATTGCCTACAAGATTGCCGCGCACGCCGCGGATGTCGCACGGCACCGCCCCGGCGCGCGCGACCGCGATGATGCGCTCAGCTATGCGCGGTTCCTGTTCGACTGGAACAAGCAGTTCGAGCTCTCGCTTGATCCCCAGACCGCGCGCGCCATGCACGACGAGACCCTGCCCGACGATTTCTATAAGGAAGCAAAGTTCTGCTCGATGTGCGGGCCGAAGTTTTGCTCGATGAACGCCACCCAGCTCGCGGAGGCCTACGCCGGGCAAGACCAGTCCGAGCGCCAGCAGCGCTTTGTCGAGCTGCTGGCAAAGATAGAGCCCTAGACAGAGCTCAGTCGTGGGGCCATGAAAGTCTACCCTTGGAGCGCGATACCCAGCGCAACATCTCCAAAGAAGTATCTGGGTACCTCACTCTTCGAAGCTCCATGTCTTTCTCGACTTGCTTCTGGACTTCCTGAATGACTTCATGGACTGCGAAAAGCCTAACCTTGAATCCGAGTTCGAGACTCAATTCTTTTTGAAGATCTACCCGCTTTTTCTTGTCATCCAGCCGGCCAGGCAACACTAAGCGAAACTCATGCAGTTTCTGGAACTTCAACCTCTTATTCGCCGCTGAGCGGCCAAAGTACTTCCAGTCACGGTGCGCCTTCCTACACATCTCCTTGATCCCCTTGGCTCGCGCAGCAGTTTGAAAATTTGGATAATCCGTGGGTGAGCCCCAGGCCTTGCACTCAACTATTACCACCTTGCTGGATGCCGGCATGAAGGCAACCACATCGAAATCTGAATGACCTCTGTGTTTCTTGAAGGGCACTCTCGTTTGAACCCAGTAGCCATCGAAGGTCAGCCAGTGTTTTGCGAGCGTCTCTATGGCCATCTCTTCGCTCATACTTCCTCCACGACGATTTGCACACTGAAATGGGATAATTGGGCGAACTCTACCCGGGTCCAGAATCGAGAATCAAGAAGAATTGCTGTGCGAGCGAAATGACGCAAGAAAAGCAACTGCGCGAGGAGTTTAACCGCTGGGCCCAAGCCGGCCGCGGCGAGGAGATGGAGCGCCACCATCTGCCCAT
>WNFB01006555.1_pt1 | contig 10448 bp, 9 predicted proteins | sample 5400501 | NCBI WGS metagenome assembly WNFB01 (sample SAMN13153341, study PRJNA577476) | soil metagenome | isolation source: 200 cm saprolite under Douglas fir tree site 2 hole 1 | place: USA:California | collected 2015-04-18 | reverse complement strand
GTGGAGGAGAAAATCTCGCTCTCGGAGCGCTTCGGTCTATGGGTCTCCTTTTACCCGTTCGACCAGGACGGCTATCTCGAGATCGTGAGCCACTGGCTGCGCGAGCTCGGCTGCCGCGAAGCCGAGATCCCCAAGGCTCGGGCAGAGGCGCTGCAGTGGGCGCTGCTGCGCGGATCGCGCAGCGGCCGCGTGGCGTGGCAGTTTGCGCGCGACTACGCCGGGCGCAATGCCGGCGACGGCAAGGCGAAGCGCTAGCATCTTGCAGACCCCGTCGGCCCCGGTGGATGTCGCCGTGGCGGTGCTGATCCGCTCCGACGGCGCCGTGCTGCTCGCGCAGCGTCCTTCCAGCAAAGTCTACTCGGGCTACTGGGAGTTTCCCGGCGGCAAGATCGAGCCGGGCGAGCCGGTCCCCGAGGCGCTCAAGCGCGAGATCCGCGAGGAGCTCGGCATCGAGATCGAGCGCGCGTACCCTTGGATCACCCGGGTTTTTACCTATCCGCACGCCAAAGTACGCCTGCGTTTTTACCGGGTCACCGCTTGGCGCGGGGAGCCGCGTGCGCTCGAACACCAGGCGATCGCCTGGCAGCGCCCGGACGCGATCGAGCTCGCCCCGCTCCTGCCGGCCAACGGCCCGGTGCTGCGCAGCCTGTTGCTGCCTGCGGAATACGCCATCACGCGTGCCGGCGAACTCGGGGTCGAGCCGTTTCTCCTGCGGCTCGAGGCGAGACTGCGGGCCGGCTTGAAGCTGATCCAGGTGCGCGAAAAGGCCTTCGCACGCCAGGCGGCAGAGGCGTTCGCGCGACGCGTGATTGCGCTTGCTCACGCTCACCGCGCGAAGGTCCTCGTCAACGCCGATGCCGCGCTCGCGCGCGATATCGGTGCCGACGGCGTGCACCTTACCGCCGAGCAACTGCGCAGCGCCCCGGCCCGTCCCGATTTACCGTGGTGCGGCGCTTCCTGCCACTCGAGCGAGGAGCTGCAAAGGGCCGAGGCGCTCGGAGTGGATTTTGTCGTGCTCGGGCCGGTCCACGCGACGCCGTCGCACCCGGATACGGTCCCGCTCGGGTGGGAACGATTCGGGGAGATCGCCCGGGGCGCGGCGGTGCCGGTCTATGCCCTCGGCGGGATCGTGCCGCGCGATCTGGAGCAAGCCTTGAGCTGCGGCGCGCACGGCATTGCGATGGTGCGCGGCAGCTGGGGAGAAATTCCCTAGGAATCTTCCGTACGGTCGGCTACCCTACGAATTGCCGCGCGAAGGCGTGCGTTTTGTTAAGGAGAGGCCGCGATGACCAAGATTCTCTGCGTTGAGGACAGCGAGGACAGCCTGTTCACGCTGCACAAGCGCTTGGTCCTCGCCGGATTCGAGGTCAAGGTCGCAATGAATGGCGCCGAGGGTGTCGATTGGGCGAAAACGCTCCTGCCCGATCTGATCGTGATGGACCTGAGACTTCCGGGGCTCGACGGCTGGGAGGCGACGCGGCGTCTGAAAGGTCAGCCGGAAACGAAACACATCCCGATCATCGTCGTCACCTCGGACACGTCAGAGAAAAGCCGCGAGAAGGCGTTCGCCGCTGGCTGTGACGAATACGAAACGAAACCAGTCAGTTTTGAGAGACTGGTCGGGAAAATCCACTCGCTTCTCGGCCGGGGCGCAAAAGCATAACCGAGGGGCGCAGGATGCTAGGCAAGATCAATCCCTGATCCCTGATCCTTCGTCCTGCTCTTCCGCATCCGGTAAATCCTTGCCTCCCTCTACCGGAACCCGGTACCTTTCCATCGCCCAATCGCCTAGATCGATGAGCTTGCAGCGCTCCGAACAAAACGGCCGGTAGGGATTTTCCGTCGACCACGCCACCTGTGCCCCGCAGCGCGGGCAGCTCACAAGGCGCACTTTGGCCACGGTCTTACAGATTGCAGAAAGTCAGCTCGAACTCGACATCCGCCTCGCACACCCGCGTGCCGAAAGTGCTGAAGCGGACGTTCAGCGCGTAACGATTGGCGCTGATCTCGGGGATGAACTGCGATTCGAGCGGCACCCGGATGCGCACCATCTGCGACTGCTTTCCGCCGAGCATTTGCGAGAAAGCGGCGCGGTGGGCGACGTGTTTCACGGGCTTCCCGCCTTCGCGCAGCAGTTTCAGCACGATGGAGGAAGCGTCCCGGATCGGCAGCAACGGGGAAATCCAGGTGGCGAGGTCGGCCCCGCGCCGCGCGCCTTCGCGGTGCAGCCAGAAGTGGTAGGAGGGCAGGTCGAATTCGCAAACCCCGCCGGGGATCCCGGTGCGCTGCTTGATCGACATCAGCCAATCGTTCTCGCGAAGGTGCTGGCCGATCTTGCCGGGCATGGCGAAAAGCGCCGCGCTGGAGCGTTCGATGTCGGAAATGACCTGCCGGAGCACGCTCTCCGCGATTTGAGGATTGTTGCGAAACCCGAGCAGGACCTGTTTCTGCCGCTCCAGTTCCTGCAGCAGGTCCGACTTGAGTTCCGCGCGGCCGGAGACTTCCAGGATTTCAAACAGCGTTATCAGCGCGGCGTGGTGCGCGCGCGAGTCCTCCCCGGAGACAAAGTGATCGGCGCGCTCGAACAGGTCTTCCAGGCGCAGCAGTGTCCGGATTCGTTCGTTGAGCGGATACTCGTAGGTGATCACCGTGACACCCGCGACTGGAAGGGTAGGCGATTGATTCCGGGGGAGCCTCGCGGGATTCTCCCCGATCCGCCCCGAATTGACAACGGGCGTGCGCTATGACGCCGTCTTGGATTGCGCGGCAAGCGTGAGATATTTCTCATCCAGATGCGACACCTGGGGTTCGAGCGCCGCGGGTGTTCCGCTGTTGTCGATCACGTCGTCGGCTCGAGCGAGACGCTGCTCGCGCGTGGCCTGCGCGGCAAGGATGGCCTGCACTTCCTTCTCCGAGAGGCCGCTTCGCCGCATGGCGCGCTCGACCTGCTGCGCCTCGGTGCAATCGACCACGAGCACCCGGGAGTAGCGCGATCGGTCGACGCCGCCCTCCACCAGGAGCGGGACCACGAGAATTGCGTAGGGGCTCCGCGCGCGCGCGCGCCGGCGCGCGCTTTCCTTGCGTATCAGCGGATGCAGGATCCCTTCGAGCTTTTTCCTCGCCGCCGCATCCCCGAACACGAGCTTGCGCATCCGGTCGCGATCGAGAGCGCCGTCCGCGCCGATCGAGCTTGCGCCGAACGCCATGCGTATCGCCTCGATCGCCTCGCCTCCCGGGCGCGTGAGCTCGTGGGCGATCTCGTCGGCATCGATCACGGCGATCCCGCGCTTGGCGAACAGACCCGCGACCATGCTTTTGCCGCTGCCGATGCCGCCCGTGAGTCCGACGGTGAAAGTCATCGCCGTCAGCGGAGATACCAGTCGACAATCTGCCGACCCCAGAACATGGCGACGATCCCGGCGATCGCCAAGTAAGGCCCGAAATGAAACTTGAAGTTCCACTCCCAGCCGCGCTTCGCGGCGAACATCTGGCCGATGCCGAAGATCGACCCGACGACCGACGAGAGCAGGATTACGAGCGGCAGCATCTTCCAGCCGAGGAAGGCGCCGACCGCGGCGTTCAACTTGAAGTCGCCAAAGCCCATGCCTTCCCTTCCGGTTACGAGCTTGAAGGCCTGATAGACGATCCACAGCGAGAGGTAGCCCGCCGCTGCGCCGACTACCGCATCGCTAATCGGCACGTACGTCCCCCCCAGGTTCAGCAGTAACCCGAACCAAAGGAGCGGCAGCGTGATGTCGTCGTAGAGATACCCGGTCTCCTGGTCGATGAACGCCAGGGCGATCGTGCACCAAATGAAGATCGCGGCGCCGGCTGCGGCGAGGCCGAACCCGAAGTGCGTGGCCGAAGCGAACGCGCCGACACCAGCCAGCAGCTCGACCAGCGGATAGCGCACGCTGATGTGCGCCTTGCACGCGGAACAGCGGCCGCGCAGCATCGCCCAGGAGACGAGCGGGATATTCTCCGCCGCCGCGATCCCGTGACCGCAGGCCGGGCAGCGCGAGCGCGGCACGAACAAATTGAACTTTTCCTTCGGCGCGAGCGTCTCGCCGCTCAGCTCGGCGCACCCCTCTTGCCAGTCGCGCTCCATCATCTTCGGCAAGCGATGAATGACCACGTTCAGAAACGAGCCGACCACGAGTCCGACCACGAGGGAAAGCCAGGGAAACACCGCCGGGTGCGCGGCCGTTTTGAAAATCTCGCTCATCGGATCAAATAAAAAGGGTTACGGCCGGACCGTAACCCTTTCGACGAGGTGCGTGATGAAAATAATGCTAAACCGCTTGGCCGAGCTTGAAGATGGGCAGGTACATCGCGATCACCATGCCGCCGATCACCACGCCGAGCACCACCATGATCATCGGTTCCATCAGACTGGTCAGCGCGTCGACCGCATCGTCGACCTCGGCCTCGAAGAAGTCCGCGACCTTGCCGAGCATGGAATCGAGGGATCCGGATTCCTCCCCGATCGACACCATCTGGGTGACCATATTGGGAAAGACGTTGGATTCCTGCATCGAAGTCGTCAGGCTCGTCCCGGTGCTCACCTTCCTTTGGATCTCCCGGGTGGCCATCAGGTAGACGTAATTTCCCGCAGCACCGCCGACCGAGTCGAGCGCCTCGACCAGGGGCACGCCCGCGGCGAACATGGTGGAGAGCGTCCGGGTCCAGCGTGCGATCGTGGATTTCTTGATCAAGTCGCCGAAAACCGGCAATTTGAGCATCATCCGGTCCATGAACATCTGGACCGGCAAGGAGCGCTTCCACAGGGCGAGGAAGCCCACCACGCTTCCGATGACGGCGGGAAAGATGACGTACCAGTACTTGACGAAAGCGTCCGAGATCCCCATGACGAACAAGGTCGGGGCGGGGAGATCGGCGCCGAAGTTCGTGAACACCTCCTTGAACGCAGGAATCACGAAAATCATGATGACCGCGGTGATGATGAATGCAACCACGATGATCGCGATCGGATAGAACAGGGCCGACTTGATCTTCGATTTGATGCCGAGGATTTTTTCTTTGTAGGTCGCCAGGCGTTCGAGCAGGGTTTCGAGAATCCCGGCCTGCTCGCCGGCCGCAACGAGGTTGCAGAACAGAGCGTCGAAGTGAAGCGGGTACTTCCGGAACGCCGAGGCGAGCGAGGCCCCGGTCTCCACGTCGGTCTTGATCCCCATCAGCAGTCTCGCCACCGCCGGGTTGGAGTGCCCTTTGCCGACGATGTCGAACGACTGAAGGAGCGGCACGCCGGCTTTCATCATCGTCGCCATCTGGCGGGTAAACAGGGTCACGTCCTTGTCGCTGACTTTCCCGCCTCTCCCGAGACGCTGCTTGTGGACCTTGGTGACGATGATGCCCTGGCGGCGCAGTGTGACTTGGACCACCGCCTGGCCGCCGGCGCGCATTTGACCTTTGATGATCTTGCCGGCCTTGTCCTTGCCTTCCCAGAGGTAGGTGATTTCCTTGACCCTGGCGACTGCTGCTGCGGTTGCCATAGCGGTGTCTCCTGCGTCATTCGCTCATTCGCGGTGCAGCCTGCGACTTCCCTGTAGGTCAGGCTTCGCCGATGATGCATGGCCTTGGGCTTTTTGTAAAGTCTCAGGAACTCCACTTAATGTATTGAAGACAAGACGTAAATACCGTGAATTTTTCCTCTTTGGATAGAGGTCCAGAACGCCCTTGAGCTTCTCAGGCGGCTCGCGCGAGGTCGGATGCGCGCGGGCGGAAAAGCCGCACGGTCTTGATCACCCGGTCCTGCGTCTGGACGATCTCCATCGGCACCTCGGCGATCTTGAGCGCGACCCCTGCCGCGGGAATGTCCCGCAGGTGTTCCAGGATGAGACCGTTCAAGGTCTTCGGCCCGTCCAAGGGCAGCGCGAGCCCGAGCTTGCGGTTCAGCTCGCGCAGCACGCTCGAGCCCTCCACCAGGGCGCTGCCGTCCTTGTCCCAGGAATAGCTCTCCGATTTCACCGGCGCGGTGGTGGTGAACTCGCCGATGATCTCCTCGATGATGTCCTCGAGGGTCACCAGCCCCTGCAGCTCCCCGTACTCGTCCACCACCAGCGCGAGGCGCTGGCGGTTCTCCTGGAAATACTGGAGTTGCGCGAACACGGGCGTGCCGGCCGGAACGAAATAGGGTTCCGCCAGCAGCTCGGCCAGGGCCTTGCGGTCGAGCTCCTCCGCGCGCAGCAGGTGCATCACCTTGCGCAGGTGCAGGATGCCGGCGACGTTGCCGAGCTCGCCCCGGTAGGCGGGAAGCCGCGTGTGGTACGCGGTAGTGAGCTGCGCGAGGATGCTTTCAGTGGAGGTCTCCAGATCGATCGCCTCGATCTGCGCTCGGGGCGTCATCACGTCCTCGACGGTGATCGCTTCGAGGTCGAACAGGTTGACGAGGATGCTCTGGTGCTTCTTCGGCATGAACTGCCCGGACTCGAGCACGAGGAAGCGCAGCTCCTCCATCGACAGGCGCTGCGGTCCAGGGTCGATCGGGACGCGCAGCAGCCACAGCAGGCAGCGCACGAACAGGTTCACGACCCACAGCGACCATGCCGACACCTTGACGAGCGGTTTGAGCACGTAGCTCGCCGCAAGGGCGGTCCGCTCCGGATAGCGCGCGCCGATCACCTTCGGCGTGATCTCGGCGAACACGAGGATCAACAGAGTCACCACGACGGTGGCGATTCCGAGAACGATCCTGTCGTGGCCGAACAAGTCGATTGTCATGACGCTGACGATCATCGTGATCGCCGCATTCACCAGCGTGTTGCCGGCGAGCAGCACCGAAAGCAGTCTGTCGGTCCGTCGCAGGAGCTCGGAAGCGAGCCGCGCGCCGCGGTGGCCGGTGCGCTCGAGCGCGCGCAGGCGATAGCGGTTGATCGCCATCATGCCGGTCTCCGCCATGGCGAAAAATCCGGAGAGGACCAGCAGGAAAGCGAGCGCGACGAACTGTATTGCTAAGGGGATCTCGTCCAAGGCGAACGCCTAGGAGACGATGAGGATTCGAGTATAGCCTAGGCGAGGCCGCGCCGCAGGATCACCTCGAGCACGAAACGGCTGCCCACGTAAGCGAGCAGGAGCGCCACGAAGCCGGCGAGCGTCCAGCGCAGCGCGATGCGCCCGCGCCAACCGTAGAAATATCGCCCGGCGAGCAGCGCGGCGAAGATGAACCAGGAAACCACCGCGAACACGGTCTTGTGGTCGAACTTCATCGCCCGCCCGAACAGCGTTTCCGAGAACACGATGCCGGTGAGAAGGGTCAGCGTCAGGAACGCGAACCCCGCGAGGATCACGCGGAACAGCAACCGCTCCATGGTAAGGAGCGGCGGCAGCGCGGCGAGCGGCCCGACGATCGCGCCGCCGTGCAGCCGTCTTTCCATGAGCGTCATCAGAAGCGCGTGCAACGCCGCGATCGTGAACATGCCGTAGGCGATCATGGCGAGCGCAAGGTGCAAACGGAATTCGGTCGAATGCGTGTACGGCAGCGCGGCGAGCCCGGGGAAGAGCGCGGGCAGCGGCACGCATACGGCGGCGAGCGCGAGGATCGGCGCCTGCATGCCTTCGAGCTCGAGGAATCGGCTTTCGATCCAATAGATCAGCACGGCGAGCCACAGCATTACCGAGAGCGCATGCCCGAAACCGAAGCGCAGCTCGGAATGCGCCCACAGCATGTCGTAGACCAGCCAGGTATGCAGCGCGAAGGGCGCGAGAATCGCCGCCCGCTCCCAAGCGGCGAAGCGCGGCACGCTCGCGCCGCGCCAGCGCGTGCGCCAGAAGTGAAAGGCGAGCGCCGCGTAGAGGAGGAACGCTGCTCCGTAGAGTAGAATCGCCCGCATCCGCGCAGTTTACACCACGCTTTTTACAGAACCCTCCCGTGCTTGAGAACCTGACCGAGCGCCTGTCCCGGGTCGCCAAGACGATTCGCGGCGAGGCGCGTCTCACCGAGACGAATATCCAGGGGGCACTGCGCGAGGTGCGCCTGGCGCTCCTCGAAGCGGACGTGGCTCTTCCCGTGGTGCGCGATTTCATCGCCCGCGTGCGCGAAGCCGCCCTCGGCGAGCAAGTGATAGGCAGCCTCTCCCCGGGCCAGGCGCTGGTGGGCGTTGTGCATCGGGAGCTCGCTGCGACCATGGGCGGGGAGAACGCCGCGCTCGATCTCGCGGTGGCGCCGCCCGCGGTCGTCCTCTTCGCCGGTTTGCAAGGCTCGGGCAAGACCACCACCGCGGCGAAGCTCGCCAGGATGCTCGCGACCGAGCAGAAGAGAAAGCCGCTGCTCGCTTCCTGCGACGTCTACCGGCCCGCGGCGTTCGAGCAACTCCAGACACTCGCCCGCCAGATCGGCGTCGATTTCTTTCCTTCGGACGCCGGGCAGAAGCCTCTGGCCATCGCGCTCGCCGCGCTCGACTACGCGAAAAAACACTATCACGACGTGCTGCTCGTCGACACCGCCGGACGCCTGGCGATCGATGAGCCGATGATGCGGGAGATCGCCGAGCTGCACGCCGCCTTGAAGCCCGTCGAAACGCTCTTCGTCGTCGATTCGATGCAGGGCCAGGACTCGGTCAACGTCGCGAAAGCGTTCGGCGAAGCGCTTCCCCTCACCGGGATCGTCCTCACCAAGCTCGACGGCGACGCACGCGGCGGCGCGGCCTTGTCGGTGCGGCAGGTCACGGGAAAGCCGATCAAGTTCGCCGGGGTGAGCGAGAAGCCGGATGGCCTGGAGCTCTTTCACCCCGAGCGCATGGCTTCCCGCATCCTCGGCATGGGCGACGTGCTCTCGCTCGTCGAGGTGGCGCGAAAGACGGTCGACGTCGAGGAGGCGAAGAAATTCTCCGAGAAGGCGAGAAAGGGCAAGGGCTTCGATCTGGAGGACTTCAAGCAGCAGATCGGTCAGATGCGCAAGATGGGCGGGGTCTCGGCGCTCGTCGAAAAGCTGCCCGCGCAGTTCGCCCAAGCCGCGCAGTCCTCTCAGATGGACGAAAAACAACTGCGCCGCGTCGAAGGCATCATCAATTCCATGACGCCCGCTGAGCGGGTGCGGCCGGAGATCATCAAGGCCTCGCGCAAGCGGCGCATCGCCGCGGGCGCGGGCGTTGCGGTGCAGGACGTGAATCGGTTGTTGAGTCAGTTCGAGCAGATGCGCGAGATGATGAAGCGGATGCAGAAGGGAGGCCTTGCGAAGATGATGCGGGGAATGAAAGGGTTCATGCCGGGGACGAGATAGCGGCAGGGCACCAACACTCGACGATCACACCTCGTTGGCTCCTGCTACCGGGTTCTCTCTTGAGTTGTCAGCTTTCTGCAAGGTATTTGTCAGCTTGGCACCTGATCATTCTGTAAGGTTCCTGTCAGCTACCGCCACACTTCGCTGAAGCATAATTACTCGGACAAAACTAGCTTGTCCGGCTTCAAGTTTCACTGCAAGCACGGGCAACGTATTCTAAAACTGCCGTGTTGCGGCGTGCGAACGCCGAGAGGTGATTGATAAGAATTAAACCTGTACGAAATCTGCGCGACTCATTTAAAGGAGGCAACACAAATGCAAAAACGAAACTTAAAGTACGCTGCGGGTGTTTCTGCGGCCGTCTCCGCGGCGCTCATCCTTGTCAATTGCAGCGGCAGCGTCGACGATCAAAGTAACCCCAACTTTATTAGCCAAGCGCAATCGACCATAACGGTGCCGGGTATCAGCAGCGCGGTCACTTTTTCGTTTGACCTGGGTCAAGTGGATCCGGCGACACACATCTATTACGTGACGGACCGGACCAACAAAGCCATCACCGCCGTCAATCTCAACACCAAAGCGGTGTTCCAGTTCAAGCCAGCTGGCGTGACATTTGGCGGCTGCAATTCGTCGACTTTTAACCCGGTGACCGATCCGTTGACCGTCACTCCGATGCCCAATTGCGTCAACGTCGTTTCGCCCGTCGGCACGCAAGTCGTAAACAACGACGCCTCGGGTCCCGATGGTCTGGATGTCGTGGGACCCAACCTCTACGTCGGAGACATCAACGCGCTGTTCATTCTCGATAAAGGGACAGGGGCGCTCGTCAAGAAAATTGCCATCCCAGGAACCCAGGCGGCGCTTGGGGGGGATACGAGACCGATAGGAATACGCGCGGATGAAGGCTGTTTCGATCCGGTCAATAACCTTTATGCGATTGCCACGCCTGGCGCCAACAACCCGTACATGACGATTATCAACACGGTGAGCCAGACTATCATCGCAACAATTATCATGGACCAGCCGGCAGGCACGCCCTCGGGTGGGCTCGAGGCGTGCTTTTTCGATTCGACGGTGGCCGGGAGCGGCAGACTCTGGCTCAACAACGACGGTTCGGCCACCAATCCAGACGGCGAAGTGAACGGAATCGCCGTGGCGAGTCTCTTGGCGCTCGCGCCAAGCGTGGTCACCCATACCCAGTTCACCGCGC
>WNFB01006553.1_pt1 | contig 10449 bp, 8 predicted proteins | sample 5400501 | NCBI WGS metagenome assembly WNFB01 (sample SAMN13153341, study PRJNA577476) | soil metagenome | isolation source: 200 cm saprolite under Douglas fir tree site 2 hole 1 | place: USA:California | collected 2015-04-18 | reverse complement strand
GCGTGCGCCTGGGTGCTGCAGGCGCCGGGCGTAACCGCGCCGATCGTTGGCGCCACCAAGACGCACCATCTCAAACAGGTCTTTGCCGCGGTTGATATCAAACTCAGTGCGGAGGAAGTAGCGGCAATGGAGGAGCCCTACCGGCCCCATCCCATTGTGGGTTACGAACATCCGAAGCCGAGAAAGATGGTGAAGTAACCTGCAGTCGGATCTTCCTCACTCGAAGTTAATCTGACAGAGCCGTCCGCACAAACGCCACGGATGCCGACCACCGACAGGTCAAATCACCTTTGCTTTGACGGGGTACGGGTACCGATCGCGCCGCATCCGTGGAGCTGCTCCAGCTCCGCAGCGCTAAAGCCCCACTCGCGTAGCGCCTCCTCGGTGTGCTCTCCCGGCCGGGCCGGAGGCCTCTGGATGGTGCTGGGAGTGCGGCTGAACCGCGGAGCCGGTGCCGGTTGCACCACGCCCTCGCACTCCACGAAGGTCCCGCGCTCGCGGTTATGGGAGTGACTGGGCGCCTCCTGCATACTGAGGACGGGCGCGAAGCAGACCTCGCTCCCCTCCATGAGGCGACACCACTCATCGCGGGTCTTGGTGCGGAAGATAGCCACCAATCGCTCTTGCAACGCGGGCCACGTAGACCGATCGTTCTGGCGCGGCAGCCGCTCGCTTTCCAGCCCGGTCAGTCGCAGCAGTTCGGCGTAGAACTTGGGTTCGATCGAACCGATGGCGACGTATTTCCCATCGCGGGTTTCGTACACGTTATAATAATGGGCTCCGGTGTCCAGGATATTTTCACCCCGCTGATCCGACCACACCCCTGCTGCGCGTAACCCATAAATGGCAGCCATGAGCGACGCCGCCCCATCGATCATCGCCACGTCGATCACCTGGCCCTTGCCGGACTTCTGCGCCTCCAGCAGACCTGCCACCACCCCCAGCGCGAGATACACACCGCCGCCGCCGAAGTCACCCACCAGGTTGAGCGGTGGAACCGGCGCCTCGCCTTTGCGCCCGATCGAGTGCAGGGCACCGATCAAAGCAATGTAGTTGATATCGTGGCCGGCCGCCTGAGCGAGCGGTCCTTCCTGGCCCCATCCGGTCATGCGCCCATAGACCAGACGAGGATTACGCGCCAGACATTGCTCCGGCCCCAGTCCCAGGCGTTCCATCACGCCGGGGCGGAACCCTTCGATCAGCGCGTCGGCCCGCTCGATCAGCTTGAGCGCGACAGCTGTGCCTTCCTTGCGCTTCAAGTCGACCGCCACCGAACGGCGGCCACGGTTAAGTACGCTGTACTTAGAATCCGTAGGTATCCCCAGGTTCGCATCCTCGGCCCGATCAATCCGCAGGACCTCGGCCCCCATGTCCGAGAGCAGCATCGCGCACATTGGCGCAGGGCCGATCCCCGCAAATTCGATGATCTTGTAGCCGGACAAGACTCCCATAGTTCTTGCCTCCTGTGTCGCCGGATCCGTTAGGATCGACGGGTTGAAAGACTCTTGAGTTAGCGATTCTCGCTATACAGTGTGCCATCCTGTTGGAGCCTGGTAATCTGCGCCTCCGCATAGCCGAGAACTTCCTTTAATACCTCAGCGCCATGCTGTCCCAGGAGTGGAGCCTGGATATCGGGCAGATCGGGATAGGCGGAAAACTTCAAGGGAAAGCCGGGAATGGTGACTTCGCCGAGGATCGGGTCGGGCACTGTCCGCACCATGTTGCGTGCCGTGAAGTACGGATGATTGATCGTATCAACCACCGAGAGCACTGGGGCGCAAGCAATCCGCTGTTGCTCGAGCACGGCCAATGCGGCTTCGTCAGTGGGAAACGACAAGAGCCACTCCTGAATGATGGAGTTCAGTTCGTCACGGTTCTTGACGCGATCCGCTCCCGTGGCAAAGCGCGGATCGTCGAGAAACTCCGGCCGGCCCATGGCCTCTACCATATTTGCCCACTGACGATCGAGGACCAGGATGAAAATCCAGCCTTGCGGGGCCTTGTAGACACCACACGGACAAATCTGATTGTGATACCTCCCCATCCGTTTGGGGACGAACTCGCCGCCGCTTATCGAGTAACTCTGCAGGCCGAAATCGTGCATGTGATAGAGGGCGTCGACCATCGAGATATCGATGTACTGGCCGATGCCGGTTTTTTCCCGGTTGTAGAGCGCATATCCCAGGGCGGCAAAAGCATGCACCCCACTGCCAACATCAGCTATAGCAATGCCCACAAACGTCGGAGGTCCATCCGGCTCACCGTTCATGTGCATGAGGCCGGAAAAAGCCTGGGCGATGAAGTCGTACCCGGTTTTGTGGGCAAGTGGGCTGTTGCGGCCAAAGGCCGAGATCGAAGCCATTATCAGACGGGGATTGATTTGCTTGAGGGACTCGTAGTCCAGTCCCCGTTTCTTTAGGACTCCGAGGCCGTAGTTCTCGACCACGATATCCACCTTTGCCACCAGGGCGCGCAGGATGTCGATCGCTTCCGGCTTGTCGAAATCGAGGCACAGACTTTTCTTGCCGCGATTCTGCTGGACGAAATAGCCGCTGCGCCCCGACTTGACCGTCGGCAACAGGCGCGCCGGATCGCCCATCGGTGCCAGCTCCACTTTGATGATGTCCGCGCCCATCTCCGCCATCAGCCGGGTCACCGTGGGCCCGGCCAAGTACTGGGTGAAGTCGAGAACCCGACATCCCGATAGCATCGCGGAGCGAGTTTGTTCATCCTTCATAGTGCTCCCTCTTGCATCGTCCTCGGTCAGCAATCATAGACGGAAGACAAGCCGGATTCGCCCCCGCCAGGGGGGAAGACTGACCTATCCATTTTTAAGCACTCCGTAATAGTGAGCCCCAATGGCGAATGTTCCGGCTGGCGTTTTGATCGGCATTGTGGGTAAAGCCGCACGCTCGACACCGAAACATTGCCTTTTCCCGAAACGTATCCAGTCCTCCGTAGCATGAGCAAGTGAGCGAAGTATAAGCGGGAGGAACGAGCCGGATCGGGACGCCAGCCAACGCCGCAAGCACATCAAGCCGCCGTGCAAGAAAACGGCCTGCCCATTGCTTGTAGCGTGGTAAGCGTTTCGGGTCTTCCATTGCAATCCCACAGCCAGAAGCCGATGCCACGGACACCAGCTTTTTGGCTTCAATTGCAATAGCCTGTTTTTGTGGAGTCTGCTGACCGAAGTCTGCAGGGTGACCTTGCCTTTGCCGTCCCGCTGTTCTTGTCTTCTGACAGACCAAGATTGGCCGTAAGTCGGGTCCTCGGTAGCCGTCAGAGCGAGTCACAGCAGAACGTACTCCCACATCGACGCCCAGCCACTTCTTCGGCTCCGGCTGCTCTGGCAGTGGGCATTTGACGTAGACAATCGCATACCAATTCTTGTCTTTACGGAAGACTTGAGCAGCTTTGCTCAGTTTCGCGTTTGGTCGCGCACGTGCAGCATTGAGCGCTTTATGCGTGCGGGCAGGTAAATAGAGTTGGCAATTCTTCGACTTCCCAGGCATTCCCTCAGCATGGAACCAGAGCTCAAACTCTTGGGCTTTTTTCGGAGCTTGTACCTCGAAGGCATCGCAGAGTTCGGCCTGCAGGTAGGGCAGCTTCATCTGTCGCTTGAGGGCCTTGGCTGCCTTGCGCGCCCGTTTGTAGTCATTCGCTGCCCGATACCGCACCCGCTGCTTGAACTCGCCCGCGCCCGCCTGGCTCTTACCCTTCAAGCTGAGGTTGCCTTCTTGCGCAACGATACCATCCAGCAGATCAAGTGCCTTGTGATGTTCCCGTTGAAACAACGTGCAAAGCATCCCGAGCAGGTCGCCCTTGACCCGTGAAGGGTAGAGCTTCACCCGATAGGCCAGGGTCAAAGACCCCACCCCCTGCGAATCCGGCTTATCAGATGTCAGCATCTTTTCCACGCTCGTCCTCACTCCGCTCAGTCCTCGCTGTGTCGCTCGCGCCTATAGGCCATGCTCGCGTTATGCAATTTAGGCAAGTCTGACACCATTGTCTACCTGAGCGGCATGTTTCGGCGCGCTCCGATTGAGTACGAGGTTAGGTGCGTCCCCTCCTGATTTCATTAGAACTGATACCCCTGCTTGACCCAGTAGTGCCAATCTTCAATGGCCTGAACAGTCTCTTCGTCCGCAGCGACTGGCTTCAGCTGTGAGAGCGGCACCCCCAACCCCTCTCTCTCCCAGCGGATTATGACAAACATCTCGTGTTCGCACTCCTCCTCTGGAACCATGTCGATGACTTCGACCTCATCCTTGACCCGCAGCGGGGAAATGACCCGCTTGGCGATACACTTGGCCGTGAACGGGAACTGGAGCTTGTCTTGGAGGTAGTAGTACCAGCCCATAGCCCGTTCGGATTCGTCGTAGGCATCCACAATGATTTCCATCGTAATGCGTTCCTCGCGTTCGGGATCACGCTTCGCTTTTGCCATGAATCACTCCGAAGATTGCTTCCGCCACGCCGAACGCTTGAAGCTCAGCTGCCACCACGGGATGATCGAGTCGCCGACTCGCGAAGCGGAGGCACGCAGCAATATCCTCAGGCTCAAGGTCTGGCAATTCTTCCAGCACCTGCTCTGGGGTCAGTCCATTTGCGAGCAGATCCAACACATCAGTCACGCGGATACGCATACCGCGAATGCAGGGGCGCCCTCCGCACTGTTCCGGATCAACGGTGATTCTTTCTGCTAGCTTGGCCATTCGTATGCACCTCTCAGGTCAACATTTAGCACCATCGGCCACGACCGGCCAACTGGCCAAGAGAGTGAACTACGGCCGTTCATGAGAGACCTGCCCGCAAAGACAGTTCGCGGCGGATCAGTCGATGAGGTGATGACAACAAAGCGGATCGGCCGTTGACTCCGATGCGGTGTGATGCGGTGTCAGGTGCAATCGGTTCTCTAGCCACGATGGTGTGTTTCATGGTGCGCTTTAGCATGCTTTGAAGATAACGATGACAAGCAGTAAGGCCAAAACAGTCGCGACAAAGTTACCGCCGTCTCCTGTCAGTCTTTGGCGTTCTCTTTGTCTCCAATTCTTGCCGCCGAACTCGGGTCTGGACGGTTCACACCGCGGGTTAGTCTCTTGGCGGCCAGAGCTGCATAAGGCACGGTGTGTCAGTAACCTGACCTGGGAGGTCAGCCAGGCGGCACTCTCGCACCCTGTTCGCTGACCTGGATGCCCACAAAGAAACGATCGCTAGGCAATTTAGGCAAGTCTGACACTATTACTACACTTTGCTATTTCCACATGAACACCCCGGGCATGACACGTCCCGTCGATGTCCAATATTTCGGGACGAACAACCTGTATAGCTCAGTGTCAACCCGGCCTTCTTTGAACGTCTGTTCGTGGCGAAACGTGAGCAAGATGTAGGTGGCCGCCAAGGCATCGATCGCGTTTCTGAGTGTCGCTTGGCACGCGTTGGACAGGCGATCGTGCTTCAATGAGGTGAAAGCGCGCCACCAAGGTGTGCTGCTGCCGTTGGACCACTGCTCGAATGGACAAAGCGTATAACCATTGATATCGGTGGGAGCAAAACGATGCGGGTCAATGTACAAATTGTCCTCGTAGGCGTTCAGGTTAACTGCCTTCATAGAGAGCGTAAAATCGCCTTCGAAGAGGATTCTGTAATCGCCTGCATTGAAGTTCTCCGTTCCGGCTATCTTTTGGGCAAGCTTATCGACGCTCGGAGCGTTCACAAACTGTCGGCCTGCGCTCGCAAGTTCATGGATGAACCGCTGGCTGAGTGAGTCGAAAAATGAACAGATGTCGACGAGCAGACTTTCGATCTGGATAGAGTATGTGCCGAAGTTGTCGACGTGACACGAAACGTATGAGAAGATGTCGTACAGACGCCTCTGTAGAAACACGTAGTAGGAGATGTCACGAGCATAGGTCATATGTGATAATTGCCGCATATAAGCGTAACCCTGAATTCGTAAGATGTGAAGCCTAACGTCTTGCCGATAAGCTGCGGGCCCCGGAGGCGACCGTCAGCTTCATCGGCTGGTTGGCTTGCCCAGTCGGCTTGCTGCCCCCGGCACGAGCGCAGGCTCCGAGAAGGGGCGCCTGTCGCTTCTCGCCAAATTCCGGCCCTCGGGCCGCGGCGGTCACACGAGCCGTCGCAACAGCTCGCGGATTTCCTCCTCATTGTTGAAGATCCGTCGAGCATCAACCCTCAGAATCCTCAGCCCCATCGCTGCCAGCGCTGCGTCGCGGATCTCGTCGCGTCGAATGGCTTCGTCCGTCCTGTGCCCTCTCCCATCGACTTCAACGTCGTACCGTATGCCGAATGGCGTGACAACCAGAAAGTCGAGTCGGTGGCGGCCGAGCACGTGCTGCGGGGTGAACCAGAGCCCGACTTCCTCAAGCAGCTCAGCTATGCGCATCTCAGCGGGCGACTCGAAGACCGGTGGCGCATCGCGTGAACCACGACCGTCCCTAACTGCGGTGGCCAGGTCCCCGAGACAGCCGCTGGAGGCGAGGCAAGCCTGAAGGTCGCCGACTACATGGAGCGCACCACGGGCGCGCGTGATGGCTACGTTGAGGAGCTGGTCGGTGTCTGCCACCCATCGGACGAGTCGCGGCAGCATCCCCTCCGCCACCACAGGGGAAAAGATCATGATGTCGCGCTCATCGCCCTGAAACCGGTGAGCGGTCCCCACAGTCAGTCGACCCTTTGCCTGTTCCCACCACGGTCGCGCGCGGACAGCTTTTTCAAGCCGTTCCATCTGTAGCCGGAAGGGTGTCACGATGCCGAAGTCCACATCGTCGCGCAGCAGAAGTCCGGTGCGCGCCCACTCGTCGAGAAGATCGAGCACAGCCCGCAACTCGACGTCATTGACGGCGCTGCGTGACGACCGTGGCACGGCGCCGCAGATGTTGTGCCAAAAGAGCCCGAGGGGCTCGCCTTTCAGGCGTTCGCGCAGGCTGCCGAGCCAGGTTCGCAAGATCAGCTGCCCCTGGTAGAACCTTTGGTTCGAGAACTCGATAATCTCCAGGTGCGACCGATAGTGCTCAGCGAGGAACAAGGGTTGCCCGCCGCGCTCAAGTATTGCTCCTTCTGCGAGCGCGTAGAGCGAGCGCTGGTTGTATGACCATGTCGTGAGGAGTTCGCCTACGGCGTGCTTACTGGCGAGGCCCTCCTCTTCCGACGGCGAAAGCGTGCTAATGTGACGGAGTTGGCGCGGATCGCCGATGATGAGTGCGCGACGGGCCCGAAATAGTAGCGGTAGAGCGGACGGGATGTCGCACTGACTAGCCTCATCAATGATTACGAGGTCGAAGAGGCCCGGTTCGAGAGGTAGGGCGTTACGCACTGAAAGATTGGTAACGATCCAGACTGGAAGATCGGTGCCCGCCGATTGGACTGCGCCCTTGAACTGTTGAAGAACCTGAAAGAACGCACCTCCCCGGCTCTGCCGCAGGCGAGAGGATAGGTCGAAATACAGGTCGAGCGCATGTCGGACCGAGGCTGCCCGAGGCGCGAGACGTCCCGTCCAGGCTGCCCGTAGCTGGTCGCAGGCGAGTTCGGCGCGTAAGTTCCGGCGCAGCGCGGCTGGGACAAGCGCCCGCTTCACCTTGAGCCAAAGGCCGGCGGAGCGCTTCCCCGCCAGCGCCTCGGCAGTAGCCGTCAGCGTCTCGATGCGGGAGAGGTTTGGTGAGGGGCGATCTGAGGACCACGATTCGACCCATTCCGGTTCAACCAGATCCTCTGCGACACGCCGATCCCGCTCGAGCCCCACGTACTCCACCCGGGCACGCTCCAGCTTCTCGATTCGCCGGCGCGCTGCGGCGCTCTCCTCGTCGAGTTCGTGGAGAAGCTTCGGCGCTGGGGTGGGCGGCACCGCGTCCGGCCGGAGGCCGCCAAGGCGCGCGTCCATCTCTTGCCGCGACTCTGCCATCGTGTGTCGACTCCCGAGGCGAAGTGTAAAGTCACGCTCTTCGCCAAGGATGGCGCGCAAGCGGGCCCGGACCACGTCGACCGCCTTGTTGTTCTTGTTGGCGAAAAGCACGGGTCGCCCGGCGACGGCACAACTGGCGAGAAGGTCGACAACGACCTGTGATTTGCCTGTCCCCGGCGGCCCCGTGACTACGGCGAGCGGGGCCTCGAGTCCCGCCCTCGCGGCGTTCTCTTGGCCGCCGTTGAGGGGCAGCACCTGAAGGAGCGGAGCCGGCGGTAGTGGCTCTCCCGTCGCCTCTTGTGGCGTCGGCGGCGCTATTCCGGCAACTACCCCCAGAGCCGTCGCGCCGAGGGCGTTGAACAGCCGCGGGTATTGAGCCACAGCCTCCAGCTCGCGCCGGAGGTGGTTGGTGTAGAGGCTCCGCTCGCTCTTGAAAAGGATCGGCCGATTGACCCACCGATTGCGGGGCGAGTCGGCATTCGGATAGGGCTCTAGTCGGTTCGGGGCGAAGTCGGGCGACGGCAGGTCCAGCGCTTCAAAGGCTGCTCGGAGTCGGTCGGCGAACGATCCATACTGGCCTTCCAGTTCCTCTTGGATCGCTCGCAACTCCTCGGGTTGTGCATGCTGGCGCCGGAACACGTGATGGTTGAGCTGGATCTCCCCAGTGTCTGCTGGCCTCATCACGAACCGGTTGCCTCCGCTGGGCTGGACCTCCACCTCTGCAACAAAGAGCGGTGATAGAAAACCGTCCTCGTCGAGAAAGACCGGATAGCCATAGAATAAACGTTCCGCGCTCCCGGCAAGCGCGGTGCCACCCAGCAATACTCTCTGGTCAGAGCTGAGATTCGCCTCGAACAGAACCTCCGGTACCTCGGCATGGAAGAGCGACTCCTCTGCGTCCCACGGTGAGACGACGGAATGGTGCAGGGCGGACAGCTTCTTGGTAAGCGAACGCCGGTCTTCCGCCTCGATGCAGGCGAGATAGAAGCGAAGCAGGCGTAAGAAATCCTGTTCAGTCATCGACCAGGCGACTTCTTCCAATCGCGGAACGACCGCATGACATCCATCTGGTCAAGCCAACTACTAGTGGACGGCCCAATAACAGTGGCAAACACTGCAACTTCTTGCAGTCTAACATCCTCCTGCGACAAAGCCGTTTTCTCCGAAAACCTCTTGCACCTTAGCACCCTTGTCGAGCGAACCTCAAGTCATGCCTCACTGCTGTGAGGCTGCAAAATCTTGCAGCCTAACGTCCCAACTCTGCTCTACTGCGTGTACTCGATGGAGGTAGGCAGTAGTTCAACAAGGCCTCTCAGTCTTATTTCGCGGCTCGCTCGGCCCAGCCTTCGCTCAATGGCACTAGATAGTACATCGTCACCTTGCGCGAGCGAAACTTCCACTCTCCTCCCACCTTGGCGTACTCATCATCGTAGTAGCCGGCGCCAATCCAGCTCTTGCCGTCGCGGGTGGCGCGAATTTCGACGTAACAGGTGCCGGTGGCCCGATCCGGCCCGGTGAGTTCTACGACGTGGTTGTGGATAAACGGCCGTGGCGCCAGATCGCCCAGCGCTTGTTTGTACGTCTTCAGCAAGTTCGCTCGCCCCTGGGCGCCCGGCAGACTGGGATCATTCGGGACGCTGATTGCGCCGTCTTCGGTGAAGAGATTGACGATCCCCTCGACGTCGTTCTTCCACACACAGTGACAATAGCGCACCGGCAGGTCGCGGATCGCTTCACGATCGAGCATTTCTTGTACAAGCGTTTCTACACTCTTGGTCGCCATGCTGTCCTCCCGTTGTTATGGTGTAAGGCCAATTCTGCAGGGCAATAGAATCCCATAGAACAAGGCTCCCCTCGCTGCCAAGGAAAAAGTCACGCGGCTCAGCGCAGAGAGCGGAAGAACCCTCGGATGTTCTCGCTAAGCGAGAACCACACACCGCACCGGCGGCAGGTCCTTTGCCTCCACACTCCAGTGTTGACCCTCATCTGAAGACAAAAAGACCTCACCAGCTGCAGTGCCAAACGCTACCCACGAGTCCAGCGCCGTGAGGCAGAGGGTATTGATATTGTCCGAAAACCATTCGGGCAAACCTTTGCGGCAGCGCTCGAAGGGCTGGTTGCTCTGCAAGGGCTTGCGGTAGACGGCCGCCTGATGCGTGAAAGGACCTGTGGAGGCGGTGATCAGAACCGTCCCGTTAGCGACGGCGACGGCCCGCAGGTAGTGACCGTGGAGCCCTGTGGTATCAAATCGCCAAGTCTCGCCCCGATCGCTGCTGACAGCTAGCCCACGTGCCGCCGCGGCCAGCACCAGCCCTGTACCTGAGTCATAGAGCACCTGATGCACGTCGGCGTGCACGTCGATAGTAGGAGTCCACGATCTTCCGCCATCCGTCGAACGGACGATACCTCCGACATGGACGTTCACGTACGCCGTACCAGCAGGCTCTGCTGTCATTGAACGTACATCGGGCGGGCTACCGCCTGGGTTGTGCCACTCCTGCCGTCCGTGCACGGTGTCGAAGGAACGA
>WNFB01006552.1_pt1 | contig 10449 bp, 11 predicted proteins | sample 5400501 | NCBI WGS metagenome assembly WNFB01 (sample SAMN13153341, study PRJNA577476) | soil metagenome | isolation source: 200 cm saprolite under Douglas fir tree site 2 hole 1 | place: USA:California | collected 2015-04-18 | reverse complement strand
GCGCCCAGGATCACGCGTCGGCCCTCGCCGGCCATGGTCGCGGGCATCTTCTTGTCGATCACGACGCGCGCCGCGCGACCGAGCTCGTCCAGCGAACCCGCGCGGGGAACGGCGGCGTCCTCTGCGCCCTCACCGGCCACCGCCATGGTCACCAGACGCCCGTCCTCCAGCAGGAACACGGCCGCCCGCACCGCTTCCGTGGCCTCCACCGTCGCGTGGGCAACCGTCTCGAAGATGCGGTCCATGGTGCCTGACGATCCGAGCGCCTCGCCCACGGCCCGAAGCAGCGTGCGATCTCGCGCCCAGCGGCGCTCGGAGAGCGCGCGGCCCACTTTTCCGCGGAGCTCCTCCGGCACGAAGGGCTTGGTCAGATAGTCAAAGGCCCCCAGCCGGACCGCCTCCACGGCGTTGTCGATGGTTCCGTGGGCCGTCATGATGAGTACGGGTAGGCGTGGATACCGTGTGTGCGCGTCTTCCATCAGCTTGAGCCCATTGACGGGCTCCATGCGCAGGTCGAAGAGGGCGACGTCGAAGCCATGCTGGTTCAGCAGGCCCAGGGCCTCCTGGTGGCTGCGCGCGACCGACACGTCGAGCCCGATGGACTCGAGCCTCATTTCGAGGACGGCCAGGATATCCGGGTCGTCGTCGACCACCAGCACCCGCGCGGCCTTCACGCCCGAGCTCCCACCGCGGCACCCGAGATGTCGGCGGGCGCCGCATCCCGGGGCAGACGCACCACGAACCTGCTGCCCCGGTCGACCTCCGACTCGACCGCGACGGTCCCGCCGTGGGCCTCCACGAGTCCCTTGACGATGGCGAGCCCCAGCCCGGAGCCGCCGCGTCCTCGGTGCGCCTGTTTGTAGGGATCGAAAATGCGCGACAGCTCCGTGGCCGGGATGCCGGCCCCTGTGTCCTCGATCGAGATCTCGAGCCCATCTCCGACGTCGGCCAATCCCACGGTGAGCGAGCCACCGTGCGGCGTGAATTTGACGGCATTGCCCATGAGGTTGACCATGACGCGCAGGAGGCGGTCCTCGTCTCCCTGGACGTCGAAGTTCACCCCGCTGGTCGCCTGTCCAATGACCAGGCCTCGCTCCTCCGCCTGCGGACGCAGCTCGTCGAGGGCTCGCGCCACCACCTTCTCCATGTCAACCCGTCGCTTCTCCAGCGGCAGCACCCGCGCGCGCAGTCGCGAAAGCTCGAGCACCTGGTTGACGAGCCGGAGCAGCCGGTCGGAGCTGGCCCCGATGATCTCGACGAGCCGGGTCTGCTTCGGAGTGAGGTCACCCGGGACGCGCTCCAGGAGAAGATGGGTCGCCTCCTTCACCGAGGTCAGCGGGGTCCGGAGCTCGTGGGAGATGTGGGAGAAGAACTCTTCCTTCAGCTGCTCCACCTCGTGGAGCCGCTCCGCCATTCTGTTGAACGAGCGCGCGAGCTGGCCGATCTCGTCCCGGCTCCTCACGGGCAGGGGCTGCGTGAACGCGCCTTCGGCGAGCTGGGCCGTGGCCACGGAGAGCCCGCGGAGCGCGCGGGTCATGTGCAGGGTCAGGAAGCCCGTGGCGGCCAGGGCCACCGCGAGGGCCGCCAGCATCCACCAGTACACCGTGTTCCAGGTACGGGCTTCGAGCTGGCGGGCCTCGAGCTGGGCCTCGTCGAGCGCGGCATAGGTCGCCGCGAGCATGCGGTCGATGCCGCTCGCCGTCAGCGAAGACGCCCGGCGAACCTCACGGTCGAGCCCACCACCCGTGGCGGCCAGCCGTCGATACGTGGCGAAGGCGACCATGGCCTCGTGGTGGAAGTTGCGCTCCTCATCCGAGCCCAGGAAGGCACGAAGGAGATCGAAGTCCTTGGCCATCCGCGCCGCGCGGTCATTCCAGGCCTTCCGGACCTCCTCCCTGCTTGAGGCAGCGTCCTGCTCCACTCGCGCCAGACTTGTCAGTTGCTCGCGGAGCACGGCACCCATGCGGAGCGCCGGCAAGGCCTGCGTGGCGAGCCCTCGATTGACCTCGACCAGCCGGTTGATGGCCAGAAGACTCCAGCCAGCCACGCCGAGCAGGGCGACGATGATGAGAGCAGACGTCATGAAGACCTTGTAGGACAAACGCATGGCATCCCCAACCTAGCACAGCATCCGAAAAAGTGTCGTCAGGTTGACACCCGGGCTATCGAACACAGATTGACCGAGATATAGACGTGTCAATTCATCTAGATAGCAGGTCGCATCTAAACCAATACTCGATGTGATGTTTGCCATTTCTGGCTGTCAAACGGCGACTGAATGGAACCGCTCCGACCGTGCCCCCTCGCCTTGACACGTCCCAGACCGGCGCGCAATATGGCTGCGCCATGGACTTCGGCTTCGCCCTTCCGGGCCGCGGACCGCTCGCGACCCCTGATGTGCTGGTCAAGTTGGCGCACAAGGCCGAGGCCCTCCGCTATTCCTCCATCTTCGTGACCGACCATGTCGTGATTCCCATGTCGAACGCCTCGGCCTATCCGTATTCGCCGACGGGAAAGTTCGCGACCGAGTGGACGAACGGCTATCTCGAGCCCCTGACCCTCATGAGTTTCCTGGCCGGCGAGACCACCCGGCTCCGCCTGGGCACAAGCGTCCTCGTCATCCCCTACCGCAACCCTGTGGTGACGGCGAAGATGCTGGCCACGCTCGATGTGCTGTCGGGCGGGCGGGTGATCCTGGGGGCAGGCGTGGGCTGGTTCAAGGAGGAGTTCGAGGCGCTCCGCGCGGAGGCCTTCGAGCGGCGCGGTCCCGTGACGGACGAGTACCTGCGGCTCATGCGCGAGTGCTGGAGCCGTGAGCCGGTAAGCTGGCAGGGAAGCTTCTACAAGATGGACGCCGTGAGCGCTCTCCCCAAGCCGCGTCAGCCCGGCGGCATCCCGATCTGGACGGGGGGTCACACCGATGTGGCGCTCCGCCGGGCCGGTGAGCTTTCCGACGGCTGGCACCCCATCGGGCTCAGACCGCCCGCCATGCTGCTGCCCGAGGAATTCAGGGACAAGGTCGCCATCGTGCATGACTGGGCGCGAAAGGCCGGCCGTGACCCCAAGGCGGTCACCCTCAGCCTCCGCTGCCCTCTCGAGGTGCTGCCCCGGCGTGCCAAGCCGGCGGCCGGGGACCGCACCCTCTTCCGCGGAACGGCGGCAGAGGTGATCCGCGACATCACGACCTACGCGGCGCTCGGGGTCACCCACTTCGTCTTCGACCTCGTGGCCCAGGACCTCAAGGGCCAGCTCGCCCTGATGGAGCGCTTCGCCGACGAGGTCCGCGCCCGTCTTCCCCGCTCCATCAAGCGGGCATGAGCGCCCTGACATCCGAAGTGAGCGACTTCATCACGCGCGCTCGCGTGGGGCGGCTCGCCACCGCGGACGCGTCAGGGCAGCCGCTGGTACTGCCGATCTGCTATGCCTTCGACGGCCGGGCGCTCTATTCGGCGGTGGACGCCAAGCCCAAGCGCCGGGACGCTGACGATCTGCAGCGGGTGCGCAACATCAGGGAGAACCCCAAGGTTTCCCTCGTCATCGATGAATACGCCGAGGACTGGAGCCGGCTGCGCTGGGTCATCCTTCAGGGGCTGGCCGACGTGGTCACGACCGGCGAGGACTTCGCGGCCGCCGCCGAGCTCCTGCTCTCCAAGTACCCCCAGTACCGCACCCTGGGCCTCTCGCGCGAGCAGGGCACCATGATCCGCATCACGCCGCAGAGGGTGCTCCGATGGCAGTACGCGAGCTAGACGCCCTCGAGCGGGTCCTGGGCGGTAGGACGCCTACGGCCGATGAAGCGGTTGCCCTCCTCGACACGCCGGAGATTCGGCTGCCCGAGCTTCTCGGAGCCGCGGCCGCCCTCAGAGACCGCGGACGCGGGCGGCGTCTCACGTTCTCGGCTAAGGTATTCGTCCCGTTGACCACGCTTTGCCGTGACTATTGCGGCTACTGTACCTTCCGGCGCGATCCGGGGGAGCCGGGAGCCTTCACCATGACCCCCGAGCAGGTGCTGGCGCTTGCTCAGGCGGGAGCGCGGCTCGGGGCCAAGGAGGCCCTCTTCTCGCTCGGCGACAAGCCCGAGGCCCTGTTCGCCGAGCATCGCGATTTCCTCCGTCGCCAGGGCCACCGAAGCACCCTCGACTACCTGCGGGACGTCTGCGGGCTCGTCTTGAAGGAGACGGGGCTCCTGCCGCATGCCAATCCCGGAGTCATGGGAGAGCGCGACCTCGCCGCGCTTCGCGAGGTCAATGTCAGCATGGGGATCATGCTGGAGACCATGTCCGAACGCCTGCTCGGCCCCGGCCTGGCCCATGACCGTGCCCCTGACAAGGTGCCGGCGCGGCGACTCCGCACCATCGCGCTGGCCGGCAAGCTGGCCATCCCCTTCACGACAGGCATCCTCATGGGCATCGGGGAAACTCACGCGGAGCGGATCGAGACCCTGCTGGCCATTCGCGATCTCCACGAGCGCCACGGCCATATCCAGGAGGTCATCGTCCAGAACTTCCGGCGCAAGCCGGGTATCCCGATGCGCGACCATCCCGAGCCTGACATGATCGACCTCTTGCGGACGGCGGCGGTGGCCCGGCTGCTCCTGGGGCCCGAGATGAACATCCAGGTCCCGCCGAATCTGTCGGCGGGTGATTTCGATGCCCTGCCCGCGGCCGGCATCAACGACTGGGGCGGGGTCTCGCCCCTGACGCCCGATCACATCAACCCGGAGAGACCATGGCCCGGGCTCGGCGCGCTCCGACGCGCGACCGAGGGGGCCGGACTCGAGCTGCGCGAGCGGCTGGCTCTCTACCCCGAATACGTGACCCGCCCCGAATTCCTCGACGACTCCCTGCGGCCGCGCGTGGCCCGCCTCGTGGACGAGCAGGGTCTCGTGAGATCCGATCTCGAAAGGTGGCGAACGTGGAACTGAACGACCGCGCCTCGACGCAATCCCCCACGGCCATCAGCCTCGACTGGATCGACGGCGACGTGCGCCGCATTCTCGGCCGTGCCCTGGACGGCGAGGAGCTGACCGTCGACGAGGGCCTGCGGCTCACCGAGGTTCAGGGACGCGAGCTGCACGCCCTCACCCTGGTGGCGGACGAGATGCGCCGCCGTCAGGCCGGAGACATCGTCACCTACGTCGTCAACCGCAACATCAACTTCACCAATGTCTGCATCAAGCACTGCACGTTCTGCGCCTTCAGCCGCGACCACCGCGAGGAGGAAGGATATTTCCTGCCCCTCGAGGAGGTCGTTCGCCGCGCCGTCGAGGCCTGGGACATGGGGGCCACCGAGGTGTGTATCCAGGCGGGGCTGCCCCCCAAGCTCGACGGCTCCTACTACGTCGACCTCTGCCGGGCCATCAAGGCCGCCGTGCCCGAGATGCATCTTCACGCCTTCTCCCCCGAGGAAGTACTGTACGGGAGCCTCCGCTCCGGACTGCCCATCCCCGACTACCTCAAGACTCTGCGGGCGGCGGGGCTCGGCACGCTGCCGGGAACGTCGGCCGAGATCCTCGATCAAGACATTCGCGACCGGATCGCGCGGGGCCGCATCACGGTGGACCAGTGGATCGAGGTCATCACCTCCGCCCATGCCCTCGGCATCCGCACCACGTCCACCATCATGTACGGGCACGTCGAGACGCCGGCTCACTGGATCCACCACATGGCGCTCCTGCGGGACATCCAGCGGCAGACGGGCGGCTTCACGGAGTTCGTGCCGCTCTCCCTCATCCACCAGGAGGCGCCCATGTACCGCCGCGGCCTCGTGCCCGACGTGCGTCAGGGCGCCACGGGTATCGAGGTCGTGAAGATGCACGCCCTCGCGCGGCTCATGCTCGGGCCGTCCTTCAGGAATATCCAGGCTTCATGGGTCAAGGAAGGTCCGAAGATGGCGCAATACCTCCTGGCCGCGGGCGCCAACGATCTCGGGGGCACCCTGATCAACGAGTCGATCTCGACGTCCGCGGGGGCTGGGTTTGGCCAGCTCGTCCCGCCCGCCGAGCTGCGTCGCCTCGTGCGCGACGCGGGGCGGGTACCCGCGCGCCGCAGCACGCTCTATGAGCTCGTCAAGGTCTACACGGCGGCGGCCGATGAGGACGACTCGCCCCTCGACCACGTCGCCGATGCCGAGGCGCGGTTCGGCTCGTATCGCCGCCTCGCCGCCTCGGGAGAATTTCGCTTTTTGCATCCGGAGCGCTCGGAGACGCCACCGCGCTGAGTCGTTTGCAATGTCGGTGTTTACCAGCCGGCCGCGCTCGGGTACAATCCGGCCTTGGCTTTCAGCACCGCGGTCGCCAGCAACGGCCGAGTCGACCCCTTCAACCCCGAGACGGAGGAATGCCGGATGGCAAAATCCATGACGAAGTCCGCGATCATCGCCCATATGTCACAGAGAAGCGGCCTCGCCAAGAAGCAGGTCGTGGAGTTCTTCGACCATCTGGAAGCGCTCGCCGTTAAGGAGGCCAAGAACGTTTTCGTGCTGCCTCAGTTCGGGCGGCTCGTTCTGGCCAACCGCAAGGCGCGCATGGGCCGGAACCCGCAGACGGGCGAGCCGCTCAAGATCCCGGCCAAGCGCGTGGTCAAGTTCCGCCTGGCCAAGAGCCTCAAGGACTCGGTGCTTGGCAAAAAGTAGCGCCTGGGAGAGCTTGATCGTCCGACCGCTGGAGGCCACGGGGGCGGCCGCGGCCCGCGAACTCTTCGCTTTCGTGGGCGCGGGGCAGCCGCCCGCGGGAGCGCAGGAAGGCTGGGGCGCCTGGGACGGCGAGCGGATGGTGGGCGCGCTCGTCATGGAGCGGGCAGGTGGCTCGGCCATGCTCGATGGGCCGGCGGTGGCCGCTCCGGCGGGAGCCGATACGGAGTCCGCGCTCGAGGCCGCCGCGCAGCTCGTCGAGCAGGCACTGGCGCACGCGGGGGCCGCCAAGATCGACACGGTCTTCGTCAGGCCCCAAGGACTCGATCGGGTCTGGGTGCGCCTGGGCTTCATCCCCGTGCCCGAAGCCGAGCTTGCGGAATCCTTTCGGGGCCGACCGGGCATAGGACTATTCGGCTGGCGCGGCGGCAGCGCTCTCTGGAGCGCCGCCGCCCGCGGCCGGGACCGGCGCACCGCTCCCGCCTTCCGCTGAGCGAAGCAACTCACCCATGCGCCTTGTGGCCTTAGCCGGTGGCACCGGCGCCGCCAAGCTCCTTCGGGGCCTCGACGCGCTCTTGCCGCCGGGAGCCATGACCGTCGTCGGCAATACGGGCGATGATGCCGCGATCTGGGGCCTTCACGTCTCGCCAGACCTCGACACCGTCTGCTATGCGCTCGGCGGTCTCATCGACGAAGACCGGGGCTGGGGTCTGCGCGACGAGAGCTTCCGGACGCTCGGCGAGATGGTGCGCTTCGGGGAGCCGACCTGGTTCAACCTGGGCGATCGAGATCTGGCCACTCACCTGCACCGCACCCGGCTCCTGGCGGAGGGGCGAACGCTCTCCGAAGTGACGGCGAAGCTGGCCGCGGATCTCCGGGTGAGGCACACGGTGCTGCCCATGTCGGACCAGCCGGTGCGCACGCGCATTCTCGGACCGGACGGCTGGCTCGGCTTCCAGGAATACTTCGTCCGGGAGAAAACCCAGGTCGAGGTGCGTGCCGTCGAGTATAGGGGAGCGGGGGAGGCCCGGCCGGCGCCCGGACTCATCGAGGCCATCGGCGGGGCGGAGGCCGTGCTCGTCTGCCCCTCGAACCCCATCACTTCCATCGGTCCCATCCTGGCCGTCCCCGGCATCGTCGCGGCCCTCGAGGGCACGGGCGCGCCGGTGCTGGCCGTGAGCCCCATCGTGGGCGGTCGCGCCGTGTCCGGGCCAGCTGGCCGCCTCATGGCAGCGTGCGGCCTCCCCGTGTCGGCCGTGGGCATCGCGCAGGCCTATGCCCCGTGGCTCGATTTCCTCGTCATGGACGACGAGGATGTGGCGCTCGGCCCCTCCGTCGAGGCGACCGGCGCACGTCCGGTCGTCGCCAGCACGCTCATGACCGGTCGCGTCGAGGAGATGCGGCTGGCCCGCCGGATCCTCGAGGCGCTCGGATGAGCACTCTCGTCGCCGTGCCCGTCAAGGATCTGGCCAATGCCAAGCAGCGCCTCATCCCGCTGCTCTCAGCATCGGAGCGCCACGACCTCGCCAGCGCCATGCTCGAGGACGTCCTCGAGAACTTGGCGCGGGCTCGCCTCGGCCCGGTCCTGGTGATCACGCGGGATCGCGAGGTGGAATCCCTGGCCCTCAAGCACGGAGCCGAGCTCCTGCGCGAGGACATGAATCGCGGTCACACCGAGGCGGTAGCCCACGCGCAGCGCGAGGCGGCCTCGCGAGGCGCGAAGCGCTTCCTCACGATTCCCGGAGACGTGCCCTGTGCCACCCCCGACGAGCTGCTCGTCCTGGACGCCTCATTGCGCGAAGGCCCCGCCGTGGCCTTCGTGCCCTCGCTCGCGGGCTACGGCACCAATGCCGCGCTCCTGACCCCGCCCGACTCCATGTCGCTCAAGTTCGGCGAGCCCTCGTTCCAGAACCACGTGGCCGCCGCCCGGGCCGCCGGGCTCAAGCCCGTGGTGCTCCGCTTGCCCGGCCTCGGTCTCGATATCGACGAGCCCGAGGACCTGACGCTGCTCATCCAGCGTGGCCCGTCCACTCGAAGCGCGGCCCTGCTCAGGCGACTGGCGGTGCCGATCCGCCTGGCCTCGCGCTTCGAGACGCCCTGATCGTGCCGCGACGCTACGAGGTCGTGGGGATCGAGGGGCTGCCCGAGATACATCGAGGCGATGACCTCGCTGGACTCGTCGTGCAGGCCGCCCGCGCCCAGGAGACGCCGCTCGAGGCAGGGGATCTTCTCGTGGTCAGCCAGAAGATCGTCTCCAAGACCGAGGGCCGAATCGTGAGTCTGGCCAGCGTCGTGCCCTCGCGCGAGGCCGCCGAGATCGCCGAGGAGATCGGGCGCGACCCGCGCCTGGTCGAGGTCATCCTTCGCGAGAGCCGCCGCGTGGTCCGGAAGGCCCCGGGCGTCTTGATCGTCGAGACCCACCATGGCTGGATCTGCGCCAATGCCGGCGTCGACCAGTCCAATGTCGATGCGGAGACGGCCTGTCTCTTGCCCGAAGACTCCGACCGCTCGGCCCGGCAGCTGCGGGAAGGATTCCGTGGGCTCACCGGCCACGACCTGGGCATCATCATCGCCGACACCTTCGGGCGGCCCTGGCGAGAGGGACTGACCAATGTCGCCATCGGCGTGGCGGGGCTCGAGCCCATCAAGAGCTATCTTGGCGAGAAGGATCCGGCCGGCTATGTGCTGCAGGCGACCATCCTGGCCGTGGCCGACGAGCTGGCCTCGGCCGCCGAACCCGTCATGGGCAAGCTCGACCGCATCCCCGTCGTCATCATCCGCGGCCTCGACTGGCCGCGCGGCGAAACGGGGAGCCGCGCCCTCATTCGCGATCCGGCCCGCGACCTCTTCCGCTAGGCGACAAGGCGAACGACATGCGCATAGGCATCCTCGGCGGCACCGGCAAGGAAGGCGCGGGGCTCGCCCTGCGCTGGGCGGAAGCTGGTCACGAGATCATCATCGGATCGCGCGACGCCGAGCGCGCGCGCGCCAAGGCCGAGGAGCTCGGGGCCCAGGTCAAGGTCAAGCTGAGCGGGACGTCGAATCGCGACGCGGCGGCCCGGGCGGAGGTCATCGTCCTCACGCTGCCCGCCCACGGACTCGCGGCCACGCTCGGCGATCTCAAGGACGCCTGCCGAGGCAAGGTGGTGATCAGCACGGTGGTGCCGCTGACCTTCGGCGGCGGACGTCTCTTCACACCGCCGCCCCATGGCTCTTCGGCCGAGGAAGTCCAGGAGCTGCTGGGGGCGGAGGCCCGGGTGGTAGCAGCCTTCCACCACATCGCGGCCCACGAGCTCGCCTCGGCGGATCACCCCATCGACTGCGATCTCCTGCACTGCGGCGGCGACGCCCCCGCCAAGACGCTCGTAACCGAGCTGGGACGGGCCATGGGACTGCGCGCCGTGGACACGGGCGCCCTGACCAATGCGGGTCCCCTCGAGGGCATCACCGCGGTGCTCGCCACCATCAATCGCCGCTACAAGCTCAAAGGCAGCGGCATCAAGATCACCGGCCTGCCCGCAGGCGGCTGAAAAAGGCCCATCTGCTTCGTTGGCGCGGCCGGCGGCACCCGCTCAACGTACAGAGAGTACGCCTCGGGGTGCCGCCGGCCGCGCCGCCTCGCATCTGGACCTTTTTGAGCCGCCTGCGAGTTTTCCGCGGGCGGCGTGCGACTCAGGACCCGAGGAGCTTCGAGAAGGCCGCGTCGACGTCGGAGAAGTCGTCGAAGAGGAGATCGGGGCTTTCTGCCTCGAGCTCGGCGCGGGAGAATAGACCCGTGGCCACGGCGATGGCCACCGCCCCGAAGTGGCGCGCGCACTC